>Ga0209890_10001052_pt1 | contig 12592 bp, 8 predicted proteins | sample OrgsoiDNA2013049_FD_185799 | JGI IMG/M metagenome (GOLD analysis project Ga0209890, IMG submission 185799) | Permafrost soil microbial communities from the Arctic, to analyse light accelerated degradation of dissolved organic matter (DOM) -... | ecosystem: Environmental > Terrestrial > Soil >... | reverse complement strand
TGCAGGAGCCCACCAGGACCATTCAGACCGGCCTGGCACGCGCTGTCCCATGCCTGCCACGTTCTCACCGGATGTACCACCGCACTCGCAGTGTCCCCCGCGGCTTTCGCTACGCCGATCGCTTCGTTCTCCACAATAGAGACGCTCTGGCAAAGGTCGAGGCCCCAGAAGGTTGTGAATGAGCTACAGCCGATTAGTCCGCTGGGGTCGCTGACGGGCCTGCGCATCACCGAAGTACCAACCGTTCTGTCCATCGCACAACGCCCACGAAAGCCACACATGCGCCCCTGGCGCGACGGCGTTCGGAACCTCAACTTATTGCTGAGGCTGTACGCAACGGCCCAACCGGAACCGATGCCGCCGCCAGGTCTTGTGACATCTGCTATTCGGAAATGATCGCGCTTCGGGGAGCCCGTTTCGGTACCCCGCCGGCGAGTTCCCGAGCGCGCTGTTGAGATTTTGTCGGTCCACGTGTCCGCTTCGGGCACCCCAACAGCGCCTGTACCTAGTGAGAGCACCTTGCTCTCTCACGAGGAGGCCACCCGCACCGATCGCCAACTTTTGCGAGACCAGTCGAAGCTGCTGTTGCACAGCTGTTGCCCAAGGGCAAAAAGAGCACCCCCAGCGGTGCCCGCAACCGGCGCCATACCGGCGCTGACCTGTGGTTATGTGTGTAGCCCCGACGGGATTCGAACCCGCGCTACCGCCTTGAGAGAAGACCCCGTTACTTGCCGCACCCAGCGTGCACCATGACGTGCAGGGCCACTGGCCTGCGGTTTTGATGATGCCGGGTGATCTCATGTGTCACCCGGTGCCAGCCAATTCCGAGCGTGGTGTGGTCAAAGTGTGGTCAAGATCGCGAGGCGAGCGACGTGGCGAGTTTGCGGTATCGGGCTGGTGGTTGGGATCTGCGCTATCGGGAGCGCGGCGGCAAGGAACGCACCGAGCGGTTCAAGGGAGGTACTGCACGCCGTGCACCGCGGGCGGCGTTGGAACGCAAAGCGGAGGTCGAGACCGGTTTGCATCGCGGGACCTACGTGCCGCGAGAAGAACGCGAGGCACCGTTCGAGACGTACTACCAGCGGTGGCTGGCCTCGCGACAAGTCAGTGAGACCCGTGTGTTCACCGACGCACAGCGCGCCGCCAAGCACGTGTTGCCGTACTGGTCGACCTGGCAGATCGGCGACATCCGCCCATCCGACATCGACGACTGGGTCGCCGACCTGTCACGGAGGATGGGCCCGCATTCGGTGCGACATTGCTATGCGCTGCTACGCGGCCCGCTGCGCCGAGCCGCGAAGGACCGTGTCATCGACAACCCGTGTATCGACATCGTCTTGCCGAAGCTGCCCGACATGCGCAAGACCTTCGACGATGTGCTGACCGCGGACGAGGTCGACCGGTTGGTGGCGGGGTTCGTCGATGAACGGGCGCTTTACGCAACGCTGCGGACCAATGATCGCTATCAGGCGCTGGTGTTCATGGGCGCCTGGCTAGGCCCGCGATGGAACGAAGCGATCGGGCTACGGGTCTGCGACCTCAACCCGCTGCGCCGCGAAGTCACGTTCGGTCGGATCGTGGTCAACCAGAACGGCAGCCGCACCTTCGAGGAACGATTCAACAAAACGGAGGACAGCCGTACCGTCCCCGCCCCAGCGCAGGTGATGGACGCGCTAATCGAGCATCTCGCCCGCTACCGCCCCGATGCCGGCCGAGACGACTTGGTCTTCACCAACAACCGCGGCGGCCACATATTGCGCGGGAACTTCAGCCGCGACGCACTACGGCCGGCCGTTGTGCGCGCTGGCCTGGATGGTCGGCGGGTGACGTGGCTGACACTGCGGCACACCGGCGCATCATTGATGTTCGACGCCGGCCTCACCCTGTTCGAAGTGCAACAACGCCTCGGACACAAGAACCCGACCCTGACCGCGAACATCTACACGCACCTGATGCGCGAACGCTTCGACGAAGGCCGTGAGAAGCTTGAGAACTACATGCAAGACAAAAGAAACCCCACTCCCCCACCACAGCCACAGAGCACCGACCTCGAACTCGGCTAGTCCGCGGTCGGCATGGCGCGTCTCCACATCCCATCGCGACTAACGATGGCTGTTTGACGACCGCGACATCCAGCGGTGCGGAACGAACAGAAACGAGGGGCGCCGCTCGGGCCGCTGTGGCGGAGTCAACGGCCATTTCACGCTCAATCAGGAAGGTGTCGCTAGCCTTCCGAGCTGGCCATGCCGGTTCGATCCCTGTCACCCGCTCCACCGAAATCCTTGCAAAGCAAGGGTTCGCTGGTGCTTAGGGTCGTCCCGGGCTCCTTACGCGACACGTCACGGGGGTCCCGAGGGGACGTAGTACCGCGGCCTCGCCTCCCGGAGACCCGCCGCACGAGTCAGGGCGTCGAGCTGGCTTGGGCTGTGCTGCGTCTGCGCAGGCTGAGCATGAGTCTGAGATGTCGGGTGCCGTCGCGCCACGGCCGGAGGTGTGACTTGCGTGGTCTTTGTGACCTCGACAGGACGGTGGGCACTTGTCCGATGCGTAGTTTCGCCTGCGCGGCTCGGGCGATCATTTCGGTGGCGTACTCCATCCCGACTGTTTGGAGGTGGAGTTCCTGAAGCGCGTCGCGCTGTGCGGCCCGGATCCCGCAGTGGAAGTCGCCGACGTCGACCTTGAACAGCCGTCTGCCGACGGCGGTCAGGATGGGATTGCCGAGCCACTTGTTGAGGATCGGCATTGCGCCGGGGCGGATCGTGCCGCTGAACCTGTTGCCGATGACGAGTTGGTCGCCGGCCAGGAGCCTGTCCCAAAAGGCACGCACGTCGGTGAGGTCGTAGCTTCGGTCGGCGTCCGCGATCAGCACGAACTCGCCGCTGGCGGCGGCTATCCCGGCGCCCAGCGCGGCACCGTAGCCGCGCACGAGCGCGTGGACGACGACAGCACCGCAACCCGTGGCGATGGTAACGGAATCGTCGCGGCTTCCGTTGTCGGCGACGATGATCTCCCCGATAACACCGAGGTCCGCCAAGCCCGATCTCGCATCCTGGATGCACGCCCGGACGGTCGCCGCCTCGTCCAGGCACGGCAAGATAATGCTGAGTTGCACGGTCGACGACTCGGGATGGTCAGGGCGCATACAACACCCAACCACCCGCAGCATCGACAGGTCGGCCGGTCACCGCCATCGACGGTTGTCCCGAGGGATCCGGCCCGAACCCGTTGGCTTGCCCGACTACGGAGCTCGCAGGAATCAGGGCGCATGCTGAATGATCCGGTGCCGCGTTGACGGTTAACCGGTGCGCGTACGTCAACGCGATGACAGGCAGCAGCGGACCGCCGGGCGTATTGAGAACCGTGCACTGCCGGTTTGCGAGCCGAATCAAAGGGGCGATAGCCGCGGCCGCTCGCTGCTGATTGGACACGATCGCCCGCGCATGCAGCAGCGGCGAGAAATCGACAGCGCACACCACCGCGACCACACCAGCACCAACGATTCGCGCAGCTGCCGTGCGCGAAGCGCCGTCGTAGGCGCGCCATAGCGTTGCGACGGCAAGCGGAGCGGCAATGGCGATTTCGGCGAGCATGTAGCGCGGGGTAAACGGTGCGCCGCCGATCACACTGGCGGTCACCCCGAGCAACAGCACGACGATACTCGTGACGGCCAACCTCGAGGTTGCACGGAGCAGCGGTCGCGCGATCGCCACCAACGTCGCTGCCGCAAAGACAGCGATGAGGACATCGGCTGCGCCGGCCGCTTGTCGCAGATAGCCAGCGAGTGTGGGGTTGTCGCGCAAGACGCTGGCGTTGTTGGCAGTGACATGTGCGGCGGCCAGCGGATCCCCGAACAGCAACACGCCAACACCAACCCAACTGCAGACCACAACTACCGCCGCGACCACCGTGAAAGCCCTCGCCCGCCTCGACAACGACCCCCACCGTGACGCCGCCACGACGATCCCCAGCAGCAAGCCTTCAGGCCGAGCGAGCGTACCTACCGCAGCGACCGTCAGCGCAGCTCGTGGGTGGGCGGCGGCGAGGCAAACGGCCCACACGCAGCACGCCGCGAAGAACACGTCGATAGTGCCCGAGTCGACCGCAACCGCAGTTACCGGTAGCGTCGCGACACCCACACAAGCGAGGCACCCGACCAGCAGGTTCCCGCCCAATTGACGACCGAGCCGCACAATGCCCGCGAGCAACCCAACCAAACTGGCTTCGACGCCCGCAGCCCACAGCAGTGGCGTGTGGTCGCGCCAACTAAGTATCCGAGCCAACATCCCGAGGCCAACCGAAGCGGGGTGCGGCGTTGGCACGAACACCCCCGACGGATGCACGGCCCGGGCTGCGTGCAACACATCACCGGCCCACACCAACCCCCACGTAGAGTCAAAGCCACAGCCAGGACGCCCCGCCAACACACAGCAAAACCCCACCGTGACGATCACCACAAGGGTCCACGCGGCTCGCCGGCTCGGCAACATCGCGACATTTGAGCGCGACGGCAGCTCGGCTGAGACACCGACGCCACCGCCGAACCCCACCTAAACCCGCCACGCACAAGGTGCGGAGAAATGCGCGATCGATCCGAAGACCGGACGGAATGCACCGATAGTCCCCGGTGGCAACGACACAGGTGTGGCGCCGGCGTGCGGGTGCGTGGGTCCTGACCTCAGGTCGGGCCAATTGGGCGCACGACACGACCGATATCGCCGCGGCGACGGCCAACACGCCGTGACAGTCACGACATGGACAATATCGCCGAATGTGCGAACAGCACCGGGTTCCGATCGACGACGGGACACAACGACCGCGCCGAAATTGCCCCTGACGGGGCGCGGGCTCACCGCAGTCGACCGTACGGGGTACGCAGCGCCGAGCAATGTCCGACACTGATCCACGCGACGATGAGACGTCCCGCCGGTGGACGAAGGTCCTGCCAGCGCACATCGAAATCGTCGAGCCCGACCCCGGGGCGAGAACAAAACCTACGAGGAGGGTTGCGTGGAACCGGCTTCCGTTCGGTCCGAATGTTGTCTTCTTGCCGGATCCCGCAGCTCTCTCATCGCACGTTCACGATCGACCGATCGCATGTCGTGACGTCGCCGAGGTTCACGATGACATGGTACCCGTGCCGCATCACCCAGATCACCGACGACGTGGAGTTACCGTTGTCGATTGTCCAGTGCGCCGCCTGCAGAGCCGACACCCACTCGGCTCGTAGCTGGGAGCACGGCATTGGCGGGTAGGTGTACCCGGCGTTGGCCTGATGGGTCACGGGACCCAGGATGTGCGGATCCGTTTGATCGGTGACGCCGGTGAACGTCAAACCCGGCGGGGTCGGCACGCTGCGCGCAACTCCGTCAACGCTGACAGCGCTTGGAGTACTGCACCCGGCCGCTCCGATCAGGACGGCGACGAGCCACAGGAGACCGCACCGCCGATGGTCCGGGCTCGGCCCATTGCCCCGGTCTACTGGCACAACGCTCTCCGACCTCAGGAATGCTCGCATAGGTGACTATCGGCACACAGCGGGCGGTCACTTGAGTATTGCGTACCGCTCCGGGAGGAGCGTCGCCACCGAGCCTGGTTTGTGTCGGCCGGGTCAGTTGAGGCCTGGGTTAGGCACTTGGTCGCCCTCGGCGGTAATCGTGGCGCTACCGGAGGCCGACAGTTGCCCAACCACGACTTCACCGCTGCCTGCCACGATCGAGGAGTTCCCCGACACTGCCAGCGTTGCACTAGGCGCCTCGATCGTTCCGCTGAGGTTGAGGACGCCACTGCCGCCAGTTGAGATGGCCGCATGGTTTGTCGGGTCGCCGAGCAGCGTGAATCCGCTGCTCGGCCCGACCGCACCGTAGGCGAGGTTCACCGAAGCCGCTCCGGTCACGCTGAACCCAGCACCGACCTGATTGCTGCAAGGGGCCGGGTAGGCCGAGCACGCGAGGTAGATCGTGACGCCGCTGCCGGTCAACTTCGCCGACCCGCCCACACTCAGGCTCTGGGTCACCACATAGGTTCCCGGGGCCAGACTCAGCGACGCGTTGCCCGACACCGACAGGCGGCTGTACACGCCCGGGTTGGCTGTGGTGCTAGTAGATCCGCTCACGCTGAGGCTGGTCGCCGACCCAGCAACCGTTGGGAGCGTGAACCAGGAGAACGGGTCGGCTGCTGAACCAGTCAGGCGTCCACCGGGTGCTGTAAGCGTTGCCGTGCCGGTCAATTTGACTTGACCGGCTCCGTAGAAGGAGTCACCGGACAGCGCTGCGCTACCACTGGCTGTGGTGGCCGTCGAGGAGTTCGAGTCGACTGTCGCCGGACCTGACCAGACGATTTTCGCGGTCCCGCTTGCCGCCACAGTGCCCGCGCCGGTGGGTGCCAGCACGCACAGCACGCAGTTCTGCGCGCCGCTGCCAGTGCTGTAGTTGTCTATGAGGGCCGCGTTGGTGAACTCGACGGTCGCGGTGCTGCCGTCGGTAGGGGCGGTGAAAGTCTGCGGCGGCGCGCTCTGATAACCCGCGGGCGTGACCACCTCACTTGCGGTGTAGGTGGCCCCCGGCGTCAGCCCCTCCAACGTGCCGTCACTACACGTCACGCCGGCAGGTTCGCTGGCGGGGCACACAGTCGACTCGTCCGCGGCCACGTCAAGCTCCGCGTAGGTTCCCGCGGCTGGGGTGCCGCTCCCGACGGTCGGTAGCCCGGGGCCGGAGATCGCGAACGCTGCGCCGGCGGTCGACAGGAATCCGCCGTCGCTGCCGGACAACAGCACAGTCGCCGTCGCAGGCGTCGGTGGCGTCTGGGTGCAGCCAGTCGCCGGGTCGCCGACCTGGACTAAGGAGACGTCGGACTGCGTCGTGGAGGCCGCACCCGCGCCATCGGCCTGCAGATAGCCAGTAGGCGCCACACCCGGCGCACTCGCGCCGACAAGCCCGGCAGGCAACTGCAACGTGGCGCTGATCCGCCCCGATCCGTCCGCGACCACGCTGTAGCTCACCGCATCTGGGGTGCCGGGCATGATCGTCAAACTGACCGTGGAGTCCGGTGCGTAGCCGCCGCCGGTCACGTTCACCGACTCCCCGCCGTTGAATTGCTCTGCGCACGTTGTGGGATCGGACGGCGCCACGGTGAGCGGGCCGGACGTCAGCGTCGCCGTATCCGTACTCAACGGCAACGAGGTCAGCGGCGTGTCGAACCCGCTAAGCCCAATCGCGTTACTGGTGAAGGAGCCGAAACTGCCGGTGTCGGCGGGCAATCCCGCAGCTGTCCGCGGCAGGCCTTTGGCCCGATAGTTGCGGATGAAGGACGCGAACGCGGTCGCGTAGCCCTGCTGCCCGGCCGGGTTCGGATGGAACGACGCCGACGCCAGTCCGTTCGCGCTGGGGTGCAGCAAGCCGTTCTTGAACGACACAGTCCGGATCCACGCGCCCTTGCTGTCGCAAATCGCGTGCCCCTTGAACGTGGGTACGACATCGACGAAGTTCAAACCGTCCGACCGGGTCGCCTGCGCCACCTCCCGGTTCAGGATTGCGCCCCACAAGTTCATCTGGGATTGATCGTCGGGCGAGAGTATGTAGGCGAGTTCCGAGCAAGTTTGCGCAGCCACGCTTGACGGAAAGAGTTGCGGATAGTCCCCCACCAACACCGAGGTGTGCGGCCCGGCTGCCTTTGCAAGCGTTGCGTAGTTCTGTTGGAACACAGGCTCCAGCGCGTCAATGGCATTCGTCGTCTCAGTTGTGAACTTGACGTCATTCCCGCAGTCTGTCGGCGCCGGCAAATGAAGACTGTGGTAGTAGTCAAATTCCAGTTGGACGCCGATGCAATGCTCCAACACGTACGTGAACCCCGCGTCGTCACCGCCACCCGTCAGCGTAACCAAGTCCGGCGGCAGACCGAGGTCGCTCTCAATCTTGCCTTCCTCGACAGACTGGGCCAACTCACCGTCGCGGCCAGAACCCGTCATCTCCGCCGTCGTCGCGCCGCTACACGCGATGAACTGCAGATTCGTTGACGACGCCCCAGTTATCGCTGCTAGCGGCCCAGCGGCCAAGATCCTCGGGTAGGACACCTTCGACCGATCGCATCCGTCGGTGCTGGGGATGTTCAGTTCGCTGCCAGTGATGTAGTGCGCGTTGCTCTCACCCGAGGAGTAGGAGTCACCCAACCCGAAATATGTCAGCGAACTACCACCCCCACACCCATAGCTGTAGTAACAAGCGGCACTGACCGCTGCTCCGCCCGGATTTCCAGCGACCACGACAACACCGCACACCAGGCCACCAGCTACCCCGACCCGAAGCAGGAGGCGCGACACCCGCGCCATCCCGCGGTAGCCACGGCCGGTGATACGCGCAGCAATAGCGGCCCTAATCGGCGTCATCGTTGAGTCCCCCACTCATGGTCCGCACTCCCAGCGTGCGCGACGTACCCGACATGGCAACAACACGACATCGCGTGCTGGTCGGTAGCAAACGACCTTGACGCGACATTGGCCGACATCCTGGCAGTACGACCTGATTGACGCAATGGCACAACGGACCGGATGGACGAGACGACCACACCAACGCGGTGTTGCGCGAACGCAACCCGCTCCCAGCACGACTAAGCCCGTTGCCACGGGGGGTCCGCACGAGCATGTGGTAAACGACACGAACACTCACGGGATTGGCCCGCTCTTTCGTGCGCGACACAACATGCGTCTACAGCCTCGCGCCTGGCCTCAGCCCGCGGTCATAAGTCAGCCACCGCAACGGCGAGCGACGCCACCCCCGTCAAGGAGACGTATCGCAAACCCGTCGACCGGGTTCTTAGTGTTTCGCTAGTGTTCTAAGTTGGCCATGCCTGTTCGATCCCGGTCATCCGCTCGACCGAAAACCTTACTGTGTAAAGGTTTTCTCGCCCAGCGCCGTCGCCTGTTTCTGAAACGTGACCATGTATCCCTGGCGGGTCCATACGTACCGCCACGGGATGCCGCATTCATCCGTTGCTTAGGGCCGGCGACGTTCTTGCTGGTGCGCTTCCGAAACACGCCCGCACGTAGGCGCCCTTAGATCTGAAGAGCTCGAGCGTCGGATCACGAAGTGATCGCCAAGGCGACCGGGCGGACTCCGACCTTGATTGGTCGTCCTGGGTGTTTCGTGGCGATCTGGATGGGCGTGACGGTCCCCGCGGCCGGATCGGCCGCATATGCGGTGCTCCCGTCGCCGGTGATAACGATCGGCCCGCCAATGGCGTCCGGCTCGGCTGCTGCCGCGGGACGCAGGTTGATCGATGCGCCGGCGACCGCGGTGGCCAGGTCGATGGGGATCACGCTCTCTCCGTCAGAGACGTACAGCTCCTTGCCGTTCGGGGTGATAGCGATGCCGTAAGGGTCTGTACCGATTTGAATGGGTGCGGATACGACGCCCGTGGCCAAGTCAACGGTCACTACGCCAGGAGTCGATCCCTCTGTGACGTAGGCGGTTTGGCTGTCCGGACTGATCGCGACACCGTTTGCGTCGCCGGGAAGGTCGATCGGTTGACCGACGAGCAGCGTGCGTGTGTCGATCGGAACAAGCCCACCCTGGAACAGCAACACGTACGCGTCGTTGCCGTCGGGGGCGACCGCGATCGCTTGCACATTGTCGGTCTCGGTGCCGACCGTCAAGGGTGTGCCCAGATGATCGCTTGCGTCGACGGGTACCACTTCGGGTGTCCCACCGTCGGCGCCGCCGACCTGCAGCAGGAACGCCGCCACCGCGCGTGAACCGGCCGCAATCGCATACCCGTCGCTTTCCGGGTCGACCTCAATCACCTTTCCCGCAGCCAGGTCGATTTCTTGAAGGCCCGCACCCAATGTCGAAACAAACGCCCGTGTCCCCGTCGAATCGATCGCAATCCCAGTGGGTGCCAAGATCGGCAACTGCCCAGTGGGGGAGCGCAGCGCGATGCTGCGGACCAACCGTTGGTCGCGGGTATCGAGAACCGCGACGGTGGTTTGGTCGGCGATGTACACCCGCTCGGCAACCGGCACTCCCACCGCGGACGACGAACTCGGCTCCCCAGACCCCGCGGTGTCGGACGACACCGCAGGCTGCCGTGCACACCCCGACACGACGAAGGCGACAGCTACTGCGGCCGCAACTCGCCGCCTGCAACGGAGACGGCTCGCGTACTCGACATAGGGCACAGGAGTCGACATCGGTCGTTCGGTCGCAATACTGAAAGATCACCGCTTGGCCACCACCCTCGCGCAACAGCACGCACGACGACGCCGACCGCCCGCCCATGACCTCATGACCACGGTTTCTCACTCGCACGCAAGTCTGGCTCATGGTGTGAATCGACCCGGTCCTTGGTGACGACTTTGGTGTGGTCAAGATGTGGTCAAGATCGCGACGCAGCAGGGGAGAAGCGCGGCCCAAGCGGCTGTGACCTGCGGTTTTGCGGTGTCGCCCGGTCCGGATCCGAACCAGCGCTACCGCCTCCTGCGGTGCGCGGGGAGGACGCTGGCGCGCGCGTCGCGCGCGTCGATCTCCTTGAGCGGCGGGCCATCATCGCTTAAGAGCCGGCGGCTGTGATCGGCGGTGCGGACGGGACAGCACGACGCGACACCAGCCAGGCGCTGCCGGCAGGGCGACGTGTTGTCGACAAACTCGGTCCGGACGTTGTCGATCTGAACGCTAGACTTACAGGGCTCTGACCTGGGGTTATGTGTGTAGCCCCGACGGGATTCGAACCCGCGCTACCGCCTTGAGAGGGCGGCGTCCTGGGCCGCTAGACAACGGGGCCAAGCTAAGCAAACGAACCGGCGCGACCAACGCCGCGCGGTGCTGGCTGGTCGTGCGCAGCGGCCGAATTTTCCGGCCTGGCTGGGGTACCAGGACTCGAACCTAGACTAGCTGAACCAGAATCAGCCGGGCTGCCAATTACCCCATACCCCACCGGATCGGGCACGCGCCGTCACCGCTGGACGAGTGTATCGGACGCCCGCGCGAGCCGACTCATGGTGCGCTTCCGGCCGAGCAACTCGATCGATTCGAACAGCGGCGGCGACACGGTCCGACCGGTCAGCGCCACGCGCAGCGGCGCGAAGGCAGTGCGCGGTTTGAGTTCGAGCCCACCGATAAGAGCGGCCTCGAGCGCCTCTTTGATCGCGTCGGTGTGCCAACTCTCCAGGTCGGCCAGCGCCTGTGCCGCCGCGGCCAGCACGAGAATCGCGTCGGCCGTCAACGTCTTCGCCACGGCGTCGGCGTCCGGCTCGAAAGCGGGCTCATCGATAAACAAAAAGCCGAGCATTCCCACTGCTTCAGACAGCACCGTGATGCGTTCTTGCACGAGCGGTGCACCCGCCGCGAGCAACCGAATTTGATCGGACGTCGGTGGGTCGGCGATCAGCGCGACCTGCTGCAAGAACGGCAACAACCTGACCGCGAGCTCGTCCGGCGGCAGCTCACGAATTTTCACCCCGTTGACCGCCTCGCACTTCTTCAAGTCGAAGCGCGCTGGATTGCGGCTGACCCGTTCAAGGGTGAACGCATCGACCATCTCTTGCACGCTGAACAGCTCGCGGTCTTCACCCATCGACCAACCGACGAGTGCGAGGTAGTTGAGCAACCCTTCCGGAAGAAACCCGCGGTCGCGATACAACATCAGCGACGACTCAGGGTCCCGCTTCGACAACTTCTTGTTGCCCTCCCCCATGACGAACGGAAGATGGCCGAACAACGGCATCTGCCCGTCAGTCACGCCGATCGACCCCAGCGCCTCGTACAGGGCAATCTGGCGAGGCGTCGATGAGAGCAGATCTTCGCCGCGCAACACGTGCGTGATGTGCATGAGTGCGTCGTCGACCGGATTTACCAAGGTATACAAGGGATTTCCGTCGCCCCGCACGAGCACGTAGTCGGGCACGAACTCGGCTTCGAAGGTGACCGGACCACGAATCAGATCGTCGAACGTGATCGCCCGATCTGGCATGCGCAACCGCAACGCCGGCGTTCGACCTTTCGCAACGAAGGCTTCAACTTCGGCAGTACCGAGTTCGCGGCAATGGTTGTCGTACCCAGGCTGCCGCCCCGCCGCGCGGTTGCGTGATTCGACCTCTTCCGTTGTGCAGTAACACCAATAAGCATGTGGCGAGGCCGCGAGTTTGGCTGCGACGTCGGCGTAGATCTCGCTACGTTGTGACTGCTTGTAAGGCCCGTACGGACCACCGACGTCAGGGCCTTCGTCCCAAGTGAGACCGAGCCAGTTCAACGCATCAACGACGCCGAGATACGACGCCTCGGTACTGCGCTCGACGTCGGTGTCTTCAACGCGGAAGACGAATGTGCCACCCTCGTGTCGCGCGTATGCCCAGTTGAATAGCGCAGTTCTGATGTTGCCGACATGAATGTCGCCCGTCGGCGACGGCGCAAAGCGCACCCGCACAGTCATCGCGGCCCACCCATCGAGGCACTACCTGACACCGTGTTCGTCAACGTTGCGATCCCTTCGATCGTCACCGCCACCTCATCGCCTGGTCGCAGCGGTCCAACGCCGGCTGGTGTGCCGGTGAGAATGACATCGCCGGGCAGCAGTGTCATCACGTTGCTCACGAACGCGACCAGTT
>Ga0209890_10001051_pt1 | contig 12598 bp, 10 predicted proteins | sample OrgsoiDNA2013049_FD_185799 | JGI IMG/M metagenome (GOLD analysis project Ga0209890, IMG submission 185799) | Permafrost soil microbial communities from the Arctic, to analyse light accelerated degradation of dissolved organic matter (DOM) -... | ecosystem: Environmental > Terrestrial > Soil >... | reverse complement strand
GTGGAAGTAGAAGCGGAACCAACACCAGTGGAAAGGCGTCCGATCTGGCCAGGCTGCGTTGCGGGGGCTCCAGACGAACACCCGGAGTAGTTGTCCGTTGGAAGTACGCCCAAGATGGATTGGAATCTCGCAGCGATCGCGGGGCTGGTGTTTGCCGCGCAGTTGTAGGCTTCGTAAGAACTAAGCCCGCTGTCGGACAGTCCCCCCAGCACATAGTCGTCCATCGTGAACAGCGTGGAGCCCGTCACGCTCGGCTTGAAGTTGCCGTAGAGCAGGGCCGCGACCGACTGCACTCCTGTAGCAGCGTCGGCATTTATGACCGCTTGTTGCCACTCTGGCGATTCGACGACCACTGGCGAGGGAGTGCCCACCGTGGTGAACCGGCTTCCCTGGTACGACGCAAAGAAGAAGAGTTTGTCTTTCTTGATCGGTCCGCCCAAGGTAAAGCCGAACTGGTTCCAGCGAAGGGCTGGCCGCGCCACACCCTGTTGGTTCAAGAAATAGTCATTGGCGTTGGCGGCGCTGTTCCGGAGATACTCCCACACACTGCCGTGGATCTGGTTGGTGCCCGACTTGGTCACCAGGTTTACCGTGCTGCCAGCGCTGTTGCCGTACTGCGCCGACATGTTCAGTCCCAACTGCTGGAACTCTTCGACCGTATCCTGAATCGGGGTGTTGACCACGCCGCCGCTCAGGCCCTTGTTGGAAACGCCGTTGATCAGGAAGCCATTGAAATCTTCGCGAACTCCGTTGACGACGGTGTTGTGTCCGTTCTCAAAGTCAACGCCGGCCACGTTCACGGCGCCGGCATTCAGTTGCATCAAGTCCATCACGTTGCGGCCATTCAGTGGCAGATTGGCAATCTGCGCGGAGCCGATAGTCGAACTCAGTTTCGCGTCTTCGGTTTGCACGCTCGAAGCCTCGCCCGTAACCTCGACCACTTCACGCGCCTGACCGAGCTGCATCTTTACGTCGACGCGGATGGTGGCGCCCGGGTCGAGGGTCACGCCGACGTCGGTGAACGTCTTGAATCCGGCAGCCTCCACCGTAATCTTGTACGCGCCGACGGGGAGTTCCCTGGCGTTATAAACGCCGGTTCCGTTCGTTGAGGTTGTCACGGAGAAGTTCGTTGCCTGGTTTGTGATCGAGATCTTCGCGCCAGCCAGAGCTGCGCCCGAGGCGTCAGTGACCGTACCGGTAAACTGGCCGTTTTGAATCTGCCCCATTGCACTCAACGTCAACAGCAGGATGCACAGCGAAATCGTGCAGAACTTCGTCATTGATCTAACCTCGCGCAAGATGTTGGTGCACCTAATGTGAGCAGCCCCATGAACCCAGACAGACAAAACATGTGATCACAATCACACATCTTGATCAGGTGGGCGGATTTTGCGCTCAATCCATGTCAACTGTCAAGAAATGTTTAGTTGATTCATACTAAAGGGCTTTGCCAGACCCCCACGAGGCGAGGCCGGACTATCTCGTGATGCAAAACGCAACGGTCGGACCGGGGAGCGAGGGCAGTTTGTTTCGCCACCTCCCCCGTGAGTTTTCCTACTTGGAATCAACAACTTACATCGCTTCTTGGAGTTCACTTCGGGAGAGTTGTGTGGGAATCGTATCTCCCGACGGCATAATGCGGCGCCCGGAGTTAGAAAGACGATGAATTCGTAGGATCAGGATTTCGAGTGCTTCTTTGGATTCTGCGTAGACTTGATGAGGCGCTTCGGGGCAGCGGGAGAGACGAGGTCTACCACGCCCTTCCCTTCCTCAATTACCAGTTCCTGATCGGCAGCCTGCGGACCGATGCGATCTACGGCGCCGGAAGGCCAGCGGACCTGAACGGAATCGACGCGGGTGGCGGAGCCCAAGCCGAAATGCAGGCGGGGATCACTCGCAGACTCAAAGCTCGAATTTGCGCGGACCTCTGCGCTTTGGGTTAATCCGCCGGTCTTGACCTCGACGCGGGCGCCAAACCCATCGCGATTCGACCGGGTTCCCACCGTTTTTATGCGGAGCCAGTGACCGCGTCTGGCGGTTTCGTTTCGCAGGAGGAGCGGAGAACCGTCCAGCACGGTGACCAGCAGATTCTCCCTGCCGTCGTTGAAGAAGTCGGCAGTCGCCGCTCCGCGAGCCACGTAACGGCGCGCCAGTGGCGTGCCGGCATTCTTGCCGATCTCCTCGAATGTCCCGTTCCGCAGATTGTGAAACAGCAGGGGCCGCTCGGCGTAGGTCACGCCAAAGGAATGTTCGTCCACCTGCGGATTCACATGCCCGTTGGCGACGAAGATATCTTTCCAGCCATCGTTATCGAGGTCGAGAAACTTCATCCCGAAGCCGAGAAATGGAGTGCTGACGGGCCCAAAGTTGGCTGGGCCCGCCATGTCGGTGAACTCGCCGTTGCGCTCGTTGTGATACAGATTATTGGTATCGTCGGAGAAGTTCGCTTTCGCGATGTCGGGCCATCCGTCGTTGTCGTAGTCGGCAGAATCAACGCCCATGCCAGCCTGTTCTCGCCCATCCGCGCTGTAGGCCGCGCCCGCTTTCACGCCGACTTCCGTGAACCCCCCTTTGCAGTCTCCGTGATAGAGCTGGCTGGGAGTGGAATCATTGGCGACGTATAAGTCAAGGCAGCCGTCCAAGTCGTAGTCGAGCCAAAGCACACCTAAACCATAGTAAGAATCGGGGTCGATGCTGAGCTTTTCGCTCACGTCGCTGAACGTACCGTCCCCGTTGTTGTGATAGAGACGGTCGCGTCCGCCTTTGAGCCCGCGCGGGCCGCAGGAAACCTTAATGCCGCGATATTCACAAAAAGACCCTTGCCCGAATTCCGGCAAATGATTCAGATCGAGGTCAACGTAGTTGACGACGTATAAATCGAGATAGCCGTCGTTGTCATAGTCGCCAAAGGCAGCGCTGGTACCCCAGCGGCCGGGGTTCCCTGCTCCAGATTTTGCCGTGACATCGGTGAACGTGCCATCTCCGTTGTTGTGATAAAGCACGGCACCGTCAAGATAGGTGACGTAGAGGTCTTCCCGTCCGTCGTTGTCGTAGTCTCCGACGGCGACGCCGAATCCCCAGCCGCAGTGAGTTAGGCCCGCCTTCGCCGTGACGTCGGTGAAGGTGCCGTCGTGATTGTTGTGGTAGAGCTTGCTGGGGTGGCACTTCTTCGCCTGTAAATCTTCCAGCGTCGAGCCATTGACCAGGAAGATGTCCATCCAACCGTCATTGTCGTAGTCGAAAACGGCGACTCCGCCACACATGGATTCCATGATGTAGCGTTTTTGCGGACCGCCACAGAACAGATGGAAATCGATGCCCGCGGCGCGAGTCACGTCCACGAAAGAAACCGGCGAGGCGAACTTCCGTTGATTGCTGCTGGGCGCAGGCGACGGCCGTGGGTGAGTGGGCGGTGGCCCAGTAGCATGTTGAGCAGGCGCAGGGGCAGCCGACAAAACAACAACGGCAAAAACAGGTGCGAGAAGCATTCGCTTCGCAGAGGAGAGGATGGATCTCATTGGATCGGCCCGGTAGCCATCCCTCCCGTGACCGGCTGCGCGTTTTTCAGCGCGGTGAAGCTTTGGAGTTCCTGTTGCGCTTCTTCTTTCCGCCCCAGCTTTTCGAGCGCTCTCGACAACTGATAGTGAGCCGCGGGATTGCGGGGCTTCAACGCAATGGTGCGACGCAGAGCGAGAACGGCGCCGTCGGCATCGCCCTGCAATAACAGCGCCTTGCCCAAATCGTAGGACGCATCCGAATTTTGCGGATCCAGTTCCTCGGCTTTGGTCAACTGCTCCACCGCGGACTTCCAGTCTCCCGTTGCCAGCAGGCAGTGGCCAAGCTGATAAAGCACGGCGGGGTTGCGCGGCGAACGTTGGAGTTCGTCCTGGTATTCGGCAATCGCCTCCCGGTTGCGGCCGAGGCTTGCATACGCGAAACCAAGATGATAATGGCCCAGCGGAAGGTCGGGTTGCAGGCGAAGCGCCTTCTGGAATTGTTCGACCGCCTGCACGCTGCGATTCGTATTCTGATAGGCCCGGCCCAGCAGAACATGAGGAAGCGCCGCGCTGGGATCCAGTTTGATGGCCTTCTCCAGTTCTTCCGCAGCTTGGGAGTACTGATTTTCGGACAATAAGACCAATGCGAGGTCGAAGTAGATGTCGGAGTGACTGGCGTCCAAGGCCTTGGATTGCCGCAGTGTTTGCAGGGCGTTTTCATTCCGGCCCTGCTTGAAATAGGCAATCCCAAGCCAATGTTGCAGCTGAGCATCCTTTGGCCATCGAACCACAGCGATTTGAGCCACTCGCTCCGCATCCGCAGCCCGGCCAGCCTGTAGATAACTGAGGACAAGGCCGCGGCTCACCTCAAGATTCTCCGGCGATAGTTGCTGCGCCTGCTCGAAATTCTGTGCGGCACGGGAGAAGTCGCCGGCATCAAGAGCAGTTTGAGCTTGGCGCAGGAGTTGCGTGATTTGTTCGCTTCTCGACTGGGCAAAAGCACCCCCGACAAACGACAAGAACAGAAGAAGAAACGCTGGAAGGCGCCACCCGGCTGAAAGCCGCGAAGAAGCTCGCGAGTCAGCGCACCGTTGAGCAGAACCCCCACCAAACCTGACACAATCAGAATGAATCGTCAGCATTTCGACTGGCTTCCCAAGGCTTTCGCCGGTTCCTCGGCAAGAAGGAAACACGCGATGCGCGTAGTATACGTGAGCCTGGCGGAAGGTCTTGACCGATAAGAGGTGCGGATGTAACACTATGATTTAGAAAAGAAGGCACTTCGGGTGCGGTTTTTTCTTCCGCGGGTGCGTTCATCGTAGTAAATACCTGGCCACCGCCTGACCGTTAGGAAAACGCAAAATTTATGATTTACCTCGTCACCACCATCCACATCCTGGTCTGTTTCTTCATCATCATTGTGGTTTTGCTGCAGAGCGGCAAGAGCGGCGACATTTCGGCGGCTTTCGGCGGGCAAGGCAGCCAGACGGCGTTTGGTCCTCGCGGTGCGGCCAGCGCGTTGTCAAAAGCTACCACCTGGTCGGCCGTCGCATTCATGCTCACTTCCATCACCTTGTCGGTCTATGCCGCTAAACGCAGCGGCCCGACCTCGGTGTTGCAGGGCCTGAAATCGCAACCGGTCAAGACTCAGCCCGCGCCCACCCAGACTCCCACAACTCCTCCCGCGCAACAGAAATAATCGCGTTAGCGGCACGTTCTCACACTGCGCGTTTACATCGCGCGACCTGATCGCGCGACCTGGGATCGATCCTCACGATTGTTCCAACTGCTGTGCATTCCCGCGTCGTTTACAGATTCTCCAGTAATTGTATTTGCCGGAAAGAGGATGTACCATCCGTTGTAGGCACTTTTATCTGGAGGACATAGTCATGTCGGACAACGATAGCAATAGTTTCGTTTGGTTTTTGGCAGGATTGGGCTTGGGAGCGCTGGCGGGGGTGTTGTACGCGCCTCGTTCGGGCAGCGAAACTCGTGAAGCTCTGCGCGCTCGCGCCGAAGAAGGCCGCGACTATGTGCGCAATCGGGCGCGCGAGGCGCGCGACCAGGCGTCCCAGTGGGCCGACAAGGGCCGCGATGTCGTCAACCAGCAGAAAGATCAGTTCCGAGCCGCCTATGAGGCCGGTCGTCAGGCCTACAACGAAGCGACGACGGAAACGGCCTCTCCTAAGAACCTGTAAGAATCTCCTGGCGCCCGGCGACGAGCGCCCACGAACGTTGGCTGGAGCGCGCGCATGGATATCGACAAGCTCACTGTGTTTATCGCACTCACAGGGATAGCCGTCCTTTTGCAAGCGGGCGTCCTGCTGGCCATGTATTTGACCATGCGCAAGACGAGCATCCGTATGGAAGCTCTAGCCACCGAAGTTAAGACGAAGGTCCTGCCGGTGATCGATAAAGCGGACGGAATGCTGACCGAGATTGGGCCCAAGCTACAAATAGTTGCCGATCATGTGCAGGAAACGACCGCCTTGGTGCGCAACGAGGTGGAACGGGTGGATGCCACCATCAACGATGTCGTGGATCGTGCGCGCCTGCAAATCATCCGCGCCGACGAACTGCTGAGCCGCACGTTGGATCGGGTAGAACAGACTTCCGATATGGTCCATAAGACTGTGATCTCTCCGGTTCGCCAGGTTTCGGGGTTGATGCAAGGACTGACGGTAGGATTAGAGTTTCTGTTTGGGGGCCGGGGCCGCAGAAATGGCGGCAGCCGCGACGAGCGGCGTCCGGTACCGCAGGACGAGATGTTCATCTAGATAACGCGCTAAGCACAGCTTCATCTTCTTTTCTCACCATCTAAGGCGGGCATAACTCCTATGCTGCGTTTTTCCTTCGTTCCGCGTCTTCGTGTCGCCGCGACTCTCTTTTGTGCAACGCTGGTTCTTCCTGCCCTCGTGCTCATGGCTCAGGACAAGCCTGTTTGGAGTGCTCAGGAGAAACCGATCGTCGAGCAACTACACGGTCTGCGCAAACTCGACGACGCGGTGCGCGTCCATACCACGAAAGATCTCGCTCTGCAGATCCGTCAATTGCCTGTTGTGCCCAACAAACTGCGGCTGGCAGGGGCGTTGGCTGGGCTGTCGACGGAAGGCGACTTCGGGAAAGACACTCTACAAGAGGTGACCACAACGTTGGCGGCGGCTTTGCGCGAGCAGCCTCCCACGGGAAAGCCCGGCGAGCCTGACGCTCTCTATGTGGAATTGGCGTCTCTCGTGCGCTACGAGCATATGCAAGCGGCGGCTGATAATCCGCAGTTTGCGGCGGCGATGGCAAAGCTGGAAACCGACGATGCCAAACGGCAAAGCGCAGACTTCACGCTGGCCGATTTACAAGGCAAGGCATGGCATCTGCAGGATCTGCGCGGCAAGGTGGTGCTGGTAAATTTCTGGGCGACGTGGTGCCCGCCGTGCCGCAAGGAAATGCCGGACTTGGACGCGCTGTATAACAAGTTCAAGGACCAAGGTTTCGTCGTGCTGGCGATTTCCGACGAAGAGGCCGCGAAGGTTTCGCCGTTTATTGCAGAGCACAAGATCAGCTATCCCGTGCTGCTCGATCCCGGGCGCAAGGTGAATGACCTTTTCATCGTGGAAGGAATTCCGAAGAGCTTCGTCTATGATCGCGGCGGCAAGATGGTTGCCCAATCCATCGACATGCGCACCCGGAATCAGTTTCTGGAAATGCTCGCGCAGGCAGGCCTGCAATAGAGGGATTCAATGCGCTATCTGGTCCGAGCACGCGTGAAACCCGGTCGTGAGGCTGATCTGCTCGCAGCCGTCGAGCAAGAGACCCTTGGTCTGGGATCGGTCGCAGAGGGCGAATATCTGCGGAATATGCAGGAAGCGCGAGTGAGCGCGGACGAGACGGCGCGCTGGGTGGAAGTCTGCTATTGCCCTACCCCCTTGCAGGAAGAACAGCCTTACTGGGAGCAATATTTCGAGCTGACTCGCGTACAGGATGCGCACGACCGTCGCGAGTGTCGCGACCAGAACGGAACGGAGCCTTGGGCCTGCGGTGAGTGCGACTGCACCGCACGGCTGGAAGAGAAACTGAAAGCCTCCGGCACGCCGTTCCTCGACTCGCTGCGAGCCCGTGTACCGACAGGATGCTCAGGCAAACGGTCCCGGGATGATTCCTAGTTGCTGAGTGCTGAATGCTTGCTCAGGCCAGCTGCGGCAGCGTTGATTCCAACTGCTTCAAGTCCTGCGCCACTTCCCTGAGATTAAAGACCAACGCCCAGAAGGGCAGCATGCGGTCGAGCGCAAAGGGAGTCGTCGTGCGTTGTGCACGGAGTTTCGCGAGGTCGGCATCGAGAGCCTGAATCGTGCTGTCAAGTTGTGCCGAGTTCAACGCCTCACCGGGTTTGCGCACCGCTTGCGCCAGAACCGCGAAGTTTTGCGCAGTTCTCTCCACCAAAGTAGGCAGTGAAGGCACCAGTCCAGGCTGGAGCTGGGCGTGCACATAGAGTGAACTGTCTTCTGCCATTGCGGTCAAGCGTCGGCGCACTTGGTCTGCTAGATCCACAAATGCTTGCCACTCGCCCTGGTTGAAGCGGGAGAAGGACAGCTCGCTGCGCGCTTCGTCCATCTGCTGCGTGATACCGCGCCGCAGGTCGTGCAACTGGCGGTCGAGTTGGCGAACCTGCTGCTCGTTGTCGATTCCCTGCAAAGCGGCCGCGGTTACGGCGCGGTAGAGAGCTCCGGCGCCGTCCAGAATGCTCGCAATCTTGTAGCGCAAGCCTAGGCGCGCATGAACCGGCCAGATCAGCGCGCCCACGGCGAAGGCGATCACGGCTCCCAACATCGTGTAAAGGACGCGCAACCACGCCATGTGCCAGGGCTCTCCCTGTCCACCGAAGACCAGGATCAGCGCAGCGGTGAAACCGGCAGCGGTGAAGGCAGGATGCAGCGAGGTCAGATAGCCAAATAAAGTCGCCAACAGGAAAAGGGCCACGCCCGAGCGGACAAGTCCGTCGCCGAGGATGGGCAGGAGCAGAGCTGCGGCGACGGCCCCGCAGGTCGAGCCTACTGTGCGATACAGCGCCGCCTTCCAAGATGCACCGAGATTGGCCTGGGTCACGACCAGAGCGGTGAAGACCGCCCAATATCCCTGGGGCAGGTGCCATCCGGAGTAGATGGCGTAGGTGATTGTGCCCGCGAGCCCGGTCTTGATTCCCTGCTTGACCGGGCCGGATTGGCGGGCCCAAAAGGATGGAGTGGTCGCAGACCTGGAACTCTCAGAGAGTGGCAGGGAAAGATTTGCAGAAGCCATGAAGCAAATTATATTCGGACGGCGCGGATGAGCTGTGAGAGTAGCGCAGCTAGGGCTTGCTTCTGTGCTGGATAGGTCATCGTCACGTTGCTATCCGATTCCGGCCTTCTATGAAATCCAGCCGCCGCCGACCACAACATCGCCATCGTAGAATACGGCGGCCTGCCCCGGCGTGATGGCGCGCTGGGGTTCGTCGAAGGTGACAAGGATTTCGTCGTTGCCAGTTCTTTCCATCATGGCCGGTGCGGGCTCGTGGCGATGACGAATCTTCACGGCCACGCGCATCGGCTCGCGCAGTTCGTCGACGGCGATCAGGTTCACGCGGCGGGTTCGCAGCGTGCGCGAATAGAGATGCTCTTCTCCGCCGACGATGACCTGCTTGTTCGCGCCGCTGATCTGGATGACGTAGAGCGGCGAGCCGGTGGCTACGCCGAGTCCCTTGCGCTGGCCGACGGTGAAGTTGTGAATGCCGCCGTGCTCGCCGATGACGTCACCGTTGGTGGTGACGAGGTCGCCGGCTGTGTCGGGCAAGGCTTCACCCTGCTCGGTGAGGTAGGCGTCGATGAAGCGCTTGTAATCGCCACCGGGGACGAAGCAAATCTCCTGCGAGTCGGGCTTCTCCGCCAGCGCGAGGCCGTGGTGGCGGGCGAGTTCGCGGACTTCGGGCTTGGTCATGTCGCCCAGCGGGAAGATCGTACGGCTGAGCTGTTCCTGAGTCAGGCCGAAGAGAAAATAGGTCTGATCCTTGCTCTGGTCGGCGGGACGCTTGAGCAGCCAGCGGCCTCGCACTTCGTCAAAGGCCACGCGCGCATAGTGACCGGTGGCGACGCGCTCGGCCCCGATCTGCTGGGCAACGATAAGAAGCTGGTCAAACTTCAAGTGGTTATTGCATAAGCTGCAGGGGATCGGCGTGCGCCCGGAAACGTACTCTTCGATAAACGGACGAATCACGTCGCGCTCGAACCGCTCCTCGTGATTGACGACGTAGTAAGGGATGCCGATCTGCTGGGCGACGCGGCGCGCGTCATAGACGTCGTCGAGCGAACAGCAGCGTCCCTGGACGGACTCGGGCATGCCTTCTTTGCCGGCGAGGCGGCGCTGGTTCCAGAGCTGCATCGTCAGGCCGATGACGTTGTGTCCGGCGGCGCGGAGCATGGCCGCGACGGTGGAAGAATCGACACCGCCCGACATGGCTACGGCAATAGTCTCGGTACTCAGTTTCAACTCCTAGGTTCTAGCGTCTAGCTCTTTGCGCCGGAAACGACTCAACCGTTATGAGTGAAGAGCCGCCTTACGATACACCGGCGATAACTCCCTCAGCCGGGCGACTGTCTCTGGCACGAGTGCCAGTGCGAAATCGATATCCTCTGCGACCGTCTGCTTGCCCAGGCTGAAGCGAATGCTTGCCCTCGCTTGATCCGCCCGTAGGCCCATTGCGACCAGCACGTGCGAGGGTTCAATTGCGCCGGAGGAGCAGGCCGCGCCGGTCGAGACCGCAACACCTTTGAGATCCAGGGCAATCACCATCGCCTCGCCGTCGATGTGGTCGAAGTGAATGTTCGCAGTATTGGGCACGCGCGCCGCACCATCGCCGTTCACTCCGGCTTCCTCTACTTGCGCAAGGATTCCCTGCTGCAGCCGGTCGCGCATTGCAGCCATCTTGTTGTCGCCGCCGCGGCCCAGCGCTTCCTTCGCCAATTGTGCGGCCTTGCCCAGGCCAACAATTCCCGGGACATTCTCCGTGCCGGCGCGGCGTGAGCGCTCGTGCCTGCCACCGTAAAACAACGGCTGAAGACGAGTTCCCTTCCGCACGTAAAGCGCTCCAACCCCCTGCGGCGCATGAATCTTGTGGCCTGAGATCGACAGCGCATGGCAACCGATTTGGTTCACATTGATCGCAACTTTTCCCGCAGCCTGCACGGCGTCGGTGTGAAAAACAATGCCTGCCTCGGCCGCGATGCGGCCGATCTCTGCGACTGGCTGTAAAACTCCGGTCTCGTTGTTCGCCATCATCACCGAGATCAATTTCGTGTTCGGACGCAGGGCGCGGCGCAAATCGGCGGGATCGACGAGGCTGCGGCCATCCACAGGCACAACCGTCACTTCCGCGCCGATCTCTTCCAGATGCTTACACGCCAACAACACCGCATGATGCTCGATGCTTGACGTGATAACGTGATCGCCCGCGCCTACCATGCCGGCAATGGCAAGATTGTCGGCTTCTGTACCGCCGCTGGTGAAAACAATCTCCGAAGCGCGGCAGCCGAGCAAAGCGGCAACCGACTCGCGCGCATCCTCTACCGCCGCCCTGGTCTGCTGGCCGTGATGGTGGATGGAGGAGGCGTTGCCGAACTGCTCACCGAAATAGGGGCGCATCGCCTCAAACACCTCGGGCAGAACTGGGGTGGTGGCGTTATTGTCGAGGTAGATGCGATGCATACAGAACCCGCTTCTATTCTACATGCGAGTCGTAGAGACGTAGCTTGCTACGTCTTGAGGGCGGCATTTCGGATGGTGGGGAGAGAGCGTTACAAGCAACGTCTCCACGACAACATTTCTGACCTCAGGGCGGGCTTGCGCCCTGCCGGACGGCCGAGGCGGCCGTCGCCACATGAGCACTGACACGGCTATCGCTGATCGATGGCCACGTAGGGGTTCGGGTAATTCGGGCCCAGGTATTCGGCGCGCGGGCGGATCAGGCGGTTATCGTTGAGTTGCTCGATTACGTGCGCAGCCCAGCCGCTTACTCGAGAGACCGCGAAGATAGGCGTGAAAAGATCCACGTCAATTCCCAGCGTGTGATAGGTAGACGCCGAGTAAAAGTCCACATTGGCGTTCAACTTCTTGTCGGCCTTCACAAACTCTTCAATCTTGTGCGAGATCTCGAACCACTTGGGCTGCCCGCTGGCGCTGCCGAGATCGCGCGACATAGCCCGCAAGTGCGTGGCGCGTGGGTCTTCGGTGTGATAGACGCGATGGCCAAAGCCAGGAACTTTCTTCTTCTGAGCCAGCATGCCCTTGATGTAGTCGATCGGATCGGCGCCGGACGCGTCAATCGCCTCCAGAATGTGAAATACAGCTTCGTTGGCGCCGCCGTGCAGCGGGCCCTTCAATGCGCCAATGGCCGAAGTGACTGCGGAATGCATGTCCGACAAGGTCGCCGCCGTGACGCGCGCGGCAAACGTCGAAGCGTTGAGTTCGTGATCGGCGTGCAGGATCAGCGCGATATCCAGGGCGCGCTCGGCGGTCGGCGAAGGTTGCTTGCCGTTCAGCATGAGCAGGAAATTCGCGGCATGGGAGAGCGAACGGTCGGGCTCGACCACGGGATGTCCCTTACGAATACGGTCATAGGCCGCAACGATCATGGCAATCTGCGAGGTGATGCGAATCGCCTTGTCGACATTGGCCTTGCTGTCGTTGACCTTCTCCTGAGGATCGTAGAACGACAAGGCCGACACGGCGGTGCGCAATACATCCATGGGCAGGGCGTGACGAGGGGCATTTCGCAGCAGAGTAATGATCGACGCATCCAGCTTGCGCTCTTCGGCCAGACGCTCGTGCAGTTCTCGCAGTTCGCGGCGCGTGGGCAGTTTTCCGAACCACAGCAGGTAGCAGGTCTCTTCAAAATTCGACTGGTGGGCCAGTTCGTGGATGTCAATGCCACGATAGGCAAGAACGCCCAGATCTCCGTCGATGTAACAAATCTTGGAAGTGGTGGCAACGACGCCCTCAAGTCCTTTGGGGGCATGGTTTGTGGTCAGGCTGGACATTGGATTCTCGCTTCGATCGCCGGATTTGCGTTGCCGGACCGC
>Ga0209890_10001050_pt1 | contig 12598 bp, 8 predicted proteins | sample OrgsoiDNA2013049_FD_185799 | JGI IMG/M metagenome (GOLD analysis project Ga0209890, IMG submission 185799) | Permafrost soil microbial communities from the Arctic, to analyse light accelerated degradation of dissolved organic matter (DOM) -... | ecosystem: Environmental > Terrestrial > Soil >... | reverse complement strand
CCGACTACCAGAGAATCCGAAGCTTCGCCCAGCGAACGCGTGCTCGAGATGATCGAGTCCAGCGCGAAAACTGAGCGGGTAGGAGTTTAGGGCTGAAGGCCATAGCAGGCCCTCCCCATTAAAAACTATGGCCTTCAGCGTTGTTATGCCCGCCCTCGAGATGGCGCAGGAGACCGGCAAGCTCATCGCTTGGCGGAAGAAGGAAGGCGACCGCGTTACCAAGGGAGAGCCACTCCTCGAGATAGAAACGGACAAAGCGGTGGTCGAAGTGGAAGCGTCCGCCGACGGCATTCTCGCCGGCATCAAGGCTGCAGCGGGGGATGACATTCCCGTCGGACAAACCATCGCGTGGATTGTCGCGCCGGGGGAAGCAGTTCCCATCGAAAGCGAAACCGCGGCGCCGGCGGCCCGCGCCGGCTCGCACCCGAAGGCCGAGCCAGTTCACGTCGCCGCCACTCCAGCCAGTAGTCCGGCACAAGCGCCAACATCGAGCGCGAAGATTTCCCCCAAGGCGCGGCGCCTTGCGAAAGAGTTGGGCGTCGATCTCGCGACGGTGCGAGCCTCAGGACCGGGCGGAGAGATTCTCGCCTCGGACGTGCAGGCGGCAGCATCCGAGCCCGCAGCGGCGGCAGCAGAGAAAAAGTCAGGAAACATCGAAGTCCCCAGCTCTCTTGGCCGCATCATGGCTGAGCGCACCACGCAAAGCTGGACCACCGTCCCTCATTTCTTCGTGAGCCGCGAGATCGAAGCTACTGCGCTCAACGAATATCGCGAGCGCATCGTTGCCGAAATCGAGAGCACGCACAAGGTGCGCATCAGTCACACCGATCTGCTGGTGGCGCTGATATCCCGCGTGTTGCTGAAACACTCGCGTTTGAATGCCAGTTGGAGCGCCGAGGGAATTCTCCTGCACGATCACGTACACATGGGGATCGCCATCGCCGTCAATGACGGAGTGGTCGCGGCGGTCATTCACAACGCGCATACCGCGAGTCTGGCGGAAATCTCGATCCAGCGGCGGGACGTCGCCGAGCGCGCGCGGGCAGGGAAGCTGCGGCCGGCCGATATCGCTGATGCCACATTCACCATCAGCAACCTCGGTATGTATCAGGTGGATCAATTCAGCGCGATCATTACGCCGCCGCAAGCCGCTATTCTGGCAGTGGGCGGCATCGCTGACCGGGTCGTGGCTGTTCAAGGCCAGCCCGCGGTCCGCCCTATGATGACGCTCACCGTCTCCTGCGATCATCGGGTCGCCGATGGAGCCCGCGCCGCGCTCTTTCTCAGCGACTTGGCAGAAGCAACGCGAGAGCCGGCGAAGTTCCTGAAATAGGGATTCGCTCAAATCGCGATTTGCGCGGTGCCGTGATTAGCTCTCCGCGCCTGCAGACCGGTCACTTCTGGTTGCCTTTCCAGATCGTTGAACCCGGACTCTATGCCACAACACTTTCAGAAAGGTTTGCACCACCGGGGAGGGATCCCGTTCGCGATAGGCCGCAAGCAATTCGGTGCGCGCCCTCACTCCTGCCAGACGCCGGAATACCACGTCCTTGCGTTGCAGGTTGCCGATACATTTCGGCACTACCGACACTCCAATGCCGGCGGCGACCAGGCTGAGCGTGGTCTGAATTTCCACCGTACGCTGCACGACGACCGGGCGAAAGCCCGCCTGCTGGCACAGGCCGATCACGTATTCCGTCCAGCTTGGACGAGGATGGTCTGGATAAAGAACGAAAGGCTCGCCAGCAAGTGCGGACAGGCTCACGGCAGGGAACTTCGCCAGGCGGTGTGAGCTGGGCAGCGCAACATACAGGGGCTCGCGCGCTATCGTGCGGAACACCAATCCTTCTGTCTTGGCGGGAAGACGGAGCAACCCGATGTCGATTCGCTTCTCGGTGAGCGCTTCAATCTGCGCGTGGACGGTCATCTCCGAAAGGGTGAGGTCCACGTGCGGGGCGGCCTGAAGAAACTCGCGCAGCACTCCCGGCAAGACGTCGTAGGTGGCGGACCCCACGAATCCAAGATTGAGGGTGCCGCTCACCCCGCTTCCGGCTCGCTGGGCCGCGAGCACTGCCTCGTCGGCTCGCGCCAGTATCAGGCGTGCGCGGTCGAGAAAGACCTGGCCCGCGGGAGTGATTTGCACCCGGCGCCGGTTGCGGAACAGCAGTTGCACCAGCAGGTCTTTTTCCAGAGCCTGAATTTGCCGGCTCAGTGCGGGCTGGGCAATGCGCAGCCGTTGTGCGGCGTGTCCAAAGTGCAATTCCTCGGCAACCGCAACAAAATAGCGCAATTGGCGCAAATCCATGCATTCATTCTAATGCCAATGTGCTATCACCGGAATCTTCCAATGTATTGGACGTATCAGTCGAATTAGAGGCATAGTAGGAGCCTGTATTTTTCTACGACTTCTTGGGCTCAACGGAATCTATGGTCACAGAGCAGGCACCGGTCCAAGCCTGCCATCGGTTCCAGCTAGGTCAACGGTCAGGTTATGTGGTTAGTTCGACTGGCGCTGCGGCGCCCCTATACCATTGCCGTCTCTTGCCTGCTGATCATGATCCTCGGCGTGCTGTCGCTGACGCGCATGACGGTGGACATCTTTCCGGTCATCGACATTCCGGTGGTCGCAGTGGTATGGACCTATCCCGGACTCTCGGCGCAGGACATGGAGCGCCGCGTGGTCCTTATCAGTGAACGTGGTTACTCCACCACGGTCAACGGAATTTCGCGAATCGAATCGCAGTCGATCCCCGGAATTGGGCTGCTGCGGATTTACTTCCAGCCCGGCACTGAGATTGGCGCTGCCATCGCGCAAATTTCTTCCGTATCGAGCACCATTCTGCGCATCGCCCCCCCGGGCATTACTCCGCCGAGCGTGATCCAGTTCAATGCCACCAACGTCCCAGTGGCGCAGTTGACGATCTCGAGCAAGACTCTTTCCGAGCAGCAACTCTATGACTACGGTGTGAATTTCATTCGCGTGCGGCTGTTCACGATTCCCGGTCTTTCCACGCCCGCCCCGTTCGGCGGAAAAGAACGCCAGATCATCATCGACATCGACCCGCAGGCGCTCGCCGCCAAGGGCCTCTCGGCCGGTGATGTCGTCAGTGCGCTTCAGAGTTCGAACGTGATCCTGCCCGCGGGCGATGCCCGAATCGGCGGCACCGACTACACCGTCCAGCTCAACTCCAGCCCCGACACTGTGTCGCAGTTCAGCCGCATCCCGATCAAGGTGGTGGGTTCAGCGACGGTTCTGCTGGGAGATGTGGCCAAGGTCGCCGACAGCTATGCCGAGCAACGCGGCATCGTACACGTCAACGGCAAGCGCGCGACCTATCTCGCCATCCTCAAGCACTCCGACGCGTCGACGCTGGCTGTAGTAGAAGCGACGCGCGAAACGTTGCCGATTATCAAGGCCTCCGCGCCGCAGGGGATGGACCTGAAAATCGACTTCGACCAGTCGGTCTTCGTGCGCGCCGCGATCATGGGAGTGGTGCGCGAAGCCGTGCTGTCGTCGATTCTCGTCTCGCTGATGATTCTGGCGTTCCTCGGAAGCTGGCGCAGTGTGGTGGTGGTTTGCACCTCGATCCCGCTGGCCATTTTTAGCGCCATCATCGGATTGAACCTGAGCGGCGACACCATCAATATCATGACGCTGGGCGGACTCGCGCTCGCCATCGGCATGCTCGTCGATGACGCGACCGTCGAAATCGAGAACATCAACCGCAATTTCGACATGGACAAGGCGATTACGGTGGCGATTCTCGACGGCGCCAGCCAGATTGCCGTGCCTGCGATTGTCGCGACGCTGGCCATCTGCATTGTGTTCTTCCCGGTCGTTTTACTAACCGGAGCGTCCAAGTATCTGTTCATGCCGATGGCGCTGTCGGTGGTGCTGGCCATGCTGGCGTCCTACGTGCTCTCCCGGACCCTTGTGCCGACGCTGACGCGAATTCTTTTCGAAGGCCACCGCGAAGCGGACGAGGCTAAGGAAGAGCACCCCGGAATCATGGGACGCCTGAACCGCCGGCGCGAACACGCCTTTGAGCGCCTGCAGTCCGGCTACGGACGAATGCTGGACTTGGTTCTGCATCACCGGGTGTTTGCCCTGTGCGTGTTTGGATTGCTGTTCGCGGTTACTGCGGTGCTGCCCTTCCTCATTGGCACGGATTTCTTCCCCACCGTGGACGCAGGATTGATGAAGCTCCACGTCCGGGCCCCAGTTGGCACGCGGCTCGAAGATACCGAGCAGTTGCTGATGCAGGTCGAGGGCCGGATCCGAGAGATTATCCCGCCTGGCGAAATCGACACTATTAATGACATGGAGGGTTTGCCGACCTCGTTCAATCTCGCTTTCGTGCCCACCGACAATGTCGGCGACATGGATGCGGAGGTCCTGATCGCGTTGAAGCCTTTGCACCATCCCACCGAAGGCTACATGCAGAAGATCCGCGAACAACTGCCGCATGAGTTTCCCGGATCGAGTTTCTATTTTCAATCGGCCGACATTGTGAGCCAGGTTCTGAACTTCGGCGTGCCCTCGCCGATCGACATTCAAGTGGAAGGCCCCAACCTCGACCAGTCGTATCAGATCGCACGCCAGCTGAATGATGAAATCCGCACCGTGCCAGGGGCGGTCGACGTACATGTCAAGCAGGCGATCCGCTATCCGGCGTTACGCGTCAACGTAGACCGCGAAAAGGCGGCGCAACTGGGCCTTACGGAACAGGCCGTCGCCAATAGTATCCTGATCTCGCTTTCCTCGAGCGCGCTGATTGCGCCATCCTATTTTCTGAACCCCGCGAACAATGTGAACTACGTCGTGGCCGTGCGCATCCCACCGGAGCGATTCGATTCTGTCGACGCACTGATGAACACGCCGCTGAGTCTGCCGGGATCGGCAACGCCGCTGCAGGCCGCGAGCACCCCGCAGACGCAACCGGTGCCGCAACCGCAATACGAGACTCTGGCCAACGTCTCTCGGGTCATTCCGGACTCTGTGCCCGCGGAAGTCAGTCACTACACGGTGCAGCGCGTGATCGACATCAACGCGAACCTGCAGGGCCGCGATCTGGGATCGGTGGTGGCCGGCATTCAGAAAAAAATCGACGGTTTGGGGAAGCTTCCATTGGGGATGCGCATTAGCGTTCACGGCCAGTACGAAGTCATGAATTCGTCGTTCCGCAGTCTGCTGCTGGGGTTGATTCTCGCCATTGTGCTGGTGTATCTGCTAATCGTAGTGTTGTTTCAGTCGTGGATGGATCCTTTCATCATCATGATCGCGGTTCCAGGCGCGCTGGTGGGGATTCTGTGGATGCTGGCCGTCACCGGTTCGACGATTAACGTCGAATCGCTGATGGGCTCGATCATGGCGGTGGGAATCGCGACGTCGAACTCGATCCTGCTAGTAAGCTACGCGAATGATGCTCGAGTCGAAAAACGCATTTCGCCCATTGAGGCGGCGCTGGAAGCCGGAAAGACGCGACTGCGGCCCGTGTTGATGACCGCGCTCGCCATGATTATCGGAATGATTCCCATGGCGCTGGCTCTGGGCGAGGCGGGAGAGCAGAATGCTCCGCTGGGTCGCGCCGTGATTGGAGGATTGCTGGTGGCGACTGTCGTCACTCTCTTTGTCGTACCCGTGGTCTACACTTTGCTGCGAAAAGATTTCCCCACGCGGCACTTGCTCGATGAAAAGTTCGCCGCCGAAGCGCGCGGCGAAGTGTTCCAAGCGGAGGGACGTTGATGTCTGAATCGCAGGGCCAACGCCGCGGATCTGGCTGGCTTTATCTCGCCGGCATTCTGACCATTTTGGTAGCGGGGGTGATGGCCTTCCTTCTTTTTTCCCGACAGCGGACCCATGTGCAGGCCGCGACCGAGCAGTTGACGGTGGAAGGACAGAAGGGACCGTCCGTCGAAATCGCCACTGCCCACAAAGTTGCAGGCTCCAACACCCTGCGCCTGATTGGCGAAGCGCGTCCCTACCAGTCGGCGATCCTGTATGCCAAAGTCAGCGGTTATCTGCGCAGCATCAGCGTGGACAAAGGCGATTCCGTCCACGCGAACCAGGCTATCGCCGTGATCGATTCGCCCGAGACCGACAAGCAATACCAGGCCGCCGTGGCCGATGCGCACAACAAAGAGCTCATTGCCAACCGTGCAGCAACGCTCGTGAAGAAGGAAATGATCTCGCAGCAGGATGCGGACCAGTCGGAAGCCGACGCCGCAGTTTCGAAGGCGAACCTGGAACAGATCGGCACCTTGAAGGCGTATGAACAACTTCGATCTCCATTTGCCGGAACCGTCACGGCACGGTATGCCGATCCTGGCGCGCTCATCCAGAATGCGGCTACGTCTCAGACGAGCGCGCTGCCTCTGGTCGAGGTCTCGCAGACTTCGCGGCTCCGCGTCTACGTTTATGTGGACCAGGCGCATGCTCCCTTTGTGCGCGGCGGCGACCCGGTCGCGATTTCCGATCAGGCCAACCCAAGTCTAAAAGTGGCAGCACGCGTCACTCGCACCAGCGGAGAGATTGATCCTAAAACCCGCACTCTGCTGGTTGAAATTGATGTGGATAATCCGCGCAACCGCATTCTTGCCGGCAGTTTCGTGCAGGTTGAGTTGAAGGTGCAGACCCCCCGCTACGTCGAGGTGCCGTCGGACGCGCTGATCGTTCGCGGAAGTCAGACCTTGGTGGCAGTCGTCACATCCGACAACACCATCAAATTCACCCAGGTTGCGGTTGCCGAGCAAACTGGCGAGACCGCACGGCTGTTCAGCGGTTTGGATGAAGGCGAACACGTCGCCCGAAGTATCGGAGAACGGGTGCCGGAGGGCGGCAAAGTACAACCGGTAACGCGGCCCGGCAGCTAGGGTATTCCGTGCGCGAACTCATTAGATCTTTACTCATGGGACAGAAGAGCCATTGTCGTTGGGCAGGAGTTGCCGCGCTAGCCGCATTCGCTCTCGTCATCCCCCTTTCCACGGCGCAGGACCAGCCTCTCTCTCTGGCTGAGTGCTACCGCCTGGCCGAACAGAATCAGCCGGATCTTGCCACCGCGGAGGCCGAAGTCCACGTGGCTGAGGCCCACCTCAAAGAACGCCGTTCCCCCTACTTCCCTCACCTCAGCTTCGGGGCGACGCACAACCAGCAGACTTACAACTATGCGCCGGGGCCGGGGACTTCTCCTACCACGGCCTCAGGCTTGTTCAACGGCGAGAGGTGGTCAAACTCTCCTTACTACTACACTGGGTTGAACTTCAGTCAGAACATCTACGACTTTGGCCTGACCCGTGGCTCCGTCGAGCGCGGTAAAGCCGAACTAGCTCAAGCGCAGCAAAGCCGTGATCGCGTTCACCAGGAGACGCTGCTCAACGTGCGCAACGGATACTTCAGCGTGCTCGCCGCGCAGGAACTGGTCCAGGTCCGGCAGAAGACAGTTCAAAATCAAAGCAAGCACTTGGAGCAGATTCAGGCCTTCTTCCAGGTGGGGCGGGTTCCCAAGATCGACATGACGCGGCAGCAGGTGCAGCTGGCCAATGCGCAACTCGATCTGGTGCAGGCGCAATCCGATCTGACCGTCGCCCAGGCCGCGTTGGCGACGGCCATGGGCCTGCCGGTGAAAAACACATTCACGCTGGTCGATGTATTGGGAACAGCCCAGGTGCTCGATCAGGTGGATGGGTACCTCTCACAGGCGCGGACGCTGCGGCCCGATTTGCGGGCGCTACGCGAGGCGGTCAACGCTGCGTTAGGCGATATCGTTGTCGCACGCTCGAACTTCAAGCCCCGCCTGAACTTCTCAAGCTTCGCCGATTTTCAGAATCTGAAGTTCCCCCTGGTCTGGAACCTGGGATTCGGCGAGAGCCTGCTGCAGCCTCTTCTCTCCGGCGGCTACAACCGTGCCTATCTCAATGAGACGGAGCAGGCCAAGAGTGCGGCGGAGTCGAACCTGAAATCCGCCCAACTGCAGGTGGATCGCGAGGTCTACACCGACTATGCAAATACGTCGGTATCGGAACAGCAGATTGATCTCGCTACGAAGGCGGACCAGGAAGCACGCGAGAATCTGGCATTTGCCGAGGGCCGCTACTCGGCGGGAGTAGGGAACATTATTGAGTTGACCGACGCGGAACTGTTAGCCGCCACTGCGGGCGCCCAGGTCGTCACCGCGCGCTATAGCTACCAACTCGCCTACGGCCGACTGGAAGTCGCCGCCGGAAAAGACCCGAGCGATTAGCCTTGCCTGCGATCCACTATCCCACGGTTTCGATCGGAACCGGGCTTTCGTAGTCACTCCACCAGATTCCGGGCTCGTCGGGTGACAGCTTCTTTTGGAAGGTAAATCCCAGCCGCTGTAGTTCCTGCAGAATCGCTTCAATCGCTGGTCCAACTGACTGACGAACCGCCGCGCTCAACGGGTGCCCGGGCTCGTAGCACTTCCCCGCGATTCCCACCAACAGCACGTGCTGCGGCATGGCGCCCAGCATTTCGGCAGTCATCAGGCACTCCGACAATGCGGGCGAGTGTGGATCGAGTCGCTGCGCCGGCGTCTCCCGAAGGATGTCTTCTTTTCTGTAAAGCGTGACCGTGCCCGCGGCGTCGTCGCTGGCAACGGAATCCACCAGGATGAGTGCGTGCAAGCCAACGATCTGATGAGTAAGGTCCAGCGCCGGGGTGCCGAGGTCAGTCAGTTCAACCCTGGGATCGAAGGAATACATCGACTCCAGAATCCGCAGCACATACGGCCCAACGCCGTCGTCGCCGAGCAGGACGTTCCCAATGCCGCCAACCAGTGCGCTCCTCACAGGATTTTCGCCACGCTGATCTTTCGACCAGACGGATCGAATGCATGACACGCACACGCCATGCACGGGTCGAACGAGTGCACCGTCCGCAAAACTTCCAGAGGCTCCTCGGGCCGGGCCAGAGGAGTATGCAACAGGGACGCTTCGTAAGGTCCGTGCGCTCCAGACCGGTCCCGCGGACTGGCGTTCCATGTGGAGGGAACGACTGCCTGATAGTTCTTGATCTTCTCGTCCTTGATCACGATCCAGTGCGAAAGAGTTCCGCGCGGCGCCTCGTGAGTGCCGACTCCCTCAACTTCATGAGTAGGCAGTACGGGCTGGTTGTGGACGGTGTAGTCGCCCTTCGCGATGTTATCCGTCAGCAACTGCAGATGCTTCTGCGCGAGTTCCGCAAGCATGCAGGCGCGAATGGCGCGCGCCGCATGACGGCCGAGGGTCGAGTGCAGCGCGGCCGGCGTAGCGCGAACTCCACCAATCGCTGCAATCTTCTCGATCGCCAGGTCGGTGTACTTGCGCGTCAGCGGATGTCCCTGCGCGTAGCCGATCAACACCTGTGCCAGCGGTCCGACTTGCATCGGTTCGCCGTTGAATCGCGGTGCTTTCACCCACGAGTATTTTTGTTCTCCATCCCATCCGGTGAAGGCAGGCTCGGTTTCTCCGGCCCACGGATGCAGGGCTTTGTCGCCCTGATAGTAAGCGTGCATGACGTCTTCGGTGACGGATTGCCGAAAAATCGGGTCCGCCCCGGTCTTGAATGTTTTCACACCCGCGAGATCGCCATCCCGAATGTAACCGCCGGGTAAGTCATAGGCTGACCCCTGGCTGTCCAAAGGCAGATCGGGAACCGCCAGATAGTTACGCACGCCGCTGCCGATCTTGAACCACTCCGGATACATCGCCGCCACGGCGCACACATCCACGAAGTACACCTGTTGCACGAATTGGACAACTTCCTGAAGCAGCGTGCCGATCATCGCCAGTTGGCTCATGCCGAGGGCCGAAGGGCTGTCCAGGTCGATCGCGTTAGCGACGCCCCCCACGGTCAGGTTCTGTATGTGCGGCGTCTTCGATCCCAGGATGCCGACGACCTGCAACGCTTTGCGTTGATACTCCAGAGCCTGCACGTAATGTGAGAATGCGAGCAGGTTCACATCAGGCGACAGCCGCATTGCAGGATGTCCCCAATACCCGTTGGCGAAGATTCCAAGTTGTCCGCTGCTGGCGACGGCATTTACCCGATCCTGCGCCGCCTTCAGTTCGTTGCGGGAATTGCGGGTCCACGGTGACAGACTTTCCGCCAGCTTCGACGTTGCCGCCGGATCCGCCTTGGGAATCTGCAGCACATCCACCCAGTCCAGCGCGGATAGTTGATAGAAATGCACGATGTGATCGTGCAGCGCGTGCGCGATCAGAATCAGGTTGCGAATGTATTGCGCATTCAGAGGGATCTCAAGCTTCAACGCGTCTTCCACCGAGCGCACGCTGGCCATGGCGTGCACCGTGGTGCAAACTCCGCAAAAGCGCTGCGTGAAGAGCCATGCGTCCCGCGGATCGCGGCCGCGAAGAATCTTTTCGATGCCTCGCCACATGGTGCATGACGCCCATGCGTTGCTGACCGTGTTGTTGTCGACCTCCACATCGATGCGGAGGTGGCCTTCAATTCTGGTGATGGGATCGATTGTGATTCGTTTCGCCATAAGAGCCTGCTGTTACTCGGAGCTCGAAGTTTCTCTGGATTCGTCTTCGCCGAAATGTCCGTACTTGAAGTAGCCCGTCCACCGGATGTAGGGCCGCCGGAACCGGAAGTAACTCGCCATGTCGTGCCACTCGCTAAGCGGAGCGGGAAGAATAGCGAGCCGCTTTACCGCGATCAGAAAGCCCACGATGCCCAGTGAGATGAACCCGAGGGAGACCAGTACTTCGATCAGAGCGGGGAAATACAGTGCCTGCGGATTGGGCCGGAACGCTAGCGTAGTCGGGCTGAAGCGGTAGATCATTCCGCCCAGCGAACTCAGGATGTAGCCGATAAACATCGGCTGCGGGTCATGGTTGCGCACCGAGCGCCGCAGCAAAAATCCGCCGACGGCGATCAGGATCATTTCCAGCCAGAACACCCCGGCGAACCGGTCGAAGTGAAATGCCGTCCCGAGTGCTCCGCGAAACAGAATGTCGACCAGTCGCAGTCCCATCCAGCCGAAAATCAGCCACGACGTAATGCGCGCGGCTTCGTCGAGAACCTCCATGTCCATCGCCCGTTTCCACACCAGGCAACACAGCATCGTGGTTCCGGCGACACAGCCGAACGACATGAACGTCGCCGCTCCCAGATAAAGAACCGGTAGCCACGGAGTCTGCCACAGCGGATGCACGCGCTCCCCGGCCAGCAGCATCAACGCTCCCAGCGACGATTGATGCATTCCCGGCAGCAGGTACGCCGCGGCAATAATCCACGGGAAAAAGTAATGAAGCCGTTTCTCGATGAGCTCCACTCCGGGACGCAGGCGCGAGTCGAAATACCACAGCCGCTCCAGCACCGGCGGAATATTCTCCACCGCCAGCGGGATCATGGCGTAGATCGACATGCAGATCGCTACTTCTGCCAGCGGCGAGTGCATGTTCCATCTCCAAGGGAATACGATCCAGTAGAAATTCCAGGGACGTCCGGCATCAATGCCGAGTAGCAAGAGCCCGCAGGCGTATGCCAGGAAACTGGTCAGCAGTGCCATCCTCATCAGCGAGTGCAGCCGTTTCCGCCGGAACACCCACGCGGCAATTCCCACCGCGAAAGCGCCCGAGCCCAGCGCGGTCAACACCATAAGGTTGAAGGTTTTCCAGATCCCCCAGCCGTAGGCGTCGTTCATTCCGCTGACTGGGCCTAGTCCAGCCAGTTCGCGATACGCGCTCAGCGCGAACGCCACCAGCACCAGTGCAAAGAGCCCAAGAAAAAATCCATTTACAACTGGGAACCCATACACGGGCACGTTCCGTTCCCAGCGAGTGGCCCGAGCCGGGTCCATGATTGCCGTCGCTGTGGTCGTTGTTGCGCTGCTCGTGGTTGTGGCACTCATAGTTGCGCCCTCAATCCGGTTTCTTTTTCGCGCTCGTGCGCTTCCTCTTCATGACCCTTCAGGCTCTTGCGGATCACCTGTACCAACCCCGCGTAAAGCAGGGCCGGCAGCGCGAAGTACTGATAGAAACGCCTCTGCCAGCGCAGAGTTCGTGCCGGCACCGACTCTGGTCCAAGTTCGGGCAGGCCGAGTTTCTCGAACGGAACCTTCGACAGGTACAGAGCCTGCGTCCCACCGTTATCGGTTTCGCCATAGATGCGATTCTGGTAGTAGCGGCCAGGGCTGTTCTTGATGCGCTGCTTGGCTTCCATCAGCAAGACTGAGCGCGGTCCAAAGATCACAGCGCCCGTCGGGCACACGCTCGTACAACCTGGCTTCAACCCTTTTTCCAGGCGGTCTTTGCACAGCTCGCACTTGGTCACGCGCGGATTGAACCCCACCCACTGGAAACGCGGAATGTGATACGGACACGTGATCGTGCAGTAGCGGCAGCCGATGCACTTATCTGCGTCCCACTTGACGATTCCGCTCTGCGGATCCTTGTGCAGCGCCTGGAACGGACAACCCGCCGCACACGCTGGATCAAGGCAGTGCATACACTGCCGCTTCACGAACGAGAACGCGGATCCATCTTCCGGCTTGTAAAGCTTGATGACATTGCGGGTCAGATCGTTCAAGTCCGACGGCGCCTGGTGCAACTGGTCGCCGCGCGTATCGGGCGG
>Ga0209890_10001049_pt1 | contig 12604 bp, 10 predicted proteins | sample OrgsoiDNA2013049_FD_185799 | JGI IMG/M metagenome (GOLD analysis project Ga0209890, IMG submission 185799) | Permafrost soil microbial communities from the Arctic, to analyse light accelerated degradation of dissolved organic matter (DOM) -... | ecosystem: Environmental > Terrestrial > Soil >... | reverse complement strand
GAGACGCGTGCGGAGCCTGCCAGCTTTGCTGGCAGCGAAGCTTCGCGGGAGGGTTTGGGAACCCGTCCAGGGGTCCCATTACAATCGATTAGCCCGCCCTTGCCAGCGAGCCGAGTGCAGATCGTTCTGCGACGCTCGCCGGTGTCCCAATGCTCGTGAATAATGCGGGCTAAGAGTCGCGCTACTTCTGGTACGTGCCCACAAGTTGCGCTTGGCCGAGGATGTGCCCGTGCATCGCTTTCTCTAAGTCGGCCTTGGTGCCTGCTATGCCGAGATTAGGCAGGACGGCGTCGAGCGCGTAGAGCGTGAAAAAGTAGCGGTGCCGACCCGCGGGCGGGCAGGGGCCGCGGTAGCCAATGGCCTTCCAGTCGTTGAGCCCTTCGCGGGAGCCCTTGGGCAAAGCGCTCGCCTTCATTCCCTCGGCCAACGCCGTTGTCTCGGGCGGCAAATTGTAGAGCACCCAGTGCACCCAGATTGTCTTGGGCGCGGCGGGATCCGGGGCGTCCGGGTCGTCGACGATGAGCGCCACGCTCTTGGTGCCGGCGGGTACGTCCGTCCATGTCAGAGGCGGCGAGCGGTCGGCGGCCTGGCAGGTGAGCTCAGTTGGTATTGCGGCATTATCGGAGAATGCGGGCGATGACAGATGCATAGCGGATTCCTTTGCGTCGGCGCTGGCGGTCACGAACGCCGCCAGCACAAGTCCGATGGTTGAGCGAGTACGCATGTGCAACACAACACCCACGAAGAGCAAAATCCGCTCCCAGGGCCAAGTCAAGTCTTGCAGCGGCCAAGGTCGACTGCTCGACTGGATTGAACGCCCTCAGCGATTCGCTTCGCTCGTGCTGCCGACCCGTACGCGCTTGCGGATCTTTGCCACCGTGTTGCTGTCTTTCACATCTTGCGAAACGATTTCGAAAGCGTTCGGCTCGGAGGCCGCGCGGAATCCTTCGCCGCGAACGTAGAGAGGACAGTTGTGGTTGTCTTGGAAGCCGTGGGCGCGTGCGTAGGCGTAGTGGCAGCGTATGAGTGGCAACATCGCCTGGACGTCCGTTCCGTCGCGGTATCGGACGCGCACGCCGCCATCAATGTCTTTGGTTTCGACTATGGGACCCAGCATCGGACAAGCCGCGCGTTTGGAGGCCGGCAGTTTCTGGCACTCCTTGTCCTCGAACTTCTCTAACTCGGCTGCCGCCCGTTCATGTTCGCGTGCATGTTCTTCCAAATAGCGGGCTCGAATCAGATGCATGGTCTTCGGATCTTGGGTCGTCTGACCGAGGTATTGGTCGGGGACAGCGACGGTATGCATAGATTCATTGGGCGATTCGGAGCGAGCGATCTGCGTTTCCTTTTGCGCCCCTTGCTCTTCCTTTTGTGCCCTTTCGTGGTGAGCCTCTGCGCTCATGTCGTCGGGCTTGACCTCGCGGGTACAACTACCCGAGCTGAGAAAGGTCCACGCCAAGAACGCCAGCGTTGTGTGCGCATACTGCCTCATCGCATTCCTCGTTGGCCATTCGGCCACGGACTCCGGAGGCAGCGGTCGTGCCAGGCCCGATTATGGAATTACGGCAATGCTTATTGCTGACGCACGGGCACCGTGTTGCCTCCAGCGGCAAGCAGGAACGGCACGCCCGGCGCAAGGACACTGACTTCGAGCCCGCTGCTGGCCAGGAGTGCCTGCGTTTCGAGCACATCGAAGAGCGCCTTGGCGATCATGGGATTTTCCGCAATCTGCCCCAGCGTTCGTCCGACGATCTGCGGCCTGGTGGCAGCGGCCTTCGCGAATGCCACGGCGGCTTGGCGCTCGGCCGTCGAACGGATGACGTTCACACGGTTGGATCCCTCTTGTTGAATGGCCGCGGTGACCTGGCGCAGGCGGTTGACGACCTTCTGCTCGATCTGCGAGATCATGCCCCGATCGCGGAAGTGGACCTTGCGAATGTAGATGCTGCCCACTTGGTAGCCCCACTCTTGCGATTTTGCGGTCACTTCCTGGCGCACGAGGCCGCTCATGGTGTGGCGGCTTTCCAGCATTTCGGAAAGCTTCATGTTCGACAGACAGCGGACAGTGGCATTGGAGATGTTGGCGCGAAGCGATCCCAGTGGATCGGTGTTCTTGTACAAATAGTCGAGCGGTGTGCTGACGACCATTTCGCACCAGACGCCGATGCCCATGGGCGCGCCTTCCTCGGAATTAACGGGCTGGCTGCGCAAGTAGGTTTGGTCGATGCGCAAATCCACGGTGTATTTCTTTCCGAAGAACGGCACCAGGACGGCAAAGGGGCCCATGCCCTTCCAGGGCGAATGCAGGCCCGGCTCGCTAATGACCATCCGCACTTTGCCGAAGAGCTCGAACACCACGCACTGGCGCTCGCGAACCACCACGTAAAGGGCGAACGCGCGCGCCATCGCAAGCAAGACCGGCATCAAGATAAAGCAGGCTCCGAACGTGTAGACCAGTGCTTTGAAGAAATCGATCGGGAGAGAGTCCATTACTTGGTCCCTCCTTCGGTCGGCTGAAGCACGAGGTGGCGAGCTTTGCGCTGGAGCGCAATCTTCGCGTTTCGCACGTAGGCCTCGATGGCGGCAGGACCGCCATTGCCGGCCAATTCACGCAGTTGCTCGGCCAGCGCCAACAGTGGCTCTACTTCGGCTTGGGCATTGAGTGTCTCGATTTCCACGGCGCGCTTCGACTGAACGATGCGCTGGTCGGCGGCGGCCTGGGCCAAGCTGATTTCACTCGACACGTGATTGTGGGCCGTGTTGATGGCGGCGAGTGCCGAGTCCACCTCGGGCGGCGGATCGATGCCGGTAATCAAAGCGGCATCGAGGTGAATGCCGTAACGAGCGGCAGCGGTCTGGCATTCGGCGTCCATGCGCTCGTTGAGATCGCGAAGGTTCTTTCGTAGGTCGTTGATGGAAATCCCCTGCACCACACTCATATCGAGGGCTGCCACAGGATCCGTGGCTTCCGCGAGCCCCTTGTCGGGCGCCTCGAAGTTGGCGATACGGTCGCGCAAGATCGAAACGAAATAGCCAAGGACATGGGCCACCGGTTTTTTGACGCCGAAGAGATAGGCGTAGAGGTTGCGCTCGGACACGGTGAAGCGGATCTGTCCGCTCAGGCCGGTGTTCAATTGATCCTTGGTCACAGCCTCCAACACTTGGCCACCGGAATTGGCCGATGGATCTTCTGGATCAAAGGCAATGGAAACAGTAGAGGTGGCAATGGAGGTGCGGTGGAGCGTCTGCCACGGCAGCTTCCAGTAAAAGCCAGGACCGACCACGCGCACCTGCGGGTAGGCGTAGCGCTGGCGCTCTTCGGCGGTGAGCTTTTCAGCCACGGGATCGCTGAGGGTCGTGGCCTCGTCGTCGATGCGCTGGGCACGCCCGAACGTGCACAGCACGGCCCGCTCGTTGGGACCGACGGTGTAAAAGCCGCCAATTCCGTAACGGGCGAAAAACCACAGTGCAACCCCTAAGAAAATGCCAAGCACGATGTCCATGGCCGGTCATTTTACGCGAATCCTGGCGGCGGAGGTGCGGAGATAGGGGAGAGCGGCGCTCGGCTTTTCGAGCGGCCGCTTTGGGGGAGCTAGAGGCCGAGCAGCTTGCTCAATGCCGTCCGCGAGGCTTGCGCGACCGTCTCGTGAAGGGAACCGCCGTGCGAGTCCATGGTGACTACCGTCGGGAAGTCTTTGACTTCGATGACCCACATGGCTTCGGGCACGCCGAATTCTTCCAGCTTGAACACGCGCTCGACGCGAACCACGGTCTTTGCCAGCGATTGAGCGGTGCCGCCCACGGCGTGCAAGTAGACGGCGCCGCATTTTTGCAAGCCCTTGCGGGTCTTGTCGAACATGCCGCCTTTGCCGATCACGCCGCGTACGCCGTAGCGTTCGATGACGTCGGCCTGGTACGGCTCTTCGCGCGCGCTGGTGGTCGGGCCGGCCGCAACGAAGGTGTAGCTGCCGTCGGGGTTCTTCCGTACGACTGGACCGCAGTGGTAGATGATCGAGCCCTGCAAGAAGGGCGCGACTTCTTCGCGGAAGGCGCCGCACAGCCAGTGATGGGCGGTGTCGCGGCCGGTAATGATCCGGCCCGACAGCAGTGCGGTCTCGCCCACGCGCAAATGGCGAATGGCGCTTTCGTCGCAGGGCAGCTTCAGCTCAGCCATGTGATTTCTCCGCTTTCAGCAACCAGCGCGCCAGCGCGGCGAGCGGCCCAGCACAAATAGGCGATGGAAACGAAGTAGCTGGCGGGCACGCGGCCGAGGGTTCCGATCTTCACGCCGAGAACCGTGGTCTTGCCGCCGAACCCCATCGGACCAATGCCGAGCTGATTGGCCTCGTCCACGAGGCGTCGTTCCATGGCGTCCAGCTCGGGAATGGGATTGTGGTCGTCGAGGTGGCGCAGAAGTTGGTACTTTGCCTCGACGTAACCCGAACCGCGATCGCCGCCCAGGCACACGCCGAGAATCCCGGGACCGCAGCCTTTGCCTTGCGCCTGGTAAGCGGCGTCGAGCACCACGCGGCGAGCTCCGTCGAGATTCCGATCTGCGCCCAGCTTGCTGTCGGGCAGGGAATATTGTGCGCTGGTGTTCTCGCATCCGCCGCCTTTGAGCAGAAGCTGGATTTTGACCTCGGAACGGTCCCACTCTTCGCAGTGCACGGTGGGAATGCTGGGCGCGGCACCGTCGCCGGTGTTGCGACCGGTGAGCGTGTCCACAGCGTTCTCCCGGAGCAGGTTCTTCGCGGTTGCGCGGCGGACGGCCTGGGTGCAGGCCTTGCTGAGCAGGCCGGTGGAAACGTCGGCCGGATGATGAATCCAAAAAAGCGGTACGCCCGTGTCCTGGCACATGGGTGCCTTTTCGGCGCAGGCAATGTCGGCGTTCTTCAAAACCGAATCGAGCGCCATGGCGGCCAGCGACCCTTCCGCCTCCTGGGTCCGGCCTTGCCGGATCGCGGCGGTTACATCTGGCGGCAGTTGCGACGTCGCGCGGGCGATGACGTCAACCACGAGCGTCGTCCACTGTTCGAGGTCTTTCATCATTTTCATCATGGCAGGCACCAGGCGATGGGAGCCCGGCACGAGCCGCCCTCCGCGAAGCAGCCTTGGTCTACCATGGCCCGACGGTGGGGGCGACCCGGCACCAGCAGGCGAGAAGTGCTGCGCTCACGGAGTGCAATCAGCTATCATCCCGGCGCTTTGGTTCCCACCGCAGGATTCTTTCCTTTTCGTCGGCGAGGCGGTCTTTGGCTCTTCGCCGCGGTGGCATTGCTTTATCTTTTCTCCACCAGTCGTGAGCGGCCTTGGGGCGACGCCACACCCATCTGGGAAGTCGCCGACAGCATTGTCCACTCACACAACTTCCACGCGAAGACACGTTGGCCGATGGCGCTGCCGAGCGGCAAAGACGGCCATCTGTACGGCATCGCGCCCATTCTCCAGAGCGCCGTGCACGTACCCGGGGCGGCTCTCCAGCGTGCGATTGTCGCCAAATACCCGTCCTATTGGCAAATCACCTGGAGATTCACGTCGCACTTGGCGTCGACGTTGCTCGGCACGCTGGCGTGCCTGTTGTTCTTCAACCTGTGCCGACGGCTGGGCATGCGGGCGGTGCCGGCTGCGGCCTCGACGCTGGCCCTGGCCTTCTGCTCGTCGGTTTGGGTTTATTCCCGCTATCCTTACTCCGAGACTCTGCAGCTCGTGTGTTTCACGGGTTTCTTCAGCAAGCTGCTGGATGTCGGAAAACAGCCGACCTGGCGGCAGGCGGCCTGGCTCGGCGTGTGGGCCGGACTTCTCGTCAACGCCAAGCCGGTCTTCCTGTTGTCGGGGCTTGGCGCTGGCATCTATCTGCTGTGGGTTCTCCGCCACAATTGGCGAGCTTTGGTGCTCGTCGCTCTAGTCAGCGTCGCGGCCTCCATCCCGCTTGGAGCCATCTATCTCGGCTACAACTACCTGCGTTGGGGCAGCATCTTTTCCACGGGCTACGGCCTGGCCTTCGCCAGTACGGGGGTGTCCTCGGCCCCCGTTGGTGTCATCCACGAATCGGCCATCGTCGGTTTGTGGGGCATGTTCTTTTCCTTCGGCAAATCCATCTTCCTTTACAGCCCGCCGCTTGTTATCGCGGCTCTCGGCTTCTGGCGCTTCTGCCGTCGCAACGGTCCCGTCGTGTTGGCCATGGTGGTAACCATTTTCCCGACGCTGTTTCTGCATGCGCAAATGGTGTCTTGGGCGGGCGACTACGCCTGGGGACCGCGCTATCTTACGTTCGCGCTCGGCGTGATGCTGATCCCGGCGGGCTTCCTTCTGCAGGACTGGCTCGACGAAAGCCATCATCTTCGTCGCTGGCTGCGCATCGGTTTTGCCTCGACCGTTTTCTTGTCGGGCGCTGGCGTCACGTACCTCGGCAACGCAGTCTACTGGGATCACTTCATTCGCATTCACCAGGAGGCTGCGCATTTCTGGTTGGGGGCGCCGAACCAAAAAGGCGACGGAATCAGCTCGCCCGGTTTCCCCTGCCCGGTGTGCTTTGAGACGCTTTATGGTTTGCAGTACCTGCCGCCCTTCCAGCATATCGTCGGCAACTACTGGCTCCTCAAGCACCTACCCAAGAACGACCCGTGGCCCGAGGCCGAGAAGGACGCACCCTGGCGTCGCTACACGAACCTCCAAGTCGATATCCACGAAAACTACGCCCGCGCTCGCGTCGACTGGTGGTTCATCGAATACCGTCACACCTTCCCAGCGCTGGCGTGGACGCTTGTCATTCTGCTGCCGGCGCTCAGCCTGCTGACGTTACTCCTGTTCTTGCTGGAGATCCGGCGCGCGGCTCGCGCCTCGCCTCAGGATGCAGCGCCGCCAGTCTTAAGCGCTTCTACATAACGCAGGCGCAAGTCGAAGAGTAGGCTTTCGAGGATTTGCTGCTCTTCGCCGGTGAGGTTGCCCTTGGTCTTTTCTTCGAGGACCGTGAGCAGGTCGATAGCGTGCTTGGCCATCGGCAGGTTGGGCGGCGGCGCCTTGCCCTGTTCCTGGCTCTGGTCGTCCTGCCCGAGGCACATCACGGCCGAGCTGCCGAGCGACAGCACGAGCGTGGCGAAGTCAGCCGGCGGAAGGTGGCGGGGCGACTCAGCGGGTTTCTTGGGCGCTTCGTCGGTACCTTCGTCGGCGGGACGCGCTGCTGGCGCAATAGGGGCCTTGCTCTCACCGCTGGGATCGAAGGTACGACGGTCCGTCACGGTGAATTTCTTCTCGTCCGAATCAGCCATGGCAAGCAAGCGTACGCAGACCGCCCGGCGGTTGCAACCCCGGCGCTGCCTCGCCCGTGCCGGCTCTAGGTCGTTCCGGGGGTTGCGGGCTCGGCCGGTGCGACCGGCTCGGCCGGCACCACGTTGTCGCTCGCATCGGCCAGCGACTTGAGGTGCTTCTCGTAATCCTTGCGCGTGATAACGCCGCGCTTAATGTTCCGCTCGACGGTGCGTGTGTCAAACAGGCGCACATCTTTGACGTCTTCATCACGGGTCATAAGGGAACTGGTTAGCGAAGACCGACCGGCAAGTCAAGCGTTGCTCGGCCCTGCTGTCATTCTGCCGCGGAAATTCCTAACCGTTGCGCCAGCTGCGAGCCTCGATTTTCCGCAGCGGCAACGCCGGCGACAAAGAGCGGCAGCTCGCCGCAAAGAACCACGCTACGCCGTGCGCGCGACACCGCGGTATAGAGCAGCTCGCGCGTCAGAAGCGGCGACGGCGATTCCGGCAGTAACAGAAGAACCTCATCCATTTCCGACCCTTGCGCTTTATGCACGGTGAGCGCGAAGCCCAGCGTGGCGGCGCCGCCCAGCGCCCGCGGATCGAAGACGCGCCATCCCTTGCGGGTTCGAAAAGCGACCAGCGTCGCCGTGCGGCCCGAGCGATCCACGCGTAGGGCAACGCCCTGGTCGCCGTTCCATAGGTCGCGCTCGTAATCGTTGCGCGTTACCAGCACGGGCTCGCCGGGCAGGAACGACGGTCCGCCGCCATAGAGCTCGTGCAACAAAGCATTGCATCGCTCGACGCCCGTGCTTCGCCCGCGTGTCACAGCCAGAACGCGGGCGCGAGCCAGATGGCCCGCCAGCTCGTCAAGCGCGCGGGCGTCGTCCGCTGCGACGGCGCCGTCTTCCATGCGATACGTGCGACTGGCAAGCGCCACTACCGCCGGGCTGTGGAAAGCGTGCCGGAAGAAGGTACGCAACAAATCGGACCGCTTTGCTCCGGATACGCTCTCGACGCCTTGCCATGCCACGTCCGCCGCCCCTTGCCGAGGCGTGCACAGGCGACTTGCCGCCGCGCCATCGCCACCGCGAATGGTCGCGGCCAACTCGGCGATACTCTTGCCCTCGCTACGGGTGACGTCGGCGCGAAAGCCGCGTTCGAGACGAACCGCAAAGCGGCCCAGATCGCGAAACACGGCACCCGCCGCCACCGACGGAAGTTGGTCGGCATCGCCGAGCAAAAGCAGCGTGGCATCTTCGGCCAGCGCGGCCAGCAGTCGGTCCATCAGGTCGAGATCCATCATCGACGACTCGTCCACCACCACGGCACGGAAAGGCAGCGGATCGGTGGTCGTGCGCAGGACGCCACCCGGCCCGCGTGAAGCCCCAAGCAGGCGATGCAGCGTCTGCGCTTGCGGGCATTGCTCGCGCAGTACTCGATCGGCTTCGGCGAACGGCATGATGGCGGCAAGCCGGCCGCGAAAATCGTTCTCCAGGCGGCTGGCGGCTTTTCCGGTGGGGGCGCAAAGAGCGATCTCGGTCGGTGAAACGCCCAAGCGAACCAGGCTGCGTACCAAAGCAAGGACGGTCGTGGTCTTGCCGGTGCCCGGACCGCCCGAGATGATGCCGAGGTGGCGGCCAAGCACGGCGGCGACAGCAGCGCGCTGCTCGGCGCTGGGTGCGGGCGCGGCCGCTTTCGCAACATCGTCAAGCGCGCGTGAGACGTCCGTCGGAGCGAACATGGAACGTTGTTCGAAGAGTGCTCGCAGACGCTCGGCGACGCGCGTTTCGCCGGCGTATGCCCTGGCGGTGTAGAGATAGCCACCGCCTAGTACCAGCGGCGGGCGTGGCGTTGCCGGTGACGGCGAAGGGGTCTGCCGCACGAGACCCGGAAGCACCTGCACAAGATCCGCCACCCGGCCGAGCAGATCCCGTTCAGCATCGGACGTCGGCAGGCACGTGCCTCCCGTCGCCTGCGCTACCAGCAAGCGGCCGAGGACGAGCATGAAACGCTCGCGCTCGGCTGCCGTAAGGCCCGGCGCCATCTGCGTGAGCTGCCAAGCGAGAAAGGCGATGCTTTCGTCCACCTCGCCCGCGCGAAACAGCTCGACCAACTCGCCCGGCAAGGCGCCTTTGGCCGTCACGCTTTGCCGCGCGGTTCCGGTCGGCAGGAGCATGGGAAGGTCGCGCCGGCTCATCGCACGCCCTCCCAGAAGCCAGGGCTCAGCAAAGCGCGCTCCCAGTCGAGGACCTCCGACCAAGCCGGCTTGAAGAAATGCATGCCGTGTTCGTTGGCCCGCATTCTGTCCTTCGGGCTCGGCGGCTCGGGCAAGCCGCGCAGAAAACAGAAAAGCATGCCCCCGAAACGTTTCGCGTAGCTTTCAGCCCCGGTGATGCCGGCCAGCCGCAAGGTCGCCAGAGTGTAAAGGCGTGCTTGCACCTCGTAATTCTCGCGGCAGTGTTCGGCGAGCGCGCCGGGGGTGAAGTCGACCAGATCGTCGCTCTTCCAGTCGCAGACCACCACGTGGCCGTCGTGCTCGAACAGCAGGTCGATAAAGCCGCGCACGGCACCTCGTTCGATGGTCCAGCGCGGGGCGATTGTCCGCGGCTGCGAAAGCAACGGATGCGTGGCTTCCGGAATCGGAAAGAGAAACTCCATCTCTCGCAGGACGGTGCCGGTCGAGGCGAGGCTCGGCATAGTAATATTACCGAGAGCAATAGGCGAGGTGTAGGCCCGATGGATCAGGCGGGCTGCGGGCTCGACATCGATTTCGGGCCGAGCGTGGCGCCTGCGAGTCTTGTCGAGCCAGCGCTCGACCGAGGGCCGGGTGAACCACGCCACAAACTCTGCCGACAGCTCGTCGAGCGCCGCCGTGGCAAGCAGGTCGTGCAAAAAGATCCCGGTCTCGGCTCCGCCAGGTAACGCTGTTCGTTCGACCGCTGTCGCCGCTTCGGCGCGGTCGGTGTTGTCGAAACGAACGTCGACGGCTTCGTCGAGTGCTTCGTCGAGTGCTTCGTCGACAGCTTCGCGGGCGCCTTCGTCGAGTCGGGCGCGGGGGACATTCGCGTTGCGCGCGCGTTTGATGGCCGAGTACGAGGTCACTACGAAGCCGCCGCGTGCGGCGCGGATTGCTGCGATGTCCTCGGGCTCGCTTGCGGCTGGAAGCTCGGGCGGGATTCGTACCGCGATCCCCGATACCGTCGCCGTCGTGTTTGTCGGTAAGGGGGCGGCAACGTCGTGTTTGGCAAAAAGCCGGCGCGCGCTTTCGTCCTCGCGAAGCGCATCGAGCCGTCGGTTGGCTTGCCGATAAGCACCCCGCACAGGAACCGCCGCCGGGTAGTGCGGCAGCACCATGCGAAAGCGCGCCCGGGTGAGCGCCACGTAAAGCAGACGAGCGTGCTCGTCCGCCAACTCCTGCTCGACCAGTCGTCGCCGGCTCTCGTCGAGACGTCCCACGTGCAAGGTGCGCTCGCCATGCTCGTGCACTAGGTGAACGATATCTTTTCGCCCTTCCGTGATGCCGCCGTACAGGAAGACGACGTCGGCCTCCAGACCCTTCGCCTTGTGGACGGTGAGAATCTGAACCGCATCCTTGTCGGTTTCGAGGCGCTGCAAATCACCCTCCTGCGCAGCCAGCGTCTCGCTGCCGCTGATGTAAGCGGCCAGCAAATCCACCAGCTCGGGCAAGGCAGCGCGCGTGCGCGCCCAATGACCCTGCAAGATCTCGAGTACGTGGGTCACGTTGGTGATCGTTCGCTCGTCGTTTTGCGCGAAAAGCTCGCGGCGGACCAGGCCGCTTTCATCGACGATGGCGGTAAACAATTCGGGAATGTCGCCGCTGCGGGCGAGGCTGGCGAAACGAAACAGGAGCTTGCTCGCCGGCTCCTCTGGGCCAAGGTCGAGCGCGGCTGCCGCAGCCGTGACATCCATGTCGAAAAAACGCGTGAGGAATGCCTGCGCGCGCAAGCCACGGCGATCCGGTTCGGCAATCCCACGCAAGAGCGTGAGGATTTCCTCCGCTTCGGCCGATTCGAAAAGGTTGCCGAGCTTGTAGAAGGCATGGGCGATGCCTGCCTCGCGCAATGCCTGGCCGATAGCGCGGCTTTCAGCGTTGGTGAAGGTCAGAACGAAAATGTTTCGCGCGAGGACTTTGCGCTCGTCGCCGGCACCGCGCAGACGCAAGGGGCTTTCGGCGTGCAGGAGCGAACGGATTTCATCGACAATGGCGGTGCGCACGGCAGCGGCAGCATCAGTTGCCTTCAGCTTGGCGTGGTCGCTCTTCACATCGAGCACCACGATGGCCTTGCCGCCGTGGATGTCATCTTTGTCGAGGGCGAGATCCGTGCGGCCGCAGCGAACCGGCTCGTCGTAACGGATGCCGCTGCCGCTGCGGAAGAACTCGGCACTTTGGTCGAAAATGAGATTGGCAGCCGCGACCATGTCCTTCGTCGAGCGAAAGTTGCGGTCCAAGACCACGCGGGCGGCGCCTTGCTCGACAAGCGCGTGGCGAGCGTCCAGGTACGCGTGCACATCCGCGCCGCGAAAGCTGTAGATGGCTTGCTTGGGATCGCCGATAACCGTGAGGGCGTGGGTCGCCGGCCCGGCGGTAAAGATGCGACGGAAAATGGACCACTGAATTTCATCGGTGTCTTGGAACTCGTCGATGAGTGCGTGCCGGTACTGTCGGCGCAGCGCGCCCACCAGTGCATCCCCCGACGGGCCAGGGTCGGCCAGTGCCTTGGCGACGAGCGCAAGCATGTCGGAAAATTCGAACCAGCCGGCCCGTCGCTTGTGCAGGGCCGCCTGCTCGCGCACGAGCGGCAGCATGCGCCCGGCGATGAGCGCTTCGAGCGGCACCACGGCCGAAGCCAGCATGCGCACGGCTTCGACCAGCGTCGCCAAGCACCCGTCGCTTGCTACGGCGGGCAAGCTCGCGAGAAGGTACCGGAAGGCGTCTTTCGTGCTTTTCTCGGCAAGAAGCCGATCGAATCCGACCAGGAGCGGGATGTCTCCGTCGTCCGCTGTCGCCACCAGCTCCGAGATGCGCTCGATGCGCCTCAGAACGCCGTTGATGGTATTGCCGTGAACGCGCGCCTGCTTGAGGTCGCGTCGCAGCTCGATACCATCGCTGACCTTCTGCCAACTCGCCAGGGCAAGGTGCAGCCGCTCGGCATCGAAGCACGGAAAAAGGGGCGCGGCCTGCTCGTGGTCGCAGGCGCGCAGGAGCTGCTGGAGCGCGGCCACCGTGCGGCTGCTTGCAAGCCACGCGGAAAGTGCGCTGCCGAGGAAGTCGTCGCTCGCATGCGTGCGCAGTACATCGCGAAAGGCGCTCCCGAACGCTGCTTCCTTGGCGA
>Ga0209890_10001046_pt1 | contig 12613 bp, 11 predicted proteins | sample OrgsoiDNA2013049_FD_185799 | JGI IMG/M metagenome (GOLD analysis project Ga0209890, IMG submission 185799) | Permafrost soil microbial communities from the Arctic, to analyse light accelerated degradation of dissolved organic matter (DOM) -... | ecosystem: Environmental > Terrestrial > Soil >... | reverse complement strand
GAGATCGATCGGAGCGCCGTGCGCGATTTTTTGTTCCATGGCTATATCCCGGCGCCGAAGACCATTTACCGCGGCATCGCCAAGTTGCCGGCCGGTCACACGCTGACTTGGGCGAAAGGGCACATCAGCATCGAGCGTTATTGGAATCCATCGACTGCGATCGAGGCGCGCAGCGCCGGCGATACCGTGCACGAACTCGATGCCTTGCTGCGCGATGTGGTGCCGGCGCATACCTTGTCGGATGTGCCGGTCGGGGTGTTTTTGAGCGGCGGCATCGACTCCGCACTCACCGCATACTATTTGGATTCCCCGCGAACCTATACTTTGGGATTCGATTCGGGTGCCCGCTCCGAGACTGCCGCGGCGCGCAGGGCGGCCGGGCATCTGCACACCGAGCACCTGGAGATGACGGCGCCACTGGCGGATTTTGCGGAGGCTCTCGAGCGGATGCCCGCGCTATTCGACGAGCCGTTCGGCGACAGCGCCGCATGGTCCAATTATCTCATCGCGCAATTTGCGCGCCGCGAAGTGACCGTCGCGTTGAGCGGCGAGGGCGGCGATGAGATTTTTTGCGGTTATCCGCGGTACTGGTCGAGGATCGGCGCGCGATCGACTGCTCTCAATAGAACCCTGGCCCGATTCCTGCCGCCGTTGTCGCGCTTGGGCTCATCGATGCAACGCCGTGCGTACGCCGGATTGCCTGCGTATGCCGCCGCGCTAGGCGGACTGACGGCGCTGCAGATCGATTCCTTGTTGGCGAAACCCTGGCTCGAGCCGCAGTACGACTACTTGTGGTTCTACCGGCAGTATTGGCGCGAGGACCTGCGCCCGCTCGCTCAATTGCGCTGGCTCGATTTGAACACTGATCTCGCCGAAGGCTTGTTGACGAAAGTCGATCGGACCAGCATGGCGCATTCGCTCGAGGTGCGTCCGCCGCTGCTGGATCATCGCTTGGTCGAATTCATGCTGAGCGTGGATCCGGCAGTGTTGGTCGATCAGAGGCGTCGGCGGGGCAAATTGCTGGTTCGACAACTCATGGAGCCGCGATTGCCGGCGGGGCATTTGGAGCAGCCGAAATCCGGATTCGGTCTTCCGGTGCATCGCTGGCTGCGGCGCCATCCAGAGATGTTGCGCGAGGCGGTTCGGCGCCTGATGGATCGAGGTGTGCTGCAGCGTGCGGTCGGACCCGGATTTCGCAGAGCCTGGTACCTCATGGTGTTGGACCGCTGGTTCACCGCCTTTGGTTGACGCCCCGATGCCCGCCACTTCCGCCACCGGGGACCCACAATACGCGCTGCGGATTCTGTTTGTTCCGGTCTCGGGACCTTACGGCATGGGCGAATACGCGCGCTCCCTGGCGATTGCGCATGCGGCGAGCCGGCGCTGGCCCGGCGCTTCCATTCACTTCGCATTGAGCCGCGAGGCCGGGTATGCGGACGATGCGCCGTTCCCCAAGACTCTGCTCGCCTCATCGCCCACGTTCCATTCCGCGGCCATCATCGGCTTGCTCGAGAACTGGCGGCCGGATGTCGTGATATTCGACAACGCGGGGCGCACGCTGCAGCTGCGCGCGGCGCGGCGCTTGGGCGCGCGCGTCGTCTTTATCAGCGCGCGCCGGCGCCAGCGGCGCAAGGCCTTTCGCTTGCGCTGGATGCGGCTGCTCGACGAACACTGGATCGCGTACCCGGAATTCATCGCCGGCCGCTTGAGCGTCTTCGAAAAGCTCAAGCTGAAGATGCTCGGACGGCCCGTCGTGCGCTACCTGGATGTGATCATGGCGCGCGCCGATGCGGCGCAAGGCAGCCCCATCCTGTCGCGGGCCGCCCTCGCCGCCGGAACGTTCGTTTTAGTCGTGCCGGGCGGCGGCACCGGACATCCGGGCGCGGCCGGTGCGGTGGGTCAATTCATGGCGGCGGCGCGCGCACTCGCCGCACGCGGAGTGGCGACGGTGTACGTGGGTCCGCCCGATGCCGGCGCGGCCGGCGCGGATGCGGTCGATACCGTTCTGCCGAACTGGCATCGTCTCGGCCCGCTCCCGCAGGCTGAGTTGGCGGAGCTGATGCGCTCGGCGCGCCTGATCGTCGCCAACGGCGGCTCGACATTGCTGCAGGCCATAGCCTCTGGCAGTGCCTGCGTCGCAGTTCCCATCGCCAAGGATCAAGCCGAACGCATACGGCGCTGCGCCGCCGCCGGCGTGGCTGTGGCCGCGATTCTCGATGCGGCCGGCATCGTGCGGGCCGCGGAGCGGCTGCTGCAGAACGAGCCGGAGCGCGCGGCGCTGGCGGAGCGCGCCCGCCATCTGGGGCTCGCTGATGGCGTAGATGTCGCGATACGGGCGCTCGCCGGCCTCCTCGAGCCCGCGCATGACAGGATGCGGGTCTAAGAAAATCATGCCGAGCGTGGTGTTGTTGGGCTATGACCTCGAACAGCCGTCGTTCCGGCACCGCATGCAAAGTCTGATCGGCACGCTCGAAGCGGCCGGTTGGCAGGTGCGGCCGGAGCGCTTTCCCAGCGGCCGCTACGGGCTGCGGACCTGGGAGCGGCGTTCGCTGCTGCGCGCAGCGGACGTGGCGGTGTTGCACCAGATCAAATTGAGCGCACTCGAGGCGCGCCTGTTCGCGTCGCTCAGCCGGAACCGCGTCTTCGACGTCGATGATGCCATTTACGTGCGCAAGCCACGGCGGCTCGGCGAAGCGCCTGACGATTCGCCCTGGCGCAAAAGAAAATTCGCCGCCACCTGCCGCTGGGTGCACGTCGTCGCCGCGGGCAACGACGTTCTGGCGGGCGCCGCCCGCCCCTCGGCGCGGGCCATCGAGCTATTGCCGACTTCGATCGATGCCGCCGCCTATCGACCGACCGCGGCCGGGGCGGCCGATCCGCCGACGATCGCCTGGATCGGCAGCCCGGAGAACCTGGTTTATCTGGAGATGATTCGCCCGGCGCTCGCGCGGCTGACCGTTCGCTACCCGGCGCTCAAGCTCCGCGTCATCTGTTCCCGGTTTCCGGATTGGGCCGAGGTCAACATCGAACGAATTGCGTGGAGCACGGCGACGGAAGCCGAGTCGCTCGCGGCGGCGCACATCGGCGTCATGCCGTTGAGCGATGACGAATGGGCGCGCGGCAAGTGCGCATTCAAGCTGTTGCAGTACATGGCCGCCGCGTTGCCCTGCGTAGCCTCACCGGTGGGCGCAAATACCGAGGCGGTGATCGAGGACGTCAACGGCTTTCATGCGCGAACCACCGATGAGTGGGAGCGGCAGTTGGAGTCCCTGATCCGTTCGCCCGCACTGCGCGCGCGCTTCGGCGCAAGCGGACGCGAACACGTCGAATCGCGCTACGCGATGCACACCTACCAAGCACGATATTTGGAATTGCTGACACGGCTGGCCTCGCGGCAGGGGCGGGATTGAATGCGCCGCGCGCCGGAAGCCGGTATCCTTTGCGCCATGCATGCGCTGCATATTCATCAGATTCTGAGCCACTACACCTCGCCCCGCGATCTCGACCCGGGCTTCGAAGTGCTGGACAACTCCGCGAATGAGCGGCCGGATTGGTACGAGTATTGGCCGATCAGGAGATTCTTGCTGAACGAGGCGCTGGATGAGGATGCCTTCTACGGATTTCTGTCGCCTAAATTCAAGCTCAAGACCAGCTTGAGTTTCGCGGCCGTGCGCGAGTTCATTCTCGCCTCGGACAGCGCGACCGAGGTCATGCTCTTCAGCCCCAGCATTCACAACAGCGCCTACTATTTGAACGTCTTCGAGCACGGCGACGCGGAGCACCCGGGTCTCAAGAGCGTCGCCAAGCGCTTGTTCGAGCGGCTCGGACTTCCGAGCGACCTGGACTCGCTCGTATCCGATTCGCGCAATACCGTGCATTCGAACTATTTCATCGCGAAGCCGCGCTTTTGGAGGGCGTGGCTCGCGATCAATGAGAAAATGTTCGCGATCGCGGAAGCGCCGTCCGACGCGCTCGGCGAGGCATTGCGCACCCCGACGCGCTATCGAGGCGGCCACAAGGTGCAGATGAAGATATTCGTCATGGAGCGAATCGCGACGTGGCTGCTCACCACCGACCGCAGTTTCGCCGTGCGGGTGCGCGATCCTTTCGTCGCTCGCTCGCGCTTGTACAAGCTCCCCGCCGCCATCGTCTGTGATGCCCTGAAAATCGCGTTTGCCACCCAAGGGCGCGCGCAATACAAGGATGTTTTCCTGCTCGTTCGGGGCTTGCGAAAATTCCTGAATCTGCAGATTCGGCTTGGGCTGACATTGGGTTTGCCGGGCGTACGGTCAACTTTGCGCGTTTTGAAATCGTACTGGCTGCACGAACCCTAGCAGCCATCGATGACGACCACCGGCACCATGGAGCAGTTCTGGCACGGCCGGCGGGTGCTGCTCACCGGGCATACGGGCTTCAAGGGCGCATGGCTCTGCGTGTGGCTCAAGAGTTTGGGCGCCGAGGTGTGGGGATACGCGCTGGCCCCCTCGGGGGAATCGAACCTATGGAGCATCATGACCGCGCCGGCGGAGTCTGCGAGAACGCAGCGCTCGGTCATCGCCGATATCCGTGATGTGCAGCGCGTCGGTGAAGCGGTGGCGCGAGCCGATCCGCAGATCGTGATTCACATGGCGGCCCAGGCACTGGTGAGAGAGTCCTACCGCGACCCCCTCGGCACGTACGCCACCAATGTCATGGGCACCGCAACGCTGCTGCAGGCGTGCCGCTCCCTGCGCCATCTCGAGTGTGTGGTCGTCGTCACCAGCGACAAGGTTTACGAGAACCGGGGCGAGGGCCGCGCCTTCGACGAACGCGATCGACTCGGCGGCCACGATCCTTACAGCAACAGCAAGGCCTGCACCGAGCTCGTGAGCTCGAGCTTTCGCGACAGTTTTTTTGCCGACGGGCCGCCCATCGCCACCGCTCGCGCGGGCAATGTCATCGGCGGCGGCGACTGGTCGGAGGAGCGGCTCATTCCCGACTGCGTCAGGGCCCTTAAGTCAGGAAGGCCCGTGGTGTTGCGCTACCCCGATGCCGTCCGGCCCTGGCAGCACGTGCTCGAACCCCTGTCGGGCTACCTCACCCTGGCGGAGGCCCTGGTCACGGTGCCGAAAAAGGCGCCGCGCGCTGTCAATTTCGGCCCGGACCCGGCATCCTTCTGCACGGTACGCGAGGTCGTGGACGCCTTTGGTGCGCGATTCGCAGGCAAACCGGGCTGGGTACGCGATCCTTCGCCGCAACCCTCCGAGGCGCAAGCACTCACTCTGTCGTCGGCACTGGCGGGGCATGCGCTCGGCTGGCGTCCGAGGCTCGACATGCGCGAGTCGATATCGTGGACCGCCGACTGGTACTTGGCCCACTCGGCAGGGGAGGACATGGTGGCATTTTCCGAAGCGCAAATAGCGCGGTATCGTCAATTGATGGGGGGATCGCATTGAAGTGCGTGATTCTCGCCGGCGGCAAGGGCACGCGCATCGCCGAGGAATCGAATACGCGCCCGAAGCCCATGGTGGAAATCGGCGCACAGCCGATCCTTTGGCACATCATGAAGCTGTATGCGTCGTTCGGCGTCAAAGAGTTCGTCGTCTGTCTCGGCTACAAGGGATATGTGGTCAAGGAATATTTTGCGAATTATTTCTTGCACCAGGCGGACGTCACTTTCGACATGATGGAGAACCGCGTCGAGTACCATGATTGCCGCAGCGAACCGTGGAAGGTGACGCTGGTCGATACCGGCGAGGAGTGCATGACCGGCGGGCGGCTCTTGCAGGTGCGCAATTATCTCAACGCCGGCGAGCCGTTTTGCATGACCTATGGAGATGGTCTCGCCAACATCGATATCCGCGCGGAGCTCGCATTCCATGCCGATCACGGCCGCAAGGCCACCGTGGCCTGCGTGCGGCCGCCGGCGCGGTTCGGCCGAATCGTCACGCAGGGCACGCAGGTCGTTTCGTTCGAGGAGAAGCCGACCGCCGAGGGCGGGCTGATCAACGGCGGCTTCTTCGTCCTCGACCCCAGTGTCCTCGAGCTGATCGACGGTCACGACACGGTCTGGGAGAAAGAGCCGATGGAGACCTTGGCCGCGGAAGGCCAGCTGGCCGCGTGGGTGCACCGCGGGTTCTGGCAGCCGATGGATACTCTGCGCGACAAACAGAATCTCAATTCATTGTGGGAAAGCGGCGCGGCGCCCTGGAAACTGTGGGACGGCTGAGCAGGACCCTGGGCCCTGATATGAGTGGTGCCTTTCAATGGTAGGTCCGGTCACCGGCTGTCGCGCGTGCGGCGGACGCCTGACCGTGACCATGGCCGATTTGGGATTGCAGCCGGCATCGAATGCCTTCATCACCTCGCCGGCCGCCGCGCAGGAGAAGCGCTACCCGCTGCGCGCCAAGGTTTGCGAGATCTGCAAATTGGTCCAGCTGGACTACGACGTTGCGCCGCAGGAATTGTTCGGCAACTATGTGTATTTCTCCTCGTATTCGGACGACTGGCTGGCGCACGCCAAAGGGTACTGCGAAATGGCGCGCCGGCGCTTCGGCCTCGGCGCCGGGAGCTTGGTGGTCGAACTCGCGAGCAACGATGGGTATTTGCTGAAGAACTTCATCGACATGGGGGTGCCGGTTCTCGGCATCGATCCGTCCGGCACGGTCGCCGCCGCTGCGGAAAAAATCGGCGTTCCCACCCTGGTGGAGTTCTTCGGCGAGAGCCTGGCCAAAAACCTAGTCGCGGAGGGCCGGCAAGCCGACTTGATCATCGCCAACAATGTGCTGGCGCATGTGCCGCTGCTCAATGACTTCGTCGCCGGGATCGCCCGGCTGCTGAAGGCCGACGGCACGGCGACGATCGAGTTTCCGCATCTCCTCGAATTGATCGAAAATGTCGAGTTCGACACCATTTATCATGAGCATTACTCGTATTTCTCGCTGTATGCCATCGAGCAGGTGTTCAACCGCCATGGCCTGCGGCTCCATAATGCGGAGCAATTGCCGACGCATGGCGGGTCGCTCAGAATCTATGCCTCGCACTCGAATCGCAAGGATCTCGACGACAGCGCCATGCTGCGCAAGCTGCGTGCGGAGGAGAGCGCAGCGCGTCTGGCGGAACTCCCCACGTATCTACGTTTCGCGGAGCGCGTCGAGGACTGCCGGCGATCACTGCTCGCGTTTCTAGCGATGGCGAAGCGCGAGGGCAAGACGGTCGCGGCTTACGGCGCGGCGGCGAAGGGCAATACCCTGCTCAATTTCTGCGGGGTGACGCCGGCCGACATTTCCCTGGTTGCGGACCGCAATCCGCACAAACAGTCGAAATTCCTGCCGGGCACGCACATTCCGGTGGTATCGCCGGAGGCGCTGCTCCAGGCGAGGCCCGCCTATGTCTTGATCCTGCCGTGGAATCTGCAGGCGGAAATTCGCCAACAACTGCTTGAGATCAAGGCGTGGGGCGGGCGCTTCGTCACGCCCGTGCCCGCGGTTCACATCTATCCGTAATGCGCGATTAAGATCGCCGGGTGTCCATGATATTCACTGAATTGCCGTTATCCGGGGCATACCTGATCGAGATGCAGCGGCTCACCGACGAGCGGGGCTTTTTCGCCCGATCGTACTGTGCGGAGGAGTTCTCCGGGCGAGGGCTGGGGCCGGAGCTTCGACAGTGCAGCGTGTCGTACAACGCGCGCAAAGGCACATTGCGGGGCATGCATTATCAAAGCGCTCCGCACGAGGAGCATAAGCTCGTGCGCTGCACCGCGGGTGCGATATTCGACGTGGTCGTCGATCTTCGAGCCTCTTCACCCACGTACCGCCGCTGGTGCGCAGCGGAGTTGACGGCGGAGAATCGCCGCTCGGTGTTCGTTCCGCCGGGGTGTGCGCATGGATTCGTGACCCTTACCGACGACACGGAGGTGTACTACATGATTACGGTGGCGCATGCGCCGGAGTTCAGCCGCGGAGTCCGCTGGAACGATCCTGCATTCGGCATCGCGTGGCCATTTCCGCCCGCGGTGATCTCCGCGCGCGACGCCTCCTATCCGCTGCTCGAGCCGGGCGGCCGGTGAGCGAAGCGAAGCGCGTGCTCGTCACCGGAGCCGGCGGCTTCATCGGCCGCTGGAGCGTCCCGGTGCTTTTAGGCATGGGGTACGAGGTACATGCGGTGCTCTCCGGGAGGGCGAGTCGCGACATCCCTGCGGAACTTCGGGGCGCAAAGATCCACTTCGCCGATTTGCTCGACGACTCGAGCGTCGGTGCCTTGATGAGCGAGGCGCGGCCGACTCACTTGCTGCACTTCGCCTGGATCGCGACGCCAGGGCTCTATTGGCAGAGCGCGGAGAATTTTCGCTGGATGGCGGCGAGCGAGCATCTGCTGCGCCGCTTCGGCGCCTGCGGCGGCAGCCGCGTCGTGATGGCCGGGAGCTGCGCCGAATACGATTGGTCGCGAGTGGAGGTGTGCGACGAATACTTGAGCCCTTTGGCGGATGGCGGAACCGTACCCTTGAGTCCCTATGCCGCCTGCAAGATCGGTTTACAAAGGACCCTGGCCGAGGTCGGGCGTCGCGAGCACCTGTCGACGGCCTGGGGGCGCATTTTCTTTCAGTTCGGCCCGCATGAGCACCCGGATCGCTTGGTGCCGTTCGTAATTTGCAACCTGCTGCAGGGCCGCGAAGCTCCGTGCTCGCACGGCAAACAGATCCGCAGTTATCTGCATGTCGCCGACGTCGGGGCCGCGTTTGCGGCCGTGTTGGACTCTGAACTCGAAGGCCCGGTGAACATCGGGTCCGGCGAGCGGGTGGCTCTGGCTGATCTCGTCGAGCGCATCGGCCGGCAGATCGGTCGTCCCGATCTTCTGCGGCTCGGTGCGCGGCCCGCGCCTCCTCACGAACCGCCGGTTCTTGTTCCGGAGGTGCGCCGCTTGCTCGACGACGCTCGCTGGCGGCCGCGCCTCACGTTGAATGAAGCATTGAGCGACGCCATTGCTTGGTGGCGCCGCACCCTGGCCGGCGCCGGCGGGACTCCGCATTCCGCGTCGCCGCAACCGTGATGGATCTTCCGGGGTGGCATCCGATGGTGGTGCATTTCCCGCTGGCGCTGGTGGCCAGTGCGTCGTTGTTCCTGCTGGCGGCGCGGCTGCTTCGCGATGAGCGCCACGCTGCGACTCTCGCCACGGTCGGCACTTGGAATCTTTGCGTTGGCGCCGTCGCTGCCCTGTTTGCGCTGGTTACCGGGCTTGCGGCCGTGGTCGACCTGCACGTCGGCGCAGCCGCGCACCAAGCCATTTCGGCGCACTTGAAATGGGCCATTTTCACTACTGTGGCGCTGGCGTTGCTGGCGGTGTGGCGCGGCGCGGGCAGCGCGCAGGACTCGAGGCCCTCGCCCGTTTTCCTCATGGCGCTGCTTGCGGCGACCGCGGCATTGTTGGTGACCGGCTATCGCGGCGGCCAAAACGTATATCGCTATGGGATCGGAGTGCACGGCGCCATGTCGGCCGTGCACTCATCCGAATCGTCGCGCTACGGTTGCTTTTCGAGGACGGAGGTTGTCTTCGTCCCGTGCACCGGGTCAGTGTCTTCGTAGGTGATGGACTTGCCGTCAGCGGCAACCGTCCAGACAATGATGTCAAACACCTTGCCTTGACGCCGATCGGTTTCCTCGAGCTGAGTATCGCTGACCTTTTTCAAGGTAACCGTGGTTTTGCCGGGATCACCGACGACCGGATACTCCTTGCCGTCGAATTTCGCATCGGTGGTTTGCCCGTTCCAAATCATCTTGAGACCGCTGGGAGTCGATTCCAGCCTGACCATCCGCGCAACATCCGACATATCGGTCATGCTGTCCTGCATCCAGGAACCTGATAGCGCATGCGCGCCCGCCGCGCCAGGGCCAACCCGCTTTTCGGTGTACGACCCGCTGAATGGCTTTTCGCCAACGTAACTCGTGAACTTGCCGGTGAACTTCGAACCGTCTCCCGTTACTGTCATCGTCAGCGTAGCCATGACCTTGCCGGCCTTTTTATCAGTGATCTCGATAGCCGACGCACTCAGTATTTTCACTGCCTCGTGATCGAGGTAGGCGTGGTCCGGGACGGCTTGATCCGTGCCGTCGGCCTTGATCTTGAAGGGCGGGGCGCAGCTCTTGCAGTCATACGTACCGTTGTTGATTTCGTAAACGTCGGGCTTGCCGGAAAACTGAAGCGAATCGAGCCGCGTTTTCCAGGTTCCGTCAAATGGACTTTTCGCGACGGCGATCGCCGGCATAAGCAGCACGAGGACAATGATGGCGTTGTTCATTGGATCTCCCTGTTTGTTTTGTTGCATCGCATGAGCAACCGGCGCCTGTCGGCGCGGGCTGTGCGCACGGGAGATTATACCGATTTGAGCGCAGGTCCCTAAGGCGCAAATGGCGACGCCGTGCGGCCTTAAGGGCGCCGCACGGCGGGTTGGTCATTGCTTCAACGTCGGTCGTCTCGAGAAGCTATTTCGCCGGCGCCTGTCCGGTGAAATACGCGAGCGCATAGGCCTTGAGCGTTCCGCCCGCCTGCGGCACCCCGTACACCTTGACCGGCGCACCGGCTGCGAGGCCCGTCGTCAGACTGGCAAAGCCGCTGCTGGTCGTGATGTCGATGGCGCTGACGGTCACGACACCGTTGGTGCAATCCACTTGGTAGACCAGGGTGGCGGAGCCCGTTGTCGTGCTGACGTCTATCGTCGCCGCCGCGGCGCCGCCGGTGACCGTCAGCGTGAACGCGTCGTTCACCAATCCGGTCGCCACGAATCCGAGCGGCAGCAGCGAGGGCGTCAAGATGCTGGCTGAGGCGGACCAGCCGGCGGGATTGGCCGGATCACCCCATAGTGCAAAGCTGATGCCGCGGGACGGGACTGCGCCGACCGAACCGCCGAAATCGACGCTGCCGCTGGTGGCCGAGATGAACCCGGCAATGGCATTCGTGCCGCTGGTCAGCAGCGTCGGGTAGGCAAAGTTCCACCACTTGAATCCCATGATGGCGTTGCCGCTGTCATCCGTTCCGTTGGCGGTGGCATTCGCAATGTAGTCAAGCGTGTACATGTAGTCGTCTTGGGCCGTTCTGAAGATATGGGTCACCGTGAAACCGGTCATGTTGGGGGCGGAGATCTGACCGTCGTACACGGCCGTCTCGATGTCGATGCTCTGTGCGACCAGCGGCGTCGCCAGCGGATCGATCACGCTCGCATGCACCTTGAAGCCGCGTACGAGATCGTGGTTTGCGAGAAATGCAGTGCCGGTGCCGATGGGCGTGGAGTCGGCCGCCGGATTCTGCGGTTGCCTGAAGAAGAACTGCGTGTTGGCATCGACCTTCAAGTCGACACCGCTGCCTGACTCGTCGGCCACGGTGACGACATTGTGGGTGGTGTCGACATGCAGCACATGACCCTCGGGACTCAGCCAAACGCTGTTGAACTGACTGCTGGCCCAGATGCGGGTGGCCACCAGCGTGCCGTTCTCTTGATAACGGGCCGCAATGCGCACCGACTTGCCCGGCAACGACGACTCACCGGAGAAATCTTTGATGACCGTCCGTGTCTTGGCATCCACGTCGTAGAAAATCGTTCCATTGGCCGCGTCCGCCAAGATTTGCAGCGACTCGGTCGTGGCAACGGCCGTCTCCGGACTTACCGCGGGTTCGGTGGGGAGCTCCTTGGTGACCGTGATGTAGCTCAAGTCCGACGCGATGGCCGTCACATTGCCGTACAGATGCCGCAATACCAGCCGAGTCAGGTCATGCAGCGGGTGGTGACGCACGGGCCCATCGAAGTTGACCGCCCACAAAGTGTTCCCGACGCCGGGAGGCACGTGCCCGACCAGGAAGGCCGGATGCGCAAGATCGAATTCCAAATCGAGCGCGTTGCTCTGGCCAGAGGTTACGACCAGCGGCGATTCGAAGTTCACCTTGGCGGGAACGGTCAAATTTGGCGCCATGCCTTGGGCGTGTTGAACTTGAATCTGATTGGCGGGAATCGTCGTGCCGGGCGCGGCCATGAAGCCCGTCTCGGGATCGGCCGCCACGGTCAGCAGCACATCGCCGGGATTCGCGCTGACGGTGAGCACGGCGGCGGTATATGTACCGGCCGGCACGCTGGCGTTGCCGAGTATTTCGGCAATCTGGTCGAGCTGCGCCAAATTGATCATCGGCGCCGTTGCGGGCGCGGTGTACACGGTGACATTACTGCCGCCGCCTTGCGGCACCAGTGCGATGGACAGTACCTTGACGCCGATCGTTGCCCAGTCTTCGCTCGACGCGTCGCTGACGAACATCGAGACGTTGGCGGTTTGAGCGGCCGGCATACCTGAGCCGGTGCCGCCGCCGCCGGAACCACCACAAGCGGCGACCAGTGCGGCGGCGAAGCCGACCGGCAATAATCGAGATGTATTGCGGACCATGATCAATCTCCTCATTTGACGATAATCATCCCTGGCACTCGAGAGAGCATCATTGCTCCTCTGTTGCCTGCACCAACGGTCCATGACTCCCCGCGTTGACAGTGGATTGCGTCGCGGATCGCAGACGGTGAAGTCGTGTGCGCGGCCCCGCGGAAATGAATACCCCCGCCGAATCGTCCTTGTCGCTGGAATTGTCGCGGCGCTTCGAT
>Ga0209890_10001045_pt1 | contig 12624 bp, 14 predicted proteins | sample OrgsoiDNA2013049_FD_185799 | JGI IMG/M metagenome (GOLD analysis project Ga0209890, IMG submission 185799) | Permafrost soil microbial communities from the Arctic, to analyse light accelerated degradation of dissolved organic matter (DOM) -... | ecosystem: Environmental > Terrestrial > Soil >... | reverse complement strand
GTGCTGCGCGCGTTGTCGATGGCGTCCGGGTTCTGTGCCCAGGCCCCGCCCGCCATCATTGCCATTGCCAAAATGCCTGTCGTCAGCTTCATAGTCATCCCTACTTCGCCGCCGGCGTTCCCGGTTTAGTCCCGGCGCCTGCCGCTGAAGGTGTTAGATCGTGACTGAAGTATGTGGTCGCCGTGAAAGTCGCCACGACGCTCTCGTTGGGCGCGTACTGGTACGTGTGCTTGGCTTTCGCCCCGCTCGGATTCCGGGTCGTCGATACCAGCAGTCCGCCGATGTTGACAATCCGTTCCAGTTTGCTCACCCGGTCAAAGAAATTCAGGGTCGAATAGTACGGCCCGTCCAGTTCCAGGTCGAATGGAACTTCGGTGTAGTACTGCTGCGGCCTAGAGTCCTTAGCCGAGTAGCGCCGCAGTTCCACGCCAGCCTTCTGCGCTTCTGCGTCCAGCATGGTGATGAAACCATCCACCATCTTTTCGTCGGGCACGATGCGCTGTTCGATTTCCAGCTGCTGCTTGAGCTCGGCCAGTTGCTGCTCGATCTGCTTCAGCTTCGGCCGGTAAGACTCGAGCTCGTTGTTTTCCTGAATTTTCTCTTGCAGGGAATGTTGCGCGGCCGTGTTGTTTTCGTTCTGGCTCTTGAACAGGGTGAAGTACAGAGCCGCCGTCACCACCGCTCCGCCCAGCACCACCATCCCCCACTGCTTGATACCCGACATTTCGCTAAAATTCATCGCCATAGGTCCGCCTCTACGACTTTCCCTTCTCGCAGGTCAGGGTGAACTGGAACGCCTGCATGTCCTTGACCTGCTCGTCCTGATAGGTTTCTTTGATCTCCACGTTCTTGAAGTAGCCAGTCTTTTGCAGGTTCGCAATAAGATTGGCCACCGCATCCGTGCTCAACGCCGTTCCTTCCAGGTTCACATTCGGGCCTTGATCGTCCATCTTGCTGAGCCACACGGCTTCGGTGTTGTTCACCGTCTCGCCCAGCATGGCCAGAAGATTGACCGGACCGGTCTGGTTCGTGCGCAGCCCGTCGATCACATCCACCCGCCGCTTGTAGTTGTTGGCCTGAGTCTGGCGCTCCAGAAACCGCGCTTTCACATCCCCCAGCTCCCGGTTTTTCTGCTCGGCCACTTTCATCTGCGCCGCAATTGCCTTCGACTGATGATCCAGCCGGTACCAGTAGCCCAGGTTGAACAACCCGGCGACCACCAGCACAGCCAGGATCTTCAGCTTGGGCGAACCCATATCGCCCATTTCCATCGTGGGCATCGACGGTCCGCCGCCACCCCGCTTACTTTTCCCCTTGGAATTTTCGAGCAGGTTGATTTTGATCATAGGGATTCAAAGCTCCTCAGGGCCAAGCCCACGGCCACTGCCATCTGGCCGGGATTTTGCTCAACCAGTTCCGCCCCGTGCCCTTCGGTCGGTGGCATTACGCGCTGGAACGGATTCAACAACTCTACCGGCATGGAAAACTCCTGCCGCAACGCCTCGACCAGGCCCGGTACCTTCGACGACCCGCCCGCCAGGTAGATTTTCTCGATGTGCTCGCCGGCCGCGCTGGCCCGGAAGAAGTCGAACGTCTTCTGAATTTCCAGCACGATGATCTCGGTGACCTGCTGCAGGATCGGATGCTTCGCATCCTCGCTCACCGTGCCCACCTTGTTGCCCAGCTTCAGCGACTCGGCGTCGTCAAAGCTCAGATCCAGCTCCTTTTGCAACGAGTCGGTGTACTGGTGACCACCCACGCTGACGTCACGCGGGAACAGCGGCGTCGTGCCTTTGACAATGTTGATGTTCATTACGCTGGCGCCCAGGTTCAACAGCGCTACGACCTGGCCCGGCGCCGGCTGGTAGTTGTACTCGTAGCAGTTCTGCAGAGCCAGCGCATCGATGTCCACGATAGCCGGGGTTCGTCCCGACATCGAGAGTACGTTGGTGTAGTTCAGAATCTTGTCCTTCTTTACCGCGACCAGCAGGACGTCCATCTGCGGACTGCCCACTTCGTCGGAGAGAATCTGGTAGTCAAGGCTGACGTCGGCCAGATCGAAGGGAATGTGCTGCGCCGCTTCCTTCTCGATGGTCTCGGCCAGTTCCTGGTCGCTCATCGAGGGCAGCGAGATCTTTTTCACGATCACCGAGTGACCGCTCACCGCGGTGGCCACCGCTTTGGTTTTGATCTCGTTGTCGGCGAACAGCTTCGAAATCGCGCTCGACACCGTGCCCGAGTCCACGATCATCGAATCGACAACGATGTCGGAAGACAGTGGCTCCAGACCAAGGTGCGTGACTTCAATCTGTCCGCCCTTCTTCTTGAGTTCGACTGCCTTGATGCTTGAAGAGCCTACATCCAGGCCAACAATGGACTTCGATCCCAATCCAAACATGTGCCCACCTTTACTGTGACCCGGCAGCTTTCGACGCCGCCTTCGGTTTGCGTTTCGCCTGCGGTTCCATCTCGCTCGACTTCTCTTCCATCCACTGATCCAACCGCGATTTCTTGAAGCGCCAGCGGTTGCCCAGTTTGAATGCCGGAATCTTCTGCTCACCCACGTACTTGTAAAGCGTGTCCGGACTCACCCCCAGGTACTGGGACGCCTGACGAATGTTCATCACTTCTCGCGAGTCCGCCATAGTTCCTCTTGCCTTTTCCACCACGTTCATTCCCGCTCCGGCTCCCCGGTCCTGCGGGCTTTGCTTCGGGAGACTGCCTCACCCTCAATATCGGCTCCGAGGGCTTTCGGTGTTCCGAGCATATCTCAACCCGGAAAAACCCCGCCGCCAAGCGAATTTCCGCGTTTTATGGGGATTTTCGCCAGTTTCTTGGGATGGAGGAAAAGGCGCGGAAGAGCGAAAATCTATATGTTGTGGTGTTTTACGCTGTAGACACTATTAGAAGGACTACCCGTGTAGAAGATGCGCGGTCACTTGTGCCCTGGTAACTGAAGTACTAGGCACGGTACGGAGGTACTATGTCGCTGGGTGAAACTGATGGATTTGCAGGCTTTAGCCTCAGAGCCAGAAAGCCTGCGCCCGATTACTGAACGTCCGAAACCTTCCCGTTTACGAACGTGACTTTGAGATCCTTGTAGACCCAAATCTGCTTCGCACCGAGGTTCACGATCTTGTCTGGCTTCCCAAGAGAACCCTGCACCTGATCTGGGCTCTGTCCCTTCTCGATGGTCTGCGGTTCGGCTTGCTGCTGCGGTGCCTGTTGAGCGGCTTGTTGCGCGGGCTGTTGCGCCCCTTGCTGATCCTGGCCTCCCTGCTGTTGTCCGCCCTGATCCTGCTGCTGGGTATCTTCGCTGATGGAGAGCAACTGCCCGATCGTATCCTCGACGTCGCCTGCGCTAGCCTTCGCCAACGAGCCCTTGGGAAACTGGAAGACGACCTTCGCCTTGTTGTAGGTCGGGGGATCGGTCTTGTTGCAGGTGTCGCAAGCCACAATCGTCAGCGCAACGTCATCTTTGTTCAGGTCGACTTCGATCTTCGACGGGTACACCTTGTCTCCTGAAGCGAACAGATGCGTGGTCTGCTCCTTCCCGAATCTCTTCATGCCGAACCCCAGTCCCTTCGTCATCAGGGCACTGGGAGAATGCACGGCTCCGCCCTCATATTTTGTGGAAAGAATGCTCGAGTCGGAATAGGGCACAGCCAGAATTCCGCCCTTTTTGATCTCCAATAGCGTTCCGGCGTCCACCACCGAGTATCCGCTCGTGTCCGACCCCATCTTCACCACTTTGTACTGTGCGCCGAGCTGCTCCTGCAGCGTGGGCGCTTGCGCATTGGCCTGCACAGCCGCCGTCAGAACCATTGCGAACGCTGGAAGAAGAACCTTGAACCTGTGCCCCATTGCGAAAGCCTCCTGCAAATTCTGTTTGGAGTGTTAATGCATGTGTGCCGGGAGAGGTGTCAGGAAGGGAGGAAATCGCCCTCTCAGAGGGATCTCCCTCCCCGTCACTCGTGCTCGTTCACTTCCCGCCACCACCGCCCGAACCAGCCTCCTGCTTAACTTCCGATTCGGTCTGGTCGGCAGCGGATTGCTGGTCCTGCAGAGTCTTTTCGGCATTCTTGTCCGGCGCGGGCGCGGGAACATCTCCGTCCACTGTGGCGGTGTCCGGAGCCTTGGGCAACCCGCCCGTCCCCTGCTTCTTGGCCAGTTCTCCCATTCCGTCTTTGAGCTGCTCACGGAATTGGTTGTACATCTCTTGCAGATCGTCGGTTGAGACCGGGCCTTCCTTGCCCACAGCGCAATCCGATTTTGTACTGGCAACCACTTTCACATTCACATTGCCATCGTCATCCGGAGTCTCTGTGGTTCGCGAGATCACGTCTCCTTGCGAAAGCGCACATTCCTCACCGTCGTCGACCAGGCTCATGTCGGAGGAAACCACGAACACCCGGAACTTGGGATCCAAAGCCGGCGGCGCTTCGTTGGAGCTCGCCGGTGCGGCTCCGGAGGAACTGCTTTTGCCCTTGGCCGCGTCAGCCTGCTCCGCTGCCAGCGCCGCCTTCACTTCCTCTGCGATCTCCTGCTTGACCTCAGGACTGAGTTTCGCCGTCTCAGCCCCCGCAGCTGCCATTGGCGCCAGACTGGCCACGAGGGTCCCATCCGCGGCGTTCGGTCCCAGCCAGGCATTATTTTGTGCTTCATACGCCGCTTGCAGACTGGCGGAAATCATGAAATCGGTCAGCCAGAAAGCCGCGGAAGGATACACCGGATACGGTTGGTAGTAGGGACCGTAGTAGCCGTACCAGGGAGATCCACCCCACCCCCACGCATACGGAGCCGGCGCTGGCCACGGGTTGTAAGCCCATCCATAGTACGCAGGCTGGTAATAGTAGGCAGGGTAATAGCCATAATATGGCCGTCCCCCGTAGTAGTAGCCACGATAGACGCCACTGCGGTAAACCCCGTGAGAGTAGTAAGTGCGCGAATAGTAGGAACGGCCGCCCCGAGTGACATAAGCGCGCTGCACGTAGCCGCCCCGGCGTCCCGTGGTCACGACCCGCGCTCCGTTGTGCGTACCCACAACCGTTCTCCCACCGTGCAGACCGTGTTGGATCTGCATGCCGTTCCGGTTGACGGAGCGGATCTGCCCGTTCGGACGAATGTGCGCCGATCCGCCGCCCTTCAGGGATACCTGCCGGCCCGGAGCGGTATGGCTCATCGCCGCTCGGTTTGTACTCGCCCCGCCGGGGCGTCCGGCGGTTGCGCCGCCCGGCTTACCTGCAGTCGTGGTCCCTGGGCGGCTGGTAGTACCGGGGCGTCCAGCTCCGTTCGTGTTCGTGCGTCCATTGGTCGTAGTGCCCGGGCGACCATTCGTCGTCCCCCCCGCGTGGTTCGCGGTTCCGCTTCCCGCTCCGGTTCGATTTGTGGATCCGGCACCCGTGTGGCTCGGAGCCCCCGATGTTGTGTGGCTCGGCCCGGTCGAGTGACTAGGCGCAGTCGAGTGGCTCGGTGCCGAGTTGTGGGACGGCGCACTCGCGTGCGGCGCCGGAGCGCTGGGCTTCGGAGCAGGGGCGCTCGGCGTCTTTTTTTGGCCCCAGGCAAGAACTGGAACCGCCATCAACAGTAGAAGCAGAACCGGCTTCCGCAGAGCACTTCCATTCGCTGTGTAATTCATCGCGTACTCCTCAACTCAAGAATTTCATAAGACCGGCAAGGCACAAATATGCACGTCATCCCAAAATGACGAAACAATTCCGATCATCTTTCAGGGGCCCGTGGGAAATGACCGGCAAGAGGCACGGTGGGCGCATCGTAACGTCCCCAAACTGGCATCTTGCGGCGGAGCAACGTTACCAAAACCCAGCCGCACGCGCAATCGTTTTTCCAGAATTCCCCTCTTCACGCCCGCGCTGCTGTAATCTATTTCGTCGGCCCGGAGGAACTCCTTGCGCTATCTCGATCGCCTGCAGCCCCTCGCCCTTCTTCTCATGCGCCTGGCACTGGGCGCCATCATGGTCGCTCACGGCTATCACAAGGTGTTTGGAGGCTTGCACCATCACGCGCAGATGGTCGCTGGTATGGGGCTGCCGGCCTGGTTGGGTTACGTTTCCGCCTTCACCGAATTCCTCGGCGGATTGATGATCCTCGCGGGCTTTTTCACTCGTGCCGCCGCAGGCGCCGTCTGCGTAAACCTGGTGGTGGCCATCTGGAAGGTGCACTTGCACAATGGACTCATCGGATCCCCCGATCGCCCGGGATACGAGTTCGCTCTCGCGGCCGCCACCCTGGCCTTCGCCCTGATCTTCTTCGGCTCCGGTCCAATCGCCATTGATCACGTCTTGCGCGGTGGAGGCGGCGGGGCCACCAGACGATCTTGAGTTCCACCAACTCCGCGTCCGGGCGCGAGCGCAACTTGTTCTGTCGCGCGGGGTTTGAGTTTGCGGCTGCTGCCCTTTTGGATCGCACCGGGGTTGCCTGCGGTGACTGCGGGCGACCTCAATTGAATTTCCGCGCTGTTGAAACTATGATGAGTGGATCATCCATGCGCTTGCATCCAAATGGTTTGGCGGTCGCATCTCACCGTCCATAAAGAGAATTACAGGAGGTTCCTTTGAGAAAGATAGCCCTGCTCGCCGCGATGAGCGGATTCGTCTTAATAGCCACCTTCGGCCAGGCGCAACAAGCCGATGCCATGTTCGGCGGCGGCACCATCATGTCCGCTGGGACAGCCGCCTGTCCCGCGACCGGCGGTAGCTGTTTCGTTCCTGAAAAGGGAGGCTTCTACCCCAGCATCAGCGCAGACGTCATTTTCCACAAACGAATCGGCTTCGCCTTTGAAACTTCCTGGAAAGGAAGCCAGGGAAACTACGCCGGACTCGGCATTCCCTTTCGGCCAATCTTGTTCGCCTTCAATGGTGACTACCAACCCAAACTGAGCAAAAAGGTCGGCCTTGATCTCTTGGGCGGCATCGGCTGGCAGAGCACTCGCTTCTACGGCTACCAGCCCACTAGTAGCTGCGTCTATTTCGGTGCGTGTTACACCAGCAGCAACCACTTTCTTGTGGACGTGGGCGGAGGCCTCCGCTATTACGTTTGGGGACATGTATTTGTCCGTCCCGAGGCTCACTTCTACCACATCGTGAATAACACTGCTGACTTCAGCAACAACAACATCATTCGCGTCGGAGCCTCGATCGGCTACACCATCGGTCCAGACTAAGATTTCATCCTTCGGCGGTCGGGAGTTTGGTGTACGGGTGCCAGTTTCCGATCGCCTAGTTCTTCCACTAGCCCGAAGACCCGCCGTTCGTCGCCGGACGCCGCTTTACCGCACAGACTTCAAGAACTGGACGAAACAAAAAGGGGGCTGTATTTGAGAAAGTTCGCGCGGGTCCCATTAGTGTGTGCTGTTCTTCTGTTTGCCACTTTCGGTCATGCTCAGCAGTTTGACGTCGCCGTCGGCGGCAGCACCCTGATGTCCACCCAGAACACTACTGCTTCCTTGGCGTATCTGCCTCCGCCGGAAAAAGTTGGATTGTATCCGAGCGTTAGCATCGATCGCATTTTCAAGAATCACTTTGGATACAACGCGGAATTTTCCTTCCGCTACCACAAGGGGATTTACAATAACTTCCAGGAATACCGCCCGTATCTCTACGACTTCAATGCTCTGTATGGACGCCGTGTGGCCAAGAAAACCACAGCCGAGCTTATGGCCGGCGCGGGCGGCCAGACCACGCTTTTTTATAACTTATCCGGCAGCTGCGGATATTCTTCCGGATGCGCCGCCCGGGTCAACAGCACTCACTTCCTCATGCACGTTGGCGGAGGCATCAGCTACAACGTTTGGCGAAATTTCTTTGTCCGCCCCGAAGCTCACTATTACCGCATCATAAACAACACAACCGACTTCCACTCCGATAACGTTCTTCGCCTTGGCGCATCCGTCGGCTACACCTTCCGCTGATAGCTTTCCAATCGCCGGGCACCCGACTCCTTTCGAAATGAAAAAAGGCAGCGTCCGGGACGCTGCCTCGATCCTTTGATGCCGTGCCCACTTACTTCATCGACATGCAGATTTCAGCCTCATGGATCGCCTGGTTCAGGTGCTCAATCGCTTTCGCGCGGTGACCGTCGAAGTCGTGTTCCGCACTCTCCAGGTGATGCTTGGCAGCTCGCATCGACTCCAGCGCTTCGTCAATGTGCGGGTGCCGCTCGGGCACCGGGGCAGCGTTAGCGGGCGCTGGCGGAGCCACAACCGCGGCCGTCTCTGGCGCCGCCGGGGCTTTCGGTCCGGCCGCCGCAGCCGGAAAGGCCAGCGTAAAGACTAGTGTTGCGGTGATCAGCAGAGTCAAGAATCCGATCTTTTTCATGTGTTCCTCCTCGTCCGAATTCTGGCTCGGACGCAGCCCGTGTGATTCGACCTGTCACGGACATTGCCCCAGTTGCCCCGAAACAGCCCGCGACACCCGCCCAGTATAGCCGCCCCTGCAAAGTCCGCCGTTGTGCAAAAGGTTACTCCGCGGATGCTCTGTCAACTCGCGCGCCGTCTGTGCCACCACAGAAAGACCGCCGCCAGCAGCACCACAATCGCGACCGCCACATCCAAACGTTTTACATCTTTCTCCAGACGTTCCCAATGCTGGCCAAACAGATATCCTGCCCCGGAGATCACGGTCACCCACAGCCCCGCCCCGAGGAAATTGAATACAATGAACTTCCGCCACGGCATTCGCAGCGCTCCCGCCAACGGCCCCGCAATAATCCGCAATCCGAATACGAAACGCGCAAAGAAGATCGTCACGGCGCCATAGCGCGCAAACAGTCCCTCTCCGCGCGCCAGCGTGGCATCCTGAATTCTGAAAGTCGCCTGGTAGCGCGCCAACAGCGGACGCCCGCCGTAATAGCCCAGCGCAAAACCGAGGTTATCGCCTAACGTCGCGGCAATCGTCGCCACCACCATGATCCAGGGAAGTTGCAGATCGTGTTCGGAATAGGCCAGGAAACTCGCCAGCAGCAGAATCGTTTCCCCCGGCAACGGCACTCCAGCATTCTCGAGCAACAGCGCCACGCCCACGGCCCAATAGCCATAGTGCACCACCGCATTCCGCAACAGGTCGAGAATGGAGTGGGTCATGAAATTGAAGTCGTGAACGTTAATTCAGCCGTCTTGTCATTCTGAGCGAAGCGAAGAACCCCACGCAAGCATGGACCATGGGCGGCTCGAAAAAGAATTCCCGCTACGACGGATCGGGGAACGAACATCTCGGAGTTTCATTCAATGCAACCGCTAAGCCTTCAGGAAGTCGATGAGCGTCCGGTTGAACTCCTCGGGACATTCTTCATAGGGCAGGTGCCCAATGTTTGGGAACACTACCGTCCGCACATTCGCAAAATGCCGTGCCAGCGGCTCCATCGACGAAGCATACACCGCCGGATCCTGGCTCCCCCACATCAGAAGCGTCGGAATCGCACCCAGCTTGGGCAGCAGCGCTTCCAGTTCCCGCAAATCGGCGGTCCAGGTGCGGACAATGCTCAGCCCATGCCCGAACAATCCCGGAATCGCCAGCGGCGCCTTGTAGCCTTCGAGACTCCCCGGCGGAATCTTGCTGCGTTCGGCATACAACCGCCCGTGCCAGTAAGGAAAAAGAAACGGCATGCGCTCCGATACCACGCGAAACAGCGCCGCCCCGAAACTCGTACCGAAGAAGGGCGCCAGCCAGGTTCCATGCGGAGAGTACGGATTCACAGGGCACACCAGCACCAGCCGCCGCAGCCGAGGCCCGGAGCCCCCTGCGCTCACGCATTCCGCAGCCGCAGCCATCGCCACGGCCCCGCCCCTCGACGTGCCCAGCAAGTCGAACGATGCGAGCCCCAGGCTTTCCACAAACCTCAGCACTCGCAGAGCCGTAGCTCGCATCGAATGATCGATCCCGCGCGGTCGATCCGAGAACCCTGCTCCGAGCAAATCAGGCGCATACACGGTTGCGTAGGGCGCCAGCGCCGGAATCGTGTACCGCCAGGAAAATGAATAGCCCAGCAATCCGTGCAGCAAGATCAATGCCGGCCCGGAACCCGCGCGCAGATAACGCATGCGGGCGCCCTCGAAATCCATCCAGCACTCTTCCACGCCCTCACCCGAGGCAGAAGCAGCAAGCTCGCCAGCATCCTGAACTTCATTCATCACAAATCTTCTCGCCCGGACAACCGTTTTCCCGCCACCGCACTCTACTTAAAGGAACGCCTCTGTCGCTTCACTTGGGGAGCTTCGGCTCCCCGTTTTTTGTTTGTCATCCTGAAGCGGGCGCATTTTGCCCGCTGAAGGACCTAGGCGAGCTGCGCGACGCGGCGCGTTCGGCTCGCTTCCTTATCAGCCTACGCCGCCGCTTTCCTCTTCTTCCCCAGCAATTTCTTCAACACCCGAATCCCCTTGTCGATGTGCTTCTCTTCCATCAGAAACGGCGGCAGGAATCGCACGACCGTATCCTGCGTGCTGTTGAACAAAACGCCCTCCGCGAGCGCGGCATCCACGATCGGACGCGCCGGAATCTCCAGCTGAATTCCCTGGATAAATCCCCGCCCACGCACTCCAGTCGCTGCTGCCCGCTTCTCGACCAACCCCTTCAACTCCTGCTGCAAATAGGCTCCGACTTTGTTTATATTCTCCAGCAGCTTTTCTTCCTCCACAATCGCCAGAAACTCCAGCGCGATGCGGCAGGCCAGCGGACCTCCACCAAACGTCGTGCCATGCTGTCCCGGAGAAATTGCTGAAGCGAATTCTTCCTTGGCGATGAATGCACCCAGGGGAAGCCCTGCGGCAATCGGCTTGGCAATCGCCACGATGTCCGGCGTCACCCCAAAACTCTGAAACGCAAACATCGTTCCCGTGCGCCCCAAGCCGCATTGAATCTCGTCGAAGATCAGGGCTACGCGATGACTGTCGGCCAGGGCGCGGCACTCCTGCAGAAACTCCACCGAACACTCATAGATTCCGCCCTCACCGAAAATCGGTTCCAGCACGATCGCGCAGGTATTGTCGTTGATGGCAGCCCGCAGCCCTTCGAGATCGTTCTGTTTCACAAAAGTCACGTCTTCGAGCAGCGGCTCGAATCCCTTGCGATGCTTGTCCTGCCCCGTGAGTGACAGCGCACCAAAGGTGCGCCCGTGGTACGACCCTTCCAGCGCCACCAGTCGGCTCTTCGCCTCGCCGCCCGCGCGATGTCCCGCCAGCCGCGCCAGTTTGATCGAGCCCTCGATCGCCTCGGTCCCGCTGTTCGAGAAGAATGCGCGGTTCAATCCGGAAAGCGCACACAACTTCTCCGCCAGCGGCCCCTGATACTCGTGGTAATAGAGGTTCGACACGTGTATGAGTTTCGCCGCCTGCTCCCGAATTGCCTTCACGATTCGCGGATGCGCGTGCCCCAGCGCATTCACTCCCAAGCCTGAAACAAAATCCAGATAGCGCTTCTCGTCAATATCCCAGAGAAACACGCCCTTGCCCCGGGTGAGCACGATGGGATAGCGGTTATAAGTCTGCAGCAAATACTGCCGCTCACGTTCAGCGATTTGTTCGAAGGTATCCATAACAATTTCGATTCTACCGGAAGGCACCCGGCCGGAAAATCATTGAATCGAATTTTGAGTCAAGCAGAGAAGGAGCAAAGAGGTCTGAGATGCGAGGTTCGGAAGCCGGAAGCCCCACTTCAATACAGCGGTGCTTGCCCCTCCGGCCGCGTCTTCCACCGCCGATGCACCCACAACCACTGCTCCGGATACTTCCGCACATAGTCCTCGATCACCTTGGTGAACATCTGTGTATTCGCGGTGATGTCGGCCTCCAGATTGCCGGTGCGCACCAATTCCAGGGTAGGATCAAACCGCAGCCGGTACTTCTGCAACGCCTCGTCCCAAATCGTGAACCCCGGCACCACCGCCGCATCCGTCCGCAGCGCAATCCGGGCCAGCCCACTCGCCGTGCAGGCAGGGATGCCGAAGAAGTTCACGAAAATTCCCTGCGGCGGAGTCATATTCGTGTCCATCAATATTCCGACCGTCTCGCCCGCCTTCATCGCCGCCAGCAACCCGCGCACAAAATCATCCTTGGCCACGGTCTTGTTGCCATACATCGTGCGATGTCGCTGCAGCAACCGGTCGAGATATGGATTGTCCATGGGCCGCATGACCACGTGCAGCCAGTGACCGTGCAGCGAGTGGGCAAACGCGGAGAGCTCCCACCCGCCGAAGTGCGCCGTCAGAAACAGTACGCCCTTCTTTCGCGCGTAGGCTCGCTCGTAATTTTCTAGCCCGTCATACACGACGACTTCGTCAATATTCTCCAGCGTGTATCGGGGAAACTGGCACAGCTCCGCGAGTTGCCGTCCCAGCGACGTAAACACTCCGCGCAGAATGCGCGCCCGCTCCGCTTCGCTCTTTTTCGGAAACACCATGGCGAGATTGCGCATTCCGACTTTGCGCAACCGGAAGTGCATCAGATAGACAATCTGGGAGATGCCAATAGCGAAGCCGCGCGAAAGGGGGCGCGGCAGAGTACCCAGGATCTTGATGAACGGCCAGGCCGCCGCGTATTCGAGTTTCCGCCGCATCAGGAGAAGCGTGACCGTATCACCCGGAAAAATTGCTTGTCAAACGAGTAAGCACCTT
>Ga0209890_10001044_pt1 | contig 12635 bp, 15 predicted proteins | sample OrgsoiDNA2013049_FD_185799 | JGI IMG/M metagenome (GOLD analysis project Ga0209890, IMG submission 185799) | Permafrost soil microbial communities from the Arctic, to analyse light accelerated degradation of dissolved organic matter (DOM) -... | ecosystem: Environmental > Terrestrial > Soil >... | reverse complement strand
TACGCTGCGGCGTTCACGACCCACTCGGCGCCGGTATCGGCCAGCGCGCGTGCGACGGCATGCTCGTCACAGACGTCGAGTTCGGCGCGGGTCCTCGCCACGGCGTGATGGTGGGCGGGTACCGCCGCGACGACAGCGCTCGCTACTTGTCCGCCGCCGCCGAGCACCAGCACTCTCACGCGAACTTCTCGATCTCGGCAAAGCTCGCGCCGCGCGCATCCTTGGGCGAGAGCTTGGGAGCGACGCCCGCGGGAAGGGGCCAGCGAATGTTTAAGGTGGGGTCATTCCACGCCAGGGTCCGCTCATGCGGCGGGCTGTAAAAGTCCGTGCACTTGTAGAGAAAATCGGCAGATTCGGAGGTGATCAAAATGCCGTGCGCCAGGCCCGGCGGAACCCATAGCATCCGATGATTCTCCGCGGATAGCTCCACGCCCCACCAGGCCCCGAAGCTGGCACTGCTCCGACGCAAATCGACGACCACGTCGAATACGCTGCCCGTGGTGACGCGCACCAACTTGCCCTGCGTGTGTTCAACCTGCAAGTGCAGCCCGCGCAAAGTCCACTGGCTCGAGCGGCTGTGATTGTCTTGCACGTAGGCGGCGTCGATGCCGGCGGCTTTGAATTTTTCTTCCTGCCAGGTCTCCATGAAAAAGCCGCGAACATCGCCGAATACCTGGGGTTCGATCAGGGCCACGTCGGCGATCGGAGTAGACGTGAATTTCATGCTGCCGAATATTTCAAAATTGGGAATGCTCTTTGACGATGCGCAGCAGATATTCGCCGTAACCGCTTTTTTCCAGCGGCTTGGCGAGCTGCACCAATTGGTCGGCAGTGATGAATCCCGCGCGCCAGGCGATCTCCTCGACGCAGGCGACCTTTAGGCCCTGCCTTTCCTCGATGATGCGCACGAACACGCCGGCGTCGAGCAGGGAATTGTGCGTGCCGGTATCGAGCCACGCCGTGCCGCGGCCCAACCGCTCGACGTGCAGCTCGCCGATTTTGAGGTACACACGATTGAGATCAGTGATCTCGAGCTCGCCGCGCGGCGACGGCGCCAGCGCCTTGGCGAAGGCCGGGGCGCGTCCGTCGTAGAAGTAAATCCCGGTGACCGCATAATTGGACGGCGGCGACAGCGGCTTTTCCAAGAGATCCGTCACGCGGCCGTCGGCATCGAACTTCACGACGCCATAACGCTCCGGATCCTGCACGTAGTAGCCAAACACGGTCGCGCCGGATTCGCGCCCGGCCGCCGACATCAAGAGCGCGGAAAGGTTCGCGCCGTAGAATATGTTGTCTCCCAGAATCAGCGCCGATGGCGCGCCGCCCAAGAACGCTTCGCCGAGAATCAGCGCTTGCGCGATGCCGTTGGGAACCGCCTGCACCACATAGTCGAACGACACGCCCCACTGCGCGCCGGAACCCAGCAGGTCGCGGAATGCCGCCTGGTCGCGCGGCGTGGTGATGATCAGATACTCGCGAATCCCGGCTGACATCAGCGCGGCCAGCGGATAGTAAATCATGGGCTTGTCGTAGACCGGCAAGAGCTGCTTGCTGAGCGACATCGTGATCGGATGCAGGCGGGTGCCGGCGCCGCCTGCCAAAATAATGCCCTTGCGCTGCTTCACACTCATTCTCGATGCGCCGCCACATAGCTGATGAGCGCCGCGAGTCCCGCCGCCCCGTGCCCCGACGGCGACTTGGCGCCGCTCATGTCGATCCCCACCGCGAGCTTCTTGCCCAGCTCCACGCCGAATTGATCGAAGGAGTTCACTCCCCAGATCGTGCCCTGCACGAACACGCTGTGCTCGTACAGGGCCAGCAGTCCGCCTAAGGTTCGCGCCGTCGTCTGGCTGTACATCAGCAGCGAACTCGGCCGGTTGCCGTCATGCACCCGATGCACGCCGATGCGGGCAATTTCGGCAGGGCCGGCGCCGGCCTTTCGCATGTCGGCCTCGACGTCTTCCAGAGAGTATCCAAAGGCGAACGCCTGCGATTGGGCGAAGCAATTCTTGAGCGCAAGATCCTGCCCTTCCGTCCCGCCCCACGATCCGCGCAGCGGCGCGATGAAATCCAACGCCTGGGTGAGGGTTCCCTGGTGCAGCATCTGAAAGAACGAGTGCTGCGCGTTCGAGCCCGGTTCGCCCCAGACGATGGGCGCGGTGGGAAAATCGACCCGCTCGCCGTTCAAGCTCACCGACTTGCCGTTGCTTTCCATTTCCAATTGCTGCAGGTACGCGGGCAATCGGGCGAGCCGCTGATCGTACGGCAGCACGGCGAGTGTCGGTAATTTCAGGAAAGTCCGGTTCCACACGCCGAGCACGCCCATCAGTACCGGCAAATTTCGCTCGAACGGCGCCTGGGTGAAATGCCTGTCGATGTCGCTCGCGCCCTTCAAGAATTCTTCGAATCTCTCGCTGCCGACGGTGAGTTCCGCGACCAGCCCGATCGCCGACCACACGGAATAGCGGCCGCCCACCCAATCCCAAAGGGTGAAGCGATGGTCGGCGGCGATGCCGAAGGCGTCCATGGCCGCGGCGTTGGTCGACACCGCGGCAAAGTGATTGGCGGGAGACCGCTCGCCGAGCGCGCCGACGATCCACGCACGCGCCGCATTGGCGTTCGCCTGGGTTTCCAGGGTGGTGAAGGTCTTCGAGCAGACCAGTACCAGCGTTTCCGCAGGATCGATGCTGCGGATCAAATCCTCGAGCTGGGTGCGATCCACGTTCGACACGAAGTGCGGCGTGATGTCGCCGCTCCATTCAGCCCTGAGCGCGTCGCACACCAAGAGCGGCCCGAGGTCCGAGCCGCCGATGCCGATGTTCACCACATGCTTGAATCGCTTGCCCGTACACCCAATCTTCTTGCCCGCGCGCACGGCGGCGGCGAAATCGGCCAGTTTCCTGCGTGATTCGCGCACCTCCGCCTGGACGGCCGCCGAACCTGCGAACCCCGAGCGCAGCGCCGCGTGCAGCACCGCGCGCTGCTCGGTGCCGTTGATCGGATCGCCGCGAAACATCGCGGCCATGCGCGCCGGCAAATCCGCCGCGCGCGCGAGATCGAACAACAGCGGCAGGGTCTTGCCCGTGATGCGCTGGCGCGAAATATCGAGCAGCCAGGAATCATGTTCGACATGAAAGTTCTGCCAGCGCTGCGGGTCGGCGGCGGTCAAATCGCGCAAATGCGCGCCGGCCAATTCATCCGCATGCGCGGCAACCGCGCGCCATTCGCTTAAATGAGAATTCAACTGTGTCATGCGAATAATTCTAAGATTTCGGGTGGTAATACCCAAGATACCATTCGACGAACTGCTTCACACCCGTTTCCAAATTGGTGCGCGGCCGGTATCCCACGTCCCGCGTGAGGGCCTCGACATCGGCCCAGGTGTCCGGCAGATCGCCCGGTTGCATCGGCAACAAATTCTTCTGTGCGCGTTTCCCCAAGCAGTCTTCGAGCACCTCGATGTAGCGCAGCAGCGCTACCGGCCGTTGATTGCCGATATTGTAAATTTTATAGGGAGCGGAGCTCGTGGCAGGATCGGGTGCATCGGAATCCCAGCGCGGATCGGCCGTCGCCACCCGATCCACGGCGGCGAGGACGCCCTGGACGATGTCGTCGATATAGGTGAAATCCCGTTGATGACGGCCGTCATTGAACACATCGATGGGTGCGCCGGCCAGGATGTTCTTGGTGAATAAAAATAGCGCCATATCGGGCCTGCCCCAAGGGCCGTACACCGTGAAGAACCTGAGGCCGGTGGTCGGCAAGCCGTAGAGGGAGGAATAGCTGTGCGCCATCAACTCGTTGGATTTCTTGGTGGCCGCATACAAGGTGAGCGGATGGTCGACATTCTGCTGTTCCGAGAACGGCATCCGCGTATTCGCACCGTACACGGAACTGGTGGAGGCATAGACCAAATGCTCGACTGCGTTGTGCCGGCACCCCTCGATGACGTGCAGAAAACCGCTGATGTTGCTTTGAACGTACACATGCGGATTGACAATGGAGTAGCGCACGCCCGCCTGCGCCGCGAGATGCACCACGCGTTGAAACCTCTCCTTGAGGAACAAGTTCTCCATTGCCTCGCGCTCCGCGACGTCCGCTTTGACGAAGCGAAACGCCGGATAGCGTGCCAGGATCTCGAGGCGTGCGGCCTTGAGGGCGGGGTCGTAGTAGGCATTGAGGTTATCGAGGCCGACCACCTCGTCACCGCGGTCGAGCAGCCGCTGCGCGCAATGAAATCCGATGAAACCGGCGGCGCCGGTGACCAGCAGCTTCACAAGCTTCGCCACACCGTCTTGCCGCCCGATGCCTTGTCGAGCAGCGCCAGCACCTGTTCATGTGCGGCCAGCTCGCTCTCACTCGGCCTGATCACGATGATGCGCGTGCCCCCGCTTAAGGGTGCCGGCGCCGCCTGGCGCGCACGGCTGCGCGGCGTGTCCGATTCGGCGCTCAACGTGAGATTGGCTTGCCCGCCGGTCATGGCGAGATACACCTCGGCGAGGATGCGCGCGTCGAGCAAGGCGCCGTGGTAATCGCGATGCGAATTGTCGACCGAGTAGCGCTTGCACAAGGCGTCGAGACTGTTGCGCTGGCCGGGATGCATCTGCCGCGCGAGCGCCAGAGTGTCGAGCACCCTGCACAGGTCGCCTACCTTGAGCGCAAGTTCGATGCGCGCGAGTTCGGCATTCAAGAAGGCGATATCGAAGGGAGCGTTGTGAATGATGAGCTCCGCCTCGCGGATGAACTCCAGAAACTCCGCCTGCACCTGCGAAAACACCGGCTGCTTGGCCAATGTCTCGCGCGTCAAACCGTGCACCTGCTGGGCGCCCTCGTCGATGTCTCGCTCCGGATTGAGGTACTGATGATAGGTGCGGCCGGTGAGCCGCCGATTGACGAGCTCCACACAGCCGATCTCGATGATCCGGTGCCGCTGCTCGACCTCAAGGCCGGTGGTTTCCGTATCGAGGACGATTTGGCGCATCAGGGGCCCGCGAGCAGTCGGTCAATGGCGACATTGGCGAGTTGATCGACGTATTCATTGCCATCATGTCCCGAATGCCCTTTAACCCAATGCCATTCGATGTCCTGCTCCTGGACGGCGGCGTCCAACAGTTGCCATAGATCCTGATTCTTGACCGGCGCACGTGCCGCGGTGCGCCAGCCGCGCGCCTTCCAATTCGGCAGCCACTCCGTGATGCCCTGCAACACGTATTTCGAGTCGGTGTACAGCCTGACCGCACAGCGCCGCTTCAGAGCCCCCAAGCCGCCGATCGCCGCCATCAGTTCCATGCGATTGTTGGTGGTCGCGGGTTCGGCACCCGATACTTCTTTGCGCTCCTTGCCGGCAACCAACAATGCCGCCCAGCCGCCGGGACCGGGATTGCCGCGGCACGCGCCGTCGGTATAGATCTCGACGGAGGTCATGGATCCACTCGGGTCATGGACCGACTTTCGTCGTGGGCTCCGCCGCGCCGACCAGCACGCGCTGGCGGACCCGCCGCCGCGGCCGCACCAGAGTCATTGTTTGCACACGCTTGCGCGCCTTGAGCAAATAGGCACCCGTCATCCAGGAGGCACGCGGCCGGGCATCGACGGCGCCGGGCAGCCGGCCATTCGTCGGCAATAGCCCAAGATAGCCGTAGACGCTATCGACATCGAAGCCGAGCAGCGCCACCCAGTCGCGCAGCCGCCGCTGGGATAGCATGCGCTGCGTCTGCGGCGGAAACTCTTGACGCCCGATATATTTGGCGAATGCGCGCCGCACTCCCCAACCGCTGAAGGGATTGAAGCCGCAAATCATCAGGCAGCCCTCCGCGCACAGCACCCGCTCAGCCTCGCGCAGCACGGCATAGGGATCCTCGACCAGCTCGAGCGTATGCGGCAAGAAAATCGCGTCGATGGAATCGGATCGAAAGGGCAGCGAATCGAGAGGCGCGCAGAGGGTGACCGCCGCACTCATTTCCGGCGCCACCAGCGTCGTATGTTGCGTGCGCGCGCCGTCCAGCAGGTGGCGCGCGGGTCCCCACGCACCGACTTGCAGGAGCTCGAACCCGAACACATCATCGAGCGCGAGCCGCGCCAGCGCCGCCTCTTCGCGCAGCACGCGCGCGCCCAGCAGGCCCTCGAACCAATCGATCTCAAGGGTTTCGCGCTCTGATTCCAACCAAGCCTCCTTCAAGAAACACTAGCGAAGTTCGGATGTTACAGGTTAAATACGCCGTTAAATGTCAATTCATGCCCCGCATCTTGACGTGCGCCCGGTGCGCGCTTTCTCCGATAACTATATCTGGCTGATCGACTCCCCCCGCGCGGAGGCCCTGGTCGCGGTCGACCCCGGCGACGCGGCGCCGGTCATCGCCGAGTTGCGGCTCCGGGGCGGAAGCTTAGCTGCCATTTTACTGACTCACCATCACCCCGATCATATCGGCGGCGTCCCGGAACTGCTGCGACATTGGGCAGTCCCTGTCATCGGGCCGGAGGATGCCCGGATTGCGCAGCGCACCCGCACCGTGCGCGGCGGCGATCGCTGCGAATTGTCGGAGTTGGGACTTTCCTTCGAGATTTTGCAGGTCCCGGGGCATACCGTTAGCCATATTGCATTTTGGGGCCACGGCGCTCTTTTTTGCGGAGACACACTTTTCAGCGCAGGCTGCGGCCGGATGTTCGAGGGTACGCCCATTGAGATGAGTGCTTCGTTGACCAAGCTGCGGAACTTGCCGCCGGACACCCGCGTATTCTGCGGCCATGAATACACCGCGGCCAATCTGCGCTTCGCCTTGACGGTGGATCCCTACAACGGTGCCGCTCTCGAGTACCTCACCCAAGTCGATCGGCTGCGCGCGGCGGATAGGCCCACTCTGCCCTCGACCTTGGGATTGGAGATTCGGGTCAATCCGTTTCTACGCTGCGATGACCCCACTGTCGTCTGGGCCGCCGAGGTCCACGCAGGTAGACCGCTCAAAGGCGTGGCCGAGGTGTTCGGCGTGTTGCGCGCCTGGAAGGATCAGTTCCGCTAGCGGAAATAAACGTATGAGTCTCGTCACTCGAAGTCTTTTCTTTACCGGTGCTCTGTACTTGGCTAGCGGGTGCGCACATCAGCCGGCCGCGCCGCCGGCGCGCGAGCCGATCGTGATGCCGGCCGCACCCGATCCTGAAACGGCGGTCGCCCCCCCGGGTCCCACCGATGGCACGACACCCCTGCTCACCATGCCGCGCGAATGGCAGCATCACAACGGCGAGGACTACGACGATCTGTTCGACCGCATGCGCGCCGGTTTTGCCCTCGACGAAGTGCAGGAGCCCGCGATCGACACGCAACTCGCCTGGTTCGAACACAACCCGGATTATCTCGAGCGGGTGTTCCAGCGCGGCCAGCGCTACATGTATCACGTCGTCACCGAGGTGGAGGCGCGCGGCATGCCGCTGGAATTCGCGCTGCTGCCGGTGGTGGAAAGCGCGTATGAGCCGTTCGCCTACTCGGGGAGCCGCGCCGCGGGAATGTGGCAGTTCATTCCCGATACCGGCCGGCGCTTCGGCTTGAAACAGAATTGGTGGTTCGACGGCCGGCGCGATGTCATCGAATCGACCCGCGCGGCGCTCGACTATCTGCAGGCCCTGCACGATCAATTCGACGGCGACTGGCTGCTGGCGATCGCCGCCTATAATGTCGGCGAGAATGCGGTGCAGCGGGAATTGAATTACAACCGCGCCCACGGCAAGCCCACCGATTTTTGGCATTTGAAATTGCCGGCCGAAACCCGCGCCTATGTGCCGAAGCTGCTCGCCATGAAGCGCCTGATGGCTGAACCCGAGCGCTACGGCCTGGAGTTCGCGGTGATCCCCAACGAGCCCTACTTCGCCGTCATCGAAACGAATTCGCAGATCGACCTGAAAATCGCCGCGCACCTGGCGGCCGCCAGCTTCGATGAGCTGGTCGCCCTCAATCCGGGCTACAACCGCTGGGCAACCGACCCCGATGGCCCGCACCGCATGTTGGTGCCCATCGACAGCGCCGACGGATTCGAGGCGGCGCTGCAGAGCTTGTCGCCCGACGAGCGCGTGCGCTTCGCCGTTCACGAGGTGACGCGCCGCGACACACTGGCGATGATTGCCAAGCAGTACGGTACCTCGGTCGCGGTCATTGCCAAGGTCAACGACCTCAAGGACGGCAAGGTGACCGCGGGCGAATCCCTGAAGATTCCCGAGATCAGCGGAGAATTGCCCGACAAGGTGTTGCTCGCTGCCTCGCGGGTCGACCGTCCCGATCTCGGACGCAAACAGCGCCAAATCGTCTATCGCGTGCAGGCGGGTGAGACTTTGTCAAGCATCGCCCGCCGCCACGGTATGCCGGTGAGCACGCTGGCGCGGCTGAATAACATGGGCGCCGCCGATGCGCTGGTGAAAGGTCAACGGTTGGTCATCAAGGCGAGTGCACGGCGTTATCGCGACGAGGGAGCGGTGTCGGGGCGGCGCGTGTTATATACCGTGCGTCGCGGCGACACGATCTTCAGCATTTCGCGTCAGTTTCAGGTGTCGGTGCCGCAGCTCAAGAGCTGGAATGGCCTCAACCAGCATCATCAAATCAGAGCCGGGCAGCGCCTCGTCATGTACGTCGACAAGAACCGGCAGCAGGGCTGACAATATATCGGTCGGGGTCGCCTCGACCCCGTTGGCAGTTGCGCGAAGCGCCTGGAAATACGCGGTCGCCTCGACCCCGTTGAATTCGGCGCGTAAGCGCCTGGAGAGTATAAACATGGGTTTTTTGAGCGGTAGACGTGCGTTGATCGTCGGGCTTGCCACGGACCGCTCCATCGCCTGGGGCATTGCGCAAGCCATGCACGCCCAGGGCGCTGAACTCGCCTTTGCCCATATCGAACGCATGACGGACCGCGTGGTGCCGCTCGCCCGGCAATTGGGTTCGGATATCACCTTCGTCATGGACGTCGCCTCCGACGAGGAGATTTCGAACGGATTCGCGCATCTCAAATCCCGCTGGGATGGCTTCGATGTTCTGGTCCATGCCGTCGCATTCGCACCGCGCGAGGCGCTCACCGGCGGTTTTCTCGATGCCACCACGCGCGAGGGCTTTCGCGTGGCCCACGATATTTCGAGCTACAGCTTCACGGCCCTGGCGCGCGCCTCGCTGCCCTTCATGCAGGGCAGAGCGGGCTCGATGCTGTCATTGAGCTACTTGGGCGCGGTGCGCTCGATCCCCGGCTACAACGTGATGGGCCTCGCCAAGGCGAGCCTCGAAGCCAACGTGCGCTTCCTCGCCACCGACTTGGGACACCACGGCATCCGGGTCAACGCCATTTCCGCAGGCCCCATCAAAACGCTGTCCGCGGCCGGTATTCCCGGCCTTCGCAAAATGCTGGCGCATGTGGCGGCCACCGCTCCCATCAGGCGCAACGTGACCATCGACGACGTGGGCAATGCAGCGGCATTTCTTTGTTCGGATCTCGCCGCGGGCATTAGCGGCGAGGTGCTCTATGTGGACGGCGGATTTCACACCGTCGGGATGAGTTTTCCTTCCGATAGCGACGGCCCCTGAGTGGACGTCATCACCTGTCAACCGACCGCGAGGTCCAACGTTACGGTAAAGTCATGTCTGATCGGGGAAGAGAGGGCTGCATTATGTTAAGTAAGACAATCGCTATGATCGCCGCAGGGGCCTGCCTTGCCCTCGCGGCCTGCAGCGGCCTCGCGGTGCGGACTGACATGAATCCCAGCTATTCCGTGCTCAATTGCCATACGTACGTGTTTGCCAATGAACACGTCGCCAATGCCGATCAGCCCGCGGCCTACGCGAATCCCTTGAATGCCGAACGACTGCGCGCCGCAATCGCGTCGAACCTCGCCACCAAGGGTATTCAGCCGGCCGATCGCAATTCGGCGGAATGCGTCATCGGCTACGCCATGGGTTCGCGCCAGGTCTTCAACGACTACTACGCAGGCTTCGGTGGCGGCTGGGGCTATGGGTGGGGTCGCCGCGGCGGATTCTATGGCGGCTGGGGTTGGGACGGCCCCCTGGTGCAGGATGAAACCCGAATTGCGGTGGACGTGTTCGACGCAAAGTCGCGCACCCCCATGTGGCATGCCTCGGTCAGCCTGACCGTCTCCGAGCTGTCGGGCCCGTATGCCGTCGAAAAGATAAATGCCGCTACCGCGGCCATATTCTCCAAGTTCCCGGCGGGAGCGCCGCTGCCGGCGGGCGGCCGAGCGACCTGAACGCCATCGACCCCGTGTTCGGGTGCCGGCCCACGCGGCCTTAGGCTGGAACAACCAGCTTTAATTTGACCGCCCGCGCAAGCTGCTTCTGTCGGGCATCAAAAGTCACGAATGATCGCAAGCCCAGTTCCACGGCGCTGGCGACATGCAGAACGTCGAGCGAACGACAACCGATCCTGCGCGTAAACTCGCGGCTAATGTCGCTCGCGCGTTTTAGGGTCGCACGCCATAAGAGATCCGCTTGCACATACATGCCTTGGGCAAAATCATCATCCAAAGCCGCAAGCGCCGCATCATGGATTGACTCAGTGACAATCCTACGATGAGCGGCCAGCCCGATGCCGTTGAGCAGCTCCAACCGCCCATGATGCGTGACCCACAGGGGGGCGCGAATGTTTCCGCGCCACGTCGTCATCGCCCGCGATTCCGGCTCGTTTAAATAGAGCTTGAGAAGTGCGCTTGGATCGACATAGATCTTTTCAGCGGTCGCCACGGTTTTCCTCGTGTAACGCACGCGCCTGGGCTTCCGTGATCGGTTCAGGCTGATAGGCGATTAATCGAGCCCAGAAATCGACCAGCGGAGGCGCTTGAGTCCGCTCGGGCGTGTAAAGCGACAACCGATACCGTGGCTTACCTCGCTCGGTGAGCACAACCTCACCTTCGGCCTCGACCAATTTTCTGACTTTTGGAAAGTGGTTGCGCAGATCGCGAATTGTCGTAGTGATCTTCATATGTGATACATGATTGTATCACAACTTCGCCGCCGACAAACTCCCCCACCCCGACAGGACCTTAGGTCCTCTAAACGCCAAAAAACAGGTAATCGATCGCGGCAAGCACTTCGCTGCGCGCGGATGCGATTGAGCCGTGGCGTTCCTTGAGATCTTGAGCCCGCAGGCCCGTCAGCGCAGGTACGAGAACCATGTGTTCCGATCCCTCCAGCGCAACGATGGGGGTCAGTCGGCTGATTACCTTCGGCATCGACGGCAGCGGTACCAGCGGCGCGACAATTTGCTCACGCGCGTATTGCGCGAAATCGGATTGCAAGGCGACCACAAAGGGATATGCGCGCCGGGCTGTGGCGATGGGATTGGGGAAGACGTCAAACTGCGCCATTTTCGCGCTCATAGTGTTCACGGACGAGCTCGGCGAACGACCCATGTTGGTCCGCGTAACTTTCCACGGCAGCCAAACCTAGCCGCAGTTCGGCACTGAGCTCCTCCGACCGTAGCTCGGCATATTTCGAGGCGAGCGCCTCTTCGGCAACCTTCGACGCATTGATGCCGGCGCCCTTCGCTTTCGCGTAGAGATCGGAATTCAGTGTGATACTGACAGTTTGCTTGGGAGCCTTGGGCTCGAATAGCGGATCTCGCATGACACTCCCGAAGCACCCGATGGACACGTGTATTCTACACGTGTCCGGAACAGGCGTCCAAAAATACCGATCAACGCGCCGACGCGAGCCGCACGAACACGTAGTACAGCGCGGCGAGGACTCCCACCATGGCCAGGACCAGCGCAAAGAAGCGGTGCAGTGAGCCGGTCAAGAGCTCTGGGTGCTGGCCGACCGCAAGCCCAAGCCACGCGAGCACGCAGCACCACAGCAGGGAGCCTGAGATGGTGGCGATGGCGTAGCGGCGAAAACTCATGCGCAGAATGCCGGTGGGGATGCCGATCAGATGGCGGATTACCGGCAGCAACCGCGCGAAGAATACGCCCGGTGGGCCATAGCGAGTGCACCAGCGCTCCGCCAATTCCAGGTTGGCCTGCCCGAGCCCGACATAGCGCCCGACGCGCACGATGACCGGATATCCCACGAGCCGAGCCACCCAGTACATCAGGGAGGCTCCCAAGAACGACCCCATCGTTCCGGCAAGCACCACGCCGACGAAGGAGAACTGTCCCTGGGTTTGCGCGAGGTACGCGGCGGGCGGAATGATGACCTCGCTCGGGATCGGCACGAGGGTGCTTTCCAGCGCCATCAGTCCCGCAATCAACCAATAACCGCCCTGGCTCAAGGTGGCCAGATACCAATCCGAAAAGCTGTGCAGCAGCTCGGTCAACTACTCGATGGCCTGCGGATTCAAAATCACCTTGGCATCGGCGCGCGCGCCGGCGGCGTAGCTCTGCGCCTCGGCCGAGGCGATCTGGGCGGCAAACTGCCGCCGCAAATCGTTATCCGGCTGTTGCGGATCGGCCGGCTCCTCTCGCACCGCGCTCAAGGCAATGACCGTGGCGTCCCCATTGGCGAGCCGCGCGCCGGTATAAATCGGCTTGGCCTGGGGCTTAGGTTCCCCGAACACCGCCGTGCGAATTTCCATCGGTACCCCGAGGTCCGCTCGGCCGACGAACTTCGGCGGCGACACGGCGGCGTTGAGGCTCTTGGCCACCGCATCCCAGGATTCGCC
>Ga0209890_10001043_pt1 | contig 12640 bp, 9 predicted proteins | sample OrgsoiDNA2013049_FD_185799 | JGI IMG/M metagenome (GOLD analysis project Ga0209890, IMG submission 185799) | Permafrost soil microbial communities from the Arctic, to analyse light accelerated degradation of dissolved organic matter (DOM) -... | ecosystem: Environmental > Terrestrial > Soil >... | reverse complement strand
CGCCTTGATCGCGGCGTCATGGCCGGACATGCCCTGCTCGATATTGTGGGCGGCGCCTTCGACCACGACGATGGCATCGTCGACCACGATGCCGATCGCGAGCACGATCGCAAATAACGTCGACAGGTTGACGGTAAACCCGAGCGCCGCCATCGCGGCGAACGCGCCGATGATGGTGACCGGCACCGTGGTCGCCGGCACCAGCATCGCGCGCCAGTCCTGCAGGAAGATCAGGATCACGACCAGAACCAGAAAGCCGGCCTCGACCAGCGTCTTGTAGACTTCGTCGATCGACGCCGAGACGAATTTAGTGGTGTCGAACGGAATGTCGAATTTCACATCCTGCGGAAAGGCTGTGGCCAGGGTCGCCATGCTTTTCCTGACCGCCTTCTCGACCTCAAGCGCGTTGGCGCCGGGCGACTGGAACACGCCGATGCCGGTGGCCGGATGCTTGTTGAGCGAGAATACCTGGCTGTAGGTCTGCGCTCCCAGCTCAACCGATCCGACGTCGCGCAGGCGCGTGACATCGCCGTTATTGCCGGTCTTGACGATGACGTCCTCGAATTCGCCGACATCGTCGAGCCGGCCGTTGACGTTCAGGGTATATTGAAACGCTTGCCCTGCGGGCGTCGGCGGCATGCCGACCTGACCCGCGGTGACCTGCTGGCTCTGCTGCTGGATCGCCTGAATGACGTCCTGCGGCATCAGCCCGCGCACCTGCAGCTTGTTCGGATCGAGCCAGACCCGCATCGAATACTGGCCGGCGCCGAACACCGTCACGTTGCCGACCCCTGGCAACCTTGAGAGTTCATCGCGGATGTTGATGGTGGCGTAGTTGGAGAGAAAAAGACTGTCGTAAGTCGCATTCGGGGACGTCAACGTCACGAACAGCAGGATCGCCGTGGACTTCTTCTGCACGGTGACGCCCTGGCTCTGTACCGATTGGGGGAGCTGCGACAACGCGCTCGACACCCGGTTCTGCACCAAGACCTGCGCGAAGTTCAGGTCGGTGCCGATCTTGAACGCCACCGTGAGCGAATAGGTGCCGTCGGCGCCGCTGTAGGACTGCATGTAGAGCATGTCCTCGACGCCGTTGACCTGCTGCTCGATCGGCAGCGCCACGGTATCGATCACGGTCTTGGCGCTGGCGCCGGGATAGCGTGTCGTGACCTGCACCGTCGGCGGCACCACGTCAGGGTATTGCGCGACCGCAAGGCTGAACAGCGACACGCCGCCGATCAGGATCATCAGAATCGCGATGACGTTGGAGAGCACCGGCCGCTCGATGAAGAATTTCGAAATCATGGCCGGTCCTATTTGGCCTGTGCCGGTGCGGCTTCGATCTTCTGCAGCTGCGGATCGACCTTCTGGCCGGGAATCGCGCGCAACAGCCCGGCGATGACGACGGTCATCGGGTTTCAGGCCGCTTTCGATGACGCGCAAATCGCCCTCGGCCGGCCCGGTCCGGACCTTGCGCTGCTCGACGACGTTTTCGGCGTTGACCACCAGTACATAGCGTCCGGATTGATCGCTGCCCAAGGCGACATCGGGAACCAGCAGGGCGTTCTTCTGCTCGTCGATGGGGACGCGGACACGAACGTAATATCCGGGCAGCAAGACACGCTCGGCATTCGGCAGCACGCCGCGCACCGCCAGCGTTCCCGTCGACTGGTTGATCGTCGGCGCCGCATAGTCGAGCTTGCCCTGGTGCGGATAGCCGTCTTCGGTCTGCAGTCCGACTTCGATCGGCAGCTGCGTGAGATCGCTCGCGGTCAATCCTCGCCGTTTGGCCTCTGCCCGAACGCGCAGGACATCCTGTTCGTTGACGTTGAAATTGACGTAGATCGGGTCGAGCTGCACGATAGTGGCGAGTTGGGTCGGTGACGCCGCGCCGACCAGTTCGCCGACCGAGACCAGATGCGCGCTGACGATGCCGTCGAAGGGGGCGACCACATTGGTATAGCCGAAATTGACCGCCGCAATCCTGGTGTTGGCCTGGGCCTGCTGCAGGTTGGCCTGGGCGTTATCGCGCGAAGAAGTCGACTGATCGAGCGTCGCCTGCGAAACGGCTTGTCTTGAAACCAGATCCGACTGGCGCTTGAAATCGGCTTCAGCCTGCTTGACCGACGCCTGCGAGCCGGCCTCGGCCGCCTGTGCCTGCTCGACCTTCAGCTTGTAGGTTTCGGGTTCGATCGTGAACAGCGTGGCGCCTTGCTTCACCAGGGCACCGTCCTTGTAGTCGATCGATTGCAGCACGCCCTGCACCCGCGCGACGAGATCGACTGACTTGATGGGCGCGGTGTTGCCGGTGGCCTCGAGAAAACGCGTGACGCTCTGCTGCACCGGCAGTCCGACATCCACCTTCGGCGGCGGCGGCGGCACAAAACTATTTTGCTCGCAGGCACTTAACGCGACGAACGCCACCATGGCGAAGGACAGACGGCAGGCGTTCGCGGCGCTTTGCCGCGCCGCGTCGTCCGGTGTGCTGCATGCTGGCGAACGCGTCGGCTTCATTGCCCGTACCCCAATCCGCTTTGTTCTCGAAAAGGTTCTCTTGATCGGAAGAAGGCGCTTTCGGCTACCCCGTGAAAATAGCAAACAATCCGCTTGCAGTGAAACTAGAAAGCGAAAATGATGCCGTCGCGAAAATTTTTCTGTCGGCCTTTTTTAAAGATTCCACTTCGATTGAGGCCGCTGTTGCAGCGCAAACGATAAGGATTTTGTAAAATGATCAACACGTTGAGACGTGCGGCGACGCTGTGGGCGTCGATGGCGATCATCATATTCGCAGGCATGACGCCGATATTTGCACAAGCGCCGACCGATGCGCAGCGCAGCGCCATCCGATCCGAATGCCGCGCCGATTATGAAGCCCATTGCGCCAGTGTCCCGCCGGGTGGCGCCGCGTCGCTGCAATGCCTGCAGAAAAACATGTCGAGCCTCTCGTCAGGCTGTCAGACCGCGGTGCGCGCGGTAGAAGCACCGGCTGCGCCCAAGGCTGAAACCGCGCCCGCTGCTGTACCCCAGACCGATTCCGCAACGGCCAAGCCGGCCGAAACCGCGGCGCCGGCGGCACCCAAGGCGGCGGCAAACACGGCGGCCAAAAAGCCAGGCGGCGCACAGGTTGCTGCAATTCGCGCTGCGTGCCGCTCCGATTATCAAAAGGTCTGCGCCGGCGTGCCGACCGGCGGCGCCCCGGCGCTGCAATGTCTGGAGCAGAACAAGTCGAAAGTCTCAGCCGCCTGCGAGCAGGCGGTCAACGCCGCCAGCGGCGGCGGCGCAGCGCCTGCCGCAGGCGGCGCGCCGGCCACGGCTGCGACTGCCAGTCCTGGTGCAACTCCTGCCGCGGCGCCTGTGCCCGCGTTGGTGTTGCGTCCAATGCGGCCGCGCGAGGAGTTGTTTGTCTTGCGGTCGGCGTGCGGTGGAGATGTTCGCGCGCTGTGCGGGGGCGTTGCACCCGGGGGTGGCCGTATCGTGCGATGTCTGGCCACGCAGGCAGCCTCGCTTTCACCCGCGTGCACGGAAGTGCTGGGCCAGTTCGCAGCGCAGTAAATCATGCGCCTGCTCTGCCGGCAGTCTCGCTGGTCTTCGCGAAACCCGCCGGCTACTCCCCGCGAAACGCGAGGATCAACTGGATCAATCGGACCGACAAGACAATGTAGCAGAGCGACAGCGCGATCTGATACGCGGCATGCCAATCCAGCTTTGAAAGCTTGTAAAAGCCGTCGAGGAAATTCAGCACAAGAAGGACCACCCCGAACAGCTCTACGCCGCGGCCAACCAGGCCATGACGCAGATAGCCGAACAGAACGATCGCCGGCTCGTTGCTCGAGACATGGGCCCCCGCCGAGATGATCAACGTCCCGACGATCATCTTTTCGACGTAGCCGAATACTTCCTTGGAGGTTTGCTCGACATGCTCGGCGTAGAACTTAAGCCATCTGGCTCTGATATCCATGGTTTCTCCTGACGACTGCGGTTGGCATCGGACGGATTGGCCCCGGTCGTATGGCTCAAACAGCGATTTTCCGGGGTTTCGATGGCGGGCGTTTTCAATACCGGGAGTTTCAATAGACTGGCGCCGCGATCAAGCAGCAAGAAACCGGATCACCCGATTTTTCCGAAGAGATGCGACGCGACAGGGTTACCCTGCAACACATGATCAACCGAAAATCGGAAAGCAGAGTACAAATGCTCCGCGCCATCCTGATCGCCGCCTTCCGAAGCCGCATTTTCACAGGAGCTCACCGCCGAGCAACGCAGCGCCTGCATGGGCGATTATAAAAAATATTGCAAAGGCACGACGCCGGGCGCGCCGCTGCGTATGAATGCCGATTAGCTGATCGCATCTCTCGGCCTCGGCAGCGGCGGAGCGCGACGGCTGAATTCGTGGCCCGGATAGCCGCGCCGGCAACGCGCGACCAGCTCTTCGACAAATTGCACGGCATAAGGTGGCAGGAATCGCTGCGGGTCCCAGGCGGCGACAGCCCATCGTCCGATCGACATTCCGCGATGCACCACCACTGCCGCCCAAACCCCCGGGGGAATCCGTACCGGAGATGGAACCACGGCCACGCCGTGACCGGCCCGGGCCAATGCGATCAGGGTCTGCGGCGCGACGCTTTCGAGCAGCACGCGCGGCCGAATGTGAGCGACCTGACAGGCGGCCTCGAACCAGCCATGCGACGCAAAGCTTGGGCTGAGACGCAGCAACGGTTCGTCGACGAGTTCGGTCACGTCGAGCACGGCACGACGGCTCAGCCGGTGGCCTTGCGGCAGCACCGCCAGGACGTGCATCGCATAGAGCGGCCGCCCCGAGCAGCGATCTTCGCCGGCCGGCATTTGGGCGACGTCGACGTCGCCGCTCTGCAAGTGCGAGCCGCCATCCTCCACCAGATGGACCTCGACGCCGGCGTGACGTTTGCGATAACCCGACAGAAAATCCGCCAACAGATTTTCGATGACCTGCGGCGTCGCGCCAATCCGCAGCACGCCGACCTCTCCCGTCTTGAGCGCGCTTGCGCGCTTGCGCGCTGGCCGAGCGCATCGGCGTCAAACAACAGCCGCCGACTGCGCATCAGCAAGTCCTCGCCCTCCGACGTCAGCCGCACGCTCCGTCCGATCCGCGCGAACAGCCGCAAACCCAGTTCATCCTCGAGCGCCTGGATTTGCCGTGACGCAGCCGACTGGGTCAGATTCAGCCGCGCGGCCGCGCGGGCAAACCCGGCATTGTCGGCGATCGTGACGAAGGTGCGCAGGAACCGCAGGTTCATCGGGATACATTCCAATTTATCATCATTTAGCAGAATATAAATGAATTAGACACATCGATGAGATTTTGATTAGCCTCACGCGATCGCAATCCCAAACGGGGAAACCGTCATGGCAGACTCTCGGAAGGTGCGCGTTCTCTTCGCCTCAACGGTGATCGCGCTGTTAAGCCCGGGACTTGCGCGTGCGGGTGAGGAACGGCTTGGCGAGGTCAGCTTGCCAATCTCGTGCAGCCCGGCAGCACAGCAGCAATTCAATCGCGCCGTCGCCATGCAGCATTCCTTCTTCTTTCCGGAGACCGTGAAGGCGTTCACCGCCATTGCCGCGAAGGAACCGTCTTGCGCCATGGCCTATTGGGGCATCGCAATCAGCCAGCGGCCTAATCCGCTGGTCGGCCCGTTCCCCGGCGATGTCCTCAAGCGCGGCTGGGAGGCGATCGAACAAGCCCGCGCGGCTTCGCAGAAAACCGAGCGCGAGATCGCCTGGATCGAGGCGCTTGCCGCCTATTACCAGGACTACGCGACGGTCCCGCAGCAAAAACGCACGGCAAACTACGAAGCGGCGATGGCGCGATTGTGGGCGCGCTATCCCGACGACGCCGAGGCGGGAATTTTCTATGCGCTGGCGCTCAACGAGGCGGCGGATCCGGCCGACAAGACCTATGTCAGGCAACTCAAGGCCGCCGATATTCTCGAAAAGCTGGATGCGAAGTATCCGGAGCATCCCGGCATCCCGCATTACATCATCCACAGCTACGACTATCCCGAGCTCGCCATGCGGGGCGTGTTCGCGGCTTCGCGCTGCGCGCGACTGGCAGCTTCGGCGCCGCACGCACTGCATATGCCGTCGCACATTTACTCGACGCTCGGCATGTGGCAGGAGGCGATTAGTTCGGATCGCGCAGCCGACGACGAAACCATCGCCTACACGGCCCGCGTCAATCCGCAGGCCGCCGCCGATCCCGCAAAAAACCCCGCACGTTACCATTTCCTGGACTTTCTGACCAACGCCTACCTGCAATTGGGGCAGGATCAGCAGGCCAAACGCATCGTCGATGCGCGCGACAGCCTCGCCGAATATCCGGCTGGCTTCCGTTACAGCGGGCACACGGCCTTTGCCGCCATCCCCGTCCGCCACGCGTTCGAGCGCGCGGCCTGGGTGGAGGCCGCGGCGCTTCCAATTCCGAAAACGCCATTCGCGCAGGCCGAGGCGATCGCCTGGTTCGGCCGCGCGATCGGTGCTGCCCGCAGCGGGGATATGACGATGGCCAGGGAGGCCATCGATCAGCTCGACGTGCTCAAGGACAGACTTGCCAAGGCCAATGACGACTACTGGACGGGACAAGTAGTGATCCAGCAGCTGGCTGCCCGGGCCTGGCCTGCGCTCGCCGAGGGCCGCAAAGCCGATGCCATTGCCGCGATGCGTCAGGCTGCCGATCTGGAAGATCGAAGCGGCAAGACCGTCGCGATGGAAAATCGTCTGTCGCCGATCCGGGAACTGCTCGGCGAATTGCTGCTCGATGCGAATGAACCTGCGCAGGCTCTGAAGGAATTCGAGGCGTCGCTGCGCAACAACCCGAACCGCTATCGCTCGTTCGCGGGCGCCGCAAAGGCCGCCGAGCGGGCCGCAGATCCGGCGCAAGCCAAGAGCTATTATGAGAAGCTTGTCGCGCTTGCGGCCCAGGCCGACGGTGGACGGCCCGACCTTGTCGCGGCGAAACAGTATCTTGCCGGGAAATGACAGGCTTGGGCATTCACCGCTGGAAGATTAGCCATGCTGGATTTGTTATCGAACGAGGGGGAATGATGTTCGATCTCGATCAATTCACCGCCGATTGCCGGGCCGCGCTCGCGGACGACAAATCGCACCGGCATGTGCGCGACGTCGTCGCGCGCGCGGTTTCGGATTCCGCTTCCATGCTGAAAGCGTTGGGCGAGCCGAAACGGGCCGGGCTTCACAAACTCTATCAGTCCCATGACCTGACCATCCTCAATGTCGTATGGGCGCCGATGATGACCATCATGCCTCACAACCATTCAATGTGGGCGGTCATCGGTATCTACACGGGACGCGAGGACAACATCTTCTGGCGCCGCTTGCCCGGCAGCCCCGGGAAGGTTGAGGCGGCAGGAGCCAAGGCGCTGTGCGAGCGGGATGTGGCATCTTTAGGACTCGACATCATTCACTCGGTCACCAATCCGATTCCCCGCCTGACCGGCGCAATTCATGTCTACGGCGGTGATTTCTTCGATCCCACGCTTAGGAGTGAGTGGGACCCGGAAACCCTGCTGGAAGGATCGTTCGATCCGGACCGCGCGGTTCGCCGTTTTGAAGAGGCAAATGCAATTTTTGCGAACAAACAAGGACCCCGAGAACATTAACAGATTGTTTCCGGTGCTTTTCGGACTTGGCGCGATGTCTGACTTGTGTCGGTAATGCGCTCCAGGGCATACGCCAACCAGGCGCTGCTCGTGGGTACGGGAGCCTAAGGGTCAGCGTGCCGGGCCGTTGGGGAGGAGGACGGATTTGCGCATCGCCGTGATCGGCGGAGGCCCCGGAGGTCTCTATTTCGCCTATCTCTGGAAAAGGCTGCACCCCGACGCGTCAATCGATCTGTTCGAACAAAATCCCGCCGGGGCCACCTGGGGGTTTGGGGTGGTATTTTCGGAAGCTGCGCTGGAATTCCTGCGCGCCGATGATCCCGACACGGTCGACGCCATCGCGCCAAGGATGGAAAGCTGGAAGAATATTGCGCTCAATTTGCGCGGCGAAAGCGTCGAGATCGACGGCGTCGGCTTCTCCTCGATCGGCCGGCTTGAGCTGTTGACGATCCTGCAGCAACGCGTGGATTCCGTCGGCGTCACCCCGCAATACGACACGCTGGTGCCGTCGATGGATGCGTTGAACGGCTACGACCTGATCGTTGCCGCCGATGGCCTGAATTCGCTGGCGCGCCGCAGCTTTGAGCGCGAATTCGGCGCGTCGGTGTCGCATTCGGCCAACAAGTTCGCCTGGTACGGCACCACAAAGCGGTTCGAGACGCTGTCGCAGACGTTTGTGGAAACCGAACTCGGCGCATTCAACGCACATCACTACCGCTACTCACCCTCCATGAGCACCTTCCTGGTCGAATGCGACCCGGCGACCTGGCAGCGTTACGGTTTTGCCGACAAGACGGTCGAGCAATCGCGGGCCATATGCGAACAGTTATTCGCATCCACGCTCGACGGACACCGGCTAAAGTCGAACAAATCGGTGTGGCGCAATTTCCCGTGGATCTGGAACGAGCGCTGGTCGTTCAAGAACATCGTGCTGATCGGCGACGCGCTGCACTCGGCGCATTTCTCGATTGGGTCGGGCACGCGGCTCGCCATCGAGGACGCGATCGCGCTGGCCAAGGCGCTGGACGCGGAAGCGGACATTTCCGCAGCCCTTGTCCGGTACGAGACCGAGCGCAAGCCGATCGTGAAAAAACTGGTGGCGGCGGCGCGCGCCAGCGCCGACTGGTACGAGAATTTTCCTGAGCATATGAAGCTCGATCTTCTGGATTTTGCCCATAGCTACATCACCCGTTCGGGGCGGATCGACGATGCGCGGCTGCGCGCGATGTCGCCGGCCTTCATGGCGCGATATGAGGCGTCAAAGCGATCGCTGCAGGGCGGGAGCAAGCGATGACGCGGCCGGATGAGACGCGAGAGATCGCCGACCATGTCCCGCCCGACAGCCCGGGCGCCGCGGAAATCGGCTTTGCGGTCCCGCAAGCATACAACGCCAGCCTTATTCTGTTCGACAACCTGTCGAAAGGTCGCGGCGACAATCTCGCGCTTATCGGCCCGGCCGGCACACGCAGCTATGCCGAACTCTGTGCGGAAGCCTCACAATGGGGACACGGCTTTCAGGCGCTGGGCCTGAAGCGCGGCGACCGCGTGTTGATGTTCCTTGACGACACCCCGGCCTATCCGGCGGCGTTTTTCGGCGCGGTTCGCGCCGGCTTCGTGCCGCTCTTGATCAACACGCTGACGCCATCAGATCTGTTGCAATTTTATCTGGCGGATTCCGGCGCGGCCGTCGCCGTCGCCGAGGCCGAATTTTGTGCGCGCTTCGATTCGGTCGCCTGCACAGGTACCGCGTTGCACACGCTGATCGTGGTCAACGGCGCGGCGACCGATCACGCCGCGCCTAATACGATCATGGCTGAGCGCTGGTTGCCGGGCTTTTCCACCGATCTCCCTGAAGCCGGCACCCACCGTAACGAGATGGCGTTCTGGATGTATTCGTCGGGCTCGACCGGACGCCCCAAGGGCATCGTCCATCTGGAGCACGACATGGCCTATAGCGAGGTCGCGTTCGCGCGCAACGTGCTGCGGCTCGAACCCGGCGATATCTGCTTTTCGGTACCAAAAATCTTTTTCGCCTACGGGTTCGGCAACTCCATCACCTTCCCTTTCGCGGCGGGCGCGGCGACGCTGCTGCTGCCGGGCCAGCCCAGGCCGGCGGCGATCTTTGAGGCGATCGAGCGTTTTCGTCCAACCGTTTTTTTCGGATTGCCGACGCTCTACACGTCCTTGACAAAAGCCGACGGTGCGGCGGCCACGGATTTTTCCTCGCTGCGGATGGCTCTGTCCGCCGCCGAGGTGCTTTCGTCCGACGTTTTTAACGAGTGGAAGACCCTCACCGGCCTTGAGATCGTCGAGGGGCTGGGATCGACGGAAGTGCTGCACATCTACCTGTCCAATCAGCCGGACAAGAAAAAACCCGGCGCAGCCGGTCTCCGGGTGCCCGGCTATGAAATCGCGCTCAGGGACAAGGACGGCCGCGAGGTCGCCGACGACGAAGAAGGAATCTTGTGGGTGCGCGGCGATTCGAACACGCCGCTGTACTGGAACCGGCCCGACAAATCGGCCGAGACCATCCGTGAGGAAGGCTGGATCTACACCGGCGACCGCTTTGTGCGGGATTGCGACGGCTTTCACTTCTTCCGCGGCCGCGCCGACGACCTGATCAAGATTTCCGGCCAATGGGTCTACCCGCTCGAAGTCGAGCTTTGCCTCGCCGAGCATCCGCAAGTGCGCGAATGCGCGGTGTTTGCGCTGGAGCTGCCGGACCGGCGCATGACATTGAAGGCGGTGGTGGTGATGAACACCGGCGCGTTCGATGCAGTGGACACAACCAGGATGCTGCAGGATTTTGTGAAGGCAAAGCTGCTGCCGTACAAATATCCGCGCGAGATAAAATTCCTCGACGAGTTGCCGAAGACCGGCACCGGCAAAATCGACCGCCAGGCGCTGCTGCGGGTTTAGCGCCTGCGGACGATTGAATAAATTTCGTCATTCCGGGATGCGCCTGTTGGCGCAGGCCCGGAATCCATACTCCCTGCAGGGGTTATGGATTCCGGGCTCGCTCGCTTCGCTCGCGCCCCGGAATGACAAATGCGCCTTAACCCCCCAGTCCGGTCCCGCCATAGAGCCAGGCGAGATCGCGATAATAATCTTCCGACGACTTCGCGCTCATGATGGCGTTGCGGAGGCGGGCGTGTTCGCCAGAGGGGTGGTAGATGTGCTCGCCGATGGCGCGGGATAATAGTTGCACGCGCGCGGTGCGCGGAAAGCGCTGCGAACGATAATGCTCCAGCGCGGTGGCATGATCGTCGGGATATGACCCCAGCATGTGCGACAGGCACACCGCGTCTTCCATCGCCTGGCAGGCGCCTTGCGCGAAATATTGCAGCATGGGATGCGCGGCGTCGCCGAGCAGCGCGACGCGGTCGTCGACCCAGCGTTCGGTGGGCCCGCGGTCGCACAGCACCCAGAGCCGCCAGTTCCTGCCGTGACGGATGATATCCTGCGCACGCGCGTGCAGATGCGCAAAACCCTGCATCACCTCGCCGTCGGACACCGGTTTTCCCGCCACCGGCTCCGGCGCGTCGTTGTGACAGGTGACGACGAGGTTGAATACTTTCCAGCCCGACAGCGGATAGTGCACGATGTGGCACTTTGGTCCGGCCCACAGCGTCGCCGCATTCCAGCGCAGATCTTCCGGCATCTCTTCGGCCGGAATCACCGAACGATAGGTGGTGTGACCGGAAACCCGTGGCGGCCCATCGGCGGCGACCTGCTTTCTGACGTTCGACCACAGGCCGTCAGCGCCGATCAGCAGCGAACCGGTGACGCGCTCGCCGGAGGCAAGCCGCGCCGTCACGGAAGAGCCATCCTGATCGTAATCCAAAACTTCGCTGCTGACACGCAGCTCGATCAGGTCGTGAGCCTCGCAAGCCCTGAGAAACACCCCGTGCAGATCGCCGCGATGCACCACTGCGTAAGGGTTGCCAAAGCGCGCGCGGAACGCATCGCGCAGATCGACATGGGTGATTTCTTCGGCGGTGAGTGCATCCATCAGCCGGAGCTGATCGATGTAAACCGCCATGCTCCGCGCGGCTTCGCCGACGCCGAGATAGTCGAAGGCGTGGAACGCGTTGGGGCCGAGCTGGATGCCGGCGCCGATTTCGCCCAGCGCGGAGGCCTTTTCGAGCAGAACCGAAGAAATGCCTTTTTGCGCGAGGCCAAGCGCTGCAGCCAGGCCGCCGATGCCGCCGCCCGCGATCAGCATTGGCCGCGCGTCCGACCCCATCAGTTGGCTTTCCCAAGATGTTCGAGCGCGTCCTCGGCGCGCAGCGGCACCCGCGACGCCTCGTTGTTGAGATCGACCAGCTGCGTCAGCAGCGCCAGCAAGGTCTTGCGATCGGCCGCCTTCAGCGGCTGCAGCATCCGCGCCTGCGCGCGATCGACCGCCGGCATGATGTCGCGCAACAGCGCCACGCCCTGCCTGGTCAGGTGCAGCAGTTTTACCCGCTTGTCCTCCCGCGCGGGCTTGCGTTCGATGTAGTTCTTGGCCTCCAGCCGCTCGATCACGCTGCCGAGCGTCGAGCGGTCGAACGCAATCACGGCGGAGAGCCGCGTCGCGTCGATGCCGGGATGGGTGCGGATCGCGACCAGGGCGGCATATTGCACCGGCGTCAGGTCGTAGGCCCTGCACTCTTCGACAAAGATCGCCACCGCGATCTGTTGCATCCGGCGAAACAGATAACCGGGCTTGGTGTAGACGGCATCCATCGTCTCGGGTGCGGACTTATTCGGCATCGGGCTGCCGGTCCGGTGCGGCGTCCGCGAACGCCTTGTTGTGCTTTGCCGCCGCCTCGGCTTTCAGCAGGCGCGGGAACGCGTTGAGATCGACGCCGAAACGCCGGGCATTGGCCAACTGCGGCACCAGGCAGAGATCGGCCATGGTCGGCGTCGCGCCAAAGCAGAATGGACCGGGCTCGGCGGCGATCAAGATTTCGCAAGCCGCAAGACCTTCATGATTGGCCCAGGCC
>Ga0209890_10001040_pt1 | contig 12656 bp, 7 predicted proteins | sample OrgsoiDNA2013049_FD_185799 | JGI IMG/M metagenome (GOLD analysis project Ga0209890, IMG submission 185799) | Permafrost soil microbial communities from the Arctic, to analyse light accelerated degradation of dissolved organic matter (DOM) -... | ecosystem: Environmental > Terrestrial > Soil >... | reverse complement strand
GTCTGAAAATGGAACAACTGGCTCTTACCGCACTTCTGAATCGTCTGTTTGGCGCGCCGGTGCTGGCGTTGCTGCAGGCGCTGCACATTCATCCCAAGCATCCGGCGACTCCGATCTCGAACCCCTTCGCGATGGAACTGCTGGTAGTCCTGCTGCTCACGATATTTTTTATTGCCGTGCGCACGCGGCTTTCGGTGGAGCGTCCGGGCGGGTTGCAGCACACGATGGAAGGGATCTACGGATTTGTTAATAACCTGGCCTCCGATACGATCTCGCATCATCCCGAGAGGTTCGTTCCGTACCTGACCGTGCTTGGGCTTTTCATTCTGAGTTGCAATCTGATTGGACTGGTACCGGGACTGGAATCGCCCACTGCGGTGCCGATTGTGCCGCTGGGATGCGCGCTGTTCACATGGTTTTATTATCACTTTCATGGTGTGCGGGCAAATGGAGCGGTTGGATATTTGACACATTTCATCGGGCCGCAGGACAAAGACATTCCGCTGGCGCTGCGAATTTTCCTGCCGATATTGATGTTTCCGATCGAAGCTTTTAGTCACATAGCCCGGGTAATGTCGCTGACCGTTCGTCTGTTTGCCAACATGTTTGCCGGCGAGATGGTAACCCTGGTTTTTTTCTCCCTCATCCCACTCGGGGTCCCTCTCATGTTCGAGGGGTTGCATATAGGTGTGTCGATCATTCAGACGTATATTTTTGTGCTGCTGGCTGCGGCTTACCTCGGTGAGGCGACGGCGCACGGACACTAGCGAAGGTCTTAGGTCTTAGATGTCTGGTCTCAGGAAATTCAACGACTGCATTTTCCTGGAACCTGAGACCTGGTAACTAACAACTGCCTTCAGCGTGAGGGCGCTGGCTTAAGGAGCACGGCGTCAACCACCCACTGGCGGCAAATCATTAAGGAGAAAGCAAATGCGGAAATTTGTGATGTTGATGTTTGTGATGATGATGGCGTCGGTGATGGCGGTGCCGGCGTTTGCGCAGGGGAGCGGGAGTCCAGCTTCCACAACCAACTGGGTGGCATTGACTGCTGGATTCGCGATCGCGCTGGCGGCGGGGCTGGCAGCGCAGGGGCAGGGCAAAGTAGCGGCAGCGGCGTGCGAAGCGCTGGGGCGCAATCCGGCGGCGCGGGCGGGCATTCAACTCGCAATGCTTCTGGGATTGGCTTTTATCGAGTCGCTCGTGCTGTTCACGTTCGTGATGATCTTCCTGAAAGTGAATTAGCCCAAACCGTATCCGGTTTCATGAACATAGATTTGTGAAAAAGCCTCTGCGAGCGCAGGGGCTTTTTCTTTGCGTCAGCATTGGGCGTGCGGAAGTGACGGGTCCGGTCAGACGCGGCATGCCGCGTCTCTACTAGTGTTTTCGCGAAGTGCGGCAGTTCTTAGAGATATCGGAACCCGCACTTCCTGAGAACTGAGACTGAGAACTGAAAGCTGATAGCTGGTTTTAGACTTTGCGTTCGCCGTCCCAGTTGGAGGCGTGATTGTCGGGGACTTTTTGCAGGGCCTCGACCAGTACGCGGCGGAGCCGGTAGCGGCTGTCGAGGTCCATGCTCACGAACTCGAAGCCGATTTCATTGACGCGGGCGCGGCGGAGGAGAACCTCGCCGCGGATTTTTTTGACGCCGAGAGAGATTTCGACGTGGGCTTCGGAGCCGACGCGGAGATTGTCGCTGCGGGTGCCCATGCCGCCGCCGAGACTCATTTCACGCATGACGATGTTCGACTTTCCCCAGGAACTGGAAAGAGTGGCGGAGAGAGTGCGCGGCAGGATGATGCGTTCATAACGGCGCTGGCGGACCCAGGGACACCCGGGGCCGGAATCGAGCGGAGCGATGGCAAGTTCGCCGGCCTCGAGGCCGCTGTCGGTTAAGGCCTGGGTACCGTAGCGGGGATCGATCTTGGAGAGTGCCTGAATAGCGGCGATTCTCAATTCACGGTGCTGGCTGTGGCCGAACAGTTTCTTGTCTTCGACGATGGTGCGCAGAACGGAGACGGCTTCGACTTCGCGCAAACGGCCAAGCGACTCGATGGCTTTGAGTTGCACAAACGGGGGGCGGTTCTGAGCTTCGCCGGCGGTGGCCAGCGCAATCAGGCTGGCACTGGCGCTGCGGTCCTGGCTCATGCCGATCTCGTCGATGGCTTCGGGCAAGATAAGGGCGTCGAGCAGTTCAAGCAGTTCGAGCAGGGTGCGTCCGCGGTCGGGCGCGGCACCGTAGGCGATTTGGCGAACGATGACGTCCTGATAGAAGCGGTTGAACTCGCCGATGCGGGAAGGCAGCATCTCCAGCAGCGTGTTCACGCCGAGACGGCTCAACAGGCCGACGGTGGAGGCAGCCTGCCGGGGTTGGCCGGTGCGCAGAATGTCGCGCAGATCGTCGATGGCGGGCTGTCCGAGTTCGCCGACGAGTTCGACAATGCGATCGCATTCCACGCGTTTTTGCGCACGGAAGAAGCGGTCGGCAAGGTGTTCGACGGAACTTCTGGGAAGCTGCTGCAGGACGTTGATCAGATCTTCAGACGCCTGGTCGGCGTTGATGGCTTCTTCGATCATCTCGGGCAGGCGATTTTCGATGCCGACGCGGGAGCGGAGATCCTGGACCAGGGCGGGCCGTTGCTGGCTTACTCTTTCGAGCGACTCGCAGAGTTCGGAGACGGCTTTGTACTTTTTGCGGGCGCAGGCCTCCTGGCCGAAGCGCGCGAAGGCGGCGCCCAGCAGGCTCTGAACGTCGGTATCGTTTTCCTTAGCCAGTTTCTCGCCGATCATGGCGAGGGCATTGGGCATGACTTCATCGGGCGCGGTGGCGTAGAGGTCGGCGAGTTGAGCCAGGCCTATGGCGGTTTTGCGGCGAGGATCGGCATCTTTGGCGTCGAGGCCCGTGCAGTAGTTGGCAAGAATCTTGGCGGCGATCTCATTGTCGTCGCGCTCAAAAAGGATTTCGACAAACTGGCGAATATTGCGGGGCGGCACGCAGGCGGCTTCGCTGGAGAGCAGAACGCTTTTCTTGCCGGCTTCGGGAATCTCAGCCCAGAACATGCGGTCAAGAATGTCGGCGTGGGAATCGACCAGGATGCCCGCCTTGGACATTTTGTCTTCCTGGACGCGCAGGATCTGGCGGAGCGTGTCCATCTGCCGGCTCATGTGCTCCATCATGTCGTGGACAGCGTTGACCTTTACTTCGCCTCGCTGATAACGGTCGAGGGCGAATTTGATGGCCATGCTTTCAGCGGCTTTCATCAGGAGCGGGGTGTCATTGCTGGCGTCTCCGATGTTCTGAGAAGCCTGCGCGGCCAGATGTTCGAGCAACTGGGCAAGATTGACCTTGGCGCCTTCGGGAGCCTTGCCGAGTTCGAGCTTGAGATTTTCCGAGGTCGCGTTGGGATCCTGCATCGCCTGGCCAAAATGAGTGAGCAGGCGAATGGTCTGGATGACTTCCTCTTCCTGTAGGGCAACGACGCCACCGGTCCAAGCCCCGAGGGAGGATCCGCCCGAGCCCGTGCCGCCAGGAATAGGAACGCTGGGGACGCTGCCGAGGGGCGCACCGCCGGGCTCGCCGGAGCCACCGGCACTGGCCCCTTGGGCGGCGGCGATCAACTGCAGAAGTTTCTGGGGGTCATTGAGCCACTGCTTGAATTCGGGGCCGAGGGCCTGAGCGGCGAGTTGGGCGGCGATGGAATATTCGCCGGTCGTGGGATCGGCGGCGACGAACTTGACTTCGTTGATGCGGATGCTGGAATCCTTGTTATCGCCTAGGGTTTCCTTGATCTGCTTGGCGAAGTCCTGCGCTTTGGAGCCGCCCATCGAAAAGGCGCGCACCAGGCGGGTAAAATCGTCGAGCGTCACTTTATTGGAAAACAGGATGCTGGAGAGCCCGGCAGCGGTCAGCAACTGTGCGAAACTGCGCTCGGCCTGTCCGGCTTCGAGCGGGATGCCATCGAGCAGCAGTTTGTTGTCAGAGACGCCGAGCAGAAAACCGGTGTCACCGCTTTTGGGCAGCGCCAGTCGGAGTTCGCTCCACGCAGTCTGGAACTGGTCCTCGGTGCGCTTGTGGGTCACTCCATACAGCCGGGTGTACTTAATCAAGATATTGAGGCTGTGAAGGAACGACCGAGCGGACGCGCTGCGGCTGACATCAGTTGGAGCGGCGTTAGCGATAACAGCCTCCTCTCAGCATCTGGGGCGTTGGCAATAAGATTAAGCGGGAAAGTGACCTAATGCACGATTACGGAGGTAATGGAAATGAACGGGCGGGTGGGGTGGCGAGTACACGGAGGAACAAGTCCTTATGGGCGGGCGCGCTACACTAGTGGCGCGGGAGGCGCGGCCAGCCGCGTCGCTACGGTAAAACTTGATGAAGATTGGCGTGTTTTGTTTTGGCGTATTGAAGGACGTGGTGGGACGGTCGGTTGAGACCGTCGATTTGCCGGAAGGGGCACGCGTGCGGGAAGTGCTCCTTTATTATGCGCGAGAATCTCCGCGGTTTGCGGCGATGGTCCCGTCTCTGGCGATTTCGGTGAATCAGGAATATGCGGGAGCGGACCGCGCGCTGCGCGAAGGCGATGAAGTGGGGCTGTTGCCGCCGGTGAGCGGCGGGTCGGTGGATGCCGGCGGCAAAGTGCGGGACGATGTGCGGATTGTCCGCGAGCGAATTGATCCCCTGGCTGTGGTCGGGCGGTTGAAACAGCCATCGGACGGTGCGGCGGTGATTTTCGACGGTGTGGTGCGGGACAACACGCGTGGGCGGCGCACGCTCTATCTGGAATATGAAGCCTATGAAGCGATGGCGCTGAAGCAGATGGAATCTCTGGCAGTGGAGGCGCGGACGCGTTTTGGGGTGCGGGGAGCGTCAATCGTCCACCGGTTGGGGCGGCTGGAGATTGGGGAGACCAGCGTGCTGATCGTGGTTGCTTCGGCGCACCGGGGCGCGGCGTTTGACGCCTGCCGGTGGATCATTGACACGCTGAAGAAGACGGTTCCGATCTGGAAGAAAGAATACTTTGAAGATGGAGCGGTGTGGGCGGATGGGGAGGCGTTTCCCGAAGAAATTCGACGGCTGGGAGGCACTGCCGGGGGGCAGGCTGCATCCAAATGACTGAATCTCACATGATGCGAATCGAAAAGGTGCTGCGGGCAAAAAAGATCAGGCTCGCGGCTCGCGGCTCGCAACTCGTGGCTTGCTCGCTAATATGCGTATTCATCGTATCTGCCAGCGCCCGGTTGATGGCGCAGGAACCGGAAACCACGCTCAAGGTCGACGTGAAACTGGTGAACGTGTTCGTGACGGTGACGGATGCGCGCGGCGCTCCGGTGACGAATCTGCAGAAAGAAAATTTTATGCTGAAGGAAGACGGCAAAGAGCAGAAGATTGCGATCTTCAGCCGGGAATCGGCGCTGCCTCTGTCGATTGTGCTGGCCGTCGATACGAGCCTGAGCACAAGAAAAGATCTGCCGCTGGAACTGATCTCGGCGCGTAAGTTTGTGCACGCGATTGTTCGCCCGCAGGACGGACTCGCTTTGTACAAGTTCAGCGAGGAAGTGAACGAACTGGTGCCGTTCACATCCGACTTGAAAAAGATCGACGCTGGAATCGACCGGGTGCGAAACGGTTCGGCGACGGCGCTTTACGACGCGGTGTTTCTCGGATCGCAGGCGCTGAGCCGGCGGCAGGGAAGAAAAGTGATGGTGGTGATCACCGACGGCGGAGATACGGTGAGCCAGGTGAACTACAAAGAAGCGTTGCGCGCGGCCCAGGAGTCGGAAGCGATTATTTATAGCATCATCATCGTGCCCATCGAAGCGAGTGCGGGACGAGACACGGGCGGCGAGCATGCGCTGATTCAGATCTCGGCCGATACGGGCGGGAAGTATTACTACGCCACGTCGCTGCTACAACTGGACGACGCGTTCCAGAAGATCAGCGACGAACTGCGGACGCAGTACTTGCTGGCGTACTATCCGTTGCAGCGCTATTCGGATTCGGAATTCCGCCAACTGCGGGTGGACCTGGCGAACGCGCCGGCGGGTGGCCCTTTTCAGTCGCACTATCGCGCGGGGTACTATACGCGGAAGGGGACGTTCTGAGGGGATTGTCCGATTATGTGTGGAAGCGGGGCTACGCCCCGCTTGGACGGGGCAAGGCCCCGTCCCCACACAAGAAAGCTCCGGCGCAGACGCCGGGTGATCCTCCCCATCGCTCTTGACCCAAAAACTCATACATCGCGCCGGGGAAGTGGGCGCATCTAGTAAACTGATCCATTCGATTTCAATCGAAAATCATTGCAGTGGAAAACCAGAATCCTTAGACGCGGAATCGCTTCCGGGTTCTACTTGAGGTTCTGCCCCCAGGAGAGTGGCACTTTGTTTGATTGCTCTGGCTTGCGTGTTCGTCGTGCTCTGCCGATTGGCCTATTGCTCGTTGTGGCCCTCACGGTTTCGTTGGGGGCGCAGGAATCGACCCCGGAAAATCCGACAACCGGCACCATTCAAGGCACGGTGCGGGATGACGGGGGCACCCCAGTGGAGGGGGCGCGGGTTTTTTACAGCTCGGCGGCGACCGATACTCGGAGCGTGACGCGGTCCGGCAAGGACGGGACGTATGTTTCGGAACCGGTGCCCCCGGGCGCTTATGTGTTGCGGGTGGAAGGCCGCGACATGCTGGTGGTCGAGAGCAGCGTCACCGTGGTGTTGGGTGGCGCGGTCACCGCGGATTTCAAGCTGGAATGGATCAATCCGGGGCCGGTGCGGCTGGAGAGCAGGTTCAGTGGCGAGGTTCCTGACACGCTGCCGATTAACGGGCGTAACTATCTGAATGCGGGACAGCTTGAGCCGGGTGTGCAGGTGGTGGATGGAAGGATTTTTGATCCGGGCAAGAGTGGGTTCCAGGCGCTTTCGATCAACAGCCAACTGGGACGAACGACGCACTACGACATTGACGAAGTCGAGGCGATGGATGAGACGCGGGGCGGGTCCACGCTGAACTTGCCGGCGGAGTCGGTGCGCGAAGTGATCGTCTCGCGAGTCACGCCGGAGTTGTTTCAGTCGCTGAACGCAACCGGCGCGGTGCGGGTTACGACGCGCTCGGGTGGAGATGAATGGCATGGCAATCTGTTTGGAAATTTGCGCGACCGGAATGTCGGCCTCGCAGGGTTTCCGTCTGGTAATCCGAAGTACAGCCGGCAGCAGTACGGATTTGGAGTTGGCGGCGCGTTGATCAAGGACAAAGCGTTCTTGTTTATCGGCGGGGAACGCACCAAGCAGGATGGGGTTTTGCCGATCCAGCTCGGATTCCCGTGCTCGGGTGTGTACGTGGCAAATTTGTGCGGCACAACTGCTGTCAATCAGATCAGCCTGCAGAGCGCATATTTTCGCGAGAACATGCTGACGGCGCGGCTGGATTATGACGTCAACGAAAACATGAAGTGGTTCCTGCGGCTCAGTTACGACAACGCGAACGAGATCGGGCCGTCCGATAGCCAGTCGAATTTTCGCAATCAGCTGAATGTTCCCTCGGCGGTGGTTGGGGCGGATTGGAATCACGGACGGTTTGTGAACAGCGCTCGCTTCGGCTATCAGAAGATGGTGAACGCGATCAATCCGGCGCTGAACGATCCGACGATTCCGTTCCACATGCAGATTGGCTCCTACGCCCTGGGGCCGAGCGTCGCCGGTCCACGGCAGACGATTCAGCGCGATCTTTTCGGGCGCTATGACAGCAGCACGGTCTATAAGGTGAATCACAAGATCCGCTTCGGGGGAGCGATTCATCGCATTGCGCAGGGAGATTTCTATGCGCCGGGAAATTTCGGCCCATCAGTGACCAGTTCGAACGGGATCGACGTGATCAATGCCATCAACGGCAACCCCAACCTGCATCCGCTGATTCCGGGCGATCCGCGCGGCGCGGCGGACAATCCGCTGAACTATCCGGTAGGCACGGTCACGATCTTCAACGGCCTCGGAAATTTCAGCGAGAACTCGGCATTCAACCGCTCGACGGGCGGACACTTCGATACGCGCATCGAGGGGTACATCGGCGACACGTTCAACCTGTTTCCAAACCTCAACCTTAGTTTCGGCGTGAACTATGCGCGGGACAGCGGGCGCACGAACAGCGACCTGGCGCCAGTGCCATGTTCGGCGATCAACACTACGATTGTGCAGAATTTACCGTGCACTGGGTTGATTCTCGATCAATTCGGTTTGATTGCGAACGCTGTCCCGCCGCAACCCACGCATCAGTTGCTCGGCCAGAAAGTGAACCAGCCGGACTGGAATTTCGCTCCGCAATTCGGCTTGGCATGGGATCCGGGACACAACGGGCGGACGGTGGTGCGGGCGAGCGGCGGGCTGTTCTATGACAATTTTCTGCTGCAGAATGCCTATCAGGATCGCGTCAATCGCTTGTCGAACGGGCAATACAACCGCAGCCTGACCCTGTGTCCCATGGGGGCAGTGCTATTTCCGAATGCGCCGTCAGGCCCGAACGACGGTGTGGTGAGTCAGGTCGATGGGCTCGACATCGCCACGCAGATTTGCGGGCAGCCGATTGTAAACGTTGCATCCGCAATTCAGAAACTGCAGTCGGACTTCCTGGTGGCGCAGTCGGCTGCGACGGGCGCGAACGTGTATTCGCTGGCGAACAGCGTGGCGAATTTTGGCGGCCTGCTGGCGCCCGGATTCAAGACGCCGCGCGTGGTGCACATGGACTTCGGAATTCAGCATCAGATTGGGGAACGCGGCATGTTCTCCGCCGACTATGTGCGCGAGCTCGGCACTCAGTTTCCGCTGGGCATCGACACCAATCACGTGGGCGACGCGGGCCTGATGACGGATGGTCACAATCTAGACCATAACCTCAATTCCTATCAGGCGGAACTGGACGCGATCAATTCAACGCTGGCGGGGAATCCCCTGTCGGTGGCAGCAGGCTGCCCGAACGCCCCGGCGTTGTTCGCGGGCAGCAGTTCGCAGGCTGCGGTGAAGTGCTATCTTGCCGCCGTGTCCGGAGCGACCATCACGGATTTCGCGCGCCAGGGGCTGGATTCTTCGAATGCGTTCTGCGGACCGTTTCCGTGCTCGGTGCTGCAGAAGAAGAACGTGTTGGGTAACCCACAGCAGGCGTCCTTTGGCGGGATCAATCCGACAGTGGGTTCCAACATCATGTACTTTCCGAGCGGGCGATCGAAGTATGAAGCCGTGCATCTGGCCTACAAAACAGTCAGCGGAGAAAACCCTTTCCGGCACGTGCGGCGGCTGGATGTGGCCATTGCGTATACGCTCTCCCGCTATCGCACCAATATCGCGGAGCGGAACGGCAGCGGCGGCGATTATTCGCTGATGAACGTGGCGGAAGATTACAACCGTCCGCACCGCGGACATTTCGGGTCGTCGGGCCTGGACCGGACGCACCAGTTTACCTTCACTCCCATAGCGGACTTGCCGCACGGGCTGCGGCTTGCGATGATCGCGCATCTCGCGTCGCCGCTTCCGCTTAGCGTTTATATCCCGCAGCAGGACGGGGGTGGAGTACCGGGGGAAATCTTCCGCAGCGACCTCACCGGCGACGGCACCGTCGGCGATCTTTTGCCATCGTTTATTGGGAGCACGGGAAAATACTCGACCAGCAAGCTGACCAAGTCCATCGCGTTTTACAACGGCACCTACGCCGGGAAATTGACGCCGGCGGGCACGGCGTTGGCGAATAGCCGTTTGTTCACCGGACAGCAACTGGTGGCGCTGGGTGCTTATGCGCCGGTGATTCAATCGTTGCCGGGACATTCCGCGGAAGCCACATGGCTGAAGACGATCGATCTGCGGTTAAGCTGGCCGTTCCGGGTGGGGGAGCGCGTGAAGCTGGAGCCGAACGTCGCCGTGTTTAACGCGTTCAATTTTGCCAACTTCGGAGGCGCGGGGAATCAGTTAAGCGGAGTGTTGAACGGGGCGCCAGGCAGTTCGCTGAACAACGCGAGTTCGCCGGGGTTCTGCGGCAGTTCAACCACCGTCTGCACTTCGCGGCTGGACCGGGTTCTGGCCGGTTCGGGCACCTATTCGAACGGGGCGCCACGGCAGATGGAGTTTGGGGTGCGAATTACTTTTTAGTTTTTACCAAAGCCCGACCAACCCCTGCACCTCGGGGCCGTTGCTTTACCTCAAGAGTGCAAAGTTTTATCTTCCCATCGTTTTTTTTGCAGGAACCAATTATTTAACTTGACTTAGTTTGGGAATGCGCTAAGCTCCACGAGTCGGGGCGCCGTTTTGGGCCAGGGTTTAAGGCCAATAGGCCGAGGATCGGGTCATTCGCGCGCCGGACGAGATTTGTTAGCGCACCGGCTTCCCCCCCCCGCGACGAACAAAACTCATGCACCAGCTCGGTAGATCACGTCTGAAAACTGTCACGTCCAAACTCAACACAAAAAACAGGAGAGTCTATGAAATGTTCGATTGGATCCAAGGTTCTAGGATTGGGAGTAGTTGCCCTTCTTGCGGTGGCAGCGGTCGCGCAAGTAGGCAGCGCAGGTGGGGTCTCACAGGAACAACTTAGCGCGCGCACGCCGCAAGCCGGAAATGTTTTCATTCCGGAGAGCAGCAAGCAGCAGCCCGCTCTGCATGCTCATACCACATATGTGCTGCACAGCGTCGACGGCACGAAGCCGACGGTGTTGTCAGCCCTAGCCCCAGCCCCAACGGGGACGGCCGGCCCATTGGCTGTTCTACAAATGTGGGAGACGCCCGCCTCCATGGGCTGCATCTATATGAAGAGTCCAAACACCCCTGGATGCATACCGTCTGTATGGCCGGTTTTAAGCGGCGGCGGTCCCAGCGCTGCTGGATATGGCGCCATAGCGATCGTGGACGCCTTCGACAACCCGAATGCGGCAACCGACGTGACTACCTTCAACGCGGCATGGCCGCTGGCAGCGACGAGCTTCACGAAAGTCTATGCCAACGGGAACGGGTCCTGCACTACGCCTCCCGTCGACGCTGGGTGGGCCCTCGAGGAGTCGCTGGACATCGAGTGGGCGCACGTTTTCGCGCCTAAGGCCGCGATCATACTGGTCGAGGCTTGCTCGAACTCCTACACGGATCTGTTCTACGCTGAGCAGGTCGCATTCAACTACATCGTCACCAACTACCCCGCCGGCGGACAGGTCAGCAATAGCTGGCAAGGCGGCGAGTTTGCGGGCCAGACCGGCTACGACGCGTTCTTCGCCGATTTCGACTACAACGGGGCCACCGGCTATGTGACTCCGATCCTCGCTTTTGCCTCTTCCGGCGACGGTGGGTTCGGCGTGGGATATCCGAGTACCAATCCGTGGCTGATTTCCGCGGGTGGCACCTCCGTGTATCGCAACTCAAAGACCTCGAAATTCGGCTCTGAGGGTTGCTGGGGCGGTTCCGGCGGAGGTCCCAGCGCGCAGGAGACCTACGCCACCGGCTTTACTGGCGGCAACACTGGATCGTGGGCGGACTTCCAGTATCCGATCTTCGGGCAGGCCAACCGCGTCACCCCTGATTTGTCGTCCAACGCCGATCCGGCAAGCGGTGTCTACGTCTACTCAGGTTACAACGGCGGCTGGTACATTGTCGGAGGCACCAGTGTTTCGTCTCCGTCGCTGGCCAGCATGATCAACCGGTCGGGCAACCGGCTGGGGTCGGTCTTCTACGGCTCCAAGACCCCGATTAGCAAGGGCTTCTTCAACGCCTCTGAAAACAACCTGCTGTACGCCCAACTGGGGACAGCACTTGCGTACAACACGAACTTCTACGACGTCAAAACCGGCTCCAACGGCGCCAGCGCTGTTCCTTCATACGACGAGTGCACAGGCGTGGGAACCCCGCGCGGCTTGCTCGGCAAGTAAGCTTTCCTTTGCCCCTGTTCGTTTGACAGTGGGTTGCGAAGAGGCCCTGTTACCCGGGGCCTCTTTTTTCTTGCCGTTAAGTTCGGGTGGGTGGGAGCACCGGGTCTTTGCCCAAGCATTCCCGGTGCGTGGAACGCCGCAGCCTACTTTTCTATTTTCTCTACTACCTGGCCCATCTTTTCAAAGGGCGTGCACTTGTCGGGCGGCGTAAACAGCGTCTTGTCTGGAGTACCGAGCACGATATCCCGGTAAACAGCCGTGAGTGTGCTAGGCGGCAGCTGCGATTCGATCTTCACTGGAACGCCCTTGAGATCCTCCGCTTCCCACACTTTGGACTCGACGGTTTTGCCGTCAGCTCTCGTGACCACTACGTTTTCAACCTTGCAGCTGTGGCCTTCCACGACCTCTGTCCCGGCTGGGGTCCGTTTCACCTTAGTGCCATTCAGCAGCTCCAAAGGACTGGGTATCATTCTTGCCTGGTCAGGCCTCATTACAACGCACTGGTGGCTGCCGTCAGGGTACGTGGTCAGGTTGTATATCTTGGCGGTGGCGGGCACGTATAGCGTGGACCAGGCAGCGTTCCTCTCAACCCGGACGTTGGAGCCGGAGCGGTAGATTTTCATCGGCCTGTCGAACTTCGCGGTTTGAATGACTTGCGTCGCCGAGAAGTCTGGGAAATCCCAGGCAACCACGTCGTTTTGCGCGGGCATAAGAGTTGCAGCCGATACTAGAATCGTTACCGCTGCGACTTTTCCGGTGATTTCAGACAGCCTCATT
>Ga0209890_10001037_pt1 | contig 12678 bp, 11 predicted proteins | sample OrgsoiDNA2013049_FD_185799 | JGI IMG/M metagenome (GOLD analysis project Ga0209890, IMG submission 185799) | Permafrost soil microbial communities from the Arctic, to analyse light accelerated degradation of dissolved organic matter (DOM) -... | ecosystem: Environmental > Terrestrial > Soil >... | reverse complement strand
GCGAGTGCGCGGTCCCGGCGGGACATGCGCTCGCGGTGGATCGGGCGGTTTTCTCGGCGAAGGTGACTGAGGTGATTTCACGTGAGCCATTAATCCACATTCTTCGCGAGGAAGTTACCGAGATCACGGAAGATCAACTTACGATCGTCGCGACGGGGCCGTTGACTTCGGATGCCTTGTCGTTGGAGATTGCACGGCTGAGTCAGTCGGGCGGATCCCCTGAGTCCGAGGAACTGTCTTGTCGGACAAGAGTGTCCGACCCACACGGGCAGATAAGACTGCCCGAGCCACCTGGGTCTGCACATCATCTTTATTTCTACGACTCCATCAGTCCCATCGTTGAGGCTGACTCGATTGACATGGCGAAAGTTTATCTGGCGGCGCGCTATGACAAGGGGACGGCGGATTACATCAATTGCCCGATGTCGAAAGAAGAGTATGACCGCTTTCTCGACGCGCTTCTTTCGGGGGAGGCGGTCGAGACCAAGGAATGGGAGAAGCTGAATTACTTTGAAAGCTGCCTGCCGATTGAGGAGATTGCACGGCGCGGGCGCGATACGTTGAGGTTCGGGCCCATGAAGCCGGTGGGGCTGAAAGATCCGCGGACGGGGCGGCCTCCGTATGCGGTGGTGCAGTTGCGGCAGGAGAATTTGCGGGCGGATTCTTACAACCTGGTTGGATTTCAGAATCATTTGCGGTTTGGCGAGCAGGCGCGGGTGTTACGGCTGATTCCGGGGCTGGAGAATGCGAAGTTTTTGCGATTTGGCCAGATTCATCGCAATACTTACATTAATTCTCCGATGCTGTTGAATGCGACACAGCAGATGAAGGAGCATCCGGCAATCTTGTTTGCGGGGCAGATTTGCGGAGTGGAGGGATACGTTGAGTCCATTGCGACCGGGATGCTGGCGGGGATTCATGCGTCGGCGCTGGTCTCGGGAGAAACGCCGGTTGCGCCGCCGCGCGCCACGGCGCTGGGGTCGCTGGTGAACTACATCACGAACGCGGATCCGAAGAAGTTTCAGCCGGCGAATATTACGTTCGATCTCCTGCCGCCGCTGGAGAAGAAAGTGCGCGACCGGCAGTTGAGGCACAGGATGCAGTGCGAGCTGGGGCTGAGCGAACTGGAGCGATGGTTGGCCGAGATTGCGGAAGTTAGAAGTCAGAATGCAGAAGTAGGGAGCGCTTAGATTTCACTTGCTGCGATTTTCCGCGAAGAAAGCGCACGAAGATCTGACTGGACACTGCGAACATTTGGGATTGGTCCGCTTGCAAATGTCCTGACCATGCCGCTTCAGCAGCAGGTATGCGCGGACGCGAGCGTCGAACTTCTCGGGAATTTCCGCCTCGATCGCTTTCTGTGCTTCGCGGTAGCTTAGAACATAGTTCCCGGATTCGCGTCCGCGCTGCACACGCATGACGACCTGGGTGCAGTTAGAAGGAACCGCAGCCAGTGGCGCCAGGCCTGCAAATAGCAGGATGCGATCGGCGCCGGGATCGCCGATACCGGGGAAACTCTTGAGCGTCTTGCGGACCCTTACGGTGGGGCCGACCAACGCGGCGCGCAAATCACCGCCGAATTCATCTTGCACGCGCGCGGCGATTTCTTTTAGGCGGGCCGCTCTGATCTCCGGAAGCATGCCGCTGCCTTGCAGTGCTCTGGCGAGCTTCGGGGGCGAGGCGGAAAGTAGCAGTTCTGGCTCCGTTCCGACTTCGCGGTTTAGCGATTCCCAGCCCTTGGTACAGGTGGCATCGCTGGCCGGATATCCACAATGCCACCACACTAAAAAGAGGTACGGATCGGTTGGCCAGCCGGGCTCTTGCTTGCCGTGAAAAGACTCCAACTCACGGAGCAGTTCGACGACACTTAGGCGCGATTTAGGCATGAGAGATGCCCTCTCGTCGCAAGTATAGCGGGGTTAGGTTCATTTTTTTCGCGGACTAATCCGAGTTTTGTTGCCGCGCTCGGTGAACGCGTTCGGCTCATCATTGCTCGCCTTCCTACTTTAGAGACGTCAAAGAGGACGAAGCCATTGTCTGCGGAAAAGAGGCGAACATTGAGGATCGGATTTGCAAGGTTCTGCGCCATGAAGTTGCTATGGCACGCATTTCTGGGTTTCGCACTGGCTTTCTCATTCGGCACGCAAAGTGCCGGGCAGAACGCGCCGAAAGCGCCCGCCGCACGCTTCCACCGTGAGTCTGGCGTATGACTCAAAGCGAGACCGCTTGGTACTGTTTGGCGGGACCAACAACGCCGTTTTCTTCGCGGATACCTGGGAATTCGATGCAGCGACTGGAAGCCGCCTTTCATGGCTGGCCCGTCCATGCGCTCCGGAGGAGCCATCGCTTACGATTCAGATCGCGGCGTCACCGTGTTGTGGGGAGGTTTTCGGCCTCTTGCTGCGCTGGGCGATACCTGGGAGTGGAACGGCAAACAATGGAAGCTGGTCAGCGAGTCTGGACCAGGGCCACGCTGTTGGCCTGGACTTGCTTATGATTCGAAAAGGAAACGAACAATTCTGTTCGGTGGGGAAGACGAAAAGAGCCATTTCTTTTCTGATACCTGGGCGTGGCACGGCAAAGCATGGACCCGTATTGCGACCGAAGGGCCGCCGGCGCGAATACAGTTTGTGATGGGATACGACTCCTCGCGCGACCGTGTCGTATTGTTCGGAGGCGTGAACGACAAGCCACAGAGGTTGCCGATGATGTCTGGGAGTTCGACGGGAGAAAATGGATACAAAAGCAACCCTGATCTAAGGCTCGTCGATCTTAGGCTCGTCCGCTCTCATCTTTGGCTGAACAAGTTCCGTTCACTCTCCGTATTACCTATCAGGATGCCTCCGCCCGGCTTACTTTCTGCCCGGGCGAGCGTCCAATCTTGAGCTATGGTCCTGCGCGATCTCATTCGCGATGTCTTCCGCACTCTTTGGTCGCACAAGCTGCGTACCTTCCTCACTATGTTTGGGATTGCCTGGGGGATTGTCTCCATCGTGCTGATGGTGGCGGCGGGCGAGGGGCTGCGTAAAGGGCAGGAAGCCCAGACCAGGAATCTCGGCAAAGACATCATGATCATTTTCCACGGGCGCACCAGTCTGCAGGCCGGAGGCACGCGGGCGGGGCGGGTGGTGCACTGGGAGGATCCCGATGTGCAGGCGGTGCATGCCGAAGCGGTGGATTGCCACTATGCGATACCTGAGCTGGAACAGGAAGACGTCCGGACGCACAGCAACTACAACAATGCCGCGTTTCTGGTAACCGGGTCGTATCCGGAGTTTGGAGATATCCGCAGTCTGAGCGTCGGCGCGGGTAGATTTTACAACTGGGACGATCAACGAGAAGGGCGGAGGGTGGCGTTCGTGGGAAGCGACGCTGCCAAACAGCTTTTCCCTGAGGGGCGAAATCCGCTGGGGGAAAATATCTATCTGAATGACATCCCCTACCTGGTCATCGGCGTGATGGAGTCGAAGAAACAGGATTCGAGCTATGACGGCTGGGATGTGAACAAAATTTTCGTACCCTTTGGCGCGATGCGCCGCGACTTTCCGGACAAGCCTCCAGGGACGGCGCGGACGTTTGATCAGTTGTTGGTGACGCCGAAATCCATACAGCAGCATGAAGCGTGCAAGGGCGAGGTGCGGGCGGCGTTGGGCAAGATGCACAACTACGATCCCACGGATAAGGAAGCGTGTCCGATCTGGGACACGGTGCAGAACGCCAAGGCATTTGCCCAGATGACGGACGGGATGAAGTATTTCCTGGGCGCGGTCGGGCTCGTAACGTTGTTCCTAGGCGGGGTCGGCGTGATGAACGTGATGATGGTGGCGGTGCGGGAGCGGACGCGGGAAATTGGAGTGCGCAAGGCGTTGGGAGCTCCGGCACACGCGATCATGAAGCAATTTTTTATTGAAGCAATGATCATCGCGCTGTTCAGCGGAGCGGTAGGCCTGACCATCGCGTATGGGCTGTGCTGGCTGGTGGACTTGTTGCCGATGCCGGATTTCTTTGCGGGGCTGGTGCCGACCTGGCAGTCAGGCGCGCTGGCTTGCGGAATGCTGGGGGCCATCGCGGTGCTGTCGGCGCTGGTTCCGGCGCGGAGGGCGGCGTCGGTGGATCCGATTGAGGCGTTGCGGTTTGAGGCGGGAGGGTAGGAAGTGGCTAGTGACTAGTGACTAGTTGCTAGTGTTCGAGTTCTTACTAGCCACTAATCACTAGCCACTAGCAACTAGTTCTCATGCTGACTGAAATCATTCGCGAAGCCTGGGTGGCGCTGCGACGCAATTACACCCGGACGCTGCTGACTATGCTCGGCATTGTCTGGGGGATTGCGACGGTGACCCTGCTGATCGCATACGGCAACAGTTTTCGCAGCATTCTGGTCGGCGGTTTTGACGCCTTCGGCAAAAGCGTGGTGATCGCTTGGCCGCAGCAGACCAGCGAGCAGCCGGGCGGTCAGCGCGCGGGGAAGAAAGTTCTTCTGGAGCAGGCTGACATTGACATGATTAAGGCCAATGCTCCGCTGGTGAAATACGCATGCCTCGAAACCGTACGGCGGCCGGGAATCGCATATGGCGACCGCCTGGTGGGCACGGCGGCGGTGCGCGGGGTGTGTCCGGAGTATGGCGAGATGCGGAACGAGGTTCCTTCCGAAGGGCGCTGGATCAGCGCGACGGATGAACTGGAGCGGCGGCGTGTGTGCTTCTTGGGTGGACGAATCCGCGAGCAGCTTTTCAGCGGGCGGCCGGCGGTCGGCGAATACGTGAGCATCGGCGGAGTGCGCTTTGAAGTGATCGGCGTGATGCAGCGGAAAATCCAGCTCAGTAATTATTTTTCCAGTGACGATGAGTCCACGTGGATCCCGTATTCGGCGGCCGGGGATCTCTGGAATACGAGATACGGGGCGGTGCTGGTGTTTGCGCCGGTGGCTCCGCAGTTTGAAAAGAAGGCGATGGCCCAGGTGCTGGCGGCGATCGCCACCCGGCAAAGCTTTTCGCCGACCGATCCCAAGGCGCTGCAGATGTTCGGGCGCGACGAGTTTCGCCCAGTGATTGACGCAATCACGATCGGCCTGGAGGTTCTGCTCACGTTCGTAGGCGCGCTGACTCTGGGTATTGGCGGCGTGGGGGTGATGAACATCATGCTGGTGTCGGTCGAAGAGCGGATTCGGGAAATCGGACTGCGGCGCGCGTTGGGCGCCAAGAAAATACACATCAAATTACAGTTTCTGGCGGAGACTTTGTTGATCATGCTGCTGGGTGGGGTTATTGGGGTGATCGTTTCCTATGTGGTGGCGGCCTCGGTCGGGACGCTGCCGCTGATGGGGCCGTTGTTCGAGGACGACTCCGGCAGGGGCGACATTCATCTGCACATTTCGATCATGACGCTGGTGGCCTCGACGATGGTGTTGCTGGTTGTGGGCGTATTCAGTGGACTGGTTCCCGCGATGCGCGCTTCGAAGCTGGATCCCGTGGAAGCGCTAAGGTACGAGTGATCACGTGTGGGTCGGACATTCCTGTCCGACGCCTTTGATTTGCCTTTTGATTTTGAGCTGGCAGTCGAAGACCAAAGTCAAAAGCGTCGGACAGGAATGTCCGACCCCACACCAGCCTGGTCGGCCCGAGGTTACCGAGGCTTCGGAAAGAAATCCATTGACCAGCAGCGCTGCTCGCAGTACCTTCATTCGCATCTAACCGCTTGAGGTGCTCCAGTGCCCCAGAACGCCGTGGATTCGATTGGCCCCGCTTTCGAACATGTGAAAACGCAGTTGTTTCATCCATTTCGGTTGGGGCAGTGGACGCGGCTGGCGCTGGTTGGACTGTTTGCGGGGGAGATGAGTTCCGGCGGCGGCTGCAGCAACAATTTCCAACTTCCTGCCCACACCGGCAGCGGCCATCAGCAGTTGGCGCTCACCGCGTTTCCGGATCCCTGGGTGTGGGGCCCGTTTCTGGTGATACTGCTAATTGCCGCCCCGGTGTTGTGGATATTGCTTCTTTACCTGAGCAGCCGCATGCGGTTCGTGCTGTTTGATAGCGTCATCGCCAAGCGCTGCGACATCAGGCGAATGTGGCGGCAGCGCGGCGAACCCGCGATGCGCTATTTTGTCTGGCAGATCGTGTTTGCTATGGTGACCCTGGCGGGACTGGCCTTAATCATTGGAGTCCCGGCGCTGGTCGGCTTTGCTCTCGGTTGGTTCACCGAGCCGAAGAGCCACTTGCCAGGCTTGATTTCGACGGGCATCGTCGTTTTCTTTGCTTTTATGACGTGGCTGTTGCTGGTATTAGTGGCGCACGTATTCACCAAAGACTTTGTGGTTCCGCAGATGGCGCTGGAGGACATCTCCGCGTTTGAAGGCTGGAGCCGGCTGTTGGGAATGGTGCAGCGTGAGAAGGGCGGGTACGCGGGCTACGCCGGCATGAAGCTGCTGATGTCAATCGGCGCCGGTATCGCCGTCGGCATGGCAGCGTTCGTTTTGCTGCTGGTACTGTTGATTCCGGTCGGCGGTCTGGGCGCGATCGGCGTGCTTGCGGGACATGCTGCGGGACTGGGCCTGGGCTGGAACGTATTCACCATCACGCTGGCAGTGGTCGCGTGCAGCATATTCTTCCTGGTGTTTTTTTATGCCGTCGCGCTGATTTCGGTGCCGGTCATTGTGTTTTTCCCTGCGTATTCGATTTATTTCTTTGCCGGGCGCTATCCAAAGCTGGGGAGTTTGGTTTATCCTCCACCTCCTGCGCCGGTGCCTCCTCCGTTGCCGGCGTTTGCTCCGATTCCCGAGCCCGCGCCGTAATCGGGGGATCTGGCAATCGGGTCATCGGGTGAACAGACGAAAATAGTCCCAGGGAACTTATCTGTCCCGCGGATTGTCCAATCCTAAAGACACGCGCGTGCTTGAGAGGAGCTTCAAATGGCATTCTCCACAGCAGGCAGCGGTGTGCTTCGGGCAGAGATCAACATCACTCCGATGATTGATATTTTGCTGGTGCTCATGATTGTGTTCATGGTTGCAGTCACGATGTCGGGGGAAAAGAGGCTGCAGGCGGAGATTCCGCAGCCGGCAAACAGTGGTCAAGGCGAACCGGCTCCAACAACCATCGTGGTTCAGCTCAACTGGACAGGGGAGGATCAGGCGCCGTCGCTCAAGATCAACGAAAAGAGCGTAACGTGGCAAGATTTGCACGACCGGCTGTCCGACATTTTCAAGCAGCGGGCCGAGCGGATCGCGTTTGTTAAAGGCGACGACGACGTTGCCTTCCAGTATGTTGCGGACGCGATTTCGATTGCGCGGGATTCGGGAGTTGAGAGAGTGGGGCTGCTGACGAAGACGGGGCCGGAGACGCCGTGACCTATCTGGCTTTTACCTTGATCCAGATCGGGGACCCCTCAAATCCGAATTCTTTTCGAATCTGGTTTTCCAGGAAACGCTGATAGGAGAAGTGCAGCTTTACCTGACGGTCGGTGAAGAGCACGAATGTGGGCGGAGAGACGGCGGCCTGGGTCAGGTAAAGAATTCTCACTCGCTGGCGCATCGGGACTGAGGCGCGGTCGAAATCAATGTGCTTCAAGAAGCGGTTCATCTGGCCGGTAGTGACGCGTTTTCGGCGTTCGGAGGCAACTTTCTCGAGGGTGGAAAAGATCTTGTCGGTGCCTTTGCCGCTGGCGGCGGAAACAAAGAGCACCGGCGCATAGCTGAGAAACTTCAATTCGTTGCGGAGACGGTCTTCGTAGGCCTCGCGGTCGCTGGGGAGCTGCTTGTGCGGTCTGCGCTTGTTCGCCTTTCGCTCCGATGAATCCTCGGTTTCGCTTGGGTTAGTGTTCTGGCCTGATTTCTGGCGGACGAACGCGCCGGCACCAAACAGATCCCACTTATTGACGATGATGATCACCGAGCGGCCGCTTTCGTGGGCGTATCCGGCGATGGCGGCGTCGAGGGCGCTCACGCCTTCGGTGGCGTCAATCACCAGCAGCGCGATGTCGGCGGCTTCGAGATGCTTGCGCGCCATTACGACCGATAACTTCTCGGCCATCAGATGAGTCTTGCCTTTGCGACGGATTCCGGCGGTGTCAATGAAGCGGAAGTTCTGGCCGTCGCGGGTGACGAGTTCGTCCACTGCGTCGCGGGTCGTGCCGGGGATGGGAGAGACGATGGAGCGTTCCGCTCCTGTAAGGCGATTCAGAAGAGTGGACTTGCCGACGTTGGGGTGGCCGATGATGGCGACTCGGACTTCGGATGGTGTGCGTTCGTCAACGGAGGGCTCGTCGTCGGTCGTCGGTGGTTGATCGTCGCCCGCTAATGGGTCGTCCGCCGTGTGTCGTCGATTGTTGGCCGCGTCCTCCAACCTTCTCGTCGAACGAGAAGAGCGAGGCACGTGATCGGCGGCCTTCGAACCTTCGGGGTCGGAAGTTTCAAGTTTCAAAACCTTGAAGATGGCGTCCAGTAGTTCCTCAATGCCGCGGCCGTGCTCGGCGGAAATCGGGAACATGTTGCGGAATCCGAGGCGGTGCAGGTCGTCGGTGAGCGAGGATTGTTTTTCCGAATCAATTTTGTTTGCGGCGAGGAAGATGGGCTTGCCGGTGCGCTGGAGCAGGCGAGCAAGTTCCAGGTCGGGGGCAGCGAGTTCGGTGCGCGCGTCCACGACCATTACGATGACGGCGGCTTCGTCGAGGGCGAATCTGGCCTGGCGGAAAATTTCCGACGGGATGAAGTCGGTGTCGTCGGGAAGGATGCCACCGGTATCGACGACGCGCAGCTCTTGCCCGCGCCAGTTGGCCTTTCCGTAGAGGCGGTCGCGGGTGATACCCGGCTCATCGCCGACAATGGCGCGGCGCGATCCTACCAGGCGATTGAAGAGCGTTGACTTGCCGACGTTGGGGCGGCCGACGATCGTGATGAGCGGAGCCAGGGTCGAATTAGAAATCGAGTTGGAAGAAGATGAAGTCAAGATTGTTCGCGATCGTGAGGGACAGGCGCCCTCACCTGCCCGGCGGCTCGAAGAGCCGGGTTGTCCGTCGGTGTTTGTTACGACGCATGCGTCTTATCGAGCTTCGCTCGATCGGGCGGACGAGGGCGTCCGCCCCTACGCGATTTCTGGTGATTCCGACGCGGCCTGTGCTGACTGTGGCGTCACAGTTATTATAGAGACTCTGTGTCCTTGAGTCCCCAGCCCGCGTCTGCCGCAGCGCCCAACCGTTCAGCGAGTGGTACTTCACTCTACCAGTTCTTCGGTCCCGGAGGACTGCTGTCGCGCACCCATCCGGCGTACGAATTCCGGCGCGGACAGTTGCAGATGGCGCAGGCGGTGGAGCAGGCGATCGAAGAGAAGCGGCATTTGATAGTGGAAGCAGGAACTGGGACGGGGAAGACGCTAGCCTATCTGATGCCCGTCATCCGCTCGGGCAAGCGCGTGATCATTTCGACAGGTACCAAGAATCTTCAGGAGCAGCTCTTTCACAAAGACATTCCGTTTCTGGAGCGGGCGCTTTTTCCTGACGGGAATAAGAAGTTGAGCGTCTGCTACATGAAGGGCCGCAACAATTATTTGTGCCGCAAGAAGCTCTATGACTTGACGGACCAGCCGGTGTTGAGCGGGCTGGACGAGGTGGAACAATATCGCGCGATTGCGGCGTGGGAGCAGACGACGGCGAGCGGCGACCGAGCCGAGTTGACGCAGTTGCCCGAAGCCAGCGCGCTCTGGCATAAGCTCGACGCCCGCGCCGACACCTGCCTGGGGCAGAAGTGCAGTTCATGGGACAAATGCTTTGTCACCGAAATGCGGCGGCGGGGGATGGAGAGCGACATCATCATCGTCAACCATCATTTATTTTTTGCCGACCTGGGAATCAAGCAGCAGGCGGACCACGCGCCGGATGCGGGAATCCTGCCGGAAGCCGGGGTGGTGATTTTCGACGAGGCGCACGAACTGGAAGATGTCGCCGGCAGCTACTTTGGGATTTCGGTGAGTGCAGCGCGCCTCGAAGAACTGTGCCGCGATGTGGAAGCTTCTTTGCATCGGAATAAGAACTCCACGGCTGCGCTTTCGGGTGCGATCCAGAGTTTGCGCGATCGCTCGGGATTTTTTTTCTCTCTGCTGCCGGAAGGGGATGGGCGGTCTGCCTTTGAGAATCGGCGCGAGTTTCTCGAAGAAAATGGCGATGAGTTTATCGGACTGAGGCAGTCGCTGGCGCGGCTGGGCGCGGAAATCGAAAACATGCCTTCGAAACCCGAGGAAGTGTTTGCCTTTGCCCGACGGGCGCAGGAACTGCAGGTGCAGCTTCGTTTCCTGATGGAGTCGGAAGACAAGAACACGGTCTTCTGGATTGAGCGTAGGCGCGGTGGCCGGGAGAATCTGAAAGTCTCGCTCCAAGCCACGCCGATTGATGTGGGTCCGATTCTGCACGAGTGCCTGTGGACGAAGCTGGAAAGCTCGGTGCTGACATCGGCGACGCTGGCGGTGGGCGGCGGGTTTGATTACATTCGCGGACGACTCGGCGTCGAGTACGCACGCGATCTGGTGCTGCCATCCCACTTTGATTATCAGAAGCAGGCGATGTTGTATGTGCCTCCGGATTTGCCAGACCCGCGCACGCCGCAGTTTGCGGCGAAGGCGGCGGAGCGGATCCGGCAGCTCCTGGAGATCACGCGCGGAAGGGCTTTTGTGCTGTTCACAAGCTATGCGCAGATGAGGGATGTTTATCAGCGGCTGTTGGGCGAAGTGGAGTTTCCCATGCTTCTGCAAGGCGACGCACCGAAGAACGCGCTGCTGGAGGAATTCCGGCTTACGCCACACTGCGTGCTGTTTGCGACGTCCTCCTTCTGGCAAGGCGTGGATGTGCAGGGAGAGCAGTTGAGTTGCGTCATCATTGACCGGTTGCCTTTCGCGGTGCCGTCGGATCCGGTAGTCGCGGCGCGGATCAAGGCGATTGACGCCGAGGGAGGGAACGCGTTTTTTCAGTACCAGGTGCCGGCGGCGGTGATTACCTTGAAGCAGGGATTCGGAAGGCTGATCCGGTCGCTGAACGATCGCGGGCTCCTGGCATTGCTGGACAATCGCATCCTGAAGAAGCAATACGGTCGCGTGTTTGTGGAGAGTCTGCCGGACTATCGGAGGACGACGGAGTTGGGGGCGGTGGAGAAGTGGTTCGGGGTAAGCTCTTGATATGACTCTCCTGAGGTCGTAATCCCCCGCATTGTACTTTGGTGCTGTTGACGGGAATCAGTTAGGAATATAGGGTTCCTATATACCGAATGCAATGACTATTCATGCCAAAATCGCTCGCGGCAGTGCCGAACTGGCGATTCTCGCGCTGCTCGAGGAACAGCCACTCTATGGCTTCGAGATCGCGAAACGCATCGAGGAGCGATCCGGCGGTTCGCTGCGTTTCACGATGGCGTCGCTCTATCCCATGCTCTATGAGCTGGAGAAGCGCGGACACGTAAAGGCTCAGTGGGCGGCGAACCCCGCGGGCCGGGATCGTCGCTACTATTCGCTAACCGCAGGAGGCAAGAGGCAAGTTGCGCCGCTCAGACGCGAGTGGAAGGCCTTCTTTCTCGCACTCGACCAATTGACAGGGCTCAGCCATGCATGACTGGAAGCGGATCGTTCGCGGCAACCTGGCCAGTCTGCTACTGAGCGATCGTGAGGGGAAAGAAATCGTCGCTGAACTGGCAGAGCACTTGGAGGAGTTATACGAGGATCTTCGGGCTGACGGGTTCCCCGAACCAGAAGCTTTTGAACAATGCCTGAGTCAATTGTCGGAAGTGCGGCTTGCGGCACGAGATCCCGAACGCGCTAAGCGCAGGGAGGGTGCAATGAACTATCGAAGCAAGACGTTGTGGTTGCCCGGCTTGGTTACGCTGACTCTGGCGTCAGTCTTCTTGATGGTGCTGCAGCGCTTCGCTTTACTCCAACCAAGAATCTACTGGGTGGATGACGGGGCCCTCGTCCTGCATCTCCCCTGGCTGATGCTGTTGCCCTTGTGTGGCGCGGCTGGAGCGTATCTTTCGCGGCGCGCCGGAGGCCGGTCGCTGAACTGTCTGGTCGCTGGAATATTTCCGGCCTTCGTAATGCTCGGGGTCTTCTGTCTCATCCTGCCGGTAGGAGTTTTCATCGAGCACAACAGGTACATCCTTCAACATCCATTGTACTTCGGCCTCGCGCTGCTCAACTGGACCGTTCTCCCGGGTGCTGGGTTGCTGCTGGGCGCAGTTCCGGCGTGGGGAGGAAGAAGCCACGTCCGCTGAACTAGCCACCCGCAGCAGCTGTGAACGGCTCGTCGGTGCCTCCCGCACTACCGTTTGGGCATTTGCGTTCGAGTAAGAATGTCCGCCTTGATCACGGCTTGCATGACTGCTTCGTGCATCTCCTCTATTGACACGGGTTTCCGTTTCGGGTCGTATAACATCCCTTTCAACTGCTTGACAGAAACCGCGCCTTTGCCGCCTTTCGCGTCGGCTCTCCTTCGTTGCGAGGTCATTTTCCTCTCCTTTAGCTCCGTGGGCATTACAATTATAGAGAACTTTTTCCCTGAGGACTCATGTTCGAAGTCACAGTTGAAGATTCGTTTGCGGCGGGGCACTACCTGCGGAATTACAAGGGTAAGTGCGAGAATCCGCATGGGCACAACTATAAGGTGCGGGTCACGCTGGCGGGCAAGGATCTCGACAAGGCCGGGCTGCTGCTT
>Ga0209890_10001036_pt1 | contig 12702 bp, 11 predicted proteins | sample OrgsoiDNA2013049_FD_185799 | JGI IMG/M metagenome (GOLD analysis project Ga0209890, IMG submission 185799) | Permafrost soil microbial communities from the Arctic, to analyse light accelerated degradation of dissolved organic matter (DOM) -... | ecosystem: Environmental > Terrestrial > Soil >... | reverse complement strand
CTTCCAGTGCGCGATCGCGAGATCGACCGGCGCCAGCGCCCGCGCGCTCAGGATCGAGCCCGCGATGATGATGCCGGCGGTGGCTTCCTGATGAATCACGAGATAGGCGCCGACCGCGAGCACCGCCGACTGCAGCGTCATGCGCATGACTTTTGCGATCGCGCCGAGCCCGCCCGAGACGTCGCTGGCGCGCTGATTGCCGGCAAGATATTTCTCGTTGGCGTCGCTCCAGCGCTTGGTCAGGCGGCCGGACATTCCCATCGCGACCAGCACTTCGGCGTTGCGCCGGCTGGTGGCGGCGAGATCGTTGCGGCGCGCGGCCAGACCCATCGCCTCGCGCGCCGGCGCGCGCGACATGAATTCGGTGACGACGGTGAGGGTGACGAGAATGACGGCGCCGACCAGCGCGGTGAGGCCAATCATGACATGGAAGGCGAAACAGATCGCGAGGTAGAACGGCAGCCACGGCAGGTCGAAGAACGCGCCCGGCCCCATGCTGGAGAGGAACGAGCGGACGTTGTCGAGATCGCGCAGCGGCTGCAGGCCCTCGTTGCGCCCGCCTACCATCAGCGGCAGCCGCACCACGGTTTCGAACACCCGGGCGTTGAGGCTCTCGTCGAGCGCGGTTCCGATCCGGATCAGGATCCGGCCCCGGATCAGGTCGAGCACGCCCTGGGCGATGTACAATCCGCCGGCCAGGATCGCCAGGCCGACCAGGGTCGGCACGCTGCGGCTCGGCAGCACCCGGTCGTAGACCTCCAGCATGAAGATCGACCCGGTCAGATAAAGCAGGTTGATCATGCAGCTCATGATCCCAACGCCGATGAATGCGCTGCGGCAAGCGCGCAGTGCATCACCCAGTTCGGAACGCCGGGCACCGGAAACGGCTGCCATCTGTCGTGATCTCTTTGCAAGCGGTGTGGGACCGCCAGTCTTACCGATGTTTCGGGCGATCGTCCATTTTCACATTATTAACCTAAACGCTTGCGGCCGCCTTGGCGCTCGCGGGTGAAAGGCCGCGGCAGGCCAGCATTATTGGCGCGTCACCCGAACGGAGGAGGGTCCGGGCTGCGGGCGGCAGGCACGATTCGGGCGGAACCGAATCAGCCCCCGTCAGTTATCCGAGCACCTTTCCCGAACAGTACTGGAGATGTCATGATTCGTCGTTTTATCGGAATAGCTGCCCTGATGGCCGCGGTGGCGCTGCCTGTTGCGGTGCAGGCGCAAGGTGTCCCCGGTGGGGTTGAGCGCGGCTCAAGAGACGGCGAACGAGCGGCCGGTCCGGTCGGCGCCGTGGTCGGCGGCGTCATTGGCGGCGTGGTCGGCGGCGTCAACGGCGTTCTGGGCGTCGACCAGCGTCCGCGCTTTCACAGCTACGTCGTCGAGCAGCGCCGACCCTCCTATCAGTATCGCGAGGATGTCCGCATCGGCGCGGTGCTGCCCGAGGAAGGCGTGACCTATTACGACGTGCCGCCGGAATACGGCGCACGGGACTATCGCTATACGGTGGTCAACGGCCGCACCGTTCTGGTCGATCCGCGCACCCATCGCATTGTCGAGGTCGTCGAGTAACACGGCGCTCGCATTGATCCTGTCGAATGGGGGCCGTCCGCGAGGACGGCCCCCATTGTTTTGCCCGATTTTGGAAACGCCTTTCGGCCGGCGCGTTCCGCCGCGGCGTTAGAACCGGCCGCCGGTCCGAAACAGCCGCACGATCAGCAACAGGATGATGGCGCCGATCGCCGAATAGAGGATCTCGCGCACGAGGCCGCTGCCGATGGAAATGCCGAGCTTTGGAAACAACAGGCTGGCGATCAGCGCGCCGAGCACACCGACGATAATATCGCCGATGATCCCGAAGCCGGTGCCCTGCACGATTTGCCCGGCGAGCCAGCCTGCAATCAGCCCGACGAACAGAATAACGAGAAGGCTCTCATTGGACAGATGCATCAAAACTCCCCCTGTTTGTGGACGCGATTCCTTCGCGCTGCGGTCGCAACCTATCGATATTTACCTGACGTGACTATTGCAAACTGCGGTTAGCCAAGCTCCGCGCGAAAAAACGTTTTCGATCGGGCGCGAAACTTTCGCATCGCTTCGGCGTTATGCAGCAATGACCCAGCCCGATATCTGGTACGTGGCCTATGGCCCGGATAAAACTGTGAAAACCGACGACAGCGCAACCGGCGCGGTCCGCTCGACCCGCACCTTCAAGTCGGAAGTCGACGCCAAACTGTTCGCGATGCAGATACTGGCGAAAGGCTGGACCGCCAGCGCGGGCACCCTCAACCCGCATCAGCCCAAGCAGGTCGTCGCACCGTCCCAGATCGAAGTCTGGGCCGACCCCGGCCTTGGCGGCTAAGCAGCTAGCGCGCTCCGTAGCCCGGATGAGCGCAGCGAAATCCGGGTCGGTGCTAGTTTGAATCCCGGATGTCGCTTCGCTCATCCGGGCTACGACATTCCGGTCAGCGGCCCCTGTTCAGCCAAAATGCATCTGGCGATCCGGTTTCCGACCGCAACGTTCGGTGGTAATTGCTCGACGCAGCGGGCTTCGGCGAAACCGCAGCGCGGCGCGAACGAGCAATTGCTCGGCGCGTGATCGAGCGAGGGCGGCGTGCCCGGAATGGTTTCCAGCCGCTGGCCGCGTTTGGCGCCGTGGACGGTGGAAGCCAGCAGGCCGCGCGCGTAAGGGTGGATCGGCGAACGCACGATCTGGCTGAGCGTGCCCTGCTCGACGATCTGGCCGGCATACATCACCGCGACGCGGTCGCAAATTTCGATCGCGACGCCGATATCATGGGTGACGAAGATAACCGACATGCCGAATTCGCGCTGCAATTCGCGCAACAGCAGCAGGATCTGGATCTGCACGGTGGCATCGAGCGCCGTGGTCGGCTCGTCCGCGAGCAGGATTTTCGGCTTGCAGGCCAGCGCCAGCGCGATCATCGCGCGCTGCCGCATGCCGCCGGACATCTCGTGCGGATAGGCATCGAGCCGTCGCCTGGCCGAGGGAATCCGCACCACCTCCAGCATTTCCAACGCGCGCGCGTTGGCCTCGGTCTGGCTCTTGCCTTCGTGACGCATCACGGTTTCCGCGATCTGCCGGCCGATGGTGTAGACCGGGTCGAGCGCCAGCGCCGGCTCCTGAAAAATCATCGAGACGGTCTGGCCGCGAAACGCCGAGAGCTCCTCGTCATCGAGCGCCAGCACGTCGCGCCCGAGCACCTGAACGCTTCCCGAAATCTGCGTGCGGTTTTTCGGCAACAGCCGCATCAGCGCGCGCAAGGTGACGCTCTTGCCCGAGCCGGACTCGCCGAGCAGCCCGAGCACTTCGCCCTCGCCGAGCACGAGGCTGAGATCGTTGACGGCATGCACGGTGCGCTCGCCGGTGAAGCGGATGTTGAGATCGCGTATTTCGACGAGATTGCTCATGCTGGCTTCGGCACGAGGGTGTGGAAATCGGTCGCGCGCTGGAACGCGGCGCCGATCCGCAGCAGCATGGCCTCATCGAACGAACGCCCGATCAGTTGCATGCCGACCGGCAGGCCGCGTTTGGTAAAGCCGGACGGGATAGCCAGCGCCGGCACGCCGAGATAATTGATCGGGCGGGTAAACCGCGTCAGCCGCTGGATCACGGCTTCGGCGTCGGGGCTATTGCCGACGTCGCTCTCGGCCAAAGTGGGAGCCGCGACCGGCGCCACCGGCGCGATCACGGCATCGACGTTCGCCACCGCCGCGAGATACGCCGCCAGCGCCGGCCCGCGCCAGCGCAGCGCTTCCAGATACGACACGCCGGGAATCGCGAGCCCGTTCTGCAGCCGCATCAGGACTTGCTGGCCGTAATCCTGCGGTCGCTCGATCAGCCAGCGCTTGTGAAACGCCGCGGCTTCGACCGCGACCACCAATTGAGCGGCTGCGGTAAGCTGGCGCTGGTCCGGCAGTTCGACCTGTACGATCTCGGCGCCTTCGCGCCTGAGCACCGCCAGCGTCTCGTCGAGGATCCGCGCCACTTCGGGATCGAGATCGTCGATATAGAACGCGGTGGGCACGCCGATTTTCAGACCCTTTATCGGTTGCTGCGCCGCCGCCATGTAATGCGGCACCGGCTCCGGGGACGCGGTCAGATCAAGCGGGTCGCTACCTGCCATCAGGCCGAGCAGCAACGCGCAATCCTCGGCGGTGCGCGCCAGCGGTCCGACGGTGTCGAGCGACTGCGACAGCGGCATCGCACCGGCGCGGCTGATCCGGCCCCATGTCGTCTTCAATCCGGTGACGCCGCAGAAATGCGCCGGCATCCGGATCGAGCCGCCGGTGTCCGAGCCCAGCGCCGCGAACGTTAGCCTTGCTGCGACCGCCGAGCCCGATCCCGACGACGATCCGCCGGTGATGTGATCGAGGCCCCACGGATTATGCACCGCGCCATGATGGGCGTTGTGGCCGGTCGGCCCATAGGCGAACTCGACCATCTGCAGCGAGCCCAGGCGCACAGTACCGGCGTCCTTCAGGCGCTGCAGTGCCGTCGCGGTAGAGGTCGCGACGAAATCGCGCCGGATTTTCGAGCCGCAGGTAACCACCTTGCCGGCGTCGTAATACATGTCCTTGTGCGCCAGCGGCACGCCGTGCAGCGCGCCACGCGCGCTGCCTTTTGCCAGCGCCGCGTCGGCGGCATCGGCCGCGGCCAGCGCCTCGTCCGCCTCGATGGCCATGAAGGCGTTGAGACGCGGCTGCCACTGCGCGATCCGGTCGAGACAGGACTTTGTCGCTTCACGCGATGAAATACGCTTTTGCGCGATCGCCTGCGCGACCTCCGTCAGCGATAGCAATGCAGGCTCGGTGCTCATTTCGAAACCTTTTTAGAATCTTTGGCGGTTTGCACGACAACGAAGCTCGCAGGTTCCAGATCGAACGGCAGCGTGCCGGCGATCGCGGCAAAACCCTCGAATGCCGGGCCGATGGAATTGGCGACGCGCGTCGCAACCTCGGCGGTCACGGGCACGCCCGCGACATCGGCCATTGCCTTGATCTCCTTGGGTGTTGGTGTCGTCATGCGGCATCTGCTCCCTTTGTTGGCGCGAGGCTGTGGCCCGATCCTGCAATGGCCATATAGCACGCGGCCTGGTGGCCCATTCTATCGAGCGCAGTGAGCTTTGGTGTGGCATTTGCGCAGAGCGGCTCCGCGAACGGGCAACGGGTGTGAAACCGGCAGCCTGAGGGCGGATCGATCGGATTGGGCGGATCGCCCGATATCGGTGGCGTCTCGGTGCGCTTGTCGGGATCCGACGACGGCATCGCCGCCAGCAACGCCCGTGTATAGGGATGCGCGGGCGCGTCCCACACCCGGTCCACCGGACCCAGTTCGACCACTTCGCCGAGATACATCACCAGAACCCGGTCCGAAATGTAGCGCACCACGTTGAGATCGTGGCTGATGAACAGATACGTCAGCCCGAATTCGCGCTTGAGATCGACCAGCAAATTGAGCACCTGCGCCTCGACAGATTTGTCCAGCGCCGAGACGGCCTCATCGAGGATCACCAGCCGCGGCGACAACGCCAGCGCGCGGGCGATGTTGACGCGCTGGCGCTGGCCGCCGGAAATCTCGTGCGGGTAACGATTGGCAAAGTTTTCCGGCCGCAAGCCGACCTTGCCGAGCAGCTCGCGCGCCAGCTTGCGCGCGGCCGCATCGGCCATGCCGTGGACTTTCGGGCCGAACGCGATCGATTCCTCGATCGTCAGGCGCGGATTGAGCGAGGCATAGCTGTCCTGAAACACCATCTGCATGCCGCGGCGAAGCTCGCGCAGCGACAGCGCGCGGCCGACCGACATGCCGTCATAGATGATATCGCCGGCATCGCGGCTCATCAGATGCATCAGGAGCCGCGCGGTGGTCGACTTGCCGCAGCCGGACTCGCCGACGATGCCGACGGTTTCGCCCTTGGCGATGGAGAACGACACGTCGTCGACCGCGCGCACCGTCTTGCGCTTGCTGAACAGGTCGCCGCGCACCGGAAAATGTTTTGTCAGCCCGCTGACATACAGCAGCGGTTGCGCGGCGCCGCCACGGTCCTCGATCGGCTCGAGCATATCGACGGCAAGCCTGTCGACCGATGGACTGATCTTGTTCATGGCGTCAGTTCCGGATGTCCATGGCGCTGCGCATGCCGTCGCTGAGCAGGTTGAAGCAGATCGACACCGCGAAAATCATGGCGCCCGGCAACGCCGCCACCCATGGATTGACATAGATCGCGGTGCGCAGCGTGTTGAGCATCAAGCCCCATTCCGGCTCCGGCGGTTTGGTGCCGAGGCCGAGGAACGACAGGCCGGCGGCCAAAATCATCGACACTGAAATCAGGCCGGTTGCGTAAACGAAAATCGGTCCCAGCACGTTGCCGAGCATGTGCACGCGCATGATGGTGAAGGGACCGGCGCCGGAGGCCCGCGCCGCCTCGACGAAATCCATGTTGCGCACGCCGGTGGTGACGCTCTCGGCCACCCGGGTGATCTGCGGCACGAACACCACCGTCAGCGATACGATCGAGTTGACGATGCCGGCGCCGAGCGCGCCCGAAATCGCGATCGCCAACAGCACCGAGGGAAAGGCGTAGAACACGTCGACGGTGCGCATGATCGCGGTGTTGATCTTGCCGCCGACATAGCCGGCGACGAGGCCGAGCGAGGTCCCGAACACGAAGCCAAGGATGACGGGGAGGATGCCGACCACCAAAGACAAGCGCCCGCCATAGACCAGCCGCGCCAGCATGTCGCGGCCAAGCTCGTCGGTGCCAAGCGGATAGTTTTGGGTGCCGATATGGCGCAGCCGGCGGATCATCGAGCCCTGATAGGGATCGGCAAGCCCGAGCCAGGGCGCGAACAGCGCCGAGAGAAAAATCGCGGCCAGAATAAACGCGCAGACCATGCTGACCTTGTCACGCACGATGCGGCGTCCGACCGTCGCCCAGTAGCCGCGCGCCTTGCTGGCCGGTGCTGCCTGCAGGGCCGCGTCTGACATGGCGCTGATGGGGATGCTCATCGGCTCAGCTCCGCTTGATGCGCGGATCGATCGCGGCCTGCGCGATATCGACCATCAGATTGAGGAACACGAAGAACAGCGCCAGCACCAGGATGGTGCCCTGCAGCAGCGGCAGGTCGCGCTGGAAGATCGCCGAGTTAAGCAGCAGCCCCGAGCCCGGCCACGAGAACACGGTTTCGATCAGGATCGAGCCGCCGAGCATGTATCCCAATTGCAGTCCCATCACCGCCATCGCCGTCGGCGCCGCGTTCTTGATGACGTGACGGAACACGCTGGTTTCGCGCAGCCCCTTGGCGCGCAGCGCCTCAACAAAATCCTGGCTCAGGATATCGCCGGTCAGCGCACGCACGGTGCGGGTGACGATCCCCATCGGAATCACCGAGGTGGTGATGGCGGGCAGGATCAGATAGCGGATGTGCTCCCAGTCCCATCCCCACGCGCCCGAGCCGCCGGGGCCGGCGCCGACGGCGGGCAGCCAGTTAAGCTCGACCGAGAAGATGATCACCAGCACCATGCCGAGCCAGTAATGCGGCACCGACACGCCGGCGATCGCAATCGAGGTCGCGACCTTGTCGATCCAGGTGTCCCGAAAATAGCCGGCAAGCAGGCCGAAGAACAATCCGAGCGAGAACCCGATCAATGCGGCCGCAATCGCCAAAGTGACGGTGTTGCCGACCGCGCGCAGGACTTCCGACAGCACCGGGCGGCCGGTGGCGATGGAATGGCCGAGATCGCCATTGACCGCCTTCCACAGCCAGAGCCCGAACTGCACCGGCAGCGGACGATCGAAGCCGTAGGCGACGCGCAGTTGCTGCGCCAGTTCCTGCGACGCATCGGCCGGCAGGATCGCCACCAGGGGATCGCCGGGCGTGATGTGCACCAGCAGAAAGCATACCAGCGCCACGCTGAGGACGATCGGGATCACATAGACGATGCGCCTGAGGATGTAGACGAACACGGAATTACTCTCTTCTTCCCTTCTCCCCTTGTGGAAGAAGGTACCTGCGCTCCCTCTCCCGCGCTTGCGGGGGAGGGCTGGGGTGGGGGCTCTCTCCGCGATGGGACTGGCGGAGAGAGCCCCCACCCGCCTCGCTGCTCGGCACCCTCCCCCGCAAGCGGGAGAGGGAGAGAAAAGCTACGGCACCATGGAAATCGGCGAGAAGTCGACGACCCAGCTCTTCGGCTGCACAAACCCCTTGATCCTGGGACTCATCGCGCGCGGCGCGACGTCGTGGGCAACGTAGAGAAACGCCGCGTCGTCGACGGAGGCCGCATGCAGTTCGGCCAGCGCCTCATCGCGCGCGGCCGGATCGAAGGTCTGGCGCGCCTTGGTGACCAGCTCGTCGAACTTTGGATTGTTGATGAAGCCCCAATTGTTCGACACCGGCGGCGCCATCGACGATTGCAGGAAGCGCACCAGGGAGAAGAACGGATCCATCGCCGAATAGGTCACATTGGTCGCGTTGGCGCCATTGGCGCTGGGATCCTTGACGCCGCGGCGCCAGTTGGTGAACAGCGTATTCCATTCGATGACGTCGAGCTGGACGTCGAAATAGCATTCGGCCAGCGCCTGCTGCAGGTATTCGTTCATCGGCACCGGCAGCATCTGGCCGGACCCCGAAGCCGAGGTCTGCACCTTGACCGTCAACTTCTTGTTCGGACCATATCCGGCCTCCTGCATCAGCTTCTGCGCCGCCGGCTTGTCGTACTTGATTTCGAAAGTGGGCTTGCCCCGCCAGGGATGACCCGGCTCGTAGGTGCCGGTCGCCGGCACCATCAGTCCGGCGAGCAGGCCGTCTTTCAGGCCTTCGCGATCGACGCAGAGATTGGCCGCCTTGCGAACGCGAATGTCGTTCCACGGCGAGCCCTCGACGCGCGAGAATTGCCACGGCCAGACATGCGGCTCCTCGTTGCTTGTCAGCACGAATCCGCGCTGCTTGATTTCCGCCACCGCATCCGGCGCCGGCGCTTCGATCCAGTCGACCTGGCCGGAGAGCAATGCGGCGGTGCGGGCAGTGGCCTCGGGCATCGGCAGCAGCAGCATCTTGTCGACCTTGGGGATGCGCGCCTTGTCCCAATAATTTTCGTTCTTCGTCAGCTCAAGCCGCTCGCGCGGCGTGAAGCTCGACATCTTCCACGGCCCGGTGCCGGACGGGTCCTTCGCGAACGCGGCCCAGGCGGCTTGCGATTTCGCCTTGGCGTCGGCGCCTTCGGCGGCGTCGAACAGTTTCTGCCATTTCGAAGGGCTCGCCATGAATAGATTGGTGAGATTGATCGGCAGAAGACTGTCCGGCTCCTTGGTGATCAATTCCACCGTCACGTCATCGATCTTGCGGGCCGAGGCCAAGGTCGGCATCCGCGACGCGGTCACGCCGACCTGGCTCGCATCGAACTGTGGCGCATCCTGCTTGAGCACTTTCTCGACATTCCAGACCACGGCGTCGGCATTGAACGGCGAGCCGTCGTGAAAGCTGACACCGGGCCGAAGCTTGAACGTCCACTTCTTCCGGTCGGCATCGTCGACCTTCCATTCGGTCGCGAGCCCGGGAATCATCACGCTCGGCTTGTCGGCGGACGAGAGATCCCACATCGTCAGCGAGTCATACATGGTGAGGCCCGTGAAGCGATTGCCCTCATAGCCCTGGTCGGGCTGGCCCAGCGTGCGCGGGATGTCGGCTGCGGTCATGCCGATGCGCAAGACGGTTTCGGCGCCGGCGATCTTCGGCAGCGCTGCCGCGCACGCCATCGCCAGCAGCACGACCGCCGCACTCGCCCGGCCTGTTGCGGATTTCTTGGTACGCATCGCGCAAATTTCCTTCTCGAATTCGATGATTATTTCTTATGCAACCGCATGCAACGGCTGTGCCAATGACGGCGTCTTCCGCCGAATTGCGATTGACGGCACAACTCCTTGTGATTGCGTCCGCAGAAAAGACACAAGTGCCTAATCTGGCATCAAGCTTGCAAGTTCGGACGCAGTTTCCCGACTGTTCGTCCGATGGAGCCTGGTTCATGCGCACCCGAAATTCGATCCTTGTTGCCGCCTTGGCTGTCGCCATCGGCGCCGGCCTGCCCGCCGTTCCGGCGCGAGCCGAATCGGTGGTGCGATACGGCATCTCGATGGCCGATATTCCGCTGACAACCGGACAGCCGGATCGCGGCGCGGGCGCCTATCAGTTCACTGCCTATACGATTTACGATCCGCTGGTGGCCTGGGAAATGGACGTCTCCGACCGGCCTGGCAAGCTGGTGCCGGGGCTTGCCACCGAATGGAAGGTCGATGACACCGACAAGACCAAATGGCGCTTCACGCTGCGCAAGGGCGTGAAATTCCATGACGGCAGCGAGTTCAATGCCGATGCGGTGATCTGGAATCTCGACAAGGTCTTGAACGACAAGGCGCCGCAATTCGACAAGCGCCAAAGCGCGCAGGTCAAGACCCGCCTGCCCTCGGTTGCAAGCTACGCCAAGATCGACGACTCCACGGTGGAAATCACCACCAAGACGGTCGACTCGTTCTTCCCGTATCAGATGCTCTGGTTCCTGGTCTCGAGCCCCGCGCAATACGAAAAACTCGGCAAGGACTGGGACAAGTTCGCCAGCCAGCCTTCCGGCACCGGGCCGTTCAAATTGACAAAACTTGTGCCGCGCGAATTGGCCGAATTGTCGAAGAACGAGGACTACTGGAACAAGAAGCGGATTGCGAAAGTCGACAAGCTGATCCTGATTCCGATGCCGGAAGCGCTGACCCGCACCAATGCGCTGCTCGCCGGGCAAGTCGATCTGATCGAAACGCCGGCGCCCGACGCTGTGCCGCAACTCAAATCAGCGGGGATGCGGATTGTCGACAACATCACGCCGCACGTCTGGAATTATCACCTCAGCGTGCTGCCGGGCTCGCCCTGGACCGACATCAGGCTGCGCAAGGCGCTCAATCTCGCGATCGACCGCGACGCGGTGGTCGGACTGATGAACGGCCTGGCAAAACCCGCCAAGGGCCAGGTCGATCCGTCGAGCCCCTGGTTCGGCAAGCCGACCTTCGAGCTCAAATACGATCAGGCGGCCGCGAAGAAGCTTGTCGAGGAAGCCGGATATTCCAAGGAGAAGCCGCTGAAGGCGACCTTCATCATCGCGCAAGGCGGCACCGGGCAGATGCTGTCGCTGCCGATGAACGAATTCCTGCAGCAGAGTTTCAAGGAAATCGGCATCGATGTCGACTTCAAGGTGGTCGAGCTGGAAACGCTCTACACGCATTGGCGCAAGGGCGCCGCGGACGAAATGAATGCCGGCATTACCGCCAACAATATCGCCTATGTGACCTCGGATCCGCTTTATGCCATCGTCCGCTTCTTCCATTCGGGCCAGATCGCGCCGGTCGGCGTCAACTGGGGCGGCTACAAGAATCCGAAAGTCGATGCCTTGATCGACGAGGCCAAGCAGACCTTCGATACCGCCAGGCAGGACGAACTATTGGCGCAGGCGCATTCGCTGATCGTCGATGACGCCGTGCTGGTGTGGGTGGTGCACGACACCAACCCGCATGCGCTGTCGCCCAAGATCAAGAAATTCGTGCAGGCGCAGCACTGGTTTCAGGACCTGACGCAGATCGGGCTGGAGTGACAGCGGTCTCTGCTGTCATTGCCGGGCTTGACCCGATGGATGCGCGGCTCAAGCGCGTATAACGAGTCAGGAAGCGTAGGGTGGGCAAAGGCGCTCTTTGCGCCGTGCCCACCAACTGACCGGCGAGGTTCGTATCCCGAATGGTGGGCACGCTTCGCTTTGCCCACCCTACGAAATGGCCACCGCGTCGACTTCGTCAACAACGCGAACGCGCCGTTCCAGTCTTCCAGAATCGTAGGGTGGGCAAAGGCGCATCTGCGCCGTGCCCACCAACTGTCCAGCGAGGTTCGTATGCCGAATGGTGGGCACGCTTCGCTTTGCCCACCCTTCGAAATGGCCACCGCGCCTACTTTGTCAATAGCGCGAAGGCGCCGTTCCAGTCTTCGGGCGGCGGGTTTTGCTGATAGCCGCGGATTCGCGCCTCGTATAAATTATAGAGCAGTTCGAGCGCACGCGCCTCATCGGTCCGGCGGCCGCGCTCGATCGCCGCCAGCGCGTCGTCCCAGTCGCGGCTGCGATAACATGCCAGCATCTCGATGGTCAGGTTGCGCAGCCGCTGGAAGCGGCCGGACTGCGCGGTGTCCTCGCGCCCCGCGATGGCATAGATGACCTCGGGCTCCTTCTTGCCTTTGACCATGATAAAATCGAGTTCGAGAATCGCAAACTTGTCCTTGACCGCCAGCGCGGTCCTGGAGCCGACGATAATCGGAAAACCATATTCCTTGGATTGACCTTCCAGCCGCGACGCCAGGTTGACGCTGTCGCCGAGCACCGAATAATTGAACTTCAGGTCGGACCCCATGTTGCCGACGACGCAAACGCCGGTGTTCAGTCCTACCCCGACCTTCAGGGGAATATAGGCATGACCGCCTTGCTGCGCCTCCAGTTCGCGCTGCTGGTTGAGTGCGGCGATACGCTCCAGCATCTCGACCGCTGCCTCACAGGCATGGAGCTCATGTTCGCGATCGTCGTGCGGCGCATTCCAGAATGCCATGACGGCGTCGCCCATGTATTTGTCGATATAACCCATTCGCTCAATAATCGCATTGGTC
>Ga0209890_10001035_pt1 | contig 12703 bp, 13 predicted proteins | sample OrgsoiDNA2013049_FD_185799 | JGI IMG/M metagenome (GOLD analysis project Ga0209890, IMG submission 185799) | Permafrost soil microbial communities from the Arctic, to analyse light accelerated degradation of dissolved organic matter (DOM) -... | ecosystem: Environmental > Terrestrial > Soil >... | reverse complement strand
GCGCTCGGCGGGATGCTGCTTCATCCACTCCGCGAGCTGGGGCGCGCCTATCAGGCAGGATTGCATTGAGACCTCAGCGAAGTCCGAGGTGGTGACGGTCTGCTCGTGGCAATTTGCCGGAGAGGAGAGACTGCAGAGCACGGCGATGATCTTGATCACGACAGGAGAACTCCGTGGCTACGATGGGCATTGGAGCCACTAACCGCATGACTTACTGGTGCCTTGTTCTGCTTCCCGCTGACTGGATCAGCCGGCGGGAAGATGCTGTCGTATATCGCGCGGGCCTTTCGAATTAGGCGGGCTCGCTCGCGTTCAGACTTTGGAACAAATCGAATAATTTCGCCCATTTTCGCTCTAAGCATTGGTTAGAGAGGGAGTCCGCAGTTAGGAACAAGCTCTCCATAAGATGCCGATCATCATTTCATTTCGATTTAGGATATCGGCCCCAACTTTGAAGCTCTGCAGGCGGTAACGAAGGTATAAAAAGCTCGTGACTGGGCCGCGCCGGGTATCCCAATGTTCACCACGCATTTCTTCCGCAACTCGGCCGCGATGCTGCCCATTAGGTCTCGCCTTCCGCGTTAGCAGCCGATCGAGCGAATGCTTTGGCCGCATCAACATGCGAGGCTTTTTCAGCTCGCCGCCGGTAATCGTCGCCAAGGGCCTTAAGCTGACCCGCAATCGCTCGGTCGGTCATGGTTTGGGCAGCGTGAACCAAAGTCTCTGCTGTTTTTAAGTATTCCTTGCCTCGTTGTGAGATCTGCTGAAACGTCATAGAGCCCTCCCGCGGTTCTCTGTCGATTGGTCTAAGGCGATTTGGAGCCAGGGCAGCCAATTCCGGTCACTTGCCCGACGAGCTCTGAAGCGATCGACGCACTTCTTGGAACAAAGAGGGGTTCGCCACGAGTAGTTCCGGACGAGACCAAACTTGCCATCACAAACTGCGCATCGCGCGGCTCTGCCACATCTAAGACTTTCGGAGCAGTTCAGCATTGCAGTCTCCTCTCGGTATTATCGTCGTTGTTCGTCGATCATCCTTCTTTCACCGTCGCGCTTCATGAGCCTGTGCGCTTTTCCAACTCATCCACCCTAAGACGATCGCGATCACCGGCTCAATTGAACTTGGGTAATCGTCAGGCATCCAAAGTGGTCACGGGACGATACGAAGGTTTATGGCGCTCGAGAGCCGGCCACTTCTCGATGCGAGACTTCGATCAGCTCGACGGTGTAGGCGATCGCGCTCCTATCGTGATCTCCAGGGTATCGCGCACACCCAAAGCAATCTTGATCAGATCGTCGGCCTCCAGTGGCAAACGGGAACGCACGGCTTCGAACGATCAAAACAACGCCCCTCGCGGAAGAGGCCTTGCGTCTCGACACAGTAGTGCCTTTCAAAAGCGCCGTGACACAGAAGACCGCCGCTGGAGGCGAACAAGATCGGCTTTTGCCTTTACTTCCATTCGCGGAAGAGCCGCAAATTGATAAGCCCCGGCCCTTCCTTACGAGTCGCGAATCACTGATTGCTTGCGAACGACCGCCTTGCGCCAATACGGACTCACTTGCCCGCAGCAAACAGCATCATGAGTCGACTCTCGCGCACGATTGATTTGCGCGGTTTTAATTGGCGCGTCACGCAGGACGAAATGAAAGGCGCAAGTACTGATCCGAAACCGCCCAATGGCAGGGGCAAGACATTCTGACGGCGAAACACCCGTGGGACGACGGCCATTGCACCGTTGGCACCTTTGTCGCGTGCAGGCCTGCAATTTGACGTCGTTTTCTTTCGCTGGAGGATCGCGGATCTTCGAGATGTGAGCAGCTTGGCGGCCTCCATCGCGCTAACAAAGAATTTAATGGTGACGGTGCGGTTGCCTCTTATCTAAACAACAAAGGAGACCACCATGAAACTTACGACAATCGCACTAGCAATTGCATTCGCTCTCCCGAGCACATTCGCGCTTGCACGAGGCGGGTTGAGCATTGGAAGTCACGTCACTCGCCCCTTCAGCACCGTCGGTGCGGCAGGCCGTACCGCAACCATGCCCAGGAATATCTCTGGGAATACGCTTGCTCCCATCGCGCATGATCCAAGCGGATCAACATTAACTCCGTCAGCTATGAACCGCGGCGGATAAACAACTAAAGAGCGCTCCGCATTTGCGCGGGGCTTCTTTTACGCACTTTTCATGGGAAATGTGACCACGTTGTAAGGGTGAAACTCTTCTGGAAGCTTCGCCTCGGTAATCGCAATGTAGCCGGTGAGTTCGCCGGTCGGGAGCCTGATAGGAATGGCGACGTGGCCTTTCATCATGCCGTTTGACTCACCCCTTTGATGTGGCTGACCAGGCGATCTGGTCTCCTCCGACCTTGGCCGTGAAGCAATGGAAGAGGTCTTTGGCGGGGGTTATGACGATCGCCCGCGGACGCCGCAGACTGGGGCAGGGCGCCCGCAGCTGAGACCGTTCTTCGGTAGTTTGAAGTCCTAAGAGTTTGGCGGCCTACTCAATGGAGCAGCGCGCTTTCACGTCAGAGAAGTCTGCGAAGCTACCCTTGGCAGTCTCCTTTCGAGGAACAACTGCCACTAATTCTAACGTGTCGATCGTTAGGCCGTTCGTGCGTTAAGCAGGGACACAGGAGGAACGTGCCGTGAAATTGACCTCTTGGGCTTTTCTCGCTTTCGTCGGATCCCCTATCTTTCTGGTGCTATTCATCAAAGACCGGGAGATCAAAGCGGGTGTCGATAGGCTCTCTAGGACAAAGATATCGCCTCAGTCAGAGCTTGATGCCGATCCAAATTTAAAGCTCGTCTCCGAGCGCAGTCCCTACATGCGGACCGAACGTTAGCCACGATCTGATGGGCTTGGATGTAGGTTGGTGTGTGGAGTGAGCCGGTGCCGGAAGGTTCAATAGCGGTTAGAGCTTACATGGCACCGCTGCCCTCGCCCCTGCGGAAGCAGATGAGAAATAGGCTCGCCCAGTAAAGTGGAAGGTACAAATCGCGGTTCAGGTGGCGGCGTTCTACTACACTTCCGGGAATTCTGAGATGTGCCAAAATTTGTCTCGGGCGACGCATGGCGTCGGTCCGAAGACGACCGGCGACGGAATTCTGACAACGTTTGATCGCGCGGTTCGTGCGCTTTGGCATTCGGAGCCGCCTCAAATCAGATCGGCTTGCCGCTACGTTCGCGTCTCCTTACCGGCGAAATTGAAATCAGAGGTCGCGATATCGGCGGCACCGCTGTGCACGCCGCCGCTCGCGTGATGTCCCAGTCTCAGGCCAGCGAAGTTCTTGTTTCAAGAGTTGTCACCAACCTCGTGGACGGCGCAGGTCGGCGACGAACACCAGCTCGTGGCTTCACCACGGCCACTTATATTGCAATAAGCCTCTTCCGCCGGACTTGCACGCGCTTGACCACGATCTTTTTTTATATTTGTTTCTACGAGGTTTCATTGTGTTGCTGCATGGAAAACACCCGGAGCAAAAGATAGCCAAGAGTCAAATCACCCACGCGTCAACGCACGGCATTGAATGCTTGCGCAATCAGCGAAGAACAGATGATGCGGCTCGCATCGCCGGAGCCGAGCGTGTTCGTTCGGCGGCGCCAACGCTGCATCACTGGCCACGGTAATAGATAGCGCATTAGGTCGATGATGTTCTTGAAATCGTAGCCGAGACCAATGCGTTCGGAGGCATAACGGCGGTCCGCTTCGGTCAGTCCCACCGGCCGGCAGATACGGGTTTGACAATGCAGATATTTCGACAGCGGCGCCGACACGACACCTTCGTCGAGGACATGGGGCTTGCCGTCGGTTGCGGCGCCCGCCATCGGCCCGACGTACAATGCTGAATGCGACCAGGTCGATTGAGTGAGATATTTGATGCTGCCGGAAATACGACCTTTGCCCTCGACTAGCAAAACATCACCGGGTCGAAGGGTGTCGCGTAAGGCCGTCGAATCATTCGGAGTGAGCGGCTCACAGTGGTTGGCCGGCTTCTGAAATCGGGTAATCAGACGTCCGGTTTGTCGAACATCCAGCCCATAACTCGTCCCTCACCTCTTGGTATTTTTCCGTGTGGCACTTCCAGATAGCTCCTGCTGCCTTTCGGTTACCCAAGTCACATCCCAAGCGTAATCATTGAGAGATGGATCGGACCATTGCAGGGAGGTTGATCCCCCCTGTTACATTTGGTTGAGAAGAGCATACCTAGGTTTAGGATCGGCCATCTCGGCCGTTGCGACTGATGGGGGCGTCGCACCTCGTTCGGCGTTCACACGCCCGAACTCACGATCGCATCATCTTCCGCGCCGACAGGCCCACACGAACAGTAATTCCAATCACCCACGCAGAGCCGTCATCGGTGGCTCAGCGCCGCCGCCGCGGTGTTCGCGATCTCGGCGTCGGTCTCCTTGCTCAAGCCGGCCACACCGACTGCGCCCACGACTGCGCCGTTTACACGGATCGGCATGCCGCCGCGCAGCACCAGGATGCCGGCAGTGACGAAGGCCGTTCGACCCTGATTTATGTTGTCCTCGATCTCCGCCGTCGACCGCTGTAGCCGCGCGGCCGTTCGTGCCTTCTCGATGGCGAGGTCCGCACTTGCTGAGCGAACGCCATCCATCCGCTGGAAAGCAAGCAAATCCCCGGCGGGATCAACCACTGCGATTGCCGAGGGCGCATTGCGCTGCTGCGCGCTCTCCTTCGCTGCTTGCAGGACCGCCTGGGCTCCGGCTTGATCGAGGACCATTACGTTGATGGCCTGCGCCCCGACTGAGAAGCAGAAGACCGTTGCCAAAATTCCAACGCCAATTCCAGGTTTCGTCATTGCGAGCTCATTCGGATTCGTTAACGCTTAGTGGTGCGAGCTGAGGACTCGCGGGACGATCTACCGCATCTATGAAGCGCCTTTGGTGCGAGCCAGATAGTCCACGATCGCTTTGGCGTCGTCGGGGCTGACAGGAGCCTTGTAGTGGCTTCTCAGAAAGTCGCGGGCGACATTCGCGCCGTCAACTTCGAAGCGCTCATCCACGCTGCTGTGCTGATGGGTCAAGCCCATGTCGTGAAACATCGCGCCTGCATAAAGCAGTTCGGGATCGAATCTTATCCCGCGATGCTTGCCAGCCAGAGCGCCCCAGTAATAGACGCGGCTCGAATGATGATGTTCATTGCAGTCTCCTGCCTGAATCCGTGAAGCCGAGGTAGGTTCGCAGTTCGCCGAAGCCATTAAATTTTATGTTAGAGTGCGCTTCGGTGCGGACCGTTCCAGTGAGAAAGCATTCTTCAAAAACCGAGGGCCGGGCTTTTGGGTTGACGGGCGAAATCAAACGTAACTAATCAACATCTCAAATTAATCCTCCTCCAGGAGGCTCACGTGAAGAAGCTCTCGGGCTACGTATTCTCGCCGCTGAGGGGAGGAGACCTCGCTCTTTACCGGGGCTCCGGCAACGGCTTGGCGCCAATCCTGCTGGTAGCCGCGGAAGGAACCTCGCTCGGTTCCATCGAGCGGCTTGAACACGAATATGCGCTCAAAGCCGAACTTGACGCTGACTGGGCGGCGCGACCGGTCGCGTTGACGCACTACAATGACCGCATGTCGCTGGTGCTTGAGGATCCTGGCGGTGCGCCGGTCGATCGACTGCTTGGCCGACCGCTGGACGTATCGCAGTTCCTGCGCATCGCGATCCCTCTCACGGGGGCACTCCGCCGAGTGCATGCGCGAGGCCTTGTCCATAAGGACATCAAACCAGAAAATATCCTGGTGGACGCGGCAGGCGGCGGCGTGTGGCTGACGGGCTTCGGCATTGCCTCGCGTCTGCCGCGCGAGCATCAAGCGCCCGTGCCGCCGGAGGTGATTGCCGGGACGCTCGCCTACATGGCGCCGGAACAAACTGGCAGGATGAACCGCTCGGTGGACGCTCGTAGCGATCTCTATGCACTGGGCGTCACCTTCTACGAAATGTTGACGGGGCAGCTCCCCTTCACCGCCGCCGATCCGATGGAGTGGGTGCACTGGCATATCGCGAGGCAACCGGTGCCGCCCAACGAGCGAGTCGTGGGCATCCCGGGGACGCTCTCGGCTATTGTGATGAAGCTCCTCGCTAAGACCGCCGAGGACCGCTACCAAACCGCCGCAGGGACCGAGGCCGATTTACGGCGAAGTCAGACGGAATTAGAGACGCATGGCCGCATCGACGCGTTCCCGCTGGGCGGCCACGACCAGTCGGACCGGCTGTTGATCCCGGAGAAACTGTATGGGCGGGAGCGCGAGATCGATGCCTTGCTCGCAGCGTTCGAACGCGTCGTGGCCCACGGCAAACCAGAACTCGTGCTCGTATCCGGTTATTCCGGCGTCGGCAAATCTTCCGTGGTGAACGAGCTGCACAAGGCGCTCGTTCCGCAGCGCGGCTTGTTCGCTTCCGGCAAGTTCGACCAGTACAAGCGCGACATCCCGTACACGACACTGGCACAAGCTTTCCGGACCCTCGTCCGTCAGATCCTCGCCAAGAGCGAAGCGGAGGTGGGGCCGTGGCGGGACTCCCTAACGGAGGCGCTCGGCCCGAACGGCCAGCTTATCGTCAACCTCATCCCCGAAGTCGAGTTCGTCATCGGGAAACAGCCGCCCGTTCCGGACCTCCTACCGCAGGATGCACAGAACCGCTTCCAGATGGTATTCCGACGGTTCGTCGGGGTGTTCGCGCGGCAGGAGCACCCCCTCGCATTGTTCCTCGACGATTTGCAATGGCAGGACGCGGCAACGCTCGAACTACTGGAGCACCTCGTCACCGATCCGGATGTGCGGCACCTCCTGCTGGTTGGGGCCTACCGCGACAACGAGGTCAGTCCATCTCACCCGCTCATGCGGACGCTGGATGCAATCCGCAAGGCGGGAGCACGGATCCAGGAAGTCGTGCTGGCACCTCTCGAGGTTGATGATGTCGGCCGGCTACTGGTCGATTCCCTGCACTGCAATCGGGATTCCGCCCTTCCTCTGGCGCAGCTGGTGCACGAGAGGACAGGCGGCAATCCGTTCTTCGCGATCCAATTCCTCACGGGGCTGGCCGAGGAAGGGCTTCTTGCATTTGACGCGAACGCGGCGGCCTGGATTTCGAACTTAGCGCGCATCCGCGCCAAACGCTACACCGACAACGTGGTGGAGTTCATGGTCGCGAAGCTGAAGCGGTTGCCAGACACGACGCAGCAGGCACTCCAGCAACTTGCTTGTCTGGGGAACGTGGCCGAGATCGCCACCCTGACCTTGGTTCGCGGCGTATCGGAAGATGGGCTCCACATAGCGCTCTGGGAGGCTGCCCGCACGGGACTGATCCTCCGCCTAGACAGTTCCTACGCGTTCCTCCACGACCGCGTTCAGGAAGCGGCCTACGCGCTCATCCCTGAAAACGAGCGCGCGGAGGCACATCTTCGGATTGGCCGAGTGCTTGCGTCACGAGCACCGTCAGAAGAGCTAGAGGAGAAGATCTTCGAGATTGTAAACCAGCTGGACCGCGGTGCCGCGCTGATCCATTCGCGGGAAGAGCGGGACCGGGTCGCCGAACTCAATCTTATTGCAGGCAAGCGCGCAAAGACTTCAACGGCCTATGCCTCGGCGCTGAATTATCTCGCAGCCGGCCGCGCGCTGCTGACGGAGGACAGTTGGCAACGGCAATACGAGCTAATTTTTTCGATTGAGTACCACTGGGCTGAGTGCCAGCTGCTGACCGCCGATCTGGCGGCGGCGGAAGAACGGCTCATCATGCTTTCGCATCGCGCCGGAAACCTCATCGACATCGCCGCCGTAGCGTGCTTGCGGTTGACGCTGTACACGACCTTGGATCGGAGCGACCGCGGAGTGGAGGTCTGCCTTGAATACCTCCAAAGGAGCGGTGTTCACTGGTCGCCGCATCCGATAACGGACGAGGTCCAGCGAGAATATGATCGGATATGGCAACAGGTTGGGAGCCGCTCCATAGAGGAACTCGTCGACTTGCCGTTGATGCGCAATCCGGAGGTACACGCGACGCTCGATGTTCTGACGGAGGTCGTGACGCCGGCATTGTTTACCGACGAGAACCTGCTCTCACTCGTGATTTGCCGGATGGTCAATCTCAGCCTCGAGCACGGTAACAGCGATGGATCGTGCTTCGCCTATGTCTGGCTTGGTATGATTCTCGGACCGCACTTTGGCGATTACCGGACTGGATTCCGATTCGGCAGGCTTGGCTACGATCTGGTTGAGAAGCGTGGACTGCATCGCTACCAAGCCCGTGCCTACATGTCCTTTGGGAATCTTGTTATGCCTTGGACGAGGCATGTCCAAACCGGCCGGGATTTGGTGCGTCGCGCTTTTGACGCCGCAATTAAAATCGGCGACCTCACCTTTGCGGCTTACAGCTGCAACAACCTGAATACGAATCTTCTCGCGACCGGAGATTCGCTCGGCGATACACAGCGCGAAGCCGACAATGGGCTCGACTTCGCGCGGAAGGCGCGGTTTGGTCTCGTTATCGATATCATCACCGCGCAGCTCGGCCTTATCCGGACTCTGCGCGGCCTGACGCCAGAATTCGGCTCCTTCAATGATGAAGGGTTCAACGAGCGCCAGTTCGAAGATCATTTGCAGAGTGATCCACGTTTGGCGCTTCCTGAGTGCTGGTATTGGGTTCGCAAGCTGCAAGCACGAGTCTACGCAAACGACTATGCTTCCGCTATCGAGGCAGCGTCGAAGGCGCAACCGCTGCTCTGGACGTCGCCCTCATTTTTTGAGGTGGCCGAATACTATTTTTATGACGCACTCGCGCGAGCAGCGCAGTGCGACGCGGCGTCAGCTGGCGAGCGAGCCCTCCATCTGGAGACGCTGACTGCCCATCACAAGCAGCTCGAGGTGTGGGCGGAGAACTGCCCCGAGAATTTCGCGAACCGTGCGACGCTGGTCGCCGCCGAGATCGCTCGTCTTGAAGGTCGCGCTCTCGATGCCATGGACCTTTACGAACAGGCCATCCGCTCGGCACGCGCCAACGGCTTTGTCCACAACGAGGCGCTCGCCTACGAACTGGCCGCGCGCTTCTACGCCGCGCGTGGCTTCGAAGAGTTTGCGCATGTCTATCTGCGGAACGCCCACTACGGCTATCTGCGTTGGGGGGCCGATGGAAAGGTGCGGCAACTCGAACGGCTTCATCCGTATCTCCGCGAGGCCCCAGCCCCTGCATCTCCCACGGCTACCATTGGCGCGCGCGTCGAGCAGCTGGATGTCGGGACGGTGCTCAAGGCCGCGCAGGCAGTCTCCGGCGAGATCGTCCTCGACAAGCTCATCGAGAGGCTCATGAGGATCGCGGTCGAACATGCCGGCGCAGAGCGTGGCCTGCTCATCCTGTTTCAGGGCGACGAGCCACGGATCGCGGCGGAAGCGACGACCGGTCGGGGCCAGGTCGAAGTCACGCTGCGCCAGACGGCCGTGTCACCGGCGGAGCTTCCCGAATCCGTGCTCCGTTACGTGATCCGGACGCGGGAAAGCGTAATCATTGATGACGCCTTGGCGCAGAATCCGTTCTCGGCTGATGAGTACATCTGCCAGAAGCATGCCCGGTCGGTGCTCTGCGTAGCCCTGGTGAAGCAGGCCAAGCTCATCGGGGTACTCTATCTTGAGAACAACCTGGTATCGAACGTGTTCACGTCCGCCCGGATCTCGGTACTGGAACTGCTGGCATCGCAAGCGGCGATCTCGCTTGAGAACGCCCGTTTGTACAACGATCTCCAGGAACGGGAGGCCAGGATCCACCGCCTGGTCGACTCGAACATCATCGGGATCATGATCTGGGATTTTCAGGGCCGGGTCATCGAAGCAAACGAAGCCTTTCTCGATATTGTCGGATATGCCCGCGAGGATCTCGTCTCGGGTCGGCTGCGCTGGAGGGAGCTGACACCGGCCGAATGGCACGACGCCGACGACCAGGCCAGAGCAGAGCTGAAGGCCGCTGGAACCGTTCAACCGCGTGAGAAAGAGTACTTTCGCAAAGACGGCAGCCGCGTGGCGGTTCTGCTCGGCGCGACGACGTTCGGCGACAGCCAAGACGAGGGCGTCGCCTTCGTGCTCGATCTGACGGAGCGTAAGCACGCCGAAGAAGCACTGCGCAAGGCTCAGGCGGAACTATCACACGTAACGCGCGTGACGACGCTGGGGGAGATGACAGCCTCGATCGCCCATGAAGTGAACCAGCCGCTCGCCGCCGTGGTCGCCAACGCGGAGGCCTGTCTGCGCTGGCTCGACCGTGGAACTCCCGACCTAGACGCGGTGCGCCGCTCGGTGGAATGGGTAATAGATGACGGCAACCGGGCGAGCGAGGTGATCCGTCGCGTCCGGGCGCTCGCGAAAAAGACCGACATTGAGAAGGTGCCGCTCGACGTCAATGACGTTGTCAAGGAGGTCACCGCCTTGGTGGAGCGTGAACTAGTCAGCCACCAGGTGTCGTTGCAAATGGAGTTAGCACACACTCTTTCGATGATCCTGGGTGATCGGGTTCAACTGCAGCAAGTGATTATCAACCTGGTGATGAACAGCATTGAATCGATGCAATCGGTCACGGATCGGCCGCGCGAACTGGTGATCCGATCCCGCCAGGACGAGGCGCACCAAGTGTACGTAAGTGTGACGGATTGCGGCGTAGGGATCTTCGCCGAGGATGCCGACCGGCTGTTCAACCCCTTCTTCACCACCAAATCCAGCGGCATGGGCATGGGGCTCTCGATCTGCCGTTCGATCATGGAAGCCCACGGTGGCCGGCTGTGGGCGACCGCAAACGTGCCCGACGGCGCGACTTTTCAGTTCACCCTGCCGGTGAACGCAGACACTGCATCGTGAGATTGCGCCCCGAAGCCGTCCAAAGAACAGCCGGCCCGTCCACGGCCTCGAAATCGGCTCCAAGGAAAGCGAGGGAATGGCGTTCTTCATCAACGGCTCGAAGCCTGCCCTGGACTCCTGAAATCCCCGCTCAACCCGCGCCCAAGGCGACAAATCTTTTTGCCGCAGGAGCCGGCACCTTTTTGAAGGTGGCGCTTTCTATCGAGGCGCAAAGTTTCGGTGTCGCTTTGCTCGCTCGCCCAACTGCTCGCATGAAATCGAATTTAGTTTTCTGAACAGCAATTTAATGGTGCCGGCAGGCCCTTCGACTATCCTCAACTCTGACGGTAATGCTTGTGGAAGCAAACAGCTTAGATGGAGGTGTGACGCTTCATCAGTCCATCGAGCCGGACACTGGTCGTCTTGCTGAAGTGCAATCATGCCTCTCGCACCTAAAATTCCTGCCTCCACGAGCCGTCTTCCCTTGTTGGCTCTCGCTCTGGCTTCGTTTGGCATCGGCACCACTGAATTCGTCATCATGGGGCTGTTGCCGGATGTTGCCGGCGATCTTGGCGTCACGATCCCCCAGGCCGGTCTCCTTGTGACCGGATATGCGTTGAGCGTCGCGTTCGGTCTCCCTTTCTTGCCGTTGCAACGGCAAGAATGGACCGGCGGAAGGCGTTGCTTCTGCTGACCGGCATCTTCATTCTCGGCAATCTGCTTTGCGCGCTGGCCCCGAATTATGCCTTGTTGATGGCCGCGCGAATCGTAACGGCGCTTTGTCACGGCGCATTCTTCGGACTCGGAGCCGTGGTCGCCGCTACTCTGGTGCCGGAGCAGAAGAAGGCACAGGCGATCGCAATGATGTTCGCTGGTCTCACGCTCGCCAACGTGCTCGGCGTTCCGTTCGGCACCGCGCTCGGCGAAGCCGTCGGCTGGCGGAATACGTTCTGGGCCGTGGTCGTCATTGGCTTCGCCGCGGCATTTGCCCTCTACGCTTGGCTGCCGCGCAACATGCCCACTCCCCGCATGCAGTTGATTCACGAAGCAAGGTCGCTTGGCAGCACACAGGTGATTTTAGCGATGCTGATCAGCGTGGTGGTGTCCGCGAGCCTCTTCGGTGTCTACACTTACATCACGCCGATCCTGGAGAACGTGACGTTGATCTCACCGCACGAGGTTACCCTCATGCTGCTTCTGTTCGGCATTGGACTCACTGCGGGCAATTTCCTTGGAGGGTGGCTCGGCGACTGGAAGCTGATGCCGTCGGTGATCGGCATTCTGGCGTTGCTAATTCCGGTCTTGAGCCTATTCACGCTCACGAGCGCCTCGCTGGTGCCGGCGGCCGTGACGATCTTCTGCTGGGGTGTGCTGGCCTTCGCGCTGATATCTCCATTGCAGATGCGCGTCGTCAACGAAGCAGCGCAGGCGCCCAATCTCGCCCCTACCCTCAATCAGGGTGCATTCAACCTCGGCAACGCCGCAGGCGCCTGGATCGGCGGTCTCGCCCTGACCAACGGTCTGGCCTATCGCGAGTTGCCGTGGATCGGCGTGGCTCTGGCCGCTGTCGCGTTCACGCTTAGCTTTTTGTCGCATCGGCTCGATGTAAAGGCGTCCGTCGCCGGGGCGCCTGATGCCCCGGCGAAGCAGCGAGCCATGATGGAAGGCGCTCGATGACAGTCGAAAGCACATCGTTGGCCGCTGATCGCCGCGAGACATTTGTGTTGCAGGAGATTCAGCCTGGCCTGCTCGGATTGATGGATGGCTCGGTGTCTAGCAGCCTGTCGGACTTAACGCATTATCGGGATATTGGGTAGAATCGCGAGAGCGGTTTTGATTCGAGATCCGGGTTCTGCGATGAGCAACTTTCGC
>Ga0209890_10001034_pt1 | contig 12711 bp, 9 predicted proteins | sample OrgsoiDNA2013049_FD_185799 | JGI IMG/M metagenome (GOLD analysis project Ga0209890, IMG submission 185799) | Permafrost soil microbial communities from the Arctic, to analyse light accelerated degradation of dissolved organic matter (DOM) -... | ecosystem: Environmental > Terrestrial > Soil >... | reverse complement strand
TTCGGCCACGCCTGCGAGGTGGCGTCGCGGGAGTTCGGTATGGGATGGATCGAACTGCGCGGCATGTGGAAGAAGAACATCCTCAAGCTCGACGACAAAGAAGTGGCGGAAGCGCGCCGGATTCTCGAAAAGTACCAGCTGAAGGTGACCGACATCGCCAGCCCGCTCTTCAAAGTCGACTGGCCAGGCGCGCCGAAATCAAAGTTCAGCGAGGCCAAGAGTTTCGGCGCGGACTTCACGCTGGCGCAGCAAGACGAAGTTCTGGAGCGCGCCATGGACCTGGCGAAGGCGTTTCAGACCGACCGCGTGCGCTGCTTCGATTTCTGGCGGTTGGAAGATCAGGTTCCCTACCGCGCCGCCATCAACGACAAGCTGCGGGATGCTGCGGCAAAGGCGGCCAAGAAGGGCATCATTCTCGTGCTCGAAAATGAGTCAGCCTGCAACACGGCAACCGCAGCCGAGGCTGTCAAAGTGTTGAGCGCGGTGCAGTCTCCATCGCTCATGCTGAACTGGGACCCGGGCAACGCCGCCGCCAGCGGTGAGATTCCATACCCGGACGGCTACAACCTCCTGCCGAAGGATCGCATTGGCCACTGCCACTGCAAGGACGTCGTCAAGAAGGGGAGGAAATCCGACTGGGCGCCGATGGGCGGAGGAATCATCGACTGGGCGGGCCAGTTCAAGGCCCTCAAGCACGACGGCTACCACTTCGCAGTGAGCCTCGAAACTCACTGGAGCGGCGGCGGTTCGCCGGAAGAGTGTTCGCGCCAGAGTTGGGCAGGGATGAAAAAACTGCTGCAGCAGGCGGATGCGACTTAAGCCGCACTAGTGTCAGTCCACATCAGGGAGGATCCGATGAACGATCAAACGAGGCGTGCCTTTTTGAAGCAGGCCGCAATGGGAACAGCTGCCGTGCTCGCGTATCCAACTTCCACCGTGCTGGGGGCGAACGACCGCGTCCGCGTGGGCATGATCGGTGTGGGCGATCGCGGCAACGATCTGCTGGGACAGATTCGCTCGGTCCACGGCGTTGAACTGGTGGCGATGGCGGATGTCTACAGCCGCCGCCGCGATGAGGCGAAGAGTAAAGTGCCCGGCATTCAGACCTTCGACGATCACCGCCGCCTGCTTGACACGAAAGATATTGACGCCGTCATCGTGGCCAGTCCGCTGCACATCCACACGCGGCATTTTCTCGACACGCTGGCCGCCGGCAAGGATCTCTATTCCGAGAAAACCATGACCTGGTCGATCCCGGAAGCTGACAAATGCCTGGCCGCCGCCAAAGATTCCAATCGCGTCATTCAGATCGGATTGCAGCATCAGAGTTCCGGCGCACAGACCGACGCCAAGCAATGGATCAAAGACGGATGGGTCGGCAAAGTCACGCAGGTAGAATCCTGGATGAGCCGCAACACGCCCCACGGCAAGGGACAGTGGGTGCGCCCTGTACCGTCCGACTGCACTGCGCAGAATGTCAACTGGAGCGCATTTCTGAATGGCCGCCCCGACCGCCCTTTCGATCCTTACAAGTTCATCAACTGGCGCCTGTTCTGGGAGTTCGCCGGAGGCAATTGCGCCGAGAATATGGTGCACCAGATCGCATGGATCATGGGCGCACTCGACCTGCCGCTGCCGTCGGCGGCCTACATGTCAGGGGGCGTCTTCTCGGAAAAGGACGGACGCGAAGTTCCGGACACGATCGTGGTGACGCTCGATTTTCCAAATACGGTTGTGACCTGGCAATCCACCTTCAGCAACAAGCGCTACGATATGGCCGACCGCATTCTGGGCAGTGACGGCACGCTCGAGCATCACTTCGAAGAAGCCCTCGAGTACTGGCCCGAAAAGACGAATCGTTCCGATGGAGAGTCGAAGCGCGGCAGTTCGCACAATCAGAACCACATGGCGAACTGGATCGACTGTGTCCGCAGCCGCGGGGTTCCGAATGCCCCGCCGGAGATCGGCTACCGCTCGGCCATCGCGGTGCACATGGCCAACCTCTCATACAAAAACAAGCGCCGACTCACGCTGGAGGAAGCGAAGGCGATCATACCGGAATTCTAGGTTAGAATCGCGCTCGCTCGCACCATACACCCTGTCATCCTGAGCGAAGCGAAGGACCTGTGGAGCTAACCACGCGAGTACATAGGTCTTTCGCTTCGCTCAAGATGACAAATCATTCGTATTGCAAATCGAAGAAGACTCGGTCGGACCGGAGCGGCAGGGGTAAATGATTGGCGCAGTCGATATCGGCGGAACGAAAATCGCGGTCGGCATGGTCGATGCTGGTGGCAAGGTGCTTTCCCGAATGGAAGCTCCCACGGACCCGGATCGTTACGCGAGCGGGATCGAGTCGATCGGCCGCATGCTGCGTGAAACGGCGGCTAAGGCGGGCGTGGAGCTCTCTGGCATCGGCATCGGATCTACTGGGCCGGTCGATCCCATACGCGGTGAGTTCGGCGACGTCGATTTCCTTCCTGGTTGGCGCGGGAAAAATCCGGTCAAGGATCTGGAGCAGATATTCAACGTGCGCGTGGCACTTGAGAACGATGGCGATGCCGCCGCGCTCGCTGAAGCGGGCTGGGGCGCGGGGCGCAATCGCTCGCGGCTGATCTATGTGACCGTCGGGACCGGCATTGGCGGTGGAATCGTGCTCGATGGCCAACTCTATCGTGGCGTCGACGGCGCCCACCCCGAGGTTGGACACCACGTAGTCGATCCCGCGGGGCCGGAGTGTTCGTGCGGGTTCCGCGGTTGTTGGGAATCGCTCGCTGCCGGTCCTGCCATGGTGGCGTGGATCGAGAGCCATGCGCCTGCCGCCTATCTGCATCGCCCGGATATCACGGCTAAGAGGATCTGTGAACTTGCCCAAGAAGGCGATGAAGTTGCGCTCCAGGCCGTCGAACATGAGGCCTACTATCTCGGCTTGGGGATTGCGAATCTGATCAACCTGTTTACTCCCGATGCCATCGTGCTGAGCGGCAGCGTGATGAAGAGCGCGCCGCTGTTTCTCGATCGCATCCACGAGGTCATTCGTCGCGGCTGCCGGTTCGTCCCGGCCGAAAAGACGCAGCTCACGCTGGCTTCTCTGGGAGATGACACCAACCTCATCGGGGCGGCGAGAGTGTGGCACTACAGGTTCGGCAGGTAGCGCTGCCATCCGAACGGCTAGGGTGAGACGCCCCTTCGACAAGCTCAGAGGAAGGCTCTCACGAAAGCCGGCAGGATGCCGGCGCTACCTAAGTCGTCCCGCCTTCCAGTTCCTTCGCCAATCTGTTACTGTTTTTAGTCCGCTTTTTGTGGGTTTGTGGAGCACCGTTACCGAACTCGCAGACCAACCCATGAAAGGATTGCCGCTCACAGCCGGGCACTCCCGGAAACGCCGCGAAGGCCAGTTTGGCCGATCGGCACGGAAAGGATGACAGCCGCGTGATCGTCGGAGTTCCAAAAGAAAGCTATCCCGGGGAACGTCGTGTTGCGCTCGTTCCTGTGGTCGTTCCCAACCTGGTCAAGGCGGGACTCGAGGTCATTGTGGAAACCGGGGCCGGCGAGCAGGCTGGCTATCCGGATGCGATCTATGTCGAAAAGGGCGCGAAGATTGTCCCCGATCGCGCTGCGGTATTCGGCACCGCCGACATTGTCGTGCAGGTTCTCTGCTACGGCTCGAACGACATCACCGGCAAGGCCGACCTTCCGCTGATGCGCAGCGGTCAAACGCTCATCGGATTCCTGCGGCCCCTCGGTTCCGCGGAAGTTGTGCAGGAGATCGCACAAGCGGGCGTCACCTCTTTTTCCGTGGAACTCATGCCCCGCACCACGCGCGCTCAGAGCATGGACGCGCTGTCCTCGATGGCCACGTGTTGTGGCTACAAGGCAGTGTTGCTGGCCGCCGAAACCTCGCCGCGAATTTTTCCCATGATGACCACCGCCGCGGGTACCGTTACGCCCGCCCGCGTGTTCGTCATCGGCGCCGGCGTCGCCGGACTGCAAGCCATCTCGACAGCTCGCCGCCTCGGCGCAGTGGCCTCGGCCTACGACATGCGCCCCGCCGCCAAAGAGCAGGTGCAGAGCCTGGGTGGACGCTTCGTGGAACTTCCCATCGAAGCCCAGAATGCCCAGGACGCTCGTGGCTACGGCACTGCACAGGACGAGACCTTCTACGCCCGCCAGCGCGAACTGCTGACGCGCGTGGTCGCGGAGAGCGACGTCGTCATTACCGCTGCGGTCATCCCCGGCAAGAAATCGCCCGTGTTGATCACCGCAGATATGGTGAAAGGCATGGCGCCAGGTTCTGTGATTGTCGATCTCGCCGCCGAACGCGGCGGCAACTGCGAACTGACCCGCACCGGGGAAACGGTGAAGGTGCACGGAGTCACGATCATCGGCGCCATCAACCTGGCCACCAGCGTGCCGTACCACGCTAGCCAGATGTACGCCCGCAACGTCACCACGTTCCTTCTCTACATGGTGAAAGAGGGCAAGCTGCAACTGAACCTGCAGGATGAAATCATGCGCGAGACCATGATTACCAACGGCGGCGAGGTGGTGAACGCGCGCGTGCGAGACTTCTTCAAGATGCCGGCGTTGGCCACGGCGGGCTGATAGTTTGGCAACGGCGAAGGTGTTGTGGAAGGGCATGGCTTCAGCCGTGCCGTCGAGAGCGGCAGAGATGCGGGGCTTTAGCCCCTGAGGGAGCTTATGGGATCCAACCTGATCGACGCACTTTTCGTATTCATGCTGGCGGCCTTCATCGGATTCGAAGTCATCCGCCACGTCTCTCCTCTGCTGCACACTCCACTCATGTCGCTGACCAACGCTCTGGACGCGATTGCCGTTGTTGGCGCAATCGTTCTGGTAGGCGAGAAGAAAAGCACGTTCGCGACGGTATTAGGCGTGATTGCCATCGTCGCCGCGACCAGCAACGTAGTCGGCGGATTCTTCATCACCGACCGCATGCTAAGGATGTTCAAAACCAGCCGCCCGACAAAGCCACAACTAACGAAGCCATAATTTATGACCGAGTTTGCTGGAAGCCAGTACCTCATCGAAATCGTTTATCTCATCGCCAGCGCCCTGTTCATTCTGTCGCTGAAGTGGATGAGTTCTCCCGCCACCGCGCGCCATGGCATTCTGGCCGGCGAAATCGGCATGGTGCTGGCCATCGGAGGCACGCTGCTCCATCACGGCATCGTCGACTACAAGTGGATCATCATCGCGCTCGTACTGGGCACGGGCATCGGCATCCCGCTGGGCATGGTGCAGATGACAGCCGTCCCCCAGCGGACCGCACTCAGCCACGCCTTTGGCGCACTCTGCGTGACGCTGGTCGGCACCGCCGAGTTCTACCTGCGCAGCCCGAACGTTCCCAAGTTCATGATGTCGGTGCTGTCGATGGAAGTGATCCTCGGAGGCCTGACTTTTACCGGCAGCCTTATGGCGGCGGGGAAGCTGCAGGAAATCCTTCCGCAGCGGCCCATTACGTATAAAGGGCAGAACCTTGTCAACCTCCTGTTGTTTTGCGTCGCCGTCGGTAGTTCGGTTTACCTCGTGCTGCATCCAGAAGCGAAGGTGTTCTTCCCGATCATCGTTGGCGTGTCTCTAATCTTTGGAGTGCTGCTTGTAATTCCCATTGGCGGCGCCGACATGCCGACGGTGATCTCGTTGTTGAACTCCTATGCCGGTCTTTCGGCCGCCGCCATGGGATTCGTCATCAACTCGAAACTCCTGATCATCGCCGGCGCGCTCGACGGATCCTCCGGCCTAATCCTCTCCATCATCATGTCGAAGGCGATGAACCGTTCGTTCGCGAACGTGCTGTTCGGAGCCTTCGGCCAAGTGCACGCGTCGGCCGCCGCCGGACAAGAAGCCAAGCCCGTGCGCAGTGCCACCGCCGAGGAAGCTGCCGCGATTCTGTCGGCAGCCAACAAAGTGGTCATCGTCCCTGGATATGGAATGGCGGTTGCCCAGGCGCAGCACAAAGTCCGCGAACTGTATGACGCGCTCACCAAAAAAGGAGTCGAGGTCCGTTTCGCTATCCACCCCGTCGCTGGACGAATGCCGGGCCACATGAACGTGCTGCTCGCCGAAGCCGACATTCCCTACGACCGCCTGATCGAAATGGACGAGATCAACGGCGACTTCCCCCAAACCGACGTTGCCCTGATCATCGGCGCCAACGACGTGACCAACCCCGCCGCCCGCACCGATCAGTCGAGCCCGATTTTCGGCATGCCCATCCTCGACGTGGACAAAGCTCACACCGTCATGGTCATCAAGCGCAGCATGAGCCCCGGCTTCGCCGGCATCGACAACCCGCTGTACTATCTCGAGAACACGCTGATGCTTTTCGGCGATGCGAAGCAGTTCGTGGGCGCGATTGTGCGCGAACTGGGCGGGGGGCACTAGGCAGTGAAGAAGTTGGTCAATGGGTAGAGATCCAAGATGCGACGATTGCAGGGGAGACGGCAAATGCGCGGAGTGTGTCGGCACAGGCACCAATGTCCACCTCAATGAGAGCGAACCGAAATGTAAGCAGTGTGCGGGAACAGGGACCTGTCCGGCCTGTAAAGGTACGGGCATAAGCTCGCATCTGTGGAGATCGAACTGACGATTGGTCTCCATCTAGCATGGTAGTAGACTTAAGAGTGTTTGGAGACCAACACTGTGCAGTCTTCCAACGGCGTCATCGTCCGCGATCCCGATGTTCTCGGAGGGACGCCCGTGTTCCGTGGCACCCGCGTTCCATTTCAAGCCTTGCTCGATTATCTGGAGGGCGGCCAAACTCTGGGCGAGTTCCTCGAGGACTTTCCCACCGTCACCCGTGAAGCCGCCGTTCATGCTCTTGAGCACGCCAAGTCACTCGTAGTCGGCCAATTGGGATGAGGCTGCTTCTCGACGAGTGCGTCCCCAGAAAGTTCAGGAACTTGCTGTCCGGTCATGATTGCCGCACGGTGCCCGAAGAGGGGCTCGCGGGCAAGAAGAACGGAGAACTGCTGTCGCTCGCTGAGAAGTCAGGTTTTGAAGTTTTCCTGACGCTCGACCGCGGCCTCGAGTACGAACAAAACCTGCAGGGAAGAATCATCGCAGTAGTCTTGATCCGCACTACATCAAGCCGCTTGGTGGATTTGTTGCCTCACAGCCCCGAGATTCTGCGAGTGCTTCGTTCCATCCGGCCTGGCGAACTTGTAAAGGTAGGCTGAAAAGGAAGTGAATCCTTCTATGCGAACCTCACTCATTGTTGGAATATTTCTTTTCCTGGCGTCCTTCGCCGCCGCTCAATCCCAACCTCAACTCAACCTCATGCCCATGCCCGCTGCGGTTCAACCTGGCACGGGACAATTGCCGATCAATCAATCGTTCTCGGTTACGGTTACTGGAACTCACGACGCATCGCTCGACAGCGAAGTCCAACGATTCGTGGCGCAACTTTCCAGGCAAACCGGAATTCCATTTCGGCCCAAAGCTGGCGCTGCCCCGACGCTGCAGATTCATGCCGACCACGGTCGCCAAGCCGTGCAGAAACTCGGAGAGGATGAATCGTACGAACTGACCGTCGCCGATTCCGGTGCGAAGCTTACGGCGCCGACGACTCTGGGCGTACTGCGCGGCCTCCAGACATTTCTCCAGCTCGTCGAAATCACTCCGACCGGATTCGCCGCTCCCGCCGTCACCATCAAAGATCAGCCGCGGTTTCCCTGGCGCGGCATGCTCATCGACGTCAGCCGCCACTTCATCCCGATCGACGCGCTCAAACGCAACCTCGACGGCATGGCCGCGGTAAAAATGAACGTCCTGCACTGGCATCTCTCCGACGACCAGGGGTTTCGCGCCGAGAGCAAGGCATTTCCCAAGCTCACCGGAATGGGCTCCGACGGTATGTTCTACACGCAGGAAGAAATTCGCGACTTGATCGCCTACGCACACGATCGCGGTATCCGCGTGATGCCCGAATTCGACATCCCCGGTCACAGCCGTTCGTGGTTCCTGGGCTATCCCGAGCTATCGAGCGGCACCGGCCCCTACACGCTCGAAGGTGGCGGCCCCGGCACATACATTGATCCGATAATGGACCCCACGCAGGAGTCCACCTACAAGTTCCTCGAAAAATTCATTGCCGAAATGGCCAAGCTTTTCCCTGATGCCTACTTCCACATTGGAGGCGACGAGGTCGACGGCAAGCAGTGGGACGCCAATCCGAAAATTCAGGCGTTCATCCGCGCCCACGGCATGAAGAACAATCAGGACCTACAGGCCTACTTCAACCAGCGCCTGCAGAAAATCGTGGCCAAGAATCACAAGATCATGGTTGGCTGGGACGAGATTCTGCATCCCGATTTGCCGAAGACGATCGTCGTGCAATCGTGGCGTGGGCAAGCGTCGCTGGCTGCGGCCGCGAAACAGGGCTACCGCGGCCTCCTAAGTTTCGGATACTACCTCGACCTGATGTGGCCGGCCGCGCGGCACTATGCCGTCGACCCCATGGCCGATGCCGCCGCGACTCTGACTCCCGAAGAGAAAGGCCTCATCGTCGGTGGGGAGTCTTGTCAGTGGGCGGAGTGGGTTACTCCCGAAAATATAGACTCGCACATCTGGCCGCGCAATGCGGTGATCGCGGAACGGCTTTGGTCTGCGCAGGATGTCAAAGACGTTGCCTCGATGTACACGCGGATGAACGCCGTGAGTCTCGACCTCGAGTTTCTTGGTCTGACTCACCGCTCCGCTCGCCTACACATGTTGCATCGCATGGCCGGGACTGCTGACATAGCCGCACTGCGCAATCTCGCGGATGTCGTCGAGCCGGTCAAAGACTATGACCGCTGGAGCGACGCGAAAGGTCCTATCGACTTTCACTCTCCTTTGGCTCGCATGATCGATGCGGTCAGTCCGGAGAGTGACACCGCACGCCACTTCAGCGATCTGGTGCAGACCTTCGCCCAGAGCGGCTACAAAGACCAGGCCGCCGAGACGCAGATCCGTAGCTGGCTTACAACCTGGCGGGATAACGACGCCAAACTGCATCCTGTGCTCGAGCAATCGTTTTTCCTTCAGGAAGACGAGCCCTTATCGCAGAACCTGTCTGCGCTGGGCGCGGCCGGTCTGCAGGCGCTCGACTATCTCGACAAAGGTCAACCCGCGCCGGATGGTTGGAAGACGCAGCAACTCGCGGTGATCGAGCAGGCCAAGACGCGCCAGACGGACGTGCTGCTGATGGTGGTTGCGCCCGTGCAGCAATTAGTCGAAGCGGGTGCGGGCCAAGCCCAGCACAACTAAACCAACCACGACCGAGACGGCGCTATCACAGAGTCCCTCGCGAGTCTTCGATATAATCCGCCTCGGTTTGTTCTTGCCCTTTCTCCGCGATGGGAAGGGCAAACGGAGCGCCCATGAAATCAGGACTGAACCACGTCGTTTCCGTCTTCGCCGCAATCCTATTCGTTGCCGTCCAACTCTTCGCACAGTCTTCCGACGCCGCCCATGCAAAAGCCGCCGCCCTCGTCCAGCAGATGACGCTGGAAGAGAAGATCGACTACATCGGCGGGACGGGCTTCGCCATTCGCGCCGTGCCCCGGCTCAACCTTCCCGCGTTCGAAATGTCTGACGGTCCCATCGGAGTGCGCTCCAATTCCGGCTTTCCGTCGACCGTCTATGCCGCTGGCATTGGGCTGGCCGCCACCTGGAATCCGGCTCTCGCCGAACGAGTCGGCGCGGGAATCGGCAAAGACGCGCGCGCCCGTGGCATTCACTTCATGCTCGGCCCTGGCGTGAATATTTACCGCCAGCCGGTCAATGGCCGCAATTTCGAATACTTCGGCGAAGATCCATTCCTGAGTTCCAGCATGGCTGTAGGCTACGTCACGGGCATGCAGAGCCAGGGCGTGAGCGCCACCATCAAGCATTTTCTCGGCAATAACTCCGAGTTTTTGCGTCATGATTCCGACTCCGTCATCGACGAGCGCACCCTGCGCGAAATCTATCTGCCCGCTTTTGAGGGTGCGGTGAAGCGCGCCCACGTCGGCGCCATCATGGATTCCTACAACTTCACCAATGGCACGCACATGACCGAGAACGGCTACTTCAACACCGATGTTGTCCGCAAAGACTGGGGCTTCAACGGCGTGATGATGTCGGACTGGGTCGCAACTTACGACGGAGTGGCCGCTGCCAACGGCGGGCTCGATCTCGAAATGCCTAATGGCGCCTTCATGAACCAGAAGAATCTTCTGCCCGCGGTGAAGGATGGCCGTGTGAAGGCCGCGACCATCGACGAAAAGATCGCTCACATCCTGGAAACCGCTGCGCGATTCGGCTGGCTCGACCGCGCTCAGATAGATATGTCCCTATCGAAGTACAGCGCGCCCGATCAACAAGTGGCGCTCGATGCTGCCCGCGAGAGCCTGGTCCTGCTGAAGAATGATGGCAAGTTGCTGCCCCTCGACAAGGGAAGCACGAAGTCAGTTCTGGTCGTAGGTCCCAACGCATATCCTGCTCAGATCGTCGGCGGCGGAAGCGCCCGCGCCAGTGCATTCGCGCCCGTGACCGCGCTGCAAGGGCTGGGCAATTTCCTCGGCACATCGAGCACCGTCTACTACGAGCGTGGAGTGCCGACCGTAACTGATCTCGCCCGTTCCACGGAGTTCATGACCGCGCCTCAGGATGGGAAACGCGGCGTGACCGTGGACGTGTTTCCGAATCTCGAATTATCCGGCGCACCGAAGACAACTTCGACGCTGAACCACATCAATGTCACCGGGACGAGCTGGGAGAGTTTTGCCGGCGACTTCGAAGCAGCCCTGGCTCTGTTTGCTTCGGGTAGAAAGACCGAATTGTCCCGCCGCTGGACCGGCTACTACATGGCCGCCGAGAGCGGTCCTTACGAGGTTGTTCTGCAAGGCAGTGGCGAGAGAGCCGGCAATCGCGTTTACGTAGACGACAAACTCCTGATTGACAACTGGAAGATCGCGCGCGCCCTGCAGCCCCACGTCACGCTCGAACTTTCCGCTGGTCCGCATAAAGTTGTGGTCGAGGACCGTCAGAGCTCGGCCATCGGCGGACGAATCCGCCTCGGCATCGCCGACCAACGCAAGCTCGTGAGCGAGGCCGCGAAGACTCTTGCCGCGAAGGTCGACGTGGTAGTCGTCGCCGCCGGGTTCGATCCCGACAGCGAGTCGGAAGGCTCCGACCGCACCTTTGACCTTCCCGTTGGACAGGAAGAGTTGATTCGCGAACTCTCCGCCGCGAACCATAAAACCGTAGTTGCCGTCACCTCGGGCGGAAACGTCGATCCCGGAAACTGGCTCGACCATGTCCCCGCCTACATCGAGATGTGGTATCCCGGAGAGCAGGGTGGAACTGCCCTCGCCGAAATTCTCTTTGGCGTGGTGAATCCTTCCGGACATCTTCCCGCCACGTTTGAACGCCGCCGCGAAGACAATCCGACGTTCGCAACCTACTATCCCGAGGCCGATACCAAACGCGTGACCTACAAGGAGGGTGTGTTCGTAGGTTACCGCGGCTACGAACACAATGGCGTGAAGCCGCTATTTCCGTTCGGCTACGGCCTCAGCTATACCACGTTCAAGTACGCGAACTTGTCGGTTGCTCCGGTCACGGGCTCGGCGGATGCGCTCTACACCGTTTCCTTCGATCTCAGCAACACCGGAGACCGTGCCGGGGCAGAAGTCGCCCAGGTCTACGTTGCGGACGATCATTCGAAGATTGCCCGTCCCGCCAAGGAGTTGAAGGGTTTTGCGAAGGTCACACTACAACCTGGAGAGACGAAACACGTCTCCGTGAATCTCGATGCTCGGTCCTTCGCTTATTTTGACGCGGCTGCGAAGCAATGGCACATCATGCCGGGAACATTCGGCATTCTCGTTGGAGGCTCGTCGCAGGACATCGCGCTGAAAGGTTCGGTGGCGGTGACAGAGGCAATCGCCAACACGAAGATGTAGAGCAGGAAGTGTACAGAAAACCCTGGCGAGGCGCGCTTCAAAAATCCAATCGCAAGCGCCGTCTCGCCAGGGTTTCTACTTTGTCGCTCACGCGCCTACGGCGTGAACTTATAGACCGCGCCGTCGTTTCCGTTACCTCCATGGACGGTCGCTCCGTAGAAATTCCCCGCGGAATCGCCGACCATTCCGTTGTAAGCGAAGCCCGGCTGCGGAGTGCCGGGGAAGCGATACGCCACGCTCTCGGTCCACTTGCCATTGCTACCGGGAGTCATTTTGAAGATGACGCCGCAAGTGCACGCCGCCGCGCCGCCGTCACTCGTGGTTCCATACAGATTGCCCGCCGCATCCGCTACCAGGCTGCTGATGGGACTCGCTCCGTCCGTTCCCCCTTTGAAGCTGTACAGCACGCTTTCGGCCCACGTTCCATTGCTGTGCGTTAGTTTGTAAACCGTGCCCAGGTCATTTACGCCGGCGTAGTACGTCGTCCCGTAAAGATTCCCCGCCTTGTCGGAGATCACGCCGCCGTAGGGCAAGGCTCCGTCGGGCTGATCCTTGAAGGCATAGAGAGTCGTGAACTTCCATTTTCCCTGGCTGGGTGAGAGCTCGTAGATGGTGCCGAATCCGTTCGCGCCGCCCACCGTGCAGACTCCGTACAGACTCCCTGCAGCATCGATCAGGAACCGGCTGGCCGATCCTCCGCCGCCATCGTTGCCGCCAGTAAAGGTGTGAATGACGCGCAGCTTCCAGCCGCCACCAT
>Ga0209890_10001033_pt1 | contig 12723 bp, 11 predicted proteins | sample OrgsoiDNA2013049_FD_185799 | JGI IMG/M metagenome (GOLD analysis project Ga0209890, IMG submission 185799) | Permafrost soil microbial communities from the Arctic, to analyse light accelerated degradation of dissolved organic matter (DOM) -... | ecosystem: Environmental > Terrestrial > Soil >... | reverse complement strand
AACCGGTCTTAACCAGGAATTTGTGAGCACCAGGTGCCCCTCCTTTTCGCCCTTTGCACTCCTCCCCACGTCGAACGCGGCGTGGTGGTCGCAACTCTTTGAAATCGCAAAGAGTCGGCAACCCGGACACTCCAGTTTCGTCCCGAGGTCGAGCTGAACTGAAACTCGTGTGAGTCCTCAGTGTCTGTGGTTAGTTATTCCGTTGCGTCTTTGGAAGCGTACGACTTCAGTAGTGCGTTAAGGGCTTAAGAGATCTCCGGCTTCAGGCGCTGAGGCTCCTTTCTCGACGACCATCCGCTAAAATCGATTCAGCATGAAAATCGGAGTCCTAGCCCTGCAAGGCGATTTCGACGCCCACCGCCGCCGCCTCGAGGAACTTGGCGCTGAAGTCGTCCTCGTCAAAAAGCCCGAGCAACTCGACTCCATAGACGGCCTGGTCATCCCCGGCGGCGAATCCGGCACATTCCTAAAGCTCCTGGGCGAACAAGGTTTCGCAAAGTTGAAAGACTTCGTAAAAGCCAAGCCCACCTTCGGCACATGCGCAGGCGCAATCCTCTTGGCAACTGAAGTGGAGAATCCCCAGCAGAAAGGCCTCGGCGCCCTCAACATCCGCATCCGCCGCAACGCCTACGGACGCCAGGTCGACAGTTCCATCCGCGAAGGCCGATTTATCCAGGACAAGCTCGGCGCCTCGCCCATGGAAATGGTTTTCATCCGCGCCCCCAAGATTGAGCACGTCGGAGAAGGCGTGGAAATTATCGCCACCGAAGGCGCCGACCCGGTAGCCGTCCGCCAGGGAAGAGCCATGGCCGCCACCTTCCACCCCGAACTCTCCGATGACCCTCGCATCCATCAAGCATTTCTTGATTTAGTAAGCGTGGCCGACACGCCGGTCCGCTGAAGCTGACTTTCCTCATGTCCTTCCGGATCTCCACAAGGGTTGTCATTCCGAACGCGTTCTTTTGGGGGAGGAACCTGCTTTTCCGTAAGCCAGAAGAATCACTTGACAAACCAATCATGTAACTGTAAGGTTACGCATTATGCGGAACCAAGCGGTTACATATTCCGGATCGCAAAAGACGGAAGCCACTTTCCAGGCCCTGTCCGACCCCACCCGCCGCGCTGTCCTCGATCTCCTCCGCCGCGGCAGCCAGCCCGCCGGACAGATCGCCGAAGCCTTCCCAGTCTCGCGTCCCGCAATCTCCAAGCACCTGCGCCTGCTGCGCCGCGCCCACCTCGTCCGCGAACACCGCGAAGGCCGCAGTCGAATTTACGAGCTCAATCCTGAGCCGCTGCGCGCGGTTGATTCCTGGATCGAGCAATACCGCGTCTTCTGGGCGGCCAGCCTGAACAATTTGAAAGCCTTTGTCGAAGCCGAACATGCGCGGGAAACGCAACCTTCCCGCAAACCCAAACCGTGATTCAACCTCACTCTCTCAGGAGAAAGGAACTCGTGATGACCAAATCCACTCGAATCGCAGCGTTAATGCTCGTGGCCCTCGCAGCCACCGCCGCCCTGGCTCAATCCGATGCCCAGAAATCCTTCACCCAACTCAAATCGCTCACCGGATCATGGGAAGGGAAGGCCCACGACGGCAAGCCTCTGCTGGTCTCCTACCGCGAAACCGCCGGAGGCTCCGCCCTCATGAGTGAAATCCAGGGCGACCATGGAATGATGTCGATGTTTAACCTTGATGGGCCCAACAAGCTGCTGATGACGCACTATTGCACGGCAGGGAATCAGCCGCGCATGCAGGCCAGCGTTTCGCCCGACGGCAAGACCATCACCTTCGACTATGTCGACGCGACCAATCTTGCCGCCCCTGACGCGGGTCACATGCAGCGCATGATTCTGACGGTGCTCGACGACAATCACCACACGGAAGACTGGACATTCGTCGACCACGGCAAGGAGATGAAAGAATTCTTCGACCTGCGCCGCAAACTGTAATCGAAACGGAACAAGCCATGCCCACAACCAAAGTTACTCCGGATCAAGACGCGGTCGTCAGCGAGATAGAAATCGCCGCTCCTGTCGACCGCGTCTTCCAGGCCCTGACCGCCGCCGGCGAACTCACGCACTGGTTCACCTCCCCGGAGTGCCCCGTCAAGTTGTGGGAGATGGACGCGCGCCTCGGCGGCCGCTACCGCTACGCTACGCAGCCCGGCTCCATCGTGGTCAACGGCGTCAGCGAGTTCGAGTGTCACGGCGAGATTCTCGAATACGATCCGCCGCGCGTCCTCGTCTACACCTGGCTCGCGAACTGGCACGAGGATGTCGCGCACCGTACCATCGTCCGCTGGGAACTCACACCCAAGTCCGGCGGAACGCACGTCAAGGTCACGCACAGCGGCCTGGCCACCATGCCCGTGGCCCGCAAGGATTACAGCGGCGGCTGGCCGGGTGTAGTCGAGATGCTGAAAACTTTTGTAGAGAAATAGTTCGAAGGAGACATCATGGCAACCGCAACCATCACGCCCGACCAGAATGCCGTCATCGCAGAAATCTTCATTGCTGCGCCTCCGGCCCGCGTCTTCCAGGCCATCAGCGATCCCAGCCAGCTTCCGAAATGGTGGGGACAGTCGGACTTGTACCGCGTCACCAAATCCACCATGGACGTCCGCCCCGGAGGCAAATGGCGCAGCGACGGCGTCGGCGCCGACGGCAAGACCTTCTATGTCGAGGGCGAATATCTCGAAGTCGATCCCCCGCGCCTGCTGGTACACACTTGGATCGGCAGCTACAGTGGCCCGGAGAAAACTATAGTTCGCTGGGAGCTCGAGCCCCACAGCGTTCACGGATTGGGCCCGAACGGGCCCCGGAAGTCCGGTACCGGCACTCTGGTGCGCGTTCGCCAGGAAGGCTTCGCCGGCAACCTCGAATCGGCCACGAGCCACGGCGACGGCTGGAAACGCGTCCTAGGCTGGCTCGAGGCCTTTGTAGAGAATTCGTCCGAAAACTCGGCAGGTTGAAAGAATCGCGAGGTACCCCACTCTTGTCACGTTCTTTGCGACAGGGTGGGGGTTCTGATCGATTCAGACACAACTCAAAATCAAGATTCCAGGGGCTGCAGGCTCCGGGAAGAGGACGAGAGGGATTCGATCGAGGATGGGCCCGGGAGCGTGACGGCGGGGCGTTCTTAGGGGGAGTCCGCGTCTTCAGAACTTGACCACGAAGGACACGAAGTCACACTAAGGAAAGCATACGGAGACAGCCAAAAGGGGGCTGTCCCTGCGTTTGTGTTCTGGAGTCAGCGTCCGGCGGCGGCTTTGGCTGCACTTGCTGGCGGCGTGCTCGCTACTGGGGCTGCCGGGACGCTGGCCGCGGGCGGTGCGGGCTGCTTTGAGCACAGTTCGATCACTTCGGAAATGCGCTGACTTTCGTGCTGCTTGGCCATCTGCCAGTTGCGCAGAGCTTCTTTCTCGCGGAGTACCTGGGCGTCGTTCTGCTGGATGCGCTCGGCATAGTGCGCGGTGACTTTCTCCATTTCCGCCTGGATCTTGGCGTTTTCCTGGGCCTTGCGGGCTTCGAATTCTTCCAGCTGTTTCTGCTGTCCGGTTTCGTAGGAATTGAGGGCCTGCTGGCGATGGGTTGCGTCCTGGAGCAAATCGTCGGCCGAGGTGCCGGCGGCGTCGAGAGCCATGAGCACGGAGGCGCGCTTGATGTCTTTCGACAGGTCGCGGATGCGGTCGCTGTCGAGCATCTCGACGACCTTGTGGACTCCGTATCCGGTGCGGGGGCTCAGGATTCCGGCCGCGTGGTAAATGTCGTCGTAGGAGAGGAGATTGCCTTGGGGGCCGGTCAGGCCTGCGGCGGGATTCGCTTGCGAGTGGTTCATGGGAGCCTCCGTGGGGATAGTTTTGTCGGGCGCGTCGGTGCTGTCGGGCTGGCGTTGCCAGAACTTGGGAAAGAGTCGTTTGGGTTGCATAACTTTCCTTTCTTGACGAGGGGACGAGCCTTGGGTTTGAGATGGAGTGCTGGGAACTGGAGTGGTACGGAACGCTGGCGACCTTTGGGTAGGGCTCTCCAAGGTGCGAACCAGAGGGCCAGTATCGCGGCCCGGCGCAGCATCGCGTTTCGCATCAGTGCGCGGCTCGGGGTGCGTTACCGCAGCAGCACCAACAGCTTTCGGCTTCGCTTCCGGCTGTGCCAGACCGTTTTCGTGTTTGGCCGATGGCAGTGCGGCAGGGCTCTCTGGCGTGTTGCTTGCTGGTTCAGCTTGCAATGGTGCGGCGGCTTTCTGCGGGCTGGTGGTGGGGAGCGGACTGGTTTCGGCAGCACCGCGGAGCCGTTCGCGTCGAACTCCGAGGAGAAAGTCTCTACCATCGCGGCGACAGTTTCGGGCGACGGCGGAGAAATGTTCGCGGTGCCACTTTACCGTGAGCCTGGAGCCAACTGTGATGGGAGTCTTGATCCGGATGCAGGCGCCGGAAAGGGAAGTGTCCTCGAGGGTGGCCGGGGCGTGATAGGGGAGGCCGGCTGGGTCTTCCCAGCAGACTTCGGCGACTGCCCATATGGTCGTCCTTGGCTCGATGTTGCGGCCGTCCATGCCTTCTGTATCGGCGGGGTGGGAGAGGAGTTTAGTTACCAGCGGGTGGGAGGCGCGGTATGGGGGAACGGAGGTACGTGGGGATCGAAGCGGTGCGGGTTCTCGGGATGGTTCTCGGGTTTAGGCGAGAGGCAGCCGAGCCTCGCTCGGCGTGTCCGGGTCAAAGACCCGGACCCACACAAGACCCGGAACCACATGAGTTCAGAAGAGGCGCATGAATCCGGTGGCGGGGAGGTCGGGGGAGAGAAAGTGCGGATCCTTGAGTCCGGCGGCGCGGGCCAGGGCTTCGGCGGCGAGATATCCGCTGCGGACGGCGCCTTCCATGGTGGCGGGCCAGCCGGTGGCGGTCCAGTCTCCGGCCAGAAAAACTCGCGGCCAGGCTGTGGCGGATGCGGGACGGTGGGCGTCGATTCCGGGGCGCGGCGAGTAGGTGGCGTTCACCTCCTTGATGACTGCGGACTTGACGAGATTGGCGGCGCGGGCGGCGGGGAAGAATTCACGGACTTCGGCGAGGGCGAGGTCGACGATCTCGGAGCGGGATTTGTCGATTAGGGATTTCGACGAGCTTACGACGAGTTCGATGTAGCTGCCGCCCTCAGGGGCTAAAGCCGGATTTGTGTTGGAAGCCGTAACGGCACGACTGAAGTCGTACCCTTCCCGTTCTTGCTCGTTGCGCTCGTTCGTCCTGTGTTCGTGCCCGTCTCGCGGGCGCTCATTTCCTTCGATTCCATCGCGCTCGCGGCGGGCTTCTGCACGCATCGGCTGCAGACGGGATTTGTGGAACATCCATTGAATGGTGCGGTCGAGGAGGACGGCGTGGTCGAGATCGGAGATCTGGCGGTCGAACCAGAGGTGGATGCCGGTGATGGGCGCGGTTTCGAAGTGGGTGAGTTGCTCGCGGATCGGAGCGCTCTCGGGGACCTCGGGAAGCACGCGGTCCAGGGCATCGAAGGGAAGGGCGACGATGAGATAGTCGAACGCTTCGTCCTGATTGGCTTCTTGATCATCCTTTTGAGAGCGGAGCCGGACTCGGACTTGCGAAGGATCGGCGGCGAAGGTTTCGACCGGGCGGCGGAAGTGCAGGACGCCACCGCGGGCGCGGATGTAGTCTCCGGCTTTGTTGTAGAGGTCAGTGAGCGGGACGGTGGGCACTCCCATGTGGCGCGCCGCGGGAGACTTCATCGACTCGCGCACGACTTGTGCGGCGGCTGAGATGGAGATCAGATCGAGTTCCTCGCTGAGGGCGCTAACTAGAATGGGTCGCCAGAAGCGCTCGACTGCTTGCCTGGTTTGACCGTGGTGGTCGAGCCACTGTTGGAAGGACTGTCCGGTGTCACGCTGTTCGGTAAGGGTGAGTGGAACCAGGGCGCGCGCGATGGCGAACTTGTCGGCGGCGCTGAGGAATGAGAAACGCAGAAACGACGGCGCGGTGTGCAGTGGGGCAGGGAGTGGGGAAGACTTCATCACAGATGTGCGGCCGCCGGGCTCGATGAAAGTCATCTCGTCGTACCAGCGGATTTGGTCGGCGACGCCGATGCGGTGGTAGAACTCCAGCAGGTTGGTGCAGACGCGGAACAGGACGTGCTGACAGTTGTCGACGACTTCGCCGGTGCCGGGATGTTCCCAGGACGATGCTCGGCCGCCGAGGAAGGGACGCTTCTCGAAGAGGGTGACACGGAATCCCTTGTCGGAGAGGGCGCAGGCAGCGGCGAGTCCGGCGAGGCCGCCTCCAGCGACGGCTACCGTGGGTTGGGATGGGGTGGGAGGCATCGGGTCAGATTCGCGAGAACGTCCCCACTTCTCGCGCACAGAACGCGCGAGAAATGGGGCACCCGAAACCCGAGGTTCCTCCACTTCGTTCGCTTTCGCTCCGCTCCGGTCGGAATGACAAAGGTACGGGAGTCACAGGATTCGCTTGAAGAAACCTTTCCCGAGGATGCGCAGCTTTTCCCACGTGCTCAGGGCGACTTTAGCGGTGAAGACGTCGTATTGTTTTTCGGCGATTCTTTCGAGCAGGCGGCGGTAGATGGTGACCAGCACCCACAAGGCGGGCTGGCTGTCTTCGGCGATGTAGGGAATCAGCTCTTCGCCGGAGGCGAAGTACTCGCGGGCGCGGTCGGCTTCGAGCATCAGCAATGGGCGGAAGCGCGCGGGATCCGGTGTTGCAAGCAGTTCGGAGGCGGACAGGTCGAACTTTGCCAGGTCTTCTTCTGGCAGATAGATTCGGCCCATGGCCGCGTCTTCTTTGACGTCGCGAATGATGTTGGTGAGTTGGAAGGCCAAGCCGCAACGTTCGGCCAAGGGCTCGGCTGCGGGATCGCGGTATCCGAAGATGTGGATGCAGACCAGGCCGACGACGGAGGCGACGCGATAGCAGTACAGGCGGAGGTCTTCGAAAGTCTTGTATTGAATGGTGAGGCCGGGTGCGCTGGTGGTTTGGGCGGAGGCCTCCTCCTCTTCAACGTCCATGGACGTGCCGAGGGCGAGTTCGTCGAGCAATCCGGCGGGGATGGAAAATCGACGCTGGGCATCGGTCAGGGCCAGCAGGATGGCGTCGTCGGTGGGTTCGCCTCGCTGGGCGCGGTGCAGAGCGCTGAGCCAGGTGTCGAGCTTCTGCCGGCGATCGGGCAGGCTGAGCGTGGGATCGTCCGCAATGTCGTCGCAGCGGCGCATGAAGGCGTAGACCGCGCAGAGGGCTTCGCGCTTGCGGCGCGGCAGGACGAGAAACGCGTAGTAGAAGTTTTTCGCCGCCGTGCGGGTGATGCCTTTGCAAACGGAATACGCCATGACGAGCTGGGGCGGGGCTGGGGTCCAGGGAATCGGAACCTGCTGCGTGCCCGCGCTCATCGTTTTTCTCCGAGACCGCTTCCAAAAAGTTTTCCCATGGCGGCACGCGCTACGAGAGCGAGTTTGCGGGGCTTGGAGATGGCCGGACGGTTTCCGAGCACCGCGTATTGTAGCTTTTCAATCGCGTTGAGGATTTCCTGTCCACCGCGGCTGAAGAGATCGAGATCAACGGCGAGTTCGCGGTCGACTTGGGCGATGAGCGGCAGGCCCTGACGAAACCAATCGCGGGCGCGCTCGACTTCAAACTTCATCATCGAAGAGGACGCGGGAGTGTTCTGGTCGCGTGCGATCTCGTCTTCGGTGACATTGAAGAGGCGAAGGTCTTCGAGGGGTAAATAGATGCGGCCTTTGGCGTAGTCGGCGCTGACGTCTTGCCAGAAATTGGCGAGTTGCAGCGCGGTGCAGGTGAAGTCGGAGAGGTGCTGGCGCTCGGCGTCGCGGTATCCGCAGAGGTAGAGAACAAGGTGGCCCACGGGGTTCGCGGAATACTTGCAATAGGCCAGCAGCTCGTCGAATGTTTCGAAGCGCGTGACGGTTTGATCTTGGCGAAAGGCGATAAGCAGGTCGGAGAATTCGTGCTTGGGAATGTCGAACTGGCGGACGGTTTCGGCCAGTGCTACGAATACGGGATGCTTCGGGGTGCCGTCGTAGCAGGCGTCGAGTTCGTGCTGCCACTGATCCAACAACTCGAGCGAGGCGGCGGTGTCGCCGACCTCATCTCCCAAGTCGTCGGAGATGCGGCAGTAGGCGTAGACATTGAAGAAATGCTGGCGCAGGCGGCGGGGAAGGAACCAGCTGGCGACGGAAAAATTCTCGTAGTGGGTGCGGGCCAGGCGGGCGCAGTATGCGCGGGCTTCATCGAGCGCGGGGGGCGTGGAGGGGATGGCGTAGTGCGCGGGCAGGCGGCTCCAGCCGAGAGCGGCGGGCGTGGGCGGCGCGGTTTGGGCGGCGGTCTGAGTCACAAGTGTTTCTTGCGACATCGGCAACGCAGCCGATGTCGCGGTTTCTTTCGCCCCTACGGGGCTCGTCGATTCTCTACTCGATCACCGACGGCTTGCGCCGTGGGCTGTAATCTTTCGCTGCCCTTCGGCTCCGCTCAGGGCAGGCTTTCGCGGCTGGATGATTCGTCGAGCCGTCGTGAGAACTCCTCTACGCGGTCGTGCCGGCTTCCGGCATTGCAGGGGTCCTTCGACTGCGTCACTGGTTCGCATTCGCGAACCAGTGACTTCGCTCAGGACGACAAACAATCTGGAGCGCACGACTGAAGCCGTGCCCTTCCAAACCACTCGGCCCATTAATGGCCGGGGATGATTGCGGTTTTTATGTCGCCGCCACGGTTCAGCATATGGCGCAGAACCTGCTGCAGGCGCGACAACGGCGCCTCGCCGGTGATGTAGTCGGTGGGACGAATCTTTTTCGCCGCGATCAATCCAAAGGCCCGGCGTACCGTTTCCGGCGTGTGGTGGAACGTGGCTTTCAGAGTGATTTCGGAATAGTGCAGGCGATTGGTTTCGAGCTGTACCCTGGTGCCACTGGCACATCCACCGAAGAAGTTTACGGTGCCGCCTTTGCGGACCATATCGACGGCCCACTCCCAGGCATCCGGCTTGCCGACGGCCTCGATGACCACGTCGCAACCGCGCTTCTGCGGAGAGAGCGCGCGGACGGCGTCCACGACGTTCGGAACTTTTGTGGTCTGGATAATCTCGTGCGCGCCCATGTGCTTGGCGGCCTCGACCTGACCGTCGCGCTTGACGACGGAGATAACGTTGCAGCCGATGGCGCGGGCTACCTGCACGAACATGAGGCCGATGGGGCCGCCGCCCAGGATGGTGACCGTGTCGCCGATCTCGACGCCGGTTTCATGCAGGCCGCGCAGCACGCAGGCCAGAGGCTCGGTCATGGCCGCTTCTTCGACGCTGACCCCGGGCGGGATGATCAGCATGTTGGCTTCAACGATGCGTTTCGGCACGCGAATGTATTCGGCATAGGCGCCATTGTTAAAGAGGAGGTCTTCGCAGAGATTTTCCTGATGCTTGGAACAGTAGAAACACATCTGGCAGGGGGCGGAATTGAGGGCCACGACCCGCATGCCCTTCTTGAAGCCGTTGACGCCGTCGCCGACTTCCTCGATGATCCCGGCCAATTCATGGCCGAAAAGGGCAGGAGGGACAATCATGCGGGCGTGATAGCCGCGCTGGTAGACCTTGAGATCGGTGCCGCAGGTCAATGCGACCTGGACTTTGACCAGAACCTCGCCGACTCCCACGCGAGGGATGGGTACTTTTTCGATCTTAAGATCTTCTTTGCCGTACAAGACGGCGGCGGTCATTGTTCCGTTCACTGCTGGCTTCCTTCCCAAATACTGCCGGGCTGAATCATGATCTTCATTGAGGACGGTTGGGGATGGGCAGCCAGATCCAACGCTTGCGGGCTCTGAAGGAGCGGGAAGCGATGGCTGACCAGCCGTTCCAGATCCATCACACGGTTCATCACAAAACGGATCGACTCTTGCTGCAAGTCGACCGAAGCACTATAGGACCCCACCAGAGTTTTCTCATCGACACAGATGGCTGCAGGATCGATCAATGCCTCTCCGTGCTGCGTTTGTGCAAAAAGCAATACCCGTCCACCGGGACGGGCCGCATCCATCGCGGTGCGAATCAGGGAGTTACCGCCTACCGCGAGAATTACCGCGTCGGCGCCACGCCCTTCGGTCAACTCGCGGACGCGCTCCACTACATTTGCCCGCGATGCATCAATTGTAAGGTCTAACCCGAAGCTTAACCCTATTCTAAGCCTCTCCGGATATAAATCGGAAGTAATTAAGGTGACCCCCACCCGCCGGGCCAGCACACTCAATATGATGCCGATTGGACCTTGACCGATGGCCAGGACGGTTTCGCCGCGGCGGAGGCGCAGGGCCTCGATCCCCTTCATGCAGGTATTGACGGGTTCGACGAAACAGGCCTGCTCGAAGGAAACGCCGTCAGGGATGCGGACGGTGCCGTGCTCGACGATCCAGTCCATGACGCGGACGTATTCGGCGAAACCTCCGCCGGAAGGCTCGAACCCGGCGGTGCAACCGACTTTCTTGTAAGTCGCGCACTGGGCAAAAGTTTTGTTCTGGCAGTAAAAACACTGGCGGCAAGGGATGTGGTGGAAGACCATGACCCGGTCGCCCGGGCGGTACGCTTGGACGCCTTCGCCAACCGCTGCTATTACGCCGGAGGTTTCGTGTCCGAAGATGCGGGGGGCGGAATGGGAGCCGGTGGAAATCTTCTTGAGGTCTGTACCGCAGACGCCGCAGGAGTGCACGCGGACGAGCATTTCGCCGGGACCGATCTTGGGGACGGGCACAGTTTCGATGCGGATGTCGTTCACGCCGCGATAGACAGCCGCCTGCATGGTGGCGGGGATCGGATGCAGCTGAGTTTCGACCGTAAACTGTCCGGCAAGAGCCATTACTTTATTTTAGATGATGCCGGGGGCTGATTCGTTTCAAATCAAGGGGATGGGGGTGCCCGATGGTAACGAGGGTGGATATGGGGGGCGGGCATCCAATCCGCGTCGAAGAATCCAACGATCCCGCGGGCGAGACGCCGACGCTACGGTCGCGACGGGATGACCCTCAGGTGTCGGCTGCTGTTGAGCGGGTTTCGTGCTATGCTGCGCAAAACTTCGGGATTCCAGGACTGACCGTGCTGATTGAAATGCGGCTCGAGAACTACGCAGTGATCGACAACCTGGTGGTGGAGTTTGGGCCGGGGTTGAATCTGCTGACGGGCGAGACGGGGGCGGGGAAGTCGGTCCTGGTGGATGCGCTGGCGCTGCTGCTGGGCGACAAGGCGTCGAGCGACGTGATTCGCGCGGGGGCGGAGCGGGCCATGGTGTCGGCAGTGTTTGAGACGGAGGGCGCGGCGGAGAAGCCGCTCGCAGGGATTCTGGAAGCCAATGGACTGGACGAGTCGGACGACGGGTCGTTGATTCTGCGGCGCGAGATTGCTGCTGGAGGTAAGGGGCGGGTGTTCGTAAATAATCAGCCGGCGACCGTAGCTGTGTTGCGGCTGCTGGCGCCGCATCTGGCGACCATTCACGCGCAGAACGAGACGATCCTGTCATTTGACGGGCCGGCGCGGTTGGGGCTGCTGGACGCGTTTGCGGGCAGTCAACTGGAAGCGGTAGAGACGGGGCACACGGCGTGGAAGGAAATTCGAACGCGCATCGAGGAACTGGAGCGGGGAGAGCAGGACCGGTTGCGTTTGGTGGATCTTTGGGTTTTCCAGAAGCGCGAGATTGAAGACGGGCGGCTGCAAAGCGGTGAGGACGAGCAACTGGAGGCGGAAAAGCGAGTACTCGCCAACGCGGAGAAGATTTACAACGCCGCGATGAATGCGTTTGATCTGTTGTACGAGGGGAATGGATCGACGGCGTCGTCGCTGCGGGCGGCGCAGAAACAGGTGGAAGAGTTGGTCCGGTACGAGCCGAAGTTTCAAGAGGCTCTGGGGGCGCTGGAGACGGCTCGCATCAGTGTGGAGGATGTGGGCGCGAGCGTGCGCGATTATGCGGGGGGAATTCATGCATCGCCGGAACATCTGGCTCAGGTGGAAGACCGGCTCGCGCTGCTGGACCGGCTGAAACGCAAGTATGGGCCAACGCTGGAGGAAGTGATTCAGTTTGGGGCGGATGTCTCGCGCAAGTTGTCGGAGGTCGAGAACAAAGACGAGATTCTGCGCGGGCTGCGCAGCGAACTGGCGATGACGGGCGGAGAGTATTTACGGGTGGCGCGGATGCTATCGAAGAAACGGGCAGAGGCGGCGCGGCGGCTGGAGAAGCTGGTGGAGGGGGAGATCCATGATCTCGCGATGAAGTCGGCGTTCCGGATCGAGTTGACCAGTTCGGAAGAGGAAGGGAACTGGATGGTATCGGGGATCGACCAGGTGGTGTACATGATCTCGACCAATCCCGGAGAACCGCTGCGGCAACTGGAACATATTGCGTCGGGCGGGGAACTTTCGCGAGTGATGCTGGCGCTGAAAGCGAGCGTGGAGGCGGGCGCGCGTGAGAGAGTCAAAATCCCCGCCCCTGCGCCCCGCTCAGGGCAGGCTCTGTCGCAAAGGGCGCGACAAGGGCGGGGCACCCAAAGGACGCTTGTGTTTGATGAGATTGATACTGGGATCGGTGGGCGGGCGGCGGAGGCGGTGGGCAAGAAGCTGAAGTCTCTAGCGCGGTCGAATCAGGTTTTGTGCGTGACGCATCTGCCGCAGATCGCGACTTTTGGCGATCATCATTATGTTATTGAGAAGAAGGAATCGGGCGGGCGGAC
>Ga0209890_10001032_pt1 | contig 12730 bp, 11 predicted proteins | sample OrgsoiDNA2013049_FD_185799 | JGI IMG/M metagenome (GOLD analysis project Ga0209890, IMG submission 185799) | Permafrost soil microbial communities from the Arctic, to analyse light accelerated degradation of dissolved organic matter (DOM) -... | ecosystem: Environmental > Terrestrial > Soil >... | reverse complement strand
CAGGCGGTGAAGGCCAATCCCGACAAGCTGGAGAAGGCGCTCGCGGTGACCATTCCCTATTCGGTCGGCATCGCCGTTCCCAAGGACAAGCCTGAATTCCGCGACGCGGTGATGGCCGCGCTGATCGAGATCCAGAAGGCCGGAATTCACATGGATCTGCTCAAGAAGTGGGAGCTCGACGTGAACAACTTCAAAGAGCCCGACATCCTCTCCGTCAAGTAATGTCGCTATTCGTCCACTATCTCAGCCTGCCGTACCTGATCGAGGGCATCTGGTTCACCCTGGCGGTGACCGCTCTCGGGCTGGCCGGCGGGCTGATCCTCGGCCTGGTGCTGGCGGCGATGCAGCTCAGCCGCTTCTGGATGCTGGCTGCATTCGCCCGCGGCTACACCGTGATCTTCCGCGGCACGCCGCTGATCCTGCAGATGGTGTTCGCCTACGACGCGCTGCCGCAGATCGGCCTCAAGCTCAGCGCGGTCGGGGCCGCCGGTCTGGCGCTCGCCGCCAACGAAGCGCCCTTCATCGCCGAGATGCTGCGCGCCGGCGTGCTCGGCGTCGATCGCGGGCAGATCCTGGCCGGGCAGGCGCTCGGGATGACGCCCGGATTGCTGATGCGGCGCATTATCGCGCCGCAGGCCATTCGCACCATGATTCCGGCGTTCGGCAACGAGACCGTCAGCGCGCTGAAGAACTCGTCGCTCGCCAGCGTGATCTCGGTGGAGGAGCTGACGCTGCGAAGCACGCAGCTCGCATCCTCGACCTTCGACTTCTTCTCGATCTTCTTTGCATCCGGCCTGATCTATCTGGCGCTCACCACCGGCGTCAGCGTGATCCAGTTGCTGGTGGAACGCGCGCTCGATCTCGACCGGTCGCCGACGCAGTTTCGTCTCGCGCGGTTGCTGCCCTGGTACCGCGCGCCGCTGGCGCTGGAGCCGATCACCGCGGAGCCGGTTGCTTCAACCGATGCACGATCCGATGCGGTCGTCATCCCCTACGCGGCGCCCGTCAAGGAAGGCAAAGTGTCGCGCGCGGACCGAACCAGGCGTTCGGCGACCCTGACGCGCAACGACGCCGTGGTCGAGGTCAGCGGATTATACAAGGCCTATGACAGCCAGGCGGTGCTCGCCGGCGTCGATATGACGGTGCGCGATGGCGAGGTTGTAGCGTTGCTCGGTCCAAGCGGATCGGGCAAGAGCACGCTGCTGCGATGTATCAACCATCTCGAGGGCTGGGATGCCGGAACCGTCAAGGTCGGCGGCCGCCGCATGGGTTTTCGGGAAGACGGCAAACCGCTTTCGCCGCGTGACCTCGCCAATGAGCGCGCCATGGTCGGCGTCGGCATGGTGTTCCAGCAATTCAACCTGTTCGGCCACCTGACGGCGCTGGAGAATGTCGCGGGTCCGTTGCGCTGGGTCCACGGCGTTTCGCGGGCGGACGCCGATCGTCGCGCGCGGGAACTGCTCGAACGCGTCGGCCTCAGCCATCGCGCCGATGCGCTGCCGCGGCATCTGTCCGGCGGCCAGCAGCAACGCGTCGCGATCGCGCGCGCGATCGCCCCGAACCCGAGCGTGCTGCTGCTCGACGAGCCGACCTCGGCGCTCGATCCGGAACTGGTCAACGAGGTGCTGGAGGTGATCCGGCGCCTGACGGTCGAGGATGGCCTGACCATGATCATTTCGACGCACCAGTTGCGGTTCGCCGACGAGGTCGCCGACCGCGTCGTCTTTCTCAGCGGCGGTTCGATTATCGAAGAGGGACCGGCGCACGAGGTTCTTACCAGCCCGCGCAATCCGGTCACGGCGCGCTTTCTCAGCATCATGGAGGCTGACCGACCAACCGCGGCGCCTGCATGAAGCGGCCGCGCGCTGCCGTTTCAACCCAGGGTGCCACCCTTCAACTCAAAACCAACTTGCGTCCGCAAGCGTTCTTTCGAGGCCACCGCATGAAACATCATCTCCTTCCGGTTTCTCCCAAAAACGTCCAGTGGGGCTATTTCAGCAAGAAGATCGCGCCGGCGCTGACGCTGAAGTCCGGCGACCGCGCCACCATCGAAACGCTGACCCATCACGCCAACGACGACCACGAGCGGATGATCGCGGGCGATCCCGGCGCCGAAAGCGTGTTTCACTGGACCAGGGAACACAAGGCCATCGTCCGCCGCGGCGCCGGGCCGACCGAAGGTCCGTTTGTGCGCGGCTCCGGTGAAGGCGTCGGCGTTCACCTGCTGACAGGCCCCGTTGCAATCGAGAACGCCGAGCCCGGCGATATCCTGGAAGTTCGCATTCTCGACGTCCGGCCGCGTCCAAGCTGCAATGCCTGCCATGCCGGGCGCTGCTTCGGTTCGAATGCCGCCGCGTCATGGGGATTTCATTATCACGATCTGATCGAAGAGCCGAAGCCGCGCGAAGTCATCACGATCTTCGAACTCGATACCTCAGGCGAGCCGTTTGCCAGAGCGGTCTACAATTACGTCTGGACGCCGCAGACCGATCCGGACGGCATTCTGCATTCGACCATCGATTATCCCGGCGTGCGCGTCGATCACACTTTGGTGCGGAAGCGCGAAAACATCCTGCCGAACGTGAAAGTGCCGGCGCGTCTGCACTTCGGAACCATGGGCCTGGCACCCGCCGAATCCGATTTCGTCAGCTCGATCCCGCCGGGCTACACCGGCGGCAATATCGACGACTGGCGCATCGGCAAGGGCGCACGGATGTATTATCCGGTCGCGGTGCCCGGCGGCTTTTTCTCGGTCGGCGATCCGCATGCGGCGCAGGGCGACAGCGAACTCGGCGGCACCGCGATCGAGACCTCGCTGACCGGCGACTTTGAATTCATCCTGCACAAGAAGGCCGATCTCGGCGGCACGGTAATCGAAGGGCTCACGCATCCGATGCTGGAGACCGATCAGCAATGGTCGATGTACGGCTTTACGTTTCCGAACTACCTCGCCGAACTCGGCCCCAACGCGCAGACCGATGTGGCGAACCATTCGAGCCTCGACAAGGCGATGCGCGATGCCTTTCGAAAACTCCGCCGCTTTCTGATGACCGTCCATCACATGAGCGAGGACGAAGCGATCGCCCTGATGTCGGTCGCGGCGGATTTCGGCGTCACCCAGGTCGTCGATGCCAACTGGGGCGTTCACGGCTCGATCCGAAAGAATGTTTTTATGTGCACGTAAGGGTGTGACTGGAAATGCAGGAAACCAAATAGGACGTTTGAGACCGTCATTGCGAGCGCAGCGAAGCAATCCAGAGCATGGGCACGACATTTATGGATTGCTTCGCTGCGCTCGCAATGACGGCCTCAAACGCCGGTTCCGGCTGCTGAGGCGCAGTCGCGGCGCTGACTTGCCACAACGGCGGCAAAACCGCCGATCGCCCGGCTGCGCCTGTTGTTGGCACGAGCGTTGCTTCGGTTTGGCATGTCAGCGTTGGCCAGACCATGAGTATTCACCCCTTTACCAGCGAATCCTACTCCGAAGGAGACAGGACCGAAGCCTGGCAGGACGTGTTGGGCGGGTTCGGCCTGCGATCTCAGCCAATGTCGGCGGTATATGGTGAGCATGCCACGGCGCTGTCGCGGGCATCCCTGGACGGCGTCGGGCTGATGCGTTTTGCCGCAGGCCCGCAGGTCTTTTCGCCGCTGCCACGGCGCGCCGATTTGCCGATCCTGTTGCTGCCGGCCGAAGACGGCGCAGTGCTCAAGTCAAACGGATCGCAACAAGGCGTGGCCGCCGGCCGCATCATCCTGCTGCCTCGCCAGGGCGACTGGCAGGTGGCATTTCATCGCAACATCCGCGCGATCGTTCTGTCGGTGACGGTGGAGAGTTTTGGCGGGCGCAGGATCAGCCTGCCCGAATACCGGGACGCCGGCATCGTTCCATCGGGAGGATTGGCCGACGTTCTCTGCGGCACGCTTGAGGCAACCTCCGAAGCCCTCGAAACCCTGTCGCCGGAGGCGTGGAACACGATCCGGCTCAGTCTTGCCGAGATGTTGCTGACGCTTGCGCGCCAGAAGTCGCGCAGCGCCACCGAGGTGGTGGGCCTTGGCGCGCAACCTGCGTTGCTCGATCGCATTTACGAGGCGATCGAGCGCAAGCTCGGCGATCCCGATATCACGCCGGCGCGGGTCGCGCAGATCGAGGGCATCTCGGAGCGCTATCTTCAGAAGCTGTTCGAAGGCACCGGCGACAATTTCACGCACTACTTGCGCGAGCGCCGGCTGCAGCGCTGCTGGGCCGATCTGGTAAACCCGGCCGAGGCGCATCGCTCGGTGTCCGACATCGCCTTCGGTTGCGGCTTCAGCGACGCGGCCCATTTCAGCCGCTCGTTTCGCGACCGGTTCGGCATGTCACCGCGGGCGTTCCGGCAACAACAGGCCGAGCGCGCGTCAGGCATGGGCGTCCGCACCGGGCAGCGCGGCTGGCCGCAGGATGCGCTGGCGCAATTGCGGCCCACTCGGGCGGCGCCGGTGATCGCCGCGGCTGAACTGAAACTGGTGGACCTCGCGGTGCCGCGCGGCGCCAAGCCAGCGCATCATTTTCTCCCCGTCGATGCGACGCGGGTTCACTGGGGCTTCTTCAGCCGCGCGCTGAAGCCGCTGATCGAAATTGTTTCGGGCGACACCGTCACGGTCGAGACCCTGACGCAGCATGCCTCCGACGATCCCGAATTGATGATATCAGGCGATGCCGGCGCCGAAAGCGTGTTTCGCTGGACCCGCGAGGCAAAGGGCGTCGACCGCCGCGGCGCCGGACCGATCGACGCGTCAATTTACGGCCGCGGCGCCGGCGAAGGTTTTGGGGTCCACATCTGCACCGGGCCGATTGCGGTCAAGGGCGCCGAACCCGGCGACGTGCTGGAAGTGCGTATTCTCGACATGGTGCCGCGCCCGAGCCGCAATCCGGATCTGGGGGGCCGGATTTTCGGCAGCAGCGTCGCCGCCTGGTGGGGATACCATTATGACGAGTTCCTCTCGGAGCCCAAGCCGCGCGAGGCCGTCACGATCTATGAGATTTTCCCCGGCGACGAGCCCTATGCGAAAGCGCTCTATTCCTATCGATGGCAGCCGCAAAAAGATCCCTACGGCGTCGTGCACCAGACCTATGACTATCCCGGAGTACCCGTCGCCGCCGCTACCATCAGGCGACGGCATGGTGTGCTCGACGGCATCCGCATTCCGCTGCGGCCGCACTTTGGGGTGATTGGGGTGGCGCCGCGCGAGGCCGGCCTGGTCGATTCCGTGCCGCCGGCCTACTTCGGCGGCAATCTGGATAATTGGCGGCTCGGCAAGGGCTCCGCGGTCTATCTTCCGGTGTCGGTACCCGAAGCGCTGCTGTCGATCGGCGATCCGCATGCCGCCCAGGGCGACGGCGAACTGAGCGGAACGGCGATCGAATGTTCGATGACCGGGACCTTTCAGATCGTGCTGCACAAGAAGTGCGATTGTACCGGCCGTCCGTTTGCCGACCTGACCTATCCGCTGATCGAAACCGAAACCGATTGGGTGCTGACCGGATTCAGCCACCCGAACTATCTCGCCGAGTTCGGCGCCAAGGGACAAAGCGAAGTCTACGCCAAATCATCGCTCGATCTGGCCATGAAGGACGCGTTTCGCAAAGTCCGCCGTTTTCTGGTGAACACCAAGGGCCTGAGCGAAGACGAAGCCATCGCGCTGATTTCGGCGGCGGTGGATTTCGGCGTCACGCAAGTGGTCGACGGCAATTGGGGCGTCCACGCCATCCTGAGCAAGCGCCTGTTCGCGCACGAGGACGAGCTCTGAAGCGCCCGGCATTCCGCGCCTGCAGATGTCGGGAACCTTTTTGCCTTTGGCGCATCCAACCAATCAGCGTTAACCTGCGATCGGATAGCGAAGTCATCATGCGTCACGCACAGGCACCGCCAATTGCTGCCGCAGGGGCCACGGACCCCGAACTGGTCCAGCGCGCCCGCGCGCGCGACGAAGCGGCCATTCGCATCATCATGCAGTCCAACAATCGCAGGCTTTACCGGATTGCCCGCGGCATCCTGCGCAACGACAGCGAGGCCGAGGACGTCGTTCAGGAGACCTATCTCCGGGCGTTGACCCATCACGATGATTTCCGGGGCGACTCAAGCCTTTCGAGTTGGCTCGCACGTATTGCGATGAACGAGGCGCTGGGCCGGCTGCGTCGCCAGCGGCCGAGTGTCGATCTGAGCACTCTGGCTCCGGCGGTCCTGGAGGCCCAGATCATCCGGTTTCCTCTCTCGTCCGCGCCCGAAGATCCGGAAAAATCCATGGCCCAGCGTGAAATTCAGCATGTCGTCGAACACGCGATCGACGAATTGCCGGAGGCCTTTCGTCTCGTGTTCATCACCCGCGTGATCGAGGGGATGAACGTTGAGGAAACCGCGGATATTCTCGGATTGAAGCCGGAGACCGTGAAAACCAGGCTGCACCGCGCCCGCGCCATGCTGCGCGACAATGTCGAGAAGAAAATCGGCCCGGTGCTGATGGACGCGTTTCCGTTCGCCGGCAGGCGCTGCGAGCGGTTGACGGAAGCGGTCTTGAAACGGCTGGGCCTCGCGCAATAATTCCGGGAACCTTTCCGTTCAGGCGCCATCCAATCCTGTGTGCAATCAACAACGCCCGGCGGCTTTGACCCCGGCGCCACAGGAGTGTCAAACCATGTCCGTTCGAATAAGCGCGGCGATCGCCGCGATAAGTCTGTTGAGCAGTGCTGCGCTGGCGCAAGGCGCAAAGCCGACCGACCCGCAGATCGCGCATATCGCCTACACCGCGGGCGTGATCGACATCGCGGCGGCGAAACAGGCGCTGGAGAAAACCAGCAATAAAGACATCAAGGCGTTCGCGGAAGACATGGTGCGCGACCATGAAGCCGTGAACAAGCAGGCGCTGGACCTGGTCAAGAAGCTCAAGGTCACGCCGGAAGACAACGACACCAGCCGCTCGCTAACGAAGAATGGCACCGACAAGCTCGCTGAACTGGCGAAACTGAAGGGCGCGGAGTTCGACAAGGCCTATGCCACCAACGAGGTCGCCTATCACAAGGCGGTCGATGGCGCGCTGGAGACGCTGCTTATTCCCTCGGCCAGCAACGGCGAACTGAAGAGCCTGCTGCAGACCGGCCTGAAGATTTTCCAGGGCCACGAACAGCACGCCGAACACGTCGCCGCGGCGCTAAAATAACGGACCCGACATGACGCCGCGATGGATTCTCCCGATCGTTGCGGCGCTGGCGTTGGGGATGTCCGTCCCGGCGCAGGCCGCGACGATTCAAATCTCGATGGAAAATCTCGTGATCTCGCCGGCGGAGGCCACAGCCAAGGTCGGCGACACCATCGAATGGATCAACAAGGACATTTTCGTCCATACCGCGACCGCACGAAACGGCGATTGGGATGTCACGATGCCGCCGAAGAAGACCGTCACGCTGGTTTTGAAGAAGGCCGGCACAATTGAATATTATTGCCGCTTTCATCCCAACATGAAGGCGACGCTTGTCGTCGAACCGGAGTGACGGCGTACGGTCGCCGCGCCGTCATCGCCGCTATACAACCTGTATCGTCCGGGAGGCATCCCGACGACGCGGCGAAATGCCTTGGTGAAGCTGGCCTGGGACGAAAAATTCAACATTTCCGAGATGTCCGCGAGCGGCCGGTCGCTATGCAGCAGCAATGACTTGGCGTGCTCCAATCGCCGCATGCTGACATATTGGTGCGGCGCCTGGCCGGTCGACCGCTTGAATGCCCGGGCAAAGTGATAGCGGCTGAGCGAGACTTCAGAGGCCATGGCGACAATGCTGAGATCTCCGGTCAAGTTGGATTCGATGTGATCCAGAATTCTCCGAAGCCGACGCCGGTCGAGACCTCGCGATCCCGCGGCTTCCGCCCGCGCGGTTTGATCCGACCTCAGGTAACGCTGCAGCAAGCGAGCGGCGAGGCTGCAACCGAGCGTTTCGACCAGAAGATTTCCCGACGTCGTCTCCACCGCCAATTCGGTCGCGATCACGCGACCGATCTGCTCCACCAGCGGATCGTGAAAGCCGCCGAGATATCGCAGATTTGCCATCGCCGACGCGCTGACGCCGTCACCGAGACCTTCGCTGGAAAACAGCCCGGCACCGAGATAAAGATGGATGGTCTCCGAAAACCCGGACGAGAGATCGAGAAAATCAACGGGAATGCCCAACGGGCAAAGCCATGCCGCTCCGCTTCTGGATTCGATCTTCTGCGATTGGCCGTCGCCGCGCCTGTTGACGGTGCCGCTGCCGCGGATCTGAACCGCGACCTCGACGGTCTGCTGCACGAAGGAATCCAGATGGCCCTCCTGATGAAAACGCAGCTCGGCAAAAATATCCGACCAATTCCTGTCCGCGGAACTTCGCAGCACTTGCCCCGGCTCGGCGCCATATTTCGCGCCGGCGCCCGCCAGCGGGTTGTCTGCCGCGGCCGGCCTGGCGGGTCGTGGCTGCATTATCGTGCTCTCCGATTCCCAACCACGCCGCGATGTCCGCCGACGGCATTCGCACTCATGGCGCCTCTGTTAGGTCAGCAAGAAATGGCAAAAGGACGGCACACCCGGCTGATGCGGAAACCCCGGACAAGCCACTAAGAATTGCTTCGGCGAACGGAAGCGCGCCGCGACGTGGCCTGCGCGACACCGCGACCGAAAGGCAACAAAGGACGTCTCTATGGCGCAATTCACGACCGGCGACCAGACTATTCGATTCGAGGACAGCGGAACAACCGGCCCTGCGATCCTATTTAGTCACAGCTTCGGCATGAACGGCGCGATGTTCAAACCGCAGCTTGAAGCCTTCGCTGACACATATCGCTGCGTCACATGGGATGAACGGGGCCACGGCGGCACCGTTGCGCATGGACCGTTTTCGTTCTGGGATGGCGCGGAAGATGGCCTGAAGCTGCTCGATCACCTCGGAATCCAACAGGCGATTTTCGTCGGGACGAGTCAGGGCGGCTTTATCGCATTGCGAGCGGCGCTGCTCGCGCCGCATCGGGTACAGGCGCTGGCGATCCTGGGCTCATCGGCCGCGGAGGAAGATCCCGCCAAAAAAAACCAGTACCAACAGCTCCATGACGCGTTTGTCGGCTCGGCCGGCCAGCAGGACCCGGCACTCGACATCATGGCCACGCTCTGTTTCGGTGCCGGCTTTGATGCCGAACCCTGGAAATCGGAATGGCGGCGATGGCCGAAAGAGCAATTTACGCTCGCGTTCCAGACGCTGGTCGAGCGCGACAGCGTGCTTGCCCGGCTTCGCGAAATCAAGGCCCCCACTCTGGTGCTGCACGGCAGCGCGGACGCCTCATTTGATCCTTCGCATGGGAAAGCCATCGCCGCCGGTGTTGAAAACAGTGCGGGCTTCGTGCTGGTCGACAACGGCGCCCACTTCCTCAACCTCACCGATCCCGCGCCTGTCAATCAGGCGTTGACGAGGTTTTTTGCCGACCATTCGCCCATGGCTAAGCGGTGACCGATGCAAGTACTCATGCGCGGCGGCGGCCGAAGAATATCTGGAAGTTTCCCTGTCAGAAAACCTTGGTCCGCCGCAACGCCAGCGCAAGCCCGGTCGCGACGCCGGCCTGCCAGACCGGATAGAGAAACGAGGTCAGATCGAGCCCGAGCGCGTTGTCCAGCGCCAGCAGCGCGCCGGCCAATGTGCCTGTGATCAGCATCGGCGACCATGCCACGGCGTCGCGCGGACTCGATGGCAGCAGGCCTATCCCGAGCGCCATGACGGCGGCACCGGTGAGGCCGCCGGCCAATCCGGCCAAAACATTTCGGAGCGCCCTGTCCGCGCCGGCGGCGCGCCCGTCGATCCAGATCGCCGCGTTCACCGCGCACACGAAAGCGACCAGGGTGATGATGGCTGCCAGCAGCGCCACCCACCATGGGCTTGCCGCGAGCCGCCGAACCAGGATCAGAACCAGGATCGCGAACGGGACCGCCACCAGCGCGATGCGGAAATCGCCGGGCGAGCCGCTGATCTTGTCGATCAGCTGTGGCAACAGCGGCGTCAGTACGCCGGTCAGCACACCGCCGGCGGCGACCTTCAGCAGGCCGTTACGGGATGTGTCCAGGTAAGTGATCGCCTCGGTCAACGTTCGCCCGCCTGTTTGCCGGCGACATCCAGCAAGCCAGTACGACCCTTGCTCCATTTCGGTGCCGGTCAACTCCGTCGCCGGATTATCACGTTTGAAGGAGCCAGCCTAAGCCGATTGGCGAAACCAAGGCCGCATTCCCATGTTACGTCCGACAGTGTCCAGGAGACCCAGATGAAATTCGCATGGATCGGCGCCGCCGCCATCGCCGCGGCTGCTTTCGCAACTCCCGCATTGGCGCAGGCAGTCGTCGAAGAGCCCGGCTATTGCGCGCAGTACTACCCGAACGCCAATTGTCAAAACTACGGGCCGGGCAATCCCGCAACCGATGGCGGTTATTATCGTAACAACTTACACGACGGCGAAGCGTTCATCGAACCTCGCTGGCACCGTCATCATCGCAAGCACCGGAGATGAGGGGTAAACCATGCCGCCAAATCCCGGCCTCGATGCAAAAAATAAAGCCGCGCCAACCCGAGGGTTGACGCGGCGATGGCCGTTCCGTTGCCAGCTGGACCAACCCCGAACAGGTTACGCCGCGAAGCGCACTTCGTTCAATGCAACGTTATCGTTTGCATCTGGGTTTTTGACCCGATAACGGCGGTATCATGCCGGGCACGAGGCCGCATCGCGACGATCAGGCGGCCGCTTCTTGCGACGCATCCAGAAGCGCGGCAATGCTCGCGGCTGGAATCGCTTTACTGAACAGGTAACCCTGCCCTTCGGTGCAGCCATTGGCTTTGAGATATAAAAGTTGCTCCAGCTTCTCGATACCTTCGGCGGTTGTTGTCAAGCCGAAGCCTTTCGCAAGACCAAGGATCGCTCGAACGATAACACGGCCTTCCTCGCTCTTTTCGAGGCCCGACACGAAGCTCCTGTCGATCTTGATCTTATCGAGATGAAAGGAGAGCAATTGACTAAGGGTCGCATAGCCCGTGCCGAAATCATCGAGCGCGATGCGCACGCCAGCCTGCCTGAGCTGGTCAATCACGGTTTGCGCGACTGCGACGCTTTCCACCAGTGCCGTCTCGGTAATCTCAATCTCCAACTGCCGGGGACTGAACCCGGTCTGCGCCAGAATCGAAAGCAGCCGCAACGCCAAGGTCGGGTCGCGTAACTGGATCGGAGAAATATTGAAGGCGAGCACAAAGTTCGCTGGCCAGGTTTTGGCGTCTGTACACGCACGGCGAAACAGTTGGTCACCCAATTCGTTGATAAGCCCGGTCTCTTCTGCAATGAGGATGAATACGTCGGGAGGTATGAAACCCAGGCTCTCGCTTTCCCATCGCGCCAAAGCTTCGAAACCGATGATGCGGCTGGCCTCGAGAGCGACCAGAGGCTGATAGTAGGGCGTGATTTGGTTTGCTGCTATCGCAATCCGCAGTTCACGTTCGATCAGCGCCCGGCGCTCGATGACGGCGTCCATCTCCGCCTCAAAGAAGCGAACCGTCGACCGGCCGGTCAACTTGGCGCGATAGAGCGCGCGATCTGCGCGCCTCATAAGATCGTCAGCCTGGTCGCCGTCGTTCGGCGACACGGCGATACCGATGCCCACGCCAAACTGCACAACGGCAGTATCTATCATCAGCGGCTTGATGACGGCCGCGATAACCCGCCGCGCCAGGTTTGCGGCGTCCTCGGGTGTTTCGACCACCGGCATAATGATTGCGAATTCGTCTCCGCCGATTCTCGCCAGAAAAGCATCATCGCGAAGGATAACCGATGCTCGCCGCGCAAACTCACTGAGCGCCTTGTCTCCGATGGCGTGACCTTGGGTGTCGTTGACAACCTTGAAGCCATCCAGGTCCAGCATCAGTACCGCAAGCGAACCGGCAGCGTGCAGGCATTCCTGAAGCCTCTCCTCGAAGAAGCGGCGGTTGGGCAGTCCGGTCAGCGGGTCGTGTCGCGCGAGCTTAAGGGCCGCTCCTTCAGCCGCAATGCGCCGGGTTATTTCCCGGGAGAGGTCTTTGTAGCGACGGTATCCATAAATTATCAGCGCGACACTCAACATGAATACGACGAAGATCGCGTCATCTACCTCCCAATCGGCGTTGTCCAGTCCGAATTGAAGAAGTTGAGGAGGAAGGTCGTAAAAGTGCGCGGCCGCGAAAATAGCCAGCCCGACGCCAAGCAGAACCAGCATATCTCGTGTTTGGGACTGCGACCGTTCCAGCCAAGTTGGCCAAGCGAAGGCGCGTCGAGATAACAACTTCATGACCAACAAACCCCCGCGAAAACCGTAGCCGTTCCGCTTGGGTTTAGAATTCACGCAAGACGTTAATTAACACGCAGATGCCGCGCCTCTTCACGACGGGCGGCACAGCAGATTGTCGAACCGTATTAATACCGTCATCGAGTGGAGTTGAGTGATGAATGACAAACAGCGGACGGCTGGAGGGAAGCGACCGCAAATGGAAGCCCGCGCGCCAGGCTCAAACCGGTCCAAAAAAATAAAGCCGCGCCAACCCGAGGGTTGGCGCGGCAATGGCCGTTCTGTTGCCAGGTGGACCAACCCCGAACAGGTTACGCCGCGAGGCGCACTTCGTTCAATGCAACGTTGTTATCGTTTGCATTTAGGTTTTTGACCCGATAACGGCGGTATC
>Ga0209890_10001030_pt1 | contig 12733 bp, 13 predicted proteins | sample OrgsoiDNA2013049_FD_185799 | JGI IMG/M metagenome (GOLD analysis project Ga0209890, IMG submission 185799) | Permafrost soil microbial communities from the Arctic, to analyse light accelerated degradation of dissolved organic matter (DOM) -... | ecosystem: Environmental > Terrestrial > Soil >... | reverse complement strand
CCCACCCAAGCGCATGAGAAAATAGCGGGTCATCGAGGCGAGTCTATCGGTTGACCGCAAGGTGGACAAGCGCAGGCGTGATCCCTAAACTATCGTGATCACCTGATCGAGGTTTCATGGAATCAACACGCCCAATCCGCGCGCTCATGCGCGGTCTTGATGCGCTGACGGTACTCAATTTGCGCGACGGTGCGACGGTCTCGGAGATCGCGCACGAAATCCGACTACCGCGCACGACCGTCTACAGAATCTTGGAAACTTTGTGCATTGCGGGCTTCGTGTTTCGCGACGAGGGCGACGACCGCTATCGGCTCACCATCAAGGTACGCGCCTTGAGCGGCGGCTTCGACGACGAGGCCTGGGTCAGGCAGATCGCCAAACCGCTGATCCACGAGCTGTGCCGCGACATCGTATGGCCGGTCGCGCTCTATACGCCCTCCGGGGGCGCCATGATCGCCCGCGAAACCACCGAGCACACGAGCCCTCTCGCCGTCGAGCGCTTGTTCGCCGGCTTTCGCGCGCCGTTGCTGACCAGCGCCGCCGGTCTGGCCTATCTCGCCTTCTGTGCGGCCCCGCAACGCGCGGCGCTCATCGACATCCTGGCGCACTCGACCCGGGAGGAGGATACGCTCGCCCGCCCCTCGCCGACGCAGCTGCAGGCCAAGCTGTCCGAGATAGCGGCGCAGGGTTACGCAATCACATCCAACACGCGCCGATCGGTTGAAGAACACAGCCTCGGCGTGCCGATAACTTCGGACGGGCAGGCGCTCGCATGCCTGTGCGTGCGGTTCGCCGCCGACGCCATGCCCCTGCAGGCCGCGATCGAACGTTTTTTGCCGAGGCTGCGCCAGTGCGCAGCCAGGATCGGTCTTTCTTTCTCGGAACAACAACGCAAAGGCGCGCCGCAAGCGGCTGACTAAGGAGTCTTTAATGCAGAAGATCATGGTATGCATCAAACGCGTCGTCGACTACAACGTGCGCGTGCGCGTTAAGCCCGACGGCAGCGGAGTGATGCTCGATGGGGTCAAGATGAGCGTGAATCCGTTCGACGAGATCGCGCTCGAGGAGGCGCTGCGCATCAAGGAACGCGGCTCGAACGTCGAAGTACTGGCGGTGAGCATCGGGGTGGCCGATACGCAGCAGCAATTGCGCACGGCCCTGGCAATGGGCGCCGATCGGGCGATCCTGGTGCAGACGGACCAGCCGGTGGAGCCGCTGACGGCCGCGCAGACCTTTCTCGCGGTGGCCAAGAAGGAAAATCCGGATTTGATCTTCCTGGGAAAGCAAGCCATCGACGACGATGCGAATCAGACCGGGCAGATGCTCGCGGCGCTCTGGGAGCGGCCGCAGGCCACCTACGCCTCCAAGATCGTGATCGAGGGTTCCAAGGCGTCGGTCACCCGCGAGGTCGATGCCGGCCTGGAATCCATCGAAGTGGATTTGCCCGCGGTCATCACCGTGGATCTGCGATTGAATGAACCGCGATATGTGAAGCTGCCGGACATCATGAAGGCGAAGAAAAAGCAATTGGATGTCACTTCGCTCGACGCGCTCGGTGTGGCTGCGGGCCAATTGCTCAAGGTCGTCAAGACCGAACCGCCCCCTCAGCGTCAGAAAGGGGTCCTGGTCAAAGATGTGGCTGAACTCGTCGACGTACTCAAGAAGAAGGGTTTGATCTAATGCACAAGGTACTCATCATCGGTGAACACGACGGCAAGACGCTGAATCCCGCAACGTCGAAATGCGTCACGTGCGCCAAAGCCATTCCGGAAGCCGAGATCAGCATCGTGCTGTTCGGCGCCGATACCGCGGGCGTCGCGGCACAAGCCGCGGCCGTGTCGGGCGTGAAAACGGTGCTGCGGATCGATCGCGCCGAGAACGCGCATCCGCTCGCGGCCACCTTCGCGCCGCAAATCGCCGGCCTTGCGACCGGCTTCACCCACATCTTCGGGCCGTCGACCAGCTTCGGCAAGGACCTCATGCCCCGCGTCGCCGCGCTGCTCGGCGTGCCGCAGGTCAGCGACCTGATGGCCGTCGAGGGTGCCTATCGGTTTCGCCGGCCCATCTATGCCGGCAATGCCATCGTGACCGTGGAGGCGGATCCGGGCCGTCAATTGATTGCGACGGTGCGCGTGGCCTCTTACGAAGCCGCGGGTGCCGGCGGCAATGCGGCGATCGAGTCCAAGGCCTTGAACGTCGCCCTGCCCTCGCATACGCGCTATGTCGGCGCCAAATCAGGATCGACGGATCGGCCTGACTTGCAGACCGCATCGCGCGTGGTGTCCGGCGGCCGCGCACTCGGCAGTGCCGAGAATTTCAAGCTGTTGTTCAGTCTTGCCGACAAAATCGGTGCCGCCGTCGGCGCATCGCGCGCCGCGGTCGATGCCGGGTACGCTCCCAATGAAATGCAGGTGGGTCAGACGGGCAAGATCATATCCCCCGAATTGTACATCGCCATCGGCATCTCCGGCGCCATTCAGCATCTGACCGGCATCAAGGACGCACGCACCATCGTTGCGATCAACAAGGATGGCGAGGCGCCGATCTTCGAAGTGGCCGATGTGGGATTGGTGGGCGATTTGTTTCAAATCGTCCCGGAACTCGAGCGCCTGGTCGGACCTTGAAGGCGGCGCTCATCGGTATTATGTCCGATAAGGGCCATTTGCGGCCCGCCGGGCGGCCTCGGCATTGCGTACCAGGTAAGGGCGCGACATACTGGACTTGGGATCTGATACCAGCACTCGAGGAAAACCAGCCATGAAATGGGAAACGCCTTCGGCGATCGAATTGCGATTTGGAATGGAAATCAATTCCTACGTTTCGGTTCGCTGACGCCTTTGCGGTAGCGCCCCGAATCTGCGGGGCGTTGCCGATTCACTGTCTCGCCGCTTAGTTATAGTTGCCGGATCGTGTTCATTCGTGTTCTCGGTGCGGCGGCCGGCGGGGGCTTCCCGCAATGGAATTGCAATTGCCGCAATTGTCGCGGAGTACGCGACGGCTCCGTCACGGCCACGCCCCGAACTCAATCATCCATCGCGGTTTCGAGCGACGGCGATCGGTGGGTACTGTGCAACGCCTCTCCCGATCTGCATCGCCAGATTGCCGCCAATGCGCCGTTACAACCGCGCACCGGGATTCGCGACACGCGCATCGCCGCCGTTCTGCTCGTCGACGGGCAGATCGATCACACGATCGGTTTGCTGCTGCTGCGCGAGCATCGCCAGCGGCTCGAGGTCTGGACCACCGAGGCGGTGCGTACCGACCTGACCTCCGCACTTCCATTGCTGTCGGTCCTGCAACACTATTGCGGAATCGAGTGGCATTCAATCGGCCTCGACGGCGATCCGTTTCAGATCGCGTCGCTGCCCGGCATCGACATTACCGCCCTTCCGGTCGAGGGCAGGCCGGGGCCCTATTCGCCCCACCGCCAGAACCCGCGGGTCGGCGACAATATTGCGCTCGCGTTTCGCGATCGGCACAGCGGCCGTCGGGCGCTCTATGCGCCGGGCCTCGCGGCGATCAGTGCACAGGTCAACGAGGCGATGCAGGCGAGTCAGTGCGTGCTGGTGGACGGCACCTTTTGGAGCGAGGAGGAGATGATCGTCGCCGGGGTTTCATGGAAGCGCGCAGCGGAACTCGGACACCTGCCGCAAAGCGGCGCCGACGGCATGATCGGCGCTTTGGCCAAACTGCCGGGTTCGACACGGCGTATTCTGATTCACATCAACAATACGAATCCGATACTCGATGAGCAAAGCGCCGAACGAGCGGCCCTTAACGACGCCGGAATCGAGGTCGCATGGGACGGATTGGAGATCCGACTGTGAGCGCAGCATCCGCTACCTCGGACGCCTGGAACGCGGCAGCCTTCGAACAAGCCCTGCGGGCCAAGGGCCGTGCCTATCACATTCATCATCCGTTCAACCTTTTATTGAACGAGGGCCGCGCGAGCGCCGCCCAGATCCGCGGCTGGGTGGCCAATCGCTTCTACTACCAGATCAACATCCCGCTGAAGGATGCCGCGGTGATTGCCAACTGCCCCGACCGGGACGTCAGACGCCAATGGGTGCGCCGCATTCTCGATCACGATGGCACCGATCAGGACCCCGGAGGCATCGAAGCATGGGTCAAGCTTGGCGAAGCGGTCGGAATCTCTCGCGAGGAATTGTGGTCGCTGCGCGACCTCGTCCCCGGCGTTCGCTTCGCGGTCGACGCCTACGTCGACTTTGCGCGCCGGCGCCCCTGGCAGGAGTCGGTATGCGCCTCGTTGACCGAGCTGTTCGCGCCGCAGATCCACAAGGACCGGCTCGCGACTTGGCCGGTTCACTATCCCTGGATAGACCCCGCGGGGCTCGGGTATTTCCGAACCCGCATCCCGCTTGCGGCCCGCGACGTCGAACACGGCCTGCAGGTCACGCTGGAATATTTCAAGACCCGGGAGGCGCAGGACCGGGCCCTGGAGATTTTGCAGTTCAAGCTCGACATCCTGTGGTCGATGCTCGACGCCATTCAGCTGCGCTTCGGACCCGCCCGTGACTGATTCGACGCCGACCGCAAACTCCGCACACCCGCGCATCGTCCCGCTGTATCGCCTGCAGTGGGAAGAGGTCCAGCAGGCACATGTGCTGCTGTTTCCGGAGGGCATGATCAAGCTCAACGCGAGTGCGGGGCAAATTTTGCTTCGCTGCGACGGCATGAGATCCACGGGGACGATCGTTGCGGAGCTCGAGCACGCATTCTCGACCACCGGCCTCGGGGCGGATGTCGAGGCGTTCCTGCGCTTCGCGACCGACAAGGGCTGGGTCGAGTGGGTCGACCGATGAGCGAAAATCCCGGTGCGGCCGCCGCCGTCACGCCGCCGTTGTGGCTCGTTGCGGAGCTCACCTATACCTGTCCCCTGCACTGCCCGTTCTGCTCGAATCCCTTGGATTTCGCGGCACAAAATAACGAGCTGTCGACGGCGGACTGGATTCGCGTGCTGAAGGAGGCCCGCGCCTTGGGTGCCGTACAGCTTGGCTTCTCGGGGGGCGAGCCCCTGACGCGCAAGGATTTGGAAGTGATGGTCGCTGAGGCGCACGGGCTCGGCTACTACACGAATCTGATCACTTCGGGCGCCGGTCTCAACGAGACGCGCATTCGTTCGCTGAAAGAGGCCGGGCTCGATCACATCCAGCTGTCGTTCCAGGACTCCACGCGCGAGGTGAACGATTTCCTCTCGAGCACACGCACCTTTGATCTCAAGCGGCGCGCCGCCGAGCTGATCAAGGGCCATGGCTTTCCCATGGTCATGAACTGCGTCATCCACCGGCTCAACATCGATCATGTAGAGCGCATCATCGATCTGGCGCTCGACATCGGCGCGCAATACCTGGAACTCGCCAACACGCAGTACTACGGCTGGGCGCTGCTCAACCGAGATCATCTGATACCGAGCCGCGCTCAACTCGAGCGGGCCGAAGCCGTCGTGGCCGCGCGCCGCGCCGTTCTCGGGAATCGCCTGCGGTTGCTATTCGTCGTTCCGGATTATTTCGAAGGACGCCCGAAGCGCTGCATGAACGGCTGGGGGACCACCATCCTGTGCGTGAGTCCGGACGGCACCGCACTACCCTGCCAGGCGGCCCGCATGCTGCCCGGTCTTGAGTTTCCCTCGGTGCGCAGCTCGAGCATTCGTGAAATTTGGTTCGAATCCCCGGCGTTCAACCGGTTCCGCGGCGAGACATGGATGCCGGAACCGTGCCGCAGTTGTCCGGAACGGACCACGGACCTCGGCGGCTGCCGGTGCCAAGCGTATCTCCTGAGCGGCGACCTCGCGGCCACCGATCCCGCGTGCGATAAATCGCCGCACCACGGGGTCGTATTGGCAGCCATCGCGGCGGGAGAAAGGGTCGCGGAACGACCGTTGACGTTTCGTTCGCCGGAAAGCTCACGCCGCATCATGGAATCCTCGGGACGCCCGGACGGACTTTGAGTGAGGCCCTCCTTCTCGGGGCTCCGGGCACTCGATTCGCCGCGTTTCGCGGCGTTTCGCATGACGGGCGCGGCCGCCGTCGCGATGACCGCGCTCATCGTGGTCGCGAGATGCGCGATGCTCAGCGGCCGACGGTGGGGGCGGACGCCTCGATCCGCGTCGCCGCGGCATCGATCGCGTCGACCAACATGTCGGCGTGCTCGGCGCGAAACGGCATCGGTGGCCGCAGCTTCAACACATCGGCCTCGGGCCCTTCGTAGCCGATGAGCACCCGCGCCTCGGACGCCAGGGTATTGATGATCCGCTTGGCGCGTTGCCGCCCGGTCTGCGCGGCGCCGCCGATCACCTCGAGCCCGAGCAGGAGACCTGCGCCGCGGACCGCTCCCAGGGACGGATGCCGCGCGGCCATAGCGCTCAATCGCCGGCGCAGATACTCTCCGGTACTGCGCGCGTTGGACATGAGTTGTTCCCGATCGAGCACCTCGAGCACCGCAAGCCCCGCGGCTGCCGCCACGGGATTGCCGCCGAAGGTGGAGAAGAAGCCGTATTTCGCCTGAAATGCCTCGATCAGAGCCCGGTTTGCGATGACAACACCCATCGGATAGCCGTTGCCCACCGGCTTTCCGAGCGTGACGATATCCGGTTCGAAACCGCGGCGCGCGAACCCCCAGAAGTGCGATCCCGAGCGGCCCAGACCGTACTGCACTTCGTCGGCGACGATGAGACCGCCGGCTGCACGCACCCGCTCGGCCACGGCGGCAGCCCAGTCGGACGGCGGATCGACGATGCCGGAGCTGGTCAAGGCGGAGTCGATGAAAAATGCCGCGGGAGCGAAGCCACGGGTGGCCAACGTATGAATGGCGCGGTCCGCGTCCTGTGCCGCCGCCGCAAGCTCGACCGGCGTCAGCGCCCGCTGCACATGCGAACCCAAGGGGGGAATCCCGAACGTCACCACCCGCGCATCGCGCGGCTCGCCCGTGCTCGGTGTGAGCGCCGCCACGGCATCGGTAATGCCGTGGTAGGCGTGCTGCATCACGAGGCCCCCCTTGTGGCCGTTCGCCGATTGCGCCATTCGCCATGCGACGTCGTTGGCTTCGCTGCCGGAATTGACGAAGATGCAGGCATTGAGATGCGGCGGCAGCGTTGCGGTCAGCCGCTCCGCATACTCGAGAATGCCGCCATGCAGATAGCGCGTGTGAGTCGACAGGATCGCCGTCTGCTTCTGTATCGCCTGGACCACCGTCGGATGGGCATGGCCCACGTGCGGCACATTGTTGTACACATCGAGATAGGAGCGGCCGATCCGGTCGTAGAGCCACACGCCGCGGCCGCGCACCATGTGCAGCGGCTGCTCGTAGAAAAGCTCCGCACCGGCGCCCAGCAGCCGCTGCCGGCGCGCCAAATCGAGCGCCGGCGCCCACACCGCGCCCGGCGCGCTCGAATCCGCCGCGTCATGCCAGATCCCGGTCAACGAATCGCGGCCCGCCTGCAAGAGGACATCCAGGGAACGAGCGGCGAGCGCAGCCGACCGATCGAGAATGGAGGTCCCGCGGTCTTGCTGCCACACCCTGTAGGCGTGCACCAACACCGTGACGGCGTGGCGCGCCGCGATCAGATCAAAAAGAACCTCGACGTCGGCGGTCTCGAGAGGCTGGCGCTGTGCGTAGCCGCGCAATAACAGCGACAGCGCGTCCAGCGGCGCAAGGTCATCGGTGAGCAATTCGGACATCGCGACCGCGGGCTCCAACACCAGAGGCGCATGGATCATGTCGCCGAAATCCAGAATGCCGCTGACGGCGGCCGCTTCGGCGTCGACCAGCAGATTATGGCCATGGCAGTCGCCATGTATCGCCTGACTGCGCAGCGCCCGCAGCGCGGGCATGCGTCGATCGAACGCCGCCGACACCTCCTCGACCGACTTTCTGAGCGCAGCGGATTCTATGTAAGGGGCGTATTCCACGAGCTCGGGAAGGCGCCTCACATCCCAGGCCAGTCGCTGTGCGAGCGCGGGATGGAAGAAGCCCTGCAGTGCTCGATCCAAACGCGCCAGCATATCGCCGAGATTGTGCAGCAGCGCCGCGTCCGGAGCGCACTGCCCGAGCAGCTGTCCCGGCAGGTAACCCATGAGGCAGGTCGTGTAGCTGCGGTCTTCTCGTTGGATGGCACCCACCTCGGCGCCCTGGGCGGTGGCGAAGACTCGCGGCACCGGCAACGCGGGATCGGTCTCCGCCAAATGCCGCAACACGCGGATTTGGCAGTCGATGGCTTCGGGAGTGGCTTCGCGATCGACGATTTTCAGCACGTATTCGCGCTGATCCACGCCGCGCAGCCGAAAGTTGCAGTCGCGCTCGCCGGACAGCGGCTGCACTGCAACCGCGAGACCATATATATCGCGCGCAATCCGTTCGGCTTCCGCCACAGAGAAAACCGGCGGCGAAGTCCGCAGAGCCAGCAAGGCGCGCCGCCTAGCCTGAACTATTCATGATCAACCGAACAGTTCGGGCTAGAGTTGCTTCAGGAGGTATTCGGCCGCGGACACCTTGAACTCGCCCGGCGCCTCGACGTTCACATGAGTCGCGACCCCGTTCTTTACGATGACGGCGAAGCGTTGTCCGCGCATGCCCATGCCGTACCCGGTCGCGTTCAACTCGAGCCCCAGCGCCTTGACGTACTCGCCGTTGCCGTCGGCCAACATCAGAATCTTGTCGCCGACGCCTCCGGACTTGCCCCAGGCAGCCATCACGAACACATCGTTGACGGCCGTGCAGGCGATGGTGTCCACTCCCTTCGCCTTGAGCTGATCGGCCATTTGGACGAATCCCGGCAGATGTTTGGCATCGCAGGTCGGCGTGAACGCGCCGGGAACCGAGAACAGCACCACGGTCTTTCCCTTGAACAGCTCGTCGGTTGTGAGCTTCTGCGGACCGTCCTTGCTCATGCGGCTGAATTTACCGTCGGGCATCTTGTCGCCGGCTTTGATCGTCATTGCATTACTCCCGTGACGTGGCCGCTCATCAGCCGAGTTTCTCGGCGTAAAGCGACCACAATTTGAGAACTCTCGGACTGACGTCCGGCACGAGTTTCAGATTGGCGAAGGTCCGTTTGGCTTCCGCGTAATTCTTGAGCTGGGCCTGGGAAAGACCGAGATATACGTACGCCTCGTCGAGATGCTTGATTTGACCTTTTTGGATACCGCGGCTGATGGCGTCCACCGCTTTTTGATAGTCGCCGAAGCCGTAGTACACCTCGCCGAGCTTGACATCGAGTTCGCCCGCCGAACTCTTCGACGCCTCGGCATCCTCCTGCGCCAGCCCCTTTTTGTCGGCTTCGGCACGGCCCTTCAACGCCGTCAACAAGCGATTGGTACGCTCCTTATGCTCTTCCTTGAGCGCACCATTGGACATGGCCTTCTCGAGAACCGTCTCAGCTTCGCCCGGCAGGGCGGCATCGGCCAGCAGCTGCGCCATCTCGATATAATCGGTGTCCGCACTCATCGCGTTGGTGTTGTACATGACGCGGTAGATCATCAAGGTATTGCGGTCCACCCTCTCGTCCTGGCGTTCGATGCGCAGCAGCGTGTTCCAGTACGTCGTCTTGTTGTTCAGGCGAATCAGATCGACCAGCACCGCGTCCATGGTCGCCGTGTCGCCGGAATCGGAGGCGCACTGCAGCTTGAACAAATAGACATTCTCCTTGGGCGTCTCGCCGGCCTTGCGCGTGGCGGCAATTGCCTTGTCAGCCCACGCACTCGCGTCCTTGCAGTTCTTCAACTGGTAATAGCTCTGCGCAATGATCGCGACATTGTCGGGGGTTGCGGTACCCGCATCGACCATCTGCTTGCCGTAATCGATGGTCTTCTGATACTGGTTGGTGCTCGCGGAGATGCCGAACAGGGTGCGCGTAATGCTGCCCACTTCTTCCGGGGTCGCGGCGCCCGTCGCCAGAGTCCGCTCGAATTCAGTCTGAGCGGCCTTCAAGTTGCCCAATTTGACGTCGGCAAAGCCCTTGAAGTTGTAGATGGTCTTCTTGTCGAACGCCGTGAGCGGAGATTTCGTCTCGGCCTCGTCCAAATTCTTGAGCGCTTCGGCCCACTGCCCCGCCTGCAGCGCCTTCTGCGCCGCGGTCATCTCCTTGGCGATGACGCGGCTGATTTCCGGCCCCTTGGGCTTGTCGGCCGCCGCAGCCGCCGAAATCATGCCGACGCATGCCACGGCGAGCATGATGCCCAGGCCCGCGTTGCGAGTGAAGCGCCCGAACGCCGCCGGAGCCTTGTTTTTAATCGACTGAGTCATGAGTACATCCTCGCTGCTTTGCGATCACGTTATGTTTGCGGGCGGCCGGGTCAAACAAACGGCGCGTGAACCCAATCGTTTGGGGGTCGACGCGCCGCGATACCCGCTCGGGAACCTAGTTAGAAGTAGTCGTTGTTGACGAATCCAATCTTCTTCAGTCCGCGGTGCTGCAGATCGGCCAGCGTCTGAGCCACGATTTCATACTTGGCGAACTTATCGACCGTGATGTGCACTTCCGGCTGCGGACTCTTTTCCGCCTCTTGACTGATATAGCCCTGCAGCGTCGCACGATCCACCGGTGCCTTGTTCCACAGCAACGTGCCGTCGAAGTCGATCGACAAATCGATGACTTCCGGCGGCGGCGGCGGTACGAAGTTCGGCGGCGGCGGCAAGGGGTTGTCGATCTTGACCGCGTGCGTTTGGCTGGGAATCGTAATGATGAAAATGATGAGCAGCACCAGCATGACGTCGATCAACGGCGTCATGTTGATATCCGAATAGGACTGCCCTTCGCTACCGCCTACTGCCATCGCCATCTTGGGTCTCTCCTAGGTGCCGGGGCCGAAATGATCGGGTGTGGTGATGAAGGCCACTTTGCGGATGCCGATCTGCTGAGTGGCGACGAGCACCTGTCCCACGTACTGATAGCGAACATTCGAATCGCCCCGAATGTGCACTTCCGGCTGCGGGTCCTCGCGCGCAATGGCGCGCAAACGCGCCTTGAGATCATCCTGGCCGCTCACTTTCTGGGTATTCCAGAAAATGTCGCCCTCCTTGTCGATGGCAATGGTGATGTTCTCCGGTCTGGTCTGCGTCGGCAGATTGGTGGCCTTCGGCAATACCACCGGAACCTGCTGAATGATGACCCTGATCGTAATGATGAAAATGATCAGGAGCACCAACATCACGTCCACCAACGGCGTGACGTTGATGTCCGACATCGCCTCGGCTTCATCTCCGCTGCCGATTTTGATCGCCATGGAACTAAGTTCCTAGCGGGCTACGGCAGTGGCGGATTTGCCGACCGGGCCCGCCGGACCCTTGTCCATGCCCAACCCCATCTTGGCACCCGAGATCAGGTACGCATGCAGCTCATGAGTGAAATGGCTGACACGCTCCTGCGTGCCCTTATTGCGGCGCAATAGGATGTTGTAGCCCAACACCGCGGGCACCGCGACCGCCAAGCCGATGGCGGTCATGATGAGCGCCTCACCGACGGGTCCCGCCACCTTGTCGATGGACGCCTGACCGGCGACGCCGATGGCGATCAACGCGTGGTAGATACCGATGACGGTGCCGAGCAGTCCGACGAACGGCGCGGTCGCGCCGACCGATGCCAGCACCGGCAAGCCGGACTGCATGCGGCTGATCACGGCGTCCGCCGTACGCTGCAGCGACTCGGTGATCCACTCACTGGTGCCGATGGCGCCCGACAGGCGGCTCTTGTTGATCTCATGATACTCGACCGCCTGCTTGCCGGTCTCGGCGAGCGCGCGGAAGGGGTTGGAATTTCCCTTCAGCTTGCCGATGGCGTCGGTCAGGCTCGTGGAATCCCAAAATTCCCGCTCCGCTTCGATGGCTTGCAGGCGATGCCGGCGCTGATCGAAGAACTTGGTGATCATGATGAACCACGTCAGGAGCGACATGACCAACAAGATAACGAGGATCGATCGGGCGATTATGTCGCCATTTACGATCAGCGCACCAAGGCCATATGGGTTATCAATAGCTGTCTCTTGCATTGACCGATTCCCTCTACGTAGAAATGCTTAATGTAATGAGTTATGAAAATAGTACTTTCAAATCGCCGAACGCTACTTACTGCCCTTTAGCTTCCAGACGATCGGAATGGAAACTGTCTTCTCCACCGGCTTGCCCTCTTCGGTCGCCGGCAACATGCGTCCCCCGTGAACGCCTTTCAAGCACGCCTCATCCAAGCGCGGAAACCCTGAACTCGTCTGAATGGACTCGTTGGTTATTTTACCCTCGGCGGAGACCGTCATCGTCACGATGCAGCGCCCCTCTTCGTTGGCACGCTTCGAGGCATCGGGATAGTCGTCCTCCGTGATTCGGAGCGGATGGCGCGGATCTTGCTTCACGCTCGTGCCCGGCTTGGGCGGCGGTGCGGCCGCAACCGGCGGCGGCGGTCGATTGACCTGGGTGGTTTGCGTGATCGCCGTGGTCTCTACCTGAGGGGCCTGGATGTCCACGAATTCCGGCGGTGGAACGTAAGGCTTGATTTCTTCGAGCTTGGGCGGCGGCGGCGGCGGTTTATCGATGTCCTTCGGCTTGTCGATCTGGGCAATTTCCACCGGCGGAATGATCTTTTGTACGAGCTTGCCGGCCAATCCCGTGTAAAACGCCCAAACAATGCCGACATGAAGAATAAGGACGGCAATCAGCGCTGCGCCCCTCCTGCCCGAAAACAATGATGGCTCTTCGTATTTATACATAAGTCTATTTGCGACCCTGC
>Ga0209890_10001029_pt1 | contig 12741 bp, 12 predicted proteins | sample OrgsoiDNA2013049_FD_185799 | JGI IMG/M metagenome (GOLD analysis project Ga0209890, IMG submission 185799) | Permafrost soil microbial communities from the Arctic, to analyse light accelerated degradation of dissolved organic matter (DOM) -... | ecosystem: Environmental > Terrestrial > Soil >... | reverse complement strand
CGTCAACCTGATCCGGTCACAGAAGCGGCGTCCGAGAACCCATCCCGGGCGCCGCTTCGCCCTGCCCTCTTGACAAAGTCCCCCTACATATCAGTGCTCTGTCGTTGGATTGCTCTGGCGGCTGAGGCGGTACCGCCTCGTTGTCTTTCTTGGTTGGCTCGGCGGCGGTGGCGTGCGAGAAGGGCGCAATGGCCACCGTCCAGGTGCCTTCAGGATCCGCTTTGCGGTCGGGCCGAGCCCTCCCAAATGGTTGATTCGACCGCTACCCAACTGCCGCGCGGCGAACTCAGCCAGCCAGGGTTGGGCGTCCCTTGACTGATCGGTAACTGTCGGGGGCGTCGACCTTAAGGGAGCCTCTGCAGGGAGCGTGAGAGGCTGTCACCTCGATGGTGTTCCTTCGTGCGAACCAATGTTGCCGTCAACAGCTGACATTCGCCCTGCTTGTGAAGGTGGCAGCGGCGACCCTCTTGCCTCGTCCCAGCGCGGCAAGTCAGTCCTAGCGCTTGGAAGTCAGCTGTTCTTGTCCATGGTCACCGGGGTTCTCGGCGGCGCTCATGTCGTCCGTCCTCGGCCCGGCCATAGAGTTCGCCTTCACGGCTGGATACGTGGTTACCGCACGTCGCGCATCGGTATCCGGTGTCGTAGGCCTGGTAGTTATGGCCGCCCGCGGCGCACGACCGGTCGATGTGGCGGACGCGTTCGTTGAGCGCACGCAGAGCTTTGGCCCGCGCCTTGGCGATCGCGACAAACGTGGCGATGCCGGCGGCCACGGTGACCGCGAGCAGTGCCCACAAGGTCGTCGGTGTCACGAGAATCGGTCCTGTGCCCAAACCTCAAGAGAACTCATGCCCCGGCCTGTCTTCCCGCGTTGCGCGAGGCCTCCTGTTGGGCCTGCCCAGGTAAAGAGCATAGGTCCGTTTGAGGCGACGGACTGAGGGCGCTCTCGATCCGGGGTGGGTTTTTTTGTCATACCTGGCAAGCCCAGTGCAGCAGTAAGGTAAAAGTGATCTGCAGGTCGTCCTCCGTGCGAACGAATGTTGTCCACGACAACTACAATCTGCCTGCTCCTTGGTGTCATGGTCGTGGCTGTGGAACCGGTCAACTGCCGAGGGCTGAACGCGGCGGTCGAGCACGGCGGCCCCGTCGACGTGACCGTCGACTCGGTCGCTGCCGATTCCCTGGGAGCCGGCGTTCCTCGCAGATGGCCTACGCCTTTGCCGTGCACTCACGTGCCGCCGCCGTCCTGGTGACCGATGACGCGATCGTGAACGCCCGCCAGATCCTGTGGGACAACCGTCGAGTGGTGGTCGACACGGTGGCCCAACGGCGCTGGCCGCGCTGCTGTCCGGCGCATAGACACCCAGTCCAGCAGAGCGGGTCGCAGTTGTGCTGTGCGGAGCGAACACCGACCCGATTGACCTGGTCGAGCGGTGAGGAGTTTGCGGGTGAATACCCCACCGACGCAGGACAAGCCGGTGTGCTGTGCACTCTGATCGGGCTTGGGGTGTTCGGCGCGAGCCTCGCGCAGGCCAAGGCTTACAAGGTTGGTGCCGTACGGCCCGTGGTCGGAGATGCAATTGGCCGCAACGCCTAGAGCCTGCCAAAACCGTCACCCTGTGCGGTGAGGTCCTGATCGTCTGTGGACGCTCATGTTCAGCGCGCTCCGGGTTCGGGTTCAGTGCAGGATGTTGAGGGTGTTGGTGGCGTCGTCGACGAAGTACACCCCCGTTCGCTGTGGGCTCACGGCCAGGCCAAACAGCGTCCCGGAGCCAGGCGGGGTGCCTGTCGCGTCGAGGGTCATGGACGCGACTTGGGCGCCGGCTGGGGTGGTCTCGACGATCAGACCGTCGGCGGCGTTCACTGAGAGCACGTTCCCGTTCGGGGCGAGGGCAAGACCGAGGGGGCTGTTGAGGTGGCCTCCTGAAGTGACGTCGGCGCCGGTGAACGCCGTGCGGGTGCGGGTGGAGGCGTCCGGGATTGCCGAGATGCGGTTGGACGCGGTGTCGGCGACGTAGAGGGTGTTGCCGCGGCAGCCGAGCGTGAGCCCGGTCGGGCCCACCACCAACGCGGCAGGATCGCTGTGTTCGGCGAAGCCGGACCCGATCACGACCGGCCGGGAGGCCACAGGAAGGCTGTCGTCGCTACGAGGAAGGCGTAGCCGGATCCGCACGACGGTGCCGCGGTGGACGACGGCGCCGCCGGCGGCGACGGTACCGTTCAGGACATTGGTGACGAACAGATCGGCGGCCTTGCCGTGCTCGGAAGCAGTCATGTCCCAGGGCCCGTTGATGGCCTTGTCAGCGATCGTTTCGCGGACCCGTCCGTGGCTGTCCAGCACCAGAAGGCAGCCGGCTTTCGCCGTTGCCGCGGTGCCGTCACTCGTCGGCAGGCTGCCGACGACAACCCAACCAGAAGACAGCACGGACAACGCGGTCGTCAGACCGACACCACCCGGGCAGCGACCGGGCAGATGCGACGGGTCGACCCGGGCGAACAGTGACGCCTTTCCGGCTGGGCTGATCTGCATGATCGTCGTGCCGGTCCCTTGCCGGTTGGAGGCTGCGTTGAAGTTGCTGACCAGTACCCAGCCTCGATGCAGGTGCCCCGTGCTGTGTGGCACCACCGCGACTCCGTACGGGTTGATGTCCGCGTTACCGGGAAGGGTTGAGGCCACAGTGCCCACTGTCGCCAGCGTCTTCAGGAACGGCGTCGTCGTCGCCGAGGCAGGCAGCGCAGTTCCGAGCAGGGCCGCCTGCGCCGCCAGGGCGATCAATGTCCGCGTTATTCGTGTCATGAAGACCTCCGCAACGAAGCAGCGTGCACCGGCCGGTTACCCGCACCTACTGAATACGCAGACCGGACGAGATTGGTTCACCGTTACCGTCACGGTCCGCGTCGAGTCGAACGGCCAGCCATCGGTTGCCGGAGATCGCACGGGCATGGTGGTCCCTGTCGGTTTTCGATGACGACGTCGGCACGCTCCGCGGCCCTCTCCAGGGTTAGGCGCTGTACTGTTCAGCGAGTCGCCGGCCAGGCTCGGCCGTGAAGGCAGATGTCCTTCCGAGCCTCTTTGGTGAGTCTTGTCATCCAGCGGACGCGGGCGATCAAGGGCCCTATCGTTTGATCACCACGCGGCATCGCGGCGACCAGTTGTCCACCTCGTGGGGCTTCATCCACTGTTCGAGCCTTTGCCGTTCGAGCCTTTGCCGCCGCGCGAAGGGAGAGTAGCGAAGGGAGAGTAACGAAGGGAGAGTAGATGCCTTCGAAGAGTGGGAAGCACACGTCCCGAGGCACCTCACCGGGGGCAACCCGCGGCGAACTTCGAGGACCTGTTAGAGGCGGTACCTGATGCTTTGGTGGGAGTGGACCGGGCCGGCGTGATCCCGGTTTGTCAATCCAGACGGAATTGTTGTTCGGCTATGACCGCGGCGACCTGGTCGGCCGTGTCATCGAGACGCTGGTGCCGCAGTCGTTCAGGACGGTTAACCAGGCACAGGGGGAGGGCTATGTCGCAGCCCCGTTCAACCGGGCCCCGGGACACGCCCTGGAGCTGAACGGACGGCGTCGGGATGGGATGGCGTTCCCGGTATACATCGCCCTGTCCCACATCGACACCGAGGACGGTCTCTTGGTGATCGCGGCCGTGCACGACCTGACCGACCGCAAGAAGGCGGAAGAGGAGCGCCGCCGGTCGGACCGGCTTGCCGCAATCGTGCAGTATTCACAGAATGCCGTCATCGGCAAGACGCCCGACGGCATCATTACGAGCTTCAACCCGGCCCGCCGAGACGATATACGGCTACTCCAGTGAGGAGATCATCGGCAGGTTCACCGGCCTGCTCAGCCGTGGCGGCTGCCGGACACATGGCAGGACGGTCTCGTGGAAGACTGGGGATGCCTCGAGCATGGCACCGAGATCGCGGTCAAGGCCGACTGATAGGCGGGATGTTTCGGGGCGGGCGAGACAGCTCGCACGAAGTTCAGTCGCGTCGTGCTGTGTTCATGATCTACTCCAGGGACACAGTTTTCGTTGCTGACCTGTCAGTTCCGGCTGGTCATCGTGGAGGAGGACCTGTGGAGATAGCATCGCGCTTCGCCAACCGAGTCGAGCCCCCAGGACAGCAGAGTCGACCCCTACGGCAGGGATTGTCTCGGCCAAGCGGGCGTCGACGTTGGGTTGGCGCAGCCGGTGCCGTGATCGTGGTCTTGCTGGTGTGGCTGACCTGGTCGATCGGTGGCGCACTGACGGCTCCGGGCAGCGGCAGCACCTCGGCACGGCTGGCCGAATGGGCCCGGTCCAACGGACTGGGGTGGGCGGTCACCGGCACCGGGCAGATCCACCACCGGCCGAAGCCGCTCGTGGTCGGCCGGACCCGCGCCGGCGGCATACTCAGAGTCTCCGCGGCACCAGTGCCCGGCCACCGCCCCGGTCCCGCGCACCGAATGCCGCGAAACCGCCCCGGCCCCGCCCGGCCGACGTCCAGCCACCGTGCCGTTCCTGCAGCGGTCCCACCGCAGGCCCACCCGTCCTCGCCAGGGGCCGTCTGGCAGCCGCTGGTCAGCGTCCACGGGAAACCGGCGATCCTGGCCGAGTTCGTGCGTCCGGACGCGCAGCACGCTAATGCTCCGGTTGGGGTGGCCTGGCTCGACCAGAAGCTGGTCAGGCTGGTCTTGCATCCCGGCTACAACGTCCCCGGCGGTTCGGGCTGGTCCCAGCCCTCCCAGGTGCCGGCATCGGAGCGAGACAGCCTGCTGGCGACGTTCAACTCGGGCTTCAAGATGGTCGACTCCAATGGCGGCTACTGGCAGGACGGCAGGACGGCCGTGCAGCTGCGCAGGGGCGCGGCGTCGATGGTGCTCTACAAGGATGGCCACCTCGACGTGGTCAGGTGGAACGCGGGAACGCCTGGACCTGAGGTGGCTGCCGTCCGCCAGAACCTCGACCTGATGGTGGACAACGGCGCCATCACGGCCGAGGTGACCAACGGGACGACGAGGACATGGGGCAACACCGTCGGTAACGCCACCTTCGTGTGGCGCACGGCCTTGGGAGTCCGCCGGGACGGCTCGCTGGTGTTCGTGGCGGGGTCCTCGTTGTCGGCATACACGCTGGCCAACGTCGTGCGTGACGCGGGAGCGGTGCGTGCCATGGAGCTTGACATCAACCAGTCCTGGACGAACTTCATCACCTACACCCACCCCGGCCATGGCGTGGCGGTGCCTAACATGCTCACCATGGACGAGCACCCCAACCCCTACCGATACCTCCAGCCGTCGGCGCGAGACTTCGTTGCGGTCCTTTCTCGTTGACGGGCCCCCCGGGTCCGCAAGCCCAAGCTGAGCCTCGCCGGGGGCACCTACCGTTGCCAGGTGTGTGCCCTGGTCCTTGACCGGGACGTGAACGCTGCTGCGACTCTGGCTGTCTGGGGCAGGCATCAACGGGGGCAGCTGTCCCCTGCGGTGACTGCGCGGTCCGGGACCTGCACCCAGCCGGCCGGTCAGGCGCAATGCGTCATGGCGGTGGAGGGTGCAGATCGGGCAGCACGGTGCCAGCGGCACTGCCGCTGCTGTCCGTGAAGCAGGCACCAGCCAGCCTCTCGTGGGGTTGGAGCTGGACGCCTCGGACAGGGGCGGCGTAGGACGCGCGGACCTGCTCGAAGGGTCAACGCTCTCCTATGGGGGCCACCAATACTGCCGGACGGACGTGAGCAGACCCATCACCTAGGCGCCAACCTGGCAGAGCGGCACCGGTCGCCACGGATGCGGGTCTTTCGTGGCGCGGGAGACGAATGGCGACAGGCAGGCGTCACCAGGGTCTGATATCGGGTTGGCGCCCTCATCTCCGGGCGCGCGTGACATGAGCGGGGCGTACCCGGCCTGCCATCATCGTCCCCGATGGTGGCCGCCGTGGTCGAACATCTGCGGACACACGCTACCGTGAAGGATCGTCTCCCGACGTGACGATCGGGTGTCTGTCGGAAGAGGGGATCTCGGGGTGTCATCGGTGGGTTGGCGCAGGTTCGTCGAGCGAGTTGGGCGCCGGGGTGGCGAGCCTCGCCAGCGCGGGAACGTTGCCGGCCAACGAGGCTGGAAGTCGCGCAGGCCAGCTGTCCAGCGGAGCCATCGGCGGACCTCGACGCGCGCCGAGCTGGGCAGGTGGGACCAGCGCGTTGACGACGGGCCCGCAGGGAGCCGCACGTATGCCGTGTACACGCCACCGGGCCTGCGTCCAGGCATTGCCGTTCCGCTCGTCGTGGTCCTTCACGGCTGCAACCAGTCTGCGCAGGACGTGGCGCTGGGCACCGGCGTCAACGCGCTCGCCGACCGGGCGGGCTTCGTCGCCCTCTACCCACAACAGAGCACCCAGGACAACCCTCGACGCTGTTGGAACTGGTTCGATCGGGACAACCAGATCCGCGGGTCTGGAGAGCCGGCGGCGATCGCGCGGATAACCGAGCGGGTCCTTAGTGAACGTGGTGGGGCGACGCTGGACCGCAACCGGGTGCATGTCATGGGCATTTCGGCTGGTGGTGCGATGGCCGGCATCCTCGCCGCCACCTACCCGGACCTCTATGCCTCGGTCGGGATCCACTCAGCCCCCCAGTACGGCGCTGCGCGAAATGCGGTGACTGCGATTCTGGCGATGAGGAACGGCGGGCCGGACCCAGAACGGCAGGGCGGGCTGGCCTACCTCGCCATGGGGTCGCGGGCTCGGGTCGTACCCGTCATCGTGGTTCAGGGCGAAGCAGACCGGATCGTCTGGGCGGCCAACGGCGAACGCGTGGTGCGTCAGTGGCTGAGCACGTCGCGGCTCGCTGGCGGGCAGGCCACAGGTTTTGACTTCGAGCGGCCGAACGTCAGCCGCGACGACCGCGCCCCGGGCGGGCTGCTGTACTCGGTGCGCACCTGGAACGACAACGCCGGCCACCCGCTGGTCGAGTACTGGAGCGTGTCGGGCCTCGGACACGCATGGTCAGGGGGCGACGCAGAAGGCACGTACACGGACCCTCGCGGACCGAGCGCGACCGAGGCGATGTGCACTTTTTTCGGCCAGTGCCCCATGGAGCATGACGTCGCCGTCGCCGACGTCGACGCGGGCCCACGCAGGGACGCCCTTGGCCGCATCGTCAAGGCGCTGGGGAGACGGTTGCCGCGTCTGCGCCGCAACAAGGCCAGGCACCGCGGTGCACGCGCCTTCGGGCGCGGGCGCCCGCACTCGTAAGGGCAGGGAGTTAGGCCGTCGCGGCCGAGGCTCCCCCTGAACGCAGCAGAGACAATCCTGACTGCCAGCGGTCGAGTCGGCGCCGTGATGCGGGATGCAACGCCACCATCTCGTCGTCGGGATCACCTTCGGGTCAGGTCGACGCCGCCAGCTTGGCCCAGGGCTGCCTGTGGGGTCGCCCGGCGACAGGAAGAGGCCGTCACTGCGTGGGAAGGTGGGGCCATGCCGCTGCGCGATCCTGCCCACCACGTCAGCCCGCGTGCGATTGTCTTCTGGACGGTGCGAGCGGTGCCCGGGTGGCTCCTGGTGCTGGCCGCGCAGCTGCTCTGGTTTGGGGCGTCAGGGGACCACGTGGGTGGGCGTGTGGCAGCTCTGGTGGTCACCGTGGCGTTCGCCGCCGTCCACCTGATCGTCATGCCGCGGTGGCGCTACCGGGTTCATCGCTGGGAGGTTACCCGCACGGCCGTCTACACCCAGTCCGGTTGGCTCAGCCAGGAGAGACGGATCGCTCCCATCTCGCGAGTTCAGACCGTCGACACCGAACGCGGGCCGTTGGAGCAGCTGTTCAGGCTCGCGAATGTCACGGTCACCACGGCGTCCGCGGCTGGGCCTTTGCGTATCCATGGGCTTGACCGCGCCACGGCAGAGGGCCTGGTCGCCGAGCTCACCGAGGCCACCAGCCACAGCGAGGGCGACGCGACGTGAGTGTCAGCGATCCTGAACGGGACCTGTCCTGGCGACGGCTCAGCGCCCGGATGTTGCTCGTCTACCCCGTGCGGGAGCTGGCTGGAGCCATCCCTGCACTCGCTGGCCTGGTGGTGGCGGGTCGCTCTGTGGGCAACGGGCAGTGGTGGTGGGGTCCGCTGGGTGTCCTCGGGGTCATCGCCTTGAGCTGGCTGCGCTGGGCGACCACCCGATACCGCATCACCCCCGGGCAGGTACAGCTACGCAGTGGTCTCGTGCGACGCAAGACCGTTACTACTCCATCGGATCGGGTCCGCAGCGTTGACGTGACCGCGTCAGCACTGCACCGGATCCTGGGGTTGGCGAAGGTGGACATCGGCACCGGTAGTCACCAGAGAGGTAGCGGGTTGTCGCTGGACTCGCTGCCCGTCGCCAAAGCAGCTGCGTTGCGCGCCGAGCTGCTCCATCGCAGCACTGTGCCATCCGACAACGCTCGCCTCGCGGTGGCGTTCGGAGCCGAAACCAAGGGGCCCGAAGTTGGCCTGGGGGAGGTCGACACCGAGCTGGCACGGTGGGATCCCCGATGGGTGCGTTTCGCGCCGTTCACCCTGTCGGGGCTGTTGGGCGCTGCGGCAATCCTGGGTGTGGGATCGAGACTTCTTGACCAGCTCGGCGTCCCTGCTGGTGATGTCGGACCGATCAGGGGGGTGATGGACTACCTGGCACGAACCCAGATCTGGTTGGACGTCCTGGAGGGTCTGGTCTGGCTCGTCGCCTTTGTCACGGTGTTGTCGATCGGAGGGTATGTCCTGTCCTACTGGGGCTTTCGCCTCTCTCGCCATCCTCAGGGCAGCCTCCACGTCACTCGCGGGCTGCTGACCACCAGGGCCACCAGCATCGAGGAGCGACGGCTGAGGGGAGTCGAGCTTGCCGAGCCACTTCTGCTGCGGGTCGTTCACGCGGCGCGCCTCAACGGCATCGCGACGGGTCTGAAGTCCAGGAGAGGCGCCGGTGGCGGCGGCTCACTGCTGCTGCCACCCGCCCCTCTGGCAGTGGCCCGGGACGTCGCTACCCAGATCCTGCGGGACCCCGCTCCGGTGGCTGTGGTGCTCACCGCGCACGGCCCGGCTGCCCGGCGTCGTCGTTTCGTGCGCGCCCTGCTGCCGGCGTTCTGCCTGATCCTCGCAGCGGGTGTGGCCATCTGGTCAGGTGCTCCGCAGTGGCTCGCACTTCCGGCGATCGTGGCTGTCCCGGTCGCTGCCCTGCTCGCGGCTGACCGCTACCGATCCCTGGGTCACGCCATCGCCGGCCGCTTTCTCGTCACGCGAGCGGGATCGCTCGATCGGCGTCGTGATGTGCTCGAGTGCGACGCCATCATCGGCTGGAACGTGCGCCGGACGTTCTTCCAGCGCCGTGCCGGACTGGCGACGCTGACTGCAACCACGGCCGCGGGCAGACAACGGTATGCCGTCACGGACCTGCCCCTGTCCATGGCGATCATGCTCGGAGAGCGTGCGCTGCCAGGGCTGTTGGACGACTTTCTCGAACCGGACCAGGACCACCCTTAGCCAACCCTAGATCCAGCTGGGAAGCCACATCCGCAGCTGCCACTGCGAGTACGGAATGACCTGCGCGGTGTAGATCGGGTAGAAGAACGCGAAGCAGGCGACGCTGGCGACCACGAAGGCTCCGGCCGTCAGAAGGCCGATCTGGCGGCGACGCGCCGAGACGTTGGGACCGCCGATGCCGAGGCCGAGGACATAGGTCACCGCCAGTACGACGTACGGCACGAACGCGACCTCGTAGAAGCTGAAGATGGTGCGGTGCTCGTAGTTGAACCACGGCAGGTATCCGCCCGCAACACCTGCCAGGATCGCGCCGGCGCGCCAGTCGCGGCGCAGGGCCCACATGAACAGCAGGACGAAGATCGCGATCGTCGCGCCCCACCACAGCGTGGGGGTGCCGATCGAGGTGATCGCCTTGGAGCATTGTGCGACCAGGCAGCCGCCCTGGCCCTTCTTCGGCCCCTCGTAGTAGAAGGACGTTGGCCGGCCCTGGATCAGCCACGACCACGGGTTGGTCTGGTACGGATGGAAGGAGCTCACGTTGACGTGGAAGCTGTACATCTCCTGGTGGTACTGCCATAGCGAGCGCAGTGAGTCCGGCACCCACGCGAAGGTCGTCGCCGGGTGGGTCAGCGCCCACTGCCGGTCGTAGGAGTCCTTGGCAACGAACCAGCCGGCCCAGGACGTGAGGTAGACCGAGACGGTCAGGCTGACCATCAGCAGACCGGCATACAGCCCGTCCAGCACGAGGGCGCCCCACCACCAGCGGCGCACGCCGGTGGCGCGGCGCGCGCCCATGTCCCAAAAGACAGTCATCAGGCCGAAGGCGACCAGGAAGAACACGCCCGACCACTTGGTACCCGTGGCCAGCCCGAGGCAGATGCCCGCGACCCAGCGCCAGGGGCGCCAGCCGAGCCAGGGACCGAAGGTCATGGCCGAACGCCGTGTGCTCGCCTTGGCCTGACTACCGCCAATGTCCTGCAGCGCACCCACCTTGCGTGCCAGGACCATGCGCGAGTGGTCGCGGTCGATGAGCAGGGCGCAGAATGCGGCTAGGGCCCAGAACATCAGGATGAGGTCCAGTAGAGCGGTGCGCGAGTGGACGAAGTGCTGGCCGTCGAAGGCCACGAGGATGGCCGCGATCGTGCCCAGCAGCGTCGACCCGAACATCCGCCGGGCGGCACGACCGATCATCAGGATCGAGATGGTGCCCAGCAGGGCCACCGAGAACCGCCACCCGAACGCGCTGGTCACTCCGAAGATGTGCTCGCCGATCGCGATGATCCACTTGCCGACGGGCGGGTGGACCACGAAGTCGGGCTGGGTGCCGAAGACGTTCGGGGTGCCGTGGGTGAACAGGACGTCCGGGCTCTTGATGATCGGGGAGACCCGTCGCTCGTAGCCGTATTTCAGGAAGGAATAGGCCTGCTTGACGTAGTACGTCTCGTCGAAGACGAGCTGGTGGGGCTCACCGAGCTGCCAGAACCGCAGGAAGCCGCCGAGCGCAGTGACGATCAGCGGCCCCACCCAGCCCCACACCACGTCGGTGGGCCGGTATCCGAGCAGCCGTGAGCGCAGCCGCTCGGTCTGGGTCATGGCTGACATCGTATGCAGACCGGCCGTTGCTGCGCGCACACCCTTGCTGCGGCGAAGATCATGCAGGCACCTGCCGGTGAGGTCGGTATGTCCGAAGTCGTCGCCTTTGAAGAGCAGAGGTTCACCCCATGGCCTGGGCGAGGGCGTTGGAGGAGCAGTCATCGAAGTTCAGACGGGCCGGCCGTCGCCGACCTCGATCCGGGTCGGGACAGAAACCCATCCAGTCACGTGGATCTCAAGGTCTGGGCGCCGGTCCACGACGATATTCGGCTCGACCAGTGATCCTGCCGGCATGCGGGCCAGCGGGGTGGTCGCGAGCGCAGTCGCGAGGTTCTCGGGCGCATCCTCAGACCGACCAGAAGGTTCGCCTCGGAGCAAACCTGAGGATCGCGATGATGGCCGATGGTCCACGATCATCGAGGAAGTCCGCCCTCATTGCCAGGCAGCCAGTGCGCACTGAGGGGGCCCTGGCCCATGGCAGCCACATGCGAAGGGCGGTCCGGGGCGACGAGCAGGTCTGCGCTGCGCGCCTGGATGGTTGTGGGGCTGTGGCCCAGGTTCGCGAGGAACTTCCTCGGAGCCGGCTCCAGGATGCCGTGTGGACTTGCCGTGCGAACCGGCGGCCTGCCCGGGCAAGCTCGCGGACGTGCTTGTTCTCAATGGGAGACTCGGACCCACCGTTTCTACCTTCCAGAGGTGTGAGTCCACAGGTCAGATTCGGTGGCGTACCAAACCGGGTGAGCGCCCCGCCTGAGAGGATCGCAGGCGTGAGCAACCGCGCAGCTGGTGTCCTCGTCCTCGCCGCCACCCCTATCGGCGACCCCCGGGACGCGGCGCCGAGGCTCGCCCACGAGATCGCGACCGCCGAAGTGGTCGCCGCCGAGGACACGAGGCGCTTCAGCCGCCTCTGTCGCGCGCTGGGGGTCAAGGCGTCGGGGTCGGTCGTCAGCTATCACGAGCACAATGAGGCGACGCGCACCACGGATCTGCTCGCCCGGTTGGTGGGTGGGGCGCGGGTGCTTGTCGTGACCGATGCCGGTATGCCGTCCGTGTCCGACCCCGGGTATCGCCTCGTGGTCGCTGCGGTCGAGGCTGGCGTGAGGGTGACCTGTGTGCCTGGTCCCAGTGCCGTCCTCATGGCGCTGGCGGTGTCCGGACTGCCGGTGGATCGCTTTTGTTTTGAGGGGTTTCCGTCGCGCAAGGCGGGGGAGCGGCGGCGTTTGTTCCAGGCGCTGGCGCGGGAGAGACGGACGTTGATCTTCTTCGAGGCCCCGCACCGACTCCAGGCGACACTGGCGGCGATGGCTGAGGCGTTTGGCGGGGATCGCCCAGCCGCGGTGTGCCGGGAACTGACCAAGACCTATGAAGAGGTCAGACGAGGCCCGCTGGCCGCACTGGCCGCGTGGGCGGCCGGCGGCGTCAGGGGTGAGATCACCGTCGTGGTCGGCGGGGCACCAGCCCCGGTGAGCGACCCCGAGGCGGCCGTGGCCGGCATCCGGGCTCGAGTTGCCAGTGGCGAGCGGTTGAAGGACGTGTGCGCGGAGGTTGCCGCAGCGACTGGACTGAGCCGCCACGACCTGTACAACGCGGTACTGGCCGTTGGACGGTGACGTGATCGGCGGTGGCGCGATTCGAGGTGAGGCGCAGACCCTCAGCTCTGAGCGCTGACCAGCG
>Ga0209890_10001028_pt1 | contig 12743 bp, 8 predicted proteins | sample OrgsoiDNA2013049_FD_185799 | JGI IMG/M metagenome (GOLD analysis project Ga0209890, IMG submission 185799) | Permafrost soil microbial communities from the Arctic, to analyse light accelerated degradation of dissolved organic matter (DOM) -... | ecosystem: Environmental > Terrestrial > Soil >... | reverse complement strand
GGCGGGAGTACGTATGAAATCGCGCACGGTGCTCATAGCGGTGGCCAGCAGCTGGCTGCGCGCACATGGGCTGATCTCGGCGGGGGTGACGCACGTTGGGTGACGACATCAGGCCCGTGGCCGCCGGGAACGGCCCGGCCAGCTTGCCGCCGGGCCCGGCCGTCCATAAGGACCGTCGTAAGCGCCGCCCGACCGGTGCGCCGCCGCCGCTGCCGCACCCTATCACCATCAGCACAACAGCGTGGCTGATCCTTGGGGCCGTGGCGCTCGCCGGCGCGTTCCTGGCGTCCCAGCACACGCCGTGGCTCCGGATCGATGACCGGGCAAGCACGTGGGTGCTGCGTCTCCTGGCCGGAATACGGACGCCGTGGCTGACCGATGTGGCCAACGGGATCAACGGGGCGGGCTCCGGCTGGGGGGCCACCGCGCTCGGCCTGTCGGTGGTCGCCCTGACGATGGCGTTCCGCCGCTGGCGGCACTTGCTGGTGTTCCTGGGAAGCGTGTTGTTCCTGGAGCAGGCCGGGACATCGATCTACTTCGGGCTGTCCAGGCCACGCCCGTACGGCGTGCCGATCATCGGCAGCTGGGGCGGGTACTCCGGGGTGTCGCCCCCGGTGGCGGTCGTCACGATCTTCTTGATGGGCATCGTCTACTGCCTGGCCGTGCCGGGCCGCCCCCGCACCTACACTAAGGCTGCGGTGGTCGCGGTGGTCGCCGTGTTCTGTCTGGCTCGCCTGTACCTGGGTGTCGATCACCCCGATTATGCGCTGCTCGCCGTGGCGTTCGCCGTGGCGATCGCGGTCACCGCGTTCCGGTACTTCACCCCGAACGAGGCGTTCCCCGTCGCCTACCGGCGCGGCCGCACCGCGCACGTGGATGTGACCGGCCGGCGGGGGCAGGCGATCCGCCAGGCCGTGCGTGACCAGCTCGGGCTCACGGTGACCGAGATCAAGCCGGTCGGCCTGGAGTCCTCCGCCGGCTCCACGCCGTTGCGGCTGCGAGTCGAAGGCAGCCCGGAGGAGTTCGTGTTCGCCAAGCTCTACACCAAGGGCCACGTCCGCGCCGACCGCTGGTACAAGCTGTGGCGGACCATCCTGTACGGCTCCCTGGAGGACGAGCACCCCTTCCAGACCGTGCGGCGCCTGGTCGAGTACGAGGACTATGCCCTGCGCCTGCTGCAGGACATCGGGGTCCGCACGGCCCGGCCGTACGGCATCGTGGAGATCACGCCCGAGCGCGAGTACATGCTGGTCACCGAATTCCATACCGGCGCCGTCGAAATCGGCGAAGCCGACGTCGACGACACGGTGATCGACCAGGGACTGCAGCTGATCCGCACGCTGTGGGACGCCGGGATCGCCCACCGCGACATCAAACCAGGCAACCTGATGGTCCGCTCCGGGGAGCTGCTGCTGATCGACGTGGCCTTCGTCCAGGTGCGCCCGTCACCATGGCGGCAGGCGGTCGACCTGGGCAACATGATGCTCGTCCTGGCCGTGCGCACCGACCCGCAGCGGGTCTACCGGCGGGCGCTGGCGTACTTCACCGAAGCCGAGCTCGCCGAAGCATTCGCCGCCACCCGCGGGGTCGCCAGCCCGACCCAGCTGCGCGCCTTCATGAAACGGCACCCGCGCGACCTGCTCGGCGAATTCCGCGCCCTCGCCCCGCAGCGGCCGCCGATCGCGCTGCAACGCTGGAACATCCGGCGGGTCGCTCTGGCGGCCGCGATGCTCGCCGTCATCACCGCCGCCGTGGGGGAAACGGGGAATGCCTTCTTGCCGGCGGCCGAAAATCTGGGCGCCTACGCCCCCAGCTGCGGCACCGGCCATTCGATGATCCTCAGCGCCCAGGCAGTCCCGTCCGCTGCCCTGCTGCCCTGCATCGCCGCGCTCCCGGCGGGCTGGAGCGTTGGCGGCACGGACATCGCCAGCGGGAGGGCCAGCTTCTGGCTGGACTCCGATCGCGCAGGGCCGCGAGCGGTCACCGTAACCCTCACTGCGACCTGCGACACCTCGGGCGCCCAGCAGATCCCCTCCGACCAACCCGGCACGCGCCGGTTCGAGCATCCGCTGAGCCTGGCGCCGCAGTTCTCCGGCCTCCGCTTCTACACATTCCCCGGCGGCTGCGCCACCTACCGGTTCAGTTTCGCGCAAGGCACATCCCCCGCGCTGGCCGTCGCCGTCGATAACGCGCTGGCGTTCCAGTCCCGGTCAACCCTCGTCAACTACGTCCGGCACACCGAAGGTCTCATGCTCTGCGGGCGAGATGCCGCATGCCCGCGATGAGCAAGTAGCCGGGCCGGCGCTGCCCAGCTAGCCGCGCTCGGAGCCTCACCACCACAGCCACGCAGGCAGCCCGGTGAGTTCATACCTGCGGCTAATGGCTAATTGCAGCATGATCAGATCATCGCCCCAGAACGCCCTGATATGTGCTCAACCACGCTGCCAAGAACAAGCGGACCCAGGAGCGAATAATCGGCGATCTGATTTCCTACTAGAACACTGGGAAAGGCCGGAACGATGATCGCCCGCAAGGTCGAGAAAGCGTGAGTGAGTATTCAGTTTCGTGCATAGATATTCGAGCGGATGACTTACTCATTTCGCATGTGAGTAAGACGTGGGGCAGTGCGCCGCGGGCTGAAACTGCTGACGGGCGCGCGGGCGCACGTCGATCTCTGGCCGCGGCCCGGCGAGGCGGTCCCGGCGCGGCGCCCCGTCACCCGGTCATGGCTCGTGTCAGGGCCGGTCGGTCATGACGCGGTCGTAGGTGCGGCGGGCGCGGGCGCTGCGGGCGCTGGCGCCGTAGCGGCGGAGCATCTGCGGGGAGGACCAGCCGTTCAGCTCCATCAGGTCCCCCTCCGCCCCGCCGCGGTCCAGCCAGGTATGGCTGAAATGGTGCCGGAACCGGTGCGTCCAGGCATCTACCCCGGCCTGACGGCCGCGGCGGGCGATCATCTGGTAGATCCCGTTCGCGGTCATCGGCCCCGGTTGTTCACCCCCAGCCACAGCTGCGGCCGGTGCGCCTGCGCATGCCTGGCGCGGATGCGGAGATACCGGTCCAGGGCCCGGGCGGCCTCATGCCCGATCCGGACCACCCGCGGCCGGCCGCCCTTGCCGCGGGCGGTGATCTCCCGCCGCCACAGGTCGACATCGCTGCGCCGCGTGTCGTGCGGGTCGTAGCGGATCCCGGCCAGCTCCCGCGCGGATCCCGGTCGCCGTGAGCACCGCGATGATCGCGGTGTCACGCCGCTGCGCGAACGAGCGGCCCTGGCAGGTCTTGGCCAGCGCCGATAGTTCTTCGCTGGTGAACACCGGCACCAGCTTCTCGGTCACCCTGGGGGCGCGCAGCCGGGTCATCGGATCCGGGAGCTGCTCCTCCTCGGCCAGCCAGCGGAAGAACTGCTGCAGCGCCCGGAACTGGTTGCTGGCGTACGCGTCGCTGTAGCGGGTCAGCAGGTGCACCAGCCACCGCTGCACGTCGTGGCCGCTGACCTGCTCCCATCCGGCGTGGCTGGTGCGCGGGATCAGGTGGGCGGCGGCGAACCAGGCCACCGCCTCGGTGTAGGTCCGCACTGTCTTGGCGGCCTTGCCCTCGGCCGTCAGGTGCAGCCGGAACGAGCCGATCTCGGGGGCGAACGGCCCGGCGTCCAGCGGCTTGCGCCGCCGGGGACGGGGTTGCGGGAGGATCATCGTTTTTCTCTCTTCCTGCGGTTCCGCGGGAGCGCACGCATCCGTGCGTGAGCGTTTCCGCAGGTCAGAGAACTTAACGATGAGCGCTGACAGCGCCATGGGAATCCCTCTCTTCCTGCTGTCTGCGCAGGTAAGAGGGCTGACTGATCGTCCTCGAACTGGTGGTCAGGGACAGGATCGAACTGTCGACCTTCCGCTTTTCCGTTGTCGCGCAGCGCCAAGTCGAACGCGACGTTGGCCAGCGCGCCGTTCCCGGAGCTGCCAGGTTGCGAAGGCGAGGAGTTGTCAGACACAGGTAATGGCGCGAGGCGATGTAGGGACGGCAGAATGGACGGGTGTATTCCGCCGACTTCTTTGAGGATCGGTGGCGCCGCTACCTGCACCCGTCGCTCAGCAGGGGCTGCTGGCCGGCGGCGGGGGTTCGGGTCGTCTCGGTCGTAGCTCGCCGGGAAGGGGGGTGTCCCGTGCAGGCCAGACTGGTCGATGTGCCCGGGGCGGAGCGCCAGGCGCTGGCCCCAGAGGCCGCGTGGCACACGCTTAGCGCCGAGGAGGTGCTGCGAGCCGAGGAGGCAGACCCGCGGCACGGCCTGAGCTCGGCGGAGGCGGCGTCGCGGGCCGGCCGGTTCGGCCCCAACACGCTCGCCGCAGGCAGGGCAGAGCCTCGCTGGCGCGCGTTCATCCGCCAGTACTCCGACCCCATGCAGATCGTCTTGCTAGTGGTCGGCCTCCTCAGCCTCTTCCCCCTCAGGCAGCTGGGAACCGGCCTTCTGCTGATTCTGCTGACACTGGCTAACGCGGTTCTCGGCCTGCAGCAGGAGGGCGGGGCTGAGAGCGCGGTCGCCGTGCTCCAGCGGAGGTTGATCGTGACCGCCCGGGTGCGGCGCGATGGCCAGGAGGCGGAGATCCCCGCTGCACAGCTGGTCCCCGGCGATGTCGTCTCGATCGAGGCGGGTGACGTCGTTCCGGCTGACGGCAGGCTGCTCCGGGTGGCCACGCTGGAGGTCGCCGAGTCCGAGCTGACCGGGGAGAGCCTGCCGGTCTCGAAGGGCACGGCCCCGGTCGGGGAAGCCGACATGCCGCTGGGCGACCGGACCGACATGGTGTACATGAACACCTCTGTCACCCGCGGGACGGGCGAGTTCGTGGTCACCGCGACCGGGATGGCGACCGAAGTCGGCCACATCTCGGGAATGCTCCAGGCGCAGCCGACGGTCAAGACCCCGCTCACCCGCCAGCTCGACCGGCTCTCAAAGCAGCTCCTGCTGGTCGCGGGTGTCGCGCTGATCGCGTCGATGGCCGTGAACCTGTCTCGCGGCTATACCTTCAACGCGGTGTTGCCCGCCGCGGTCGCCTTCGCCATCGCGGCGGTCCCGGTGCAGTTGCCCATGGTGGTGACGACGATCCTGGCGTGGGGCACCCGGGCTCTGGTCAAGGTCGGCGCCATCATGAAGCAGCTCCCTTCGACCGAGACCCTGGGGTCTACGTCCGCGATCAACACGGACAAGACCGGGACGCTCACGCTGAACCAGATGACCGCGGTCCAGATGGTCATCGCCGGGCACCGCTATGCGGTCGAGGGAAAGGGCTACTCGACCCACGGGCGCATCAACCGCGTCGCCGGACAGGCGGAGATCCCGCTGGACCAGTTCCTGATGCCGATGGTCCTGGCCTCCGACGCGGTGCTCAGCGACGGCGAGCTGATCGGCGACCCGACCGAGGGAGCCCTGGTCGCGCTGGCCGCGAAAGGCGGCATCGACGCCGTCTTGACCAGGCAGGTACACCCGAGAATCGCCGAGCTCCCCTTCGACGCCGAGTACAAGCTCATGGCGACGTTCCACAAGATGACCGATGAATCAGGGAAGGCGGTGATCCGCTGCTTCGTGAAGGGGGCGCCCGATCAGCTCCTGACCCGGGCCGCCACGGTGCTGGACCCGGACGCCGACCCGGTTCCGCTCGACGGCCGTCTCCGCGAGCGGTACCTGGCCGATAACCACCGGTTCGCGGAAGAGGGCCTGCGGGTCATCGCAACCGCACGCAGGGATTTCGACCCGGCGGCCTTCGATCCGGGGGCTGACCTGCTCCCGCTAGTGACCGATCTGGAACTGCTGGCTCTCGTCGGAATCGTCGACCCGCCGCGGCCCGGTGCCAAAGCATCGGTCGGGCAGGCGAAGTCCGCCGGGATCGAGGTCCGCATGATCACCGGTGATCACGCGGTTACCGCGGCCGCGATCGCCCGCCAGCTTGGCATCGATGGCAAGGTCATCAGCGGGGCGGAGTTCGGCGCGATGACCGATGACGAGGCGATGGAGGCGATCGCCGATGTCGGCGTGATCGCCCGCGTCACTCCAGAGCACAAGGTCCGCCTGGTGGACCTGCTCAAGCGCGAAGGCCAGATCGTCGCCATGACCGGCGACGGCGTCAACGACGCGCCCGCGCTGAAGAAGGCCGACATCGGGATCGCGATGGGCACCGGGACCGAGGTGGCCAAGCAAGCCGCGGTGATGGTTCTGACCGACGACAACTTCTCCACGATCACCAAAGCGGTGGAAATCGGCCGCGGGCTGTATGACAACCTGGTCCGGTACATCCGGTTCGAGATGGGATGCATGTTCGGCTTCATCATCACCTTCCTTGGCGCCAGCATCTTCGACATCGCCCACGGCGAGCCGCTCCTTCCGCTGCAGGTCTTGTGGGTGGCCTTCACCACCGTCACGATCCAGTCCATCGGGCTCGGGTACAGCAGGCCTGTCGAAGGGCTGATGGAACGCCGACCCCGGCCACCCAGCCAGCCGATCCTGACCGGAGGGGTCCTCGCCTGGCTCGTCTCGGTCGGGCTGGTGATGGCGATCGGCACGCTGAGCGTGGTCAGCTGGGCGGAACAGGCGCACACGCTCGCCATCGCGCGAACCGTGGGCGTGGTCGTGTTCTCAATGTTTAACCTGTTCTTCTCGCTCGAGTCGAGGGACCGGCGGGACTCGGTGTTCTCCCTCAGCACGTTCGCCGACCGGACGTGCATCGTGACGACCGGGGCCTCCCTTTTCCTGCTCGTCATGGCAACCGTCCTGGCGCCGTGCCAGGCGATCCTGAAGACCACCGCGCTCGACGTAGATCAGTGGCTCCTCTGCGCAGCCGTGGCACTGTCGATCATCGCGGTCACCGAGATCCGCAAGGCGTTCCTGCGGCAGACCGTCGGTCCGGTCAGGTTACGACGATCACCGCGACGCCGACTGCGTCATAGGTGCCGCGTGCCCGCGCGTCCCGGGTCGCGAGGGCTGCCCCGTGCTCCTTGGCGGCCAGCGCCACCAGCGCGTCATAAACGGCGCCGCCCGCGATGCCCAGGCGGCTCAGCGTGTCCGGCTTACGGGTGCGCGAGCTGCTCAGCACAAGCGGGGACGGGCGGGTATTCACGGATCCCGGCACGCAATTCAGCAGCTGGCCGCGGTCGGTACGGAGGCCGCGGGCCCTGCCAACGGATAGGTGGATGAAGCCGACCTGCATGAGCGAGCATCGCTCTGCGACCCACGTACCGCGGCTACGGGCTGGTCTGCGAGTTAGCCACGATGCCGGGTGGAGTACCTCCTGACCGCGGTGCCTGCCGCGGCGTTAACGGCGAGGCCCAGTGCCGCCCCGCCTGCGATGTCGAGCGGAAAATGGGCGCCGACGTAGACACGGCTCAGTCCCACCAGGGGGATGGCGGTCAGGGTGAGGGCGCGGCCGCCCGGGCCGAGACGGGGCAGGGCAGCCACGCCAAGGACGACGGCCACGCCCGCGTGCCCGGACAGGTATCCGAGGCCGCTGGCGTCGCGGCCGCGACGGCGGATGCCCGGAAGCAGGGTCACCGGCCGGGGCCGCCGCACTATCCGCTTGACCGCTTTGGCCAGCGCCCAGGTGCCAGTGCCGCCGATCAGGAGGCGGGCTGCCAGCTCCCCGTCTCCGGCCAGCCAGGCCGCCGCGGCCGACGCCGGGATGGCACCGAACGCGCCCAGCTGCATGACGGCCCAGGCGGGCAGGTAGACCGAATCGGGCAGGCCGTTGACTGCGCGGAATGCCCTGACTTCCCGTGGGCCCACGCGGTCGTGGCGCACGGCACCGGCGGTGGCCAGCAGGGCAGCCAGGCCGAAGCCAAGCTGGACGCCGGGAGCGGCCAGCATGACCGGAAGGGCACGTTCATGCTTGCTCGCGGGCCGCATCATGGGTTGAGCGTAGGCCACGCAGGGCAGCCAGACGGGCCGGCCGAGGCCGTTTCGGTACCGATTCCCCCTGTGCCCACAGCGAGGATGACACATCGCGAGCCGGCTGGCGAGGGCGCGGGCGGCGATGTCTCCGGCGTAGACGTGCGCGGGACCATCTCACCGTTATCCGCTGGCGCCGGCGGTGCTGGCGCTGGGCACGCCGAATACCAGGTTCAGCGCGCTCCCGATGAACAGGCCCAGGCCCGCCCCCGCGGCGACGTCCACGGGGAAGTGCGCCCCGAGGTACACCCGTGACAGGCAGACCGCGGCGGCCAGCGCCCAAGGCAGGACCTTTCACCAGCCTTTGAAGTAGGGGGCCACCAGCGCGGTGATCGCGAAGATCACCATGGCATGACCGGAGGGACAGCTCAGCCCGTGGGCCGCGGACTGGCCGCGCAAGATCACATCCGGCAGGGTTTCCGCTGGCCGGTCACGCTGCACGACCATCTTGGCCACCGCCTCCAGCCAGACCTTCAGCAGGGTCGCGGCCGCCAGCCGCAGCCGCCTCAACAGCGCGGCCGCGGCCGCCACCAGGGGAAGAGCCCCGATCACTCCCGACAACTGGACCGTCCACATCGGCGGATACAGCCACCCGGCCAGTGATTGACCCGGCGGAACACGGCCACATCCGTGCCCAGGACCGTCCGGTTCGCGACCAGCACCCCGCACACGACCAGCACGCCGAGCCGGGCGGCGGCCATCGGCGCGTCGGCTCGTCTGCGCTGGTACGTCCGGCCGTCCGGGGCCTGGACCACAGGGCCAGCCACCTGCCCAGCGTCCGCGCCCGGCCAGCCCGGCCCACGGCGGCCGCGGGAGCCGACCCTCCGGCTGTACCTGTCGTCACCGGTGCCACACCTGCCGGCTAACACCACCGCTCTCCTCGCGATGGCCAGACCGTTCGGCTGCCGGACCTCGAAGCCGAGGCCGTCGACGGCGGCGACGGTCCCGTACCGCTTGGTGAGATGGTCAACAGCAATCATGGGGCTGTCCTAATGAGTCTCAGGGAGCCCGCCGTCTGGCAGACTCCGGGTGTGGTGGCCGCCGGTAGGTGAGCACTTGGTTTTCCCGGGCTTTGAGCCCTGACGAAAGACCGTGCCCCTGCCGGTGACCGGGAGAGTTGATCGCTGCTGGGATGTCGTGCCCTCTGGATGGGGTGAGCACAGTTTCATTAGGTCGCTGATGGTTCCCCCGCTGGCTGCCGCCTGTTTCCGGCATCTTGGACGGGAGAGCGGATGCGGCTGTTCGTGGGCGATGACTGGGCTGAGGACGTGCGACACGAGGCTGCATGTTGCGAGTGAGTGCGTGGATTGGAGGGCCGACGATGTCGGTGACGTAGCTCCTGGCCAGTGTTCAAGGCCAGTCCCCGCCCTGACGTGCGTCGCGGGTAACCGTGGGGTGCGGAGCTCAGGGAAGAAGCCGAAGCGCGTCCCGTTCCATCCGGGAGCGCAGGCGAGGGGAAGACCGGACGGGCGAACGTGAGTGAACCCCCGCTGATGCCTCGTTACCCAGAGCCTCGGGAGATGGGATGGAGACCGGGGTGCAGGGCCTGGCCGTGGAGGAACGGCAAGCGGCGGCCGGAGAATTCTCGCCGGTCGTGTGAACACCGCTGGCCTCGGGGTCGAGGGGGCGCCCACCCCGGTCGCAGCTCGCGCATGCGGAACGTGAGAACCCCGTCAGGGTCCGGGGCGCCGTCAGGCGCCGCCGGTAAGCCGGAGGTAACGAAGGCCCAATCCCCTGGCGGGAACAGGATGCTCAAGAAGCGAACGCCGGTGCGCCGTAAGGCGACGGGAAACCGGGACAAGGTGGTCGGCCCCTCCGTGGACCGTCCCGCATAACCGGCCGGATACCGGGCCGCTGCCCGGACCCGAAAGGGTGCTGACGTGGGCAGGTGAGCCTTTGAAGCGATGCGGTTCGACCCGCCGGAACCGAAGGGCAAGTTGGACGCCATGCTGACGGACACGAGGGTGGACGCGGTGACGGTGAACGGACCGGAGGACGTGCTCCCCGCGTGGGACGCCATCGATTGGCGAACCCGCGAGGAAGAAGTACGGCGGATACGGCAGCGGATCTTCAAGGCGGCGCAGGAGCAGGACTGGCCCAGGGTCAGGAATCTGCAGAAGCTGATGCTGCGGAGCCGGTCCAGCACGCTGGTCAGCGTGCGGCAGGTGACGCAGCGCAACGCTGGGCGCATGACCGCGGGGATCGACGGGGAGGTCGCTTTGACCTCCAAGGCGCGGGGCGAGGTGGCGGTGCGGGTGCACCGGTCTATCTCGTCCTGGAAGCCCGTCGCGGTCAGGCGCGTGTATATCCCGAAGGCATCAAACCCTGCTAAATCGAGGCCGCTCGGAATTCCGGTGATCATGGACAGATGCCACCAGGCTCGGGTCCGTAACGCGCTGGAACCCGAGTGGGAGGCCCGGTTCGAACCTCGTTCTTATGGGTTCCGGCCGGGCCGAGGCTGCCATGACGCGATCGAGGCGGTCTACGCCGTCTGCAAGGGGCCTCGCTCCAAGCGGGCGTGGATTCTTGACGCCGACTTGACGGCGGCGTTCGACAAGATCGATCACTCCCGGCTCCTCCAGACGCTCGGGTCGTTTCCCGCCAGGGGCATGATCGAGGGCTGGCTGAAAGCGGGAGTGTTCGAGGCGGGCAAGGGGTTCGCGCCGACCAGGGAGGGAACTCCCCAGGGCGGGGTGATTTCTCCGTGCCTACTGAACGTCGCCTTGCACGGGCTGGAGGGAGCTGCTGGAGTCCGCTACCGCACCACCGGAACTCATGCCGGTGAAACGGAGCAGGACTCCCCGGTCTTGATCAGGTACGCCGACGACATCGCGGTGCTCTGCCACAGCCAGAAGCAGGCACAGCAGGTCAAAGCGCGGCTCGCCGAGTGGCTGGCCCCCAGGGGGCTGTCCTTCAACGAGGACAAGACGAGGGTCGTGCACCTCACCGAGGGGTTCGGCTTCCTGGGCGCAAGCGTGCGCCGCTACCCAGGCGGCAAGCTGCTGATCAAACCAAGCAAAGCGGCCATCAGGCGGATCCGGGAACGGCTCGCGGCCGAGACGCGCGCACTGCGCGGCGCGAACGCGATGGCGGTGATCGTCAGGCTCTCCCCGATCATCCGGGGCTGGGCGGCCTACTATCGGACGGTGGTGTCGGCCGAGGTGTTCTCGGCCTTGGATCACTACGTATGGCAGCTCACCTACAAGTGGGCGACATACAGCCACCCGAACAAGCCGAAGGGCTGGATCGTCGGCCGGTACTTCGGCAAGTTCAGCAAGTCCAGGAACGACCACTGGGTCTTCGGCCACCGCGAAAGCGGCGGCCACCTGGTGAAGTTCTCCTGGACCAGCATCGACCGGCACGTCATAGTCAAGGGCGGAGCGTCCCCCGACGACCCCGCCCTGGCCGGCTACTGGGCCAGCCGGCGACGGCGCAGCAAACCCCCGCTGGACGACTACACGCTCAGCCTGCTGACCAGGCAGAACGGGTTCTGTTCACTATGCGGGGACCATCTGCTCACCGCCGGCCAGCCTCCGCAATCCCCGCAGCAGTGGGAACGATGGTGGCTTCAGGTCACCCGCAAGGCGATAGCCGCCAGCTACCTCGTCCACCACGGGAGACCCGGCCCCGCCGGTCGAAGCACGACCCGCCTGGTTCACGTCTCCTGCCACCGCGGGCTTCAGGCCCGCCAGCGCAGGAACCCAGCACGGCAGCCCTGCACGCCCTCGCGGCTTGCTTGAGCTGCCTGCGGCGAAAGTCGCACGGGCAGTTCTGAGGAGGCCCCGGGACGGCAACGCCCCGGGGCTATCCGACCATCACGACGTGGAGGTGATGGACGAGGCCGGGAAGGTGCTGGCGAAGCGGCGGCTGCCCGAGGGCGTGGCCGGGATCGCGCAGCTGCACGAGCTGATCGGGCGGCACCTGGGCGAGGACGCGGATGAGGCGGAGGTGGTCGCCGGGATCGAGACCGACCGCGGCCCGTGGGTCACGGCGCTGGTCACGGCCGGCTACCGGGTGTTCCCGGTGAACCCGCTGCAGGCGTCGAGGTACCGGGAGCGGCTCGGCGTGTCTGGGGCCAAGAGCGACGCCGGGGACGCGCACATGCTGGCGGACATGGTGCGGACCGACTCGCACCAGCTGCGGCCGGCGGCCGGGGACAGCGCGGAGGCGGAGGGCCTCAAGGTGCTGGCCCGTACCCACAAGACGCTGATCTGGGAGCGGACCCGGGCGGTGCAGCGGCTGCGGCACCAGCTGCGGGAGTACTACCCCGCCGCACTGGAGGCCTTCGAGGACCTGGACGCCCCCGACACCCTCGAGCTGCTGGGCAAGGCCCCGGACCCGGCCCGGGCCGCGAAGCTGACCCGCGCGCAGGTCAGCGCCGCGCTCAAGCGCGCCCGCCGCCGGAACATCACGGACAAGGCCACCGCGATCCTCGCCGCGCTGCGCAGCCCGCAGCTGGGCCAGCCCGCAGCCGTCACCGCCGCCTACGCCGCCACCGTCCGCTCCCTGATCGCGGTGATCACTGTCCTGAACGAGCAGGTCAAGATCCTGCAAGGGCAGGTGGAGGAAAATTTTGGCCGGCACCCGGACGCTGAGATCTACCAGTCCCAGCCCGGCATGGGCGCCGTCCTCGGCGCCCGGGTGCTCGCAGAGTCCGGCGACGACCCGCACCGGTACGCCGACGGCAAGGCCCGCCGGAACTACGCCGCCACCAGCCCCATCACCCGCGCCTCCGGGAAGAAGAGGGTCGTCGCCGCCCGGTTCATCCACAACGACCGGCTCGTCGACGCGCTCAACGCCCAGGCATTCACGGCCCTGAGAG
>Ga0209890_10001027_pt1 | contig 12744 bp, 15 predicted proteins | sample OrgsoiDNA2013049_FD_185799 | JGI IMG/M metagenome (GOLD analysis project Ga0209890, IMG submission 185799) | Permafrost soil microbial communities from the Arctic, to analyse light accelerated degradation of dissolved organic matter (DOM) -... | ecosystem: Environmental > Terrestrial > Soil >... | reverse complement strand
CGCCTCCGGCGCGTCGCCGAGGTCGAAGCCTTGCTCGGTGGGTTTCGCGGTTTCGCTCATCGTGCCATTGGACTTGCGGCCGCGCGTGGTGCGCTGTTCGCTTCGCGGAAATGGTGGGAGGCTGACGAGCGACCCGAACCGCGCTCGTTAGGGCTGCTTCCTTCCGGATCTGACCCGGTTGGCGAGTGGCTCGTCCACCGCCAACCTCCCGTTCCTATATCGGGCGAACGGGGGGAGAAAGCAAGCAGGCGGGCCACCGCTCTGCTAGCTTTCCTCCGAAAGAATCGCGCAGAATTACCCAATGGTTTCAGGCACTCCGAACGTCTGGTCGCTGCACCCACAACTCGCACAGGACACCGTTCCCATCGGCGACTTAGGCTTGGCGCGCGTGCTCTTGGCGAACGACGCCAACTACCCCTGGCTGATCCTGGTGCCGCGCGAGCCGGGTCTGGTCGAACTCATCGACCTGGAAGAAAACGAGTAGGTCCAACTGCTGGGAGAAATCGCCGCCGCGGCGCGCGCGCTCAAGTCCATCACCGAATGCGAAAAGCTCAACATCGCCGCGCTCGGCAACCAGGTGCCGCAATTGCACGTGCACGTCATTGCACGCCGCCATAGCGACGTCGCCTGGCCCAAGCCGGTGTGGGGCGCTGCCCCGCCATCGGCGTACAGTCCGACCGTCCGCGACGGCCTGATCGGCGCATTGCGCCGCGCTCTTCTAATCGAGCCGGTTCGCCATTAGAGTCCGCCGCTTGATCGAGGATTTATGTCCATGACCTTCCGCATCGCCGTCGTGCAGCCGATTACCAATCCGATCGGCGAGGACGAAAAAAATGTCGCCGACGCGGTGAGCTTCATCGCGCGTGCCAAGGCGGAAGGCGCCGACTTCGTTTGCTTCCCGGAAACCTATCCTGGTCCCTGGCGCATGCCGGCGAGCTTCGACCCGACCCCGCGGATTGCGGAAGCCGCCGCCAAGCACAGCATCAACGCGGTCTACGGTACCCTCGAGCCGCTCAGCCACAACGAGGGCACCGCGCACAATCTGATCTGCATGGCCTATGGCGACGGCCGCGCGCCGGTCTCCTATCGCCGCACCCATCCGAACGGGCCGTGGATCTACACCGGCGGCCAGCGCTGGGAATTCCAATACGTCGCCGGCAACGAGTTTCCGGTGTTCGATACGGCGCATGGCAAGGTCGGCCTCGCCATGTGCAGCGAAGTCTACATGCCGGAGGTGACGCGCGCGCTGGCGCTGCGTGGCGCCGAGTTGATCTTCATGCCGGCCGGCACCGACAAGGGGAAACTGTGGGCGAGCTGGCGCAACCTGATCTGGTCGCGCGCGATCGAGAACCTGGCCATCGTGGTCACCACGCAGAATCTGTTTAGCCATGCCGAGCGTGGCCTCGCCATGGTGGCGGCGCCGGAGGAGATATTGTTCGAGAGCACGGCGGCCGGCTTCTTCACGGTGGACGTCAGCCTGGAGCGTGCGCGCGCCATGCGCGCCAGCACCGACGGCGTCGGCTCATCCCAGAGCTACGGCGCCAAGCAGGGCGTGCTGGGGCCACAATGGCAGCGGCCGGAGTTGCGTGAGAAAATGTATCCACGCGGGGCTGCGAAGTAATTCGTCGCGATTGCGCCACGCGCGCGTCCGTGCGAATTTCCGTTGCACATGCTCCCTCGCCCCGATCTCGGCCCCAAACCGCGTCTTGGCTACACGCACAGCCGCATCGAGCGCGCCGCCGAGCTGCGCCCGGACGCTGCCGCCATGGCGCGGTTGGCGGGAGAGCCGCGCGCCGGCGCCTATGTGATCGGTGGCGATTGGATCGCCATGAAAAAGGGCGCGCCCCTCAACGATCCGCTGTTCACGCTGGATGAGGCGCGCGCTCTTGGCGCCGCGAGCGACACGGTTTTCCTCGGGCTATTGGATGGCGCCGCCCGCTTCGGCTATGGCATCCAGCCTGCCTCCGCGGAGGCGCTGAAGACCCGCGAGAGCTTGCATGTCACCGACCTGCGCTCGATCGCGGTGCAGGGGCTGGTCGAGCCCGAGCATCTCCCGCCGATCGCCGAGGCCAAGGCGGTGCTGCACTGGCACTTGCGCCATCGTTTCTGCCCGAACTGCGGCGCGCCGACACAAACCGTGCAGGCCGGCTGGCGGCGCGATTGCGCGGCCTGCAAGGCCGAACATTTCCCGCGCACCGATCCGGTGGCGATCATGCTGGCGATCGACGGCGAGCGCTGCCTGCTCGGCCGGTCCCCACGTTTCTTGCCGACCATGTGGTCATGCCTGGCCGGCTTCATCGAGCCGGGCGAAGCGATCGAGGATGCGGTGCGCCGCGAAACGCGCGAGGAAGCCGGCATCAGCTGCGGCCGGGTGGTCTATTTCCACTCGCAGCCGTGGCCGTTCCCGTCCACGCTGATGATCGGCTGCCACGCCGAGGCCTTGACCCGCGACATCGTGGTGGACCACGAGGAACTCGATGACGCGCGCTGGTTTACCAAGACGGAGGTCGCGACCATGCTGATGCGCAAGCACCCGGACGGCTTGACCACGCCGCCGCCGGTGGCGATCGCGCATCACCTCATCCGCGCCTGGGTGGAGAACGAGATCGGCTTTGACTGACGCTGCGCCGAAACGAAAAGCGCCGAAGATCCTGTGCGCCGGCATCGCGGTGCAGGACATCGTCATGCGCGTTGAAAATTTTCCAGCGCCCGGCAGCAAAGTGGCGGCGTCCGAATTCATCATCACCGGCGGCGGCTGCGCCGCCAATGCCGCTGTCGCCATCGCGCGCCTGGGCGGGCGCGCGGCCTTTGCCGGGCCGCTCGGCGGCGCGGACGATCGTGTGAGCAACCGTATCCTCGCCGACCTCGCCAAAGAAGGCATCGACTGCGGCGGCGCCGTGCGTGTTGCCGGCGGCACCGCCTCGGTGTCGCTGATCCTGCTCGATGCGACCGGCGAAAAAACCATCGCCACGCGACGCGGCGTCAATCTCGGCAATGTGCTGCCGGTGGACGCCGGAAAACTGGTGGCGGATGTCGACGCCGTGCTGATCGACAACCGTTTTCCCGAATTCGTGACGGCGGTGTGCCGCGCCGCGCTGGCGCGCAAGATTCCGATCGTCATCGATCTCGATCTGGCGACCAAGCCGGACGACCCGCTGCTCAAGCTCGGCAGCCATGTGGTGTCGTCGGCGGAAGCCTTGCACGGCACGACTGGCGTCAGCGACCACGGCGCCGGCTTGCAGCGCCTGGCCGAGCATGTCTCCGGCTTCCTCGCCAGCACCGACGGGCCGAACGGCGTCTATTGGCTTGACCATGGCGCGCTGCGCCACATGCCGGCGTTCAAGGTGGAGGCGATCGACTCGCTCGGCGCCGGCGACGCCTTCCACGGCGCCTTCACGCTCGGTTTGGCGGAAGGCCGCGATCTGCCGGACGTCCTGCGCTTTGCCAGCGCCACCGCCGCGCTTAAATGCACGCATTTCGGCGGCGCCTCGGGCGCGCCAATACGCTCCGAGGTGGAGGAGTTTCTCAAAAAGAACTGACGCAGCTATTTCTTCGACGGACAGGGCGCACCGCAGGGCGCGCAGGCGCCGGCGAAATCCTCCGGCGAAACCGCGCGGCCGCTCGACGGGCTGGTCAGGTGATTGCCGATCACCGCGATCAATCCGAGCACCACGACTGCGATATAAACCTTGCGCATGGCGTTAATCCCGCGACAGGCCGAACAGCGGCCGCAGGCGAATGCCGATCAGGCAGCCGGGCAGCGCGGCGGCAAACCACACCCAGCCATGCAACGAGCCCGACGCGACGCCGCCGACAAAGGCGCCGATATTGCAGCCAAAGCCGAGCCGCGCGCCCCAGCCCATCAGCAAGCCGCCAATGCCTGCGGCCAGCAGCGATTTGGCCGGCGGCCAGGCCGTGCGCGCGAACGGCTTGGCGGCGGCGGCGGCCGCCATGGCGCCGAACAGCATGCCAAAGTCGGTCAGGCTCGAGGTGTCGGACAGCACCGACTCGGCGAGCGCGTGCTTGGGTCCCGGCCATTGCCAAAACGCCGCGTGCGAGAAATCGAAGCCGAGCGCGCTCGCTATTTTAGCGCCCCACACCGTGTAGCCGAAGGTCACGCTCCAGGGATGTCCGCCGGCGATGAACACGCCGACGCAGAGCAGCCCGATGGCGATGCCGCCGAACACATAGGTTCGCGACGGCATGAAACTGGCGCCGCGCTTGCGTGCGACGGCGACGATGAGAATGGCCGCCAGCGCAATGCTTGCCAACGTCGCCGCCAGCCCGCCCCAGGGGCCGAGATAGTCGGAGGCCAAGATGGGATCGATGCCGCCGAGCGAGAGGGCCGACGGCAGCGACAGGCTGCCGAATACGCTGCCAACGACAAAAAATAAAAGCGCGATCAGCATCCGCCCTGAACCGCCGCCAGCGGTGTAGAGCGTGCCGGAGCCGCAGCCATTGGCGAGCTGCATGCCGATGCCGAACACAAAGGCGCCGATCAGCAGCGAGGGCCCGAGCGGCGCGATGGCGCCGCCGAAATGCGGCGCGAGCGCGGCCACCGGCACGACCGCCAGCGCGGTGATTGCGATCACGATCAGTCCGCCGAGCAGGCCGCCGGCCTCCCCGCGCGTCAGGAAGCGCCGCCACGATGCGGTGTAGCTGAATTCGGCTTTCAGAAAGGCGATGCCGAGGCCGAAGCCGCCCAGGATCAGCGCAGCCGAGGCGGGCTGGCCGTCGAGCAGCACCAGCGCGATCAGGGCCGCAGTGGCGGCGAGTGCGAGGCCGAGGAACAGCCGGTCGACGTTAACGCGCGCGCGCGCGTCGGGCGCACTCAATGCTGCCGTGGACATGGGAACTCCGCGCTAGCCCGGCGGTTCAGGTGCCCATACCGAGTTTCTTTTTCAGGTCGTCCCACTTGGTGCGCGCGGACTCAATGGGGCGGCTGGCATTGCTGGTCCATTCTACCATCGAGCCGGCAAAGAGTTTGGCGTTGTTGCGGCCGAGCAATTCGTGCAGCACGAACCAGTCGGTCGCAGCCCAGTGGCCGGTGTTGCAATAGGCGACCGTCGCCCCCGCCGGCAGTTCGCTGGCGATGGCGGCAAGCTCTGCCTTCGGCTTCAACCGGTTGGTGGCGCCGTCGTAGAACTGCGCGCTGTCGATATTGAGCGCGCCGGGAATATGGCCATAAGCCGCCGCGGCCGACGCCTTCTCTTTGCCGAAGAAAAACGAAACCGGGCGCGCGTCAACCAAAGTGGCGCCGCCGCTCTGCTCGATCTTCTCGACGTCGGGGGCCAGCGCCAGAATGCTGTTGTCGATCGTGGCGGTGAAGATCGCCGGCGATGGCGCCTGCGCGCCGGTGGCGAACGGCAAGCCGGCCGCTTTCCAGGCGGCGAGGCCGCCGTCGAGGATCGAGACATTGCCGACGCCGGCGTATTTGAGCGTCCAGTAGGTGCGCGCGGCGGAGCCGAAATCGAGCACGTTCACGCCGGCCGGCACCACGACGACATGGCTGTTTTCGTCGATGCCGAGATCGCCGATCAGCTTTTCCAGCTCGGGCGTGGTCGGCACCATGAACGGCACGTTGTTGCGGGTGACCCGCCAGCCGGCCTTGTCATAGTCGCTATGCACGGCGCCCGGGATATGACCCTGCGCGAAGGTCTCCGGCTTGCTGCCGTCAATGGCCGAACGGATGTCGAGCACCACCAGATTCGCATCGCGCAGATGGGAGTTGAGCCAGGCGGGGCTCACCAGCGGCTGCGTATCGGCGGCCGCCGCGGGCGCGGCGGCGAGCAGCACGAGCGCGATGCCGGCGGCGAGGCGGCGCAGCGTTGCGGGGAATTCGGCGGAGAAGAATTTTGTCATGTCCGTGGGTCCGGTCGAAATGTTGCTTCAGTGGCAGCGATAGATTGCGCTTGAAATAGAATATTTTTCTCTGTAAATACAGATGGCAGGCTAAAATAAGAATATTATTCCAGTTTATACCGCTGTTTTAGGCCAAAGATTCCAAGTTTCGAAGGAAACAGAGAATGGACGCCATCGACCGCAAGATCCTCGCCGTGGTGCAAGAGGACGCCTCGCTATCGGTTGCCGAAATCGGCCAGCGCGTCGGCTTGTCGTCGACGCCGTGCTGGAAGCGATTGCAGCGGCTGGAGGCCGATGGGGTGATCATGCGCCGCGTCGCATTGATCGATCCGGAAAAGATCGGCCTCGGCATCACGGTGTTCGTGTCGATCGAGACCGGCGACCATTCGCAGGACTGGCTCAAGCGCTTCGCCGAGACGGTGGGCGGAATGCCGGAGGTGATGGAATTTTACCGGATGGCCGGCGACGTCGATTACATGCTGCGCGTGGTAGTGCCCGACATCCAGGGCTATGACGGTTTCTACAAAAAGCTGATCGCGACCGTCCCGCTCAAGAACGTCACCTCGCGCTTCGCCATGGAACGGATCAAATCGACCACCGCGCTGCCGATCGCGGAAGCGCGCTAGACCGCAATGCTAGCTACAGGTATGGTTGGGGTTGGCGTCGGGGTAGCTCGGCGCCTGGGTACGTGGGACCATAAACATATGGTCCGACAGCGTCAGCGTGCCGGTGATGGTGTAGCCGACGATGGGCGTGTAGGCGTAGGAGACCTCGCTATAGATCAGGAGGATTGGGTACGAGCTAGCCGTCGCCAGCGCCGAGTTCGAACTGTCGAACGTGAAGTTTGTTCGCTTCGTGCCGTTCCTGGTCTCGGACCACTTCACCGTCACGTTCTTGTTGAGGTCGACACTCAGGCACGACACCGTCATCTTGAGGTTGCCGGCGGCATAGGGCGCAATGATCGCGCTCGACGCATCGAGAATATTGTTCATCTCAGTCGTGCTGATAATATTATTGGCGCAACTACCAGCATTAGCATTGCTACTACTACACGATGCCGTCAGGTTCGCGAGCGCCGCGGACACCAGGCTGACCTTGCGGTCCGCGGCCACGCCATCCGAGATCTCGACGCAGCCGAGATAGAGCCCGATCATCACCGGCGCTATGAAGGCAAATTCGACCGCCGAAACGCCGCGCCGGTCGCGCCCGAAGCGCCGAAATGCCCGCGGCATCGAAGAAGTCATCGCCGTCATGACGCGCTGCCTCATCAGTAGGGCTCGTTACGGAACACCGAGGCCGCCACCAGAAGGCGGTTGCCCCCGTTCAGGTTGGACAGGTTGTTGCCGAGCAACGACACGTAGATTGGCCATTGGTAATACAGCGTCACGACCACGATACTGCCCTGCGTGCCGGGGCTATAAGCCATTTTCGTGGTGTCGAACTGGCCGTTGACGATCGGCGAAGCTGTGTTGACGCTGGAGAAGCTGGTATAGGTCTTGACGTCCACATAGACGCCGTTCGAGCAGTCGAACATGCTTCCGGCGAGGCGATTGCACACTTGAGTCTTGAAATCGTCCTGGGAGTAGCCGCCATTCTGCGCCTGACCGGTCATGATCAGGCGGGCTGAATCGGAGACGGCGGTTTCCAACGTTTGCCCGGCAAAGAACACCAGCGCCGTTTCCAATATGGCGAAGGTCAGCGCCAAAAATGGAACCGCGACCAGAGCGAATTCTACGGCGGCGGCGCCATCCTGGTGCCGTGCGAATCGGCACGCGGCGCGCGCCGGCAGCAGCCGGTGGACGCGGGCGGCAATCTTACGTCGAATGCGATCAAGCATGGCAACCTTCGAGACCACTGAAAGGTGCCGAAACACCATGCGAACCCATACCAAATTCGCGTTGTCGAATTGTTGCGCGCACCACGAAGAACTGCGGTGTTCCCGTTAAGCGATCGCTAACCATGATCGCGCCGGGACGCGCGGCGCGGGTGCGGCCGCTACAGCGCGAGGAGTTCAGTGAGGTTGCGAGCCGGCCTGCGCCTGGCCAGTGCGGGCGCCGCTCTCACTCAGCGCGGCGTTGAAATAGCCTTGTGAGTCGCCGAGCGTGATGCGGCGTTCGCAATCCGGCGCGCAGTTGTAAGTCTCGCGCTCGACACCCTTGTAGACCACGACCAGATCGCCGCCTGAGGCGCCGAGCACCTGCACGGTCTTGTCCATCACCACGCGGCCGCTGCGGTCGAGCGCCAACAGATTGGTGGCGCCGTAGCCCTTGCCGATAATGACCAGAACGCCGCCAGCTTGCAGCGCGGCATCGGCGATCAGCGGATTTCCGATGACGATGGTGGCGACCCGTTCAGGCAGCTTCATCACCAGCGCCTGATCGACATTGACGGTCACGCTGTCGGCTTGCGCCGCCGGGGCGCCAAGCGTGGCCGCGAAGATGATCGTCCAGGCCCAAACGCGGATAAGTCGCCTGCGACGCCCGAACACGGCCGACATAGAACTCTCCAGCACGCACCACACACAAGACCCGCCGCAGCAGCGGCTGGCCGACCTGAAGAGTTGACTGCAAATAGGTGAATGAAGTGCAAAGACCTTAGGATTCAGCGCCCGAAAGGATGGGGCATCTGGGCGCCGAAGCTTTCGGGAAAGTTCTGCTGGTCGATGCCATAGGCATCCGCAATTTGTTCCCAAGACCGCCGCTTGTGCCCCAAAAAATGACCAAGGAAGACTTGGGTCATCCGGCAACAGTTCTCAATGCACCAAACCAACGTATCTAACGTCTTCTACAGCCTTTATTGCAAATCTAAAACATAAACTTGTGTATTAGCTCGAGTATATTTCTAATACCTTCAGTATATATCATGATAATTATTTATTAACTCTGATATTCTTTCTGCTACAACTTGTTAACTACGATACATATACTCGATATAGCCCCGTATTTCTTCAATCATATTAACTCGCGTGATCATATTAACTCGCGTGCAAGACCTCATTGGTACGGTCGAGCTTGGTTCGAGGTAGCCGGAGCTAATCCGGTCCTTTGGACCAGCTCAGACAGCCACGTGTGGATCAAGGAGTTCCCAATGAAAAATCTCTTCGTGCGTTTTGTGAAGAACGAATCCGGCGCGACCGCCATCGAGTATGGCCTCATCGCCGCCGGCATTTCGGTTGCGATCATCGCGGTCGTGAACGGCCTCGGCACGCAACTCAACACCACCTTCAGCACCATTTCTTCGAAGCTTGCGGCGCAGTAAGCCAAGCGCGCAGTAGACGCTGGCTGCGCTGAACGCAATAACTTGAGATCAGTTACGGCTGGGCCGGTCGCCCAGCCGTAACTGCATTTATGCGTCTAAACATAAAACCTCGGCAGCGATGCCGGGGTTTTATGTTTGGCCAAGGGATGGGATACGGCCGCCCTGCTCCTGCGGCACGAGTAGAAACATGGATTTGGCCGCGGCGGAGCACGCCAGCAAAATCAATTGGATCTGTCTCAATAGACGCCTGGCAGGAGCCGCACCGTGTGCGCCGCGTAGTCCCGATACTCCGGAAAGACGCGTGACAACACGAGTTCCTCGTTCTTCATTCGCTCCAGCTGGAATATGCATTGCAGGAGCAGCAAGGCCAACGCCCAGGGGGAGAGGTATTGCAGCGTGATGCCGACGAGCGCAACCGCTTCGCCGAGATAGAGCGGGTGGCGTATAACACTGTACGGCCCGTTGGTCACCAGCCGCCGCGCTTCCGGCAGCATACTGAGCGAGCGGCCGAGTTCGATCACCGCATACAGTGCAAATCCGATGCCACCGACAATCAGCAACGTCGAGACGACATGAAGCGGCGTGGAAAGCTCTTGCGTGGGAAGCATCACGATGGCGAGGCTCATGAACGTCCCGGCCACGGCAGCAAACCGCGGATAGAAGCCGGATGCTTTGCCGAGCGGCTGGCGACGCAATATCATCAGCAACACCAACACTGCAAAAAATAACTGAGTGGCGAGATTCGAAGCTATGCCGGCAAGGAGGCGGGCGTCCGCCGTCGCCAGATCCAGCGATGCGATTTGATGCGCCAGGCGCGGCAGCTGCAGGCTTAAGGCGAATCCGTACCATCCAATCAACGGCATGGCGGCCAGCAGATCGTAGAGCTTGGTCCGCTCAAACGTTCGAAAAAAGCTGACGAGGGAGTTTTTCCGCACGTCGTTCGTGCCCGCCTGGAAGATCGTCACGTTTGCGCCCCGATCGCTTCCCGTGCTTTGAAGCATTCTCATCGGCAAAGGACGCCCGCTCGGCCGAGAAACGCTCCGGGCGTGATGCTTGTTCGTACAAGTTATTGTTCCTCAATAAGTTAGGGTGTTGCGGTAAACAAAGGCTTATGTGAATTGCGACCTTTTGCTTTTACCGGCCTCTTTCGGCGGATGCTTTACGTACAATAAAGATTTCCCGCGCTAACCGAACCGCAAGCTTGCGCGGCGTAGTTTGACGCCGCATAGCCGATTTACGCGCAAGGACGACAATCATGCTGACCGATGTTATCAGGCTATTGCTGTTCCCTGCCCTGATGGCTTTCGCGGCATCGAGCGATCTGCTGACCATGACCATCTCGAACCGGCTCTCGCTGGCGCTTGCCGGCGGCTTCTTCCTGCTCGCGCTGGTCACCGGCATGAGCCTCGCCGCCGTCGGCATGCATCTGGCCGCTGCCGCGCTGGTGCTGACGATTTCCTTCGGCTTTTTTTCAATGGGCTGGATCGGCGGCGGCGATGCCAAGCTGGCGGCCGCCACGGCGCTTTGGTTCGGTTTCGACTTTCTGCTCGACTATCTGATCGATGCATCGCTGTTCGGCGGCGTCTTGGCGCTGCTGCTGCTTTCGTTTCGCAAGCTGCCGCTGCCGGACGTGCTGGAGCGCCAGCCATGGATCCTTCGTTTGCATGAGGCCGGCGGCGGCGTGCCCTATGGCATCGCGCTCGCAGCCGCGGCGCTCGCCGTCTATCCCAAGACCGGCTGGATGCCCGCGTTCGGCATTTGAAGTCCGAACCCGCGGCGCATGGTCCCGAAAAGCTTGTCCTCGACGTGATCGGGGATGGGAACCGGTTTTCGGGATCATGCGCCCTGAAAAATCGCTGCAAGACAATATTAACTCGATTTAGATACCGCTGCTTAACCATACCTTGACCTTTAGCTGTTGAAATCCGGTGCAAGCGGTCGCACTGGCCGCCATGTCGATTACGCGGCCGAGCCGGCCGTCATGTCACGGTGAGAGTGAAGCGTATGAAAGCCGCGCGTCTTGTTGTGCTGACCGTCGCCGTCGCAGCGGGTGGTGTTGCCGCCATGCTGGCTGGCCGCTCGGAAAAACCGCCGCAGGTCAAGACCGCGCCGGTGATCCAGATCGCCACGGTCGATGTCCTGGTGGCCAAAGCCGATATCAGCATGGGCCAAACCGTTTCGCCGGGCGACGTGCAATGGCAGGAATGGCCAGCCAGCGCGGCAACTGGAAATTTCATCCGCAAGTCCGATCGGCCTAACGCCATCGATACGCTGTCGGGGTCCATCGCGCGCTATCCGTTCGTCGGCGGCGAGCCGATCCGCGAGGCCAAGCTTGTGAACGCCAAAGGCTCCGGCTTCATGGCCGCGATCCTGCCGACCGGCATGCGCGCCATATCCACGCAGATTTCGCCGGAAACCGGCGCCGGCGGATTCATTCTGCCGAACGATCATGTCGACGTCATTCTGACGCGCCGCAAGACCGACGCCGACAAAGCCGCCGGTGGCGGCGACTCGCACAGCAGCGAAACGGTTCTCACCAATGTCCGCGTGCTGGCGATCGACCAGAACGTGCAGGAGAGAGACGGCCAAAAGGTCGTGGTCGGCAAGACCGCGACGCTCGAATTGACGCCGAACCAGACCGAAACGCTGGCGCTTTCCCAGCAGCTCGGGACGCTGTCGCTGGCGCTGCGCAGCATCACCGACGCGAACCGTGACGAGCCGCAAACCGACGACAACAAGCGCAGCAGCGGCGTGAACATCGTCCGTTTTGGCGTAGGCACAATGACGACACCGAAATGATCGAGCGAGGGGAAACGGGGACATGGCGATAAGGACTTCAATCCGCGCCGCCGCGCTGGCGGCATTCGTTATAGCCACAGGCCTGGCGCCGTCGGGCCCAGTGTTGGCGACCGACGCGCGCGTGCCGGTGCTCAAAGTGGCGGCAAGCGAAGGGACTTCACGCTTCATTCCGCTCGGCATCGGCAAATCGGTCGCCATTGACCTGCCGGCCGACATCAAGGACGTGCTGGTCGCCGACCCCAAGATTGCCAACGCGGTGATCCGCTCCTCGCGCCGCGTTTACATGATCGGCGTCACGATCGGACAAACCAACATCTTTTTCTTCGACGCCGACGGTAAGCAGATCGCCGGCTTCGATATCGCCGTCACGCGCGATCTAAACGGCGTGCGCGCCGCGCTCAAGCAGACGATGCCTGACTCCGACATCCGCATCGAAGGCGTCGGCGACGGCATCATGCTGTCCGGCAGCGCCGCCAGCGCCGCCGAGTCGCAGCAGGCCTACGATCTCGCCTCGCGGCTGGTCGGCGACGGCGCCAAGGTCGTCAACGGCATCGCCGTGCGCGGGCGTGACCAGGTCATGCTTAAGGTGACGGTGGCCGAAGTGCGCCGCGACGTCATCAAACAACTCGGCGTCGATCTAAACGCCAGCTTCAATTACGGCACCGCCGTGGTGAATTTCAACACGCAAAATCCATTCTCCGCCACCGGCCAGACGCTCAGCAACACCGCGTTCGCCGGCAAATTTAATAGTGTCACTGCGACGCTGCGGGCGATGGACCGCGCCGGCGTGTTGCGCACGCTGGCCGAGCCGAACCTGACCGCGAT
>Ga0209890_10001026_pt1 | contig 12751 bp, 8 predicted proteins | sample OrgsoiDNA2013049_FD_185799 | JGI IMG/M metagenome (GOLD analysis project Ga0209890, IMG submission 185799) | Permafrost soil microbial communities from the Arctic, to analyse light accelerated degradation of dissolved organic matter (DOM) -... | ecosystem: Environmental > Terrestrial > Soil >... | reverse complement strand
GAGCGCTATATAGGGGCCGGTGTTGACCATCGCGCCCGGATTCATGGCACCGATCACGCACAACACCATATTCAGGTTCGCAATGCCCTGCGACGTATCGTCCTGCACGTACTCGTCTTGATGGTCGGTAACGTAAGCGGAAGTTTGAGGAATCTCAGCCCGCGCGGTCGCCGTTGCCAGCAACACGATGGACAGAGCGGTCGCGCGTGAAAATGCTTGGGTCATGACAGTGCCTCCTAATTCGCCGTAACAGCTGATACAGAGGTCGGGGTCGCGACCCCGGATACTGCGGCTGGCGGGCTGCTAGCGGCCGAAGTGCCGCCGCCGCATGCTGCCAAAAGCAACGCGGCAACGGCTGTCAATAACGCGCGGGTCATGGTTTTCACAAGGGAGCCTCCAACTGGCTTGCAGAATCCCTGATCGCCACGCTATCCGGCACAGGGCAAAGCGCGCAGTGTGAGTGCGCGACGACGTCGGTGGAGCGACCGACATCTCAGTTAACGCCGATCGCAGGCTCATTTTCCGAAATCAACGGGTTTGAATTGCGCGCAGGCGGGAGCAGCCTGGGCGAAAGCCGCAAAAAATGCGGTTGCGCGGCCCCACCTTTGGCACGCACATCGAATCAAATTGGCATTCGAGGGTTGTCCCCCGCTCGCGAGAGCCCGGCGGCCGCAAAAACGCGCGGCTACGTTGCCGAAGTGCTCGCGAACACTAAGACGGTACGACGGACGTGCGCTTATTGACGTTACAACAGGCGGGGTCGGATCGCGCGCCCGAGGACGCGGCCAGCGACGCTTTTATGGTTCTATTGCCATCAACGTGCGCACCCTAGGCCCAATGCTGGGCCTAGGCTGTGACGGCTATGAGTCTGCCGACGCAGCAAGCGCCCGCGATGCCAGCCGGCGTGCGCCTCGCAGCTGCTTAGGTGGCGGTGGTCTCTTCCTCGCCGACGCTCGTCTCTTCCGTGTCCGGGATGCCGCCACCCACGTCCATGAAGCTTCTTCGATCCGGTCCGCCCGGCTTTCGGCGCCGATGCGCGTGGGCTGCGAAACCGGTGCCGGCGGGTATCAACCGTCCGACGATGACGTTTTCCTTCAAACCCCTGAGGTCATCCTTAAGGCCCCGAACCGCAGCTTCGGTCAGCACACGGGTGGTCTCCTGGAAAGACGCTGCGGAGATGAACGACTCCGTGGCAAGAGACGCCTTGGTGATGCCGAGCAGCACCGGCTGCAGCGTCGCCTGGGTCTTACCGTCGTGTTTGGCCCGATCGTTGACGTCGAGCGCACGCGCACGGTCGAGCTGCTCGCCGCGCAACAGTCCCGTTTCGCCGGCGACGGCGACCTCAGTCTTGCGCAGCATCTGCCGAATAATGACTTCGATGTGCTTGTCGTTGATCTTCACGCCCTGCAGACGGTAGACGTCCTGAATTTCGCGCACGAGATAGTTCGCGAGTGCCTCAACGCCCTGCAGTCGCAGGATGTCGTGCGGGTTCGGCTCGCCATCCGCGATGACCTCACCGCGCTCGACGGTCTCACCCTCAAACACATTCAACTGCCGCCACTTCGGGATCAGCTCCTCGTACTTCTCACCGTCATCGCTCGTGATGATGAGACGCCGCTTGCCCTTGGTCTCCTTGCCGAAGCTCACCGTGCCCGTGGTCTCCGCGAGGATCGCCGGATCCTTGGGCTTTCTCGCCTCAAAGAGATCCGCCACGCGCGGCAAGCCACCGGTGATGTCGCGAGTCTTCGAGGACTCCTGCGGGATACGCGCGATCACGTCGCCCACGGATACCTTGACGCCGTCCGTTAGATTGACGAACGCGCCCGGCGGCAGGGCGTAGACCGCCGGAATCTCCGTATTGGCAAAGGTCACTTCCTTGCCCTTCGCATTCACAAGCTTCATCGTCGGACGCAGGTCCTTGCCGCCGCGCTGCTTCAGATCCAGCACCACGGTGCTCGAAAGGCCCGTCACCTCATCGACCTGAGTCGTGATCGTGAGCCCATCGACGAAGTCCTGGAACTTCAAGAAGCCCGCAACCTCGGTGACAACCGGATGGGTATGCGGATCCCAGGTCGCAACGACCTGACCGCCGACCACCGTGTCGCCCTCTTTGACGCTGATCACCGCGCCGTAAGGAATCTTGTAGCGCTCGCGCTCGCGGCCGAAATCATCGACCACGCCAATCTCGCCTGAGCGCGACACGGCGACCAGGTGTCCCTTCTCATGCTGCACGGTCTTGATGTGATGGAAGCGCAGCACGCCGCGGTTTCGCACCTCGACGCTGGAGGCCGCCGCAGCACGGGACGCCGCGCCGCCGATGTGGAAAGTGCGCATCGTAAGCTGCGTGCCCGGCTCGCCGATCGACTGCGCGGCAATGACGCCCACGGCCTCGCCGATCGCGATTGAGCGGCCACGCGCCAGATCCCGTCCATAGCAGGTCGAACACACCCCGTAGCGGGTCTCGCAGGTGATGGGTGAGCGCACGTTGATCTGGTCAACGCCGTCATGCTCCATGCGCCGCACGTGCTGCTCATCGAGAAGCGTGTTCTTCTCGATCAGCACCTCCTCGGTGCCCGGCTTCAAAATATCCTGTGCCGGCACGCGACCTAAGACGCGTTCGCCCAAGGCTTCCACGACATCGCCGCCCTCAACGAGAGGTGACATGGCGATGCCGTTCGAGGTGCCGCAATCCACTTCAGTGACCACGAGGTCCTGCGCCACATCAACCAGGCGCCGGGTGAGGTAGCCCGAGTTCGCGGTCTTCAGCGCCGTATCCGCGAGCCCCTTACGGGCGCCGTGCGTGGAGATGAAGTACTGCAGAACGTTCAGGCCCTCACGGAAGTTCGCCGTGATCGGCGTCTCAATGATCGAGCCGTCAGGCTTCGCCATGAGGCCGCGCATGCCCGCGAGCTGCCGGATCTGCGCCGCCGAGCCTCGCGCTCCGGAGTCGGCCATCATGAAGATCGAATTGAACGACTTCTGCTTGGTCTTCTGTCCCTTGATATCAACAGCCTCTTCGCTGCCGAGCTTCTCCATCATGGCTTTGGCGACCTGATCATTCGCGCGCGACCAGATGTCGACGACCTTGTTGTAGCGCTCGCCATTGGTCACCAATCCTGAGGCGTACTGGTCCTGGATTTCCTTCACCTCGACGTCCGCCGCGGAGACGATCTTGGTCTTCTGCTCCGGAATGACGATGTCGTCGATGCCGAAGGAGACCCCTGATCGCGTCGCGTAGTGGAAGCCCGTGTACATGAGATGGTCGGCAAACACGACCGTATCTTTGAGACCCAACGCGCGATAGCAGGCGTTGATCGTCGCGGAGATCGACTTCTTCGTCATGTCCTGATTGATGAGATCGAAGGACAGGCCCTTCGGCAGTATCTCAAACAAGAGCGCGCGGCCGACAGTCGTCTGTACGTGCCGGATGCGCTCCTCCATGCCGCCGCCTGCGACCAGCAGGGTCTCCTTGATACGCACGCGCACCTTCGCCTGCAGATCGACGCTCCTGCTCTCATAGGCGCGATGCACTTCCTGCGAATCCGCAAACGCCATGGCCTCACCCTTGGCGCCCACGCGCTCACGGGTCATGTAGTAAAGACCGAGCACCACGTCCTGCGAGGGCACGATGATCGGGTCGCCGTTGGCCGGGGATAAGATGTTGTTGGACGACATCATGAGGGCGCGCGCTTCGAGCTGCGCCTCAAGCGATAGCGGCACGTGCACCGCCATCTGGTCACCGTCGAAGTCGGCGTTGAACGCCGTACACACGAGCGGATGCAGCTGAATCGCCTTGCCTTCGATCAGCACCGGCTCAAATGCCTGGATGCCCAAGCGGTGCAGCGTCGGCGCACGATTCAACAGCACCGGATGCTCGCGGATGACTTCCTCAAGGATGTCCCACACCTCCGGTCCCTCGCGCTCCACCAGGCGCTTCGCCGCCTTGATGGTCGACGCCTCGCCGCGCAGCTGCAATTTCTGGAAGATGAAGGGCTTGAAGAGCTCGAGCGCCATCTTCTTCGGCAACCCGCATTGATGCAGGCGCAAGGTCGGACCCACGACGATGACCGAGCGGCCGGAGTAATCGACGCGTTTGCCGAGGAGATTTTGCCGGAAGCGTCCCTGCTTGCCCTTGATCATGTCGGCGAGCGACTTCAACGGGCGTTTGTTGGTGCCCGTGATCGCACGACCGCGGCGGCCGTTGTCGAGCAGCGCATCGACTGCTTCCTGCAGCATGCGCTTCTCGTTACGGACAATGATGTCGGGCGCGTTCAGCTCCAGCAGCCGGCGCAGTCGATTATTGCGGTTGATGACGCGACGATACAGATCATTGAGATCCGACGTTGCGAAGCGCCCACCGTCAAGCGGCACGAGCGGCCGCAGATCCGGCGGCAGCACCGGCAGAACGGTCAAGACCATCCACTCGGGCTTGTTGCCTGACTCGATGAATGACTCAACCAGCTTCAAGCGCTTCGAGAGGCGCTTCAACTTCGTCTCCGAGGAAGTCGCGCCCATCTCGCCGCGGATCTTCACCATCTCGGCCGGCAGCTCAATCGTGCGCAGGAGCTCAAACACGGCTTCCGCGCCCATGCGTGCGTCAAACTCATCGCCGTGCTCTTCGATCGCCTCAAGATACAGCTCGTCGGTCAATAATTGGCCGCGCTGCATCGGCGTCATGCCCGGATCGATGACGACAAAGGCCTCGAAATACAGCACGCGCTCGATCTCGCGCAGCGTCATGTCGAGCATGAGGCCGATGCGCGAGGGCAACGACTTCAGGAACCAGATGTGGGCGGTCGGGCTTGCAAGCTCGATGTGGCCCATGCGCTCGCGGCGCACCTTCGACTGCGTGACCTCAACCCCGCACTTCTCGCAGACGACGCCGCGATGCTTTAAGCGTTTGTACTTGCCGCACAGACACTCGTAGTCCTTCACCGGTCCGAAGATCTTCGCGCAGAAGAGTCCATCGCGCTCCGGCTTGAAGGTGCGGTAGTTGATGGTCTCCGGCTTTTTGACTTCACCGTAGGACCACGCGCGGATCATCTCCGGCGATGCGAGCCCGATCTTGATCGAGTCGAAGTGCTCGACCGGGGAGTGCTGCTTGAAAAGTTTAAGTAAATCTTTCATGAGCTAGTCCTGTTCGAGTTCCATGTTGATGCCGAGCGAGCGGATCTCCTTCACGAGTACGTTGAAGGACTCCGGCATGCCCGCATCCATCTGGTGATTGCCATCGACGATGTTCTTGTACATCTTGGTGCGGCCGTTCACGTCGTCCGACTTCACCGTCAGCATTTCCTGCAAGGTGTACGCGGCTCCATAGGCCTCCAGCGCCCACACTTCCATTTCTCCGAAGCGCTGGCCACCGAACTGCGCCTTGCCGCCGAGCGGCTGCTGCGTGACCAAGCTGTACGGGCCCGTCGAGCGCGCGTGCATCTTGTCGTCAACCAGGTGATTGAGCTTCAGCATGTACATGTAGCCGACAGTGACCTGGCGCTCGAAGCGCTCGCCGGTGCGGCCGTCGAACAGATGCGTCTGACCGTTCACGGGCAGATCCGCAAGCGCAAGCAGGCGCTTGATCTCCTCCTCGCTTGCGCCGTCGAACACCGGCGTCGCCATCGGCACGCCGTTCGAGAGGTTTTTCGCAAGCTCCAGAAGCTCGACGTCATTCAAACTCGACAAGTCTTCCTTCTGTCCGCCGGTGTCGTTGTAGATCTGCGTGATGAAGCCGCGCAGCTCCGCATTCGCCGCCTGCGCCTGCAGCATGCGCCCGATCTTCAAGCCCACGCCCTTCGCCGCCCAACCGAGATGCGTCTCCAGCACCTGGCCGACATTCATGCGCGAGGGAACGCCCAAGGGGTTCAATACGATGTCGACCGGTGTACCGTCGGCAAGGTACGGCATGTCCTCGACCGGAACGATGGTCGAGATGACGCCCTTGTTGCCGTGCCGTCCGGCCATCTTGTCGCCCGGCTGCACGCGGCGCTTCACCGCGAGATACACCTTCACCATCTTCAAAACGCCCGGCGCCAAATCGTCGCCGGCGGTGATCTTCGCCTTCTTGTCGTCAAGGCGCTTCTCAAACGCCTTCCTCTGCACCTTCAGGCGCTCCGACGAGGCCTCAAGCTGCGAGTTCGAATCCTCATCCTCCAGGCGGATCTCGAACCATTCCTCGCGCGGCACGGCATCCAGGTACTCAGCATTGATCGTGGTGTCGCCCTTCAATTTCTGTGGGCCGCCCGCGGCGGTCGTGCCGATCAGCATGCCGCGCACGCGCTGGAACAGATCGTCCTCGAGAATGCGCTGCTGATCCGCAAAGTCCTTCCGTACCCGCTCGATCTCGGCCTTCTCGATCGAAAGAGCCCGTGAGTCCTTCTCGACACCATCGCGTGTGAACACGCGCACGTCGATGACGGTGCCATCCATGCCCGGGGGAACGCGCAAGGAGGTGTCCTTAACGTCCGATGCCTTCTCGCCAAAGATGGCGCGCAGGAGTTTCTCTTCCGGGGTCAGCTGGGTCTCGCCTTTCGGTGTGACCTTGCCGACCAGAATGTCGCCGGCACGCACTTCGGCGCCGATGAAGGCGATGCCCGCCTCGTCAAGCTTCGCGAGCGCCGCATCGCCGACGTTCGGAATGTCGGCGGTGATTTCCTCGGGTCCCAACTTCGTGTCGCGTGCGACGCAGGCCAGCTCCTCGATATGAATCGTCGTGAAGCGGTCCTCTTCAACAACGCGCTCCGAGATCAGGATCGAGTCCTCGAAGTTGTAGCCGTTCCACGGCATGAACGCGACCAGAAGGTTCTGCCCCAAGGCAAGCTCGCCCAGGTGCGTCGACGGGCCGTCCGCCAGCACATCGCCGCGCGCGATCTTGTCGCCGCCGTTGACGAGCGGCCGCTGATTGATGCAGGTGTTCTGATTGGAGCGTGTGTACTTCGTCAGGTTGTAGATATCGACACCGGGCTCACCGGCGATCGTCTCATCGTCATTGACGCGCACCACGATGCGCGAGGCATCGACCGAGTCAACCAGACCGCCACGCCGTGCCACCACGGTAACGCCGGAGTCGATCGCAACCGGTCGCTCCATCCCTGTGCCCACAAGCGGCGTCTCCGAACGCAGCGTCGGCACCGCCTGACGCTGCATGTTCGAGCCCATGAGTGCGCGGTTCGCATCGTCATGCTCGAGGAACGGAATGAGGGAGGCTGCAACCGAAACGATCTGTTTGGGGCTGACGTCCATGTAGTTGATGCGTTCACGCGGCACCAGCGTGAACTCGTTCTGCAGGCGGCAGGAGACGAGCTCATCGGACATCGCGCCCTTGGCGGTCAAGCGCGCATTCGCTTGCGCGATTGCGAACTCGCCCTCTTCGATCGCTGACAGATAGTCGATCTGATCGGAGACCACGCCGTGCTCGACGCGCCGGTACGGTGTCTCGAGGAACCCGTACTGATTGGTGCGCGCGTACACCGACAGGGAGTTGATGAGTCCGATGTTCGGACCTTCCGGCGTCTCGATCGGGCAGACGCGTCCGTAGTGCGTCGGGTGCACGTCGCGCACTTCAAACCCTGCACGCTCGCGAGTAAGCCCGCCTGGGCCCAATGCCGAGACGCGCCGCTTGTGCGTGACTTCGGAGAGAGGGTTATTCTGGTCCATGAACTGCGAGAGCTGCGAGGAGCCAAAGAACTCCTTGACCGCCGCGGCCACCGGCTTCGCGTTGATCATCTCCTGCGGCATCAAAGGCTCGGTTTCCGCGATCGTGAGGCGCTCCTTCACCGCGCGCTCGACGCGCACGAGACCGACGCGGAAGGCGTTCTCCGCCATCTCACCGACGGATCTCACGCGTCGATTCCCTAAGTGATCGATGTCATCGACCGTGCCGTTACCGTTTCTGATGTCGATCAGCACTTTCAGGACATCGATGATGTCCTCGCGCGACAGCACACCTGAACCTGCGCCCGATTCGCGGCGCACGCGCCGGTTGAACTTCATGCGGCCGACCCCGGATAGGTCGTAGCGCTCGGAGTTGAAGAACAGATTGTTGAAGAGGTTCTCGGCCGCATCCTTCGTCGGCGGCTCGCCGGGACGCATCATGCGGTAGATCTCGACCAGCGCTTCAAGACGCGTCTTGGTCGGATCCACGCGCAGCGTGTCGGAGATGTACGGGCCGCGGTCAAGATCATTGGTGTAGAGCGTCTGGAGCTCGGCGATGCCCGCTTCGATCAGCTTCTCGACCGACAGTGCCGTCAGCACCTCGTTCGCCTTCGCGAGGATCTCGCCGGTCTCGGTGTTGACAACGTCGTGCGCGAGCACCTTGCCGTACACATACTCACGCGGCACCCGTAGGCGCTTGACCCCTGCGTCCTCCAGCTGCTTTACGTGGCGCGCCGTGATGCGGCGGCCTTCCTCGACGATCACCTGCTCGCCGATCCTGAGCTCAAATGTCGCGGTCTCACCGCGCAGGCGCTGCGCCACGAGCTGCAATGCGGTCTCGTCCTTCGTGAGGAAGAAAGTGTTCTTCTCAAAAAAGGTATCGAGGATTTCGGCCTCGGTCATGCCGAGCGCGCGCAGGATGATCGTGACCGGGAGTTTCCTGCGTCGGTCGATGCGCGCGAACACGCAATCCTTGGGATCGAATTCAAAGTCGAGCCAGGAGCCGCGGTAGGGAATGATGCGCGCCGAGAACAGCAGCTTGCCCGAGGAGTGCGTCTTGCCACGGTCGTGGTCGAAGAACACGCCCGGGCTGCGATGCAGCTGCGAGACAATGACGCGTTCCGTGCCATTTATCACGAAGGTGCCGTTGTCGGTCATGAGGGGCAGCTCGCCCAAATACACTTCCTGTTCGCGCACGTCCTTCACGGGCTTCTTTGCGCCCGCCGCCTCCTTGTCGAGGACGATGAGCCGCACCTTGGTGCGCAGCGGCGCTGCGTAGGTGAGGCCGCGCAGCTGGCATTCCTTAACATCAAACACGGGCTCGCCCAGGCGATAGCTCACGTACTCGAGTGTCGCGTTGCCCGAATAGCTCGAGATCGGAAACACGCTCTTGAAGGCAGCATGCAGCCCGACATCCGAACGCGCATCCTCGGCTACCGCCGCCTGCAGGAACGAGCGGTAGGAGTCGAGTTGAATCGCGAGCAGGTATGGCACCTGCAGAATTCCCGGCTGCTTGCCGAAGTTCTTGCGGATACGCTTCTTCTCGGTGAAGGAGTAAGCCATCAGATCACCTCTATACTTGGGCGGCGTCGAAGTCTCACGGGGTTCGCTTGCGCGAACCCCGTGCTACCCGGTACTGCTGTCAACAACACGGTCGGAATTACTTGATCTCGACCTTCGCGCCGGCGTCCTCGAGCTTCTTCTTCATCGTCTCCGTATCGGCCTTCGCGACGGACTCCTTCACGACCGAGGGCACGCCCTCGACGAGGTCCTTCGCCTCCTTCAAGCCGAGACCCGTCAATTCACGGATCACTTTAATCACGGTGACTTTCTTGTCGGCCGGATATTCCTTCAGAGTGACGGTGAACTCCGTCTGCTCTTCGACCGGCGCGGCAGCCGCGGCGCCGCCACCTGGCCCGGCGGCGAGCGCGACCGGAGCCGCTGCCGTGACGCCGAACTTCTTCTCCATGTCGGAGATAAGCTCGACGACCTCCATCACGGTCATTTTCGAGATTGAATCGAGGATTTCGTCTTTGCTGACAGCCATGTTGGGTCTCCTAAAAAAGTTTCAAGACATTAGGCGCCCGCGGCAGCTTTCTGCGCGCGTACAGCGTCTATCGTGCGTACCAGTTTCGTGTGCGGCGCGGCGAGCGTGCGCACGAACTTCTCGATCGGCGCCTTCATGACACCCAGAAGCTGCGACAGCGCCTGCGCACGCGTGGGCAGACTCGCGACTTTGTCCAGATCCTTCCCGGACAGCACTGCGCCGCCGAGACTGATGAGCGTCGCGATGAGCTTCTCGTTGCCCTTCGCGAAGTCCTTCACCACGCGCGCCGCCGCGCCTGGATCGTTCTTCGAGAAGGCGAGCACGAGCGGACCTTTGAGTTTCGGACCGATCGCCTCGAAAGCCGTGCCGGAGATCGCCTTGCGCGCGAGCGTGTTCTTCACCACACGCATGTACACGCCCTGCGCCCGCGCCTTGCTCCTGAGCTCAGTCATCTGCGACACGGTCAGGCCACGGTATTCCGCGGCGACGACCGACTGAGCTTTGGCTGCAACCGCACCGACCTCGGCCACCATCGCCTGCTTGTCTTCGAGCTTAAGTGGCATACATTCGGTCTCCTCGCCTGAAGATCACTGTTCCAATGGAGCCATAGCTTTTTCCAAGCGGCTCCCCCCTTGACTGGTGAGCTTCACGCCCGAGGCCATCCTCAATTGCGTAGAGCGGTTCACCATCTGCGCTGGCGATCATTAAGAGCCCCTGCATGCGGCTCGCCGGCGGTCTTCGATGTCGCCCGCTCGTGCGGGCCCGCATCAAAATCGAATCGTCCCGCGCCCTTATGCGCCGAGACTGCCTTGATCAATCATCACGCCCGGTCCCATCGTCGAGGACAGGGTGACGCGCTTCAGATACACGCCTTTGGAGGTCGCAGGCTTCGCCTTCTGCAAATCGCCTATCAGCGCGATGAGGTTTTCCTTCAGCGCCTTCACCTCGAAATTCGCCTTGCCGATGGTGCAATGGACGATGCCGCCCTTGTCAACCCGGTAGCGCACTTGCCCCGCCTTCGCGTTCTTGACCGCGGTCGCAACGTCCGGAGTCACGGTGCCGACCTTCGGGTTCGGCATCAGGCCGCGCGGTCCCAAAATCTGGCCCAGCTGTCCGACGACGCGCATCGCATCGGGGCTCGCGACCACCACATCGAAATCGAACTCGCCCGCCTTCACCTTTGCGGCGAGATCCTCAAGTCCCACGATATCGGCGCCTGCCGCGCGCGCGGCGTCCTGATTCTTGCCGGAAGTAAAGACGGCGACGCGCACACTCTTGCCGATGCCGTGCGGCATGACGGTCGAGCCGCGCACCTGCTGGTCGGACTTGCTGGCGTCTATACCTAAATTGACTGCCGCATCCACGCCTTCATTGAACTTGGCGTTGGCAAGCTCTTTCACGAGCTTCAGCGCCTCATCCACGGGATAGTGCTTGCCCGCCACCACCTTGGACTGCGAGGCCTTTACGCGCTTGGCAACGAATGGCATGACCTTAAACTCCTTCTACTTCCACGCCCATGCTGCGGGCGCTGCCCGCGATAGTGCGCACTGCGGCTTCGAGGTCGCCTGCGGTCAGATCCGGCTGCTTCATCTTGGCAATCTCTTCCAACTGCTTGCGGCTGATCTTGCCAACCTTGCTGGTGTTCGGCGTGCCGCTGCCCTTCTCAATACCGATCGCCTTTCTGATCAAGACCGAGGCGGGTGGCGTCTTCATCACGAAGGTGAAGCTGCGATCCGAGTACACGGTAATCACGACCGGAATCGGCAGTCCCTTCTCGAGCTTCTGAGTCTGCGCATTGAACTGCTTGCAGAACTCCATGATGTTCACGCCCTGCTGGCCCAAAGCAGGACCAATGGGCGGCGAGGGATTTGCCGAGCCCGCCGGGACCTGCAGTTTGACGTAACCGTTGACTTTCTTTGCCATTGCCCAGAGCTCCTTACGCCTTCTCGACCTGCGAGAAGTCCAGCTCCACCGGGGTGGAGCGTCCGAGAATCTGCACTGCGACGTGCAGGCGGTTCTTCTCGTAGTTGACACTCTCGACCACACCGTTGAAGTCGTTGAACGGTCCGTCGGTGACACGCACCACTTCGCCCGGCTCGAAGAGCACCTTCGGCCGCGGCTTGTCCACGCCCTCTTCGACACGGCGCAGAATCTGATTCGCTTCCTTATCGGTGATCGCCGCCGGCTTCTCGGGGCTGCCGCCGATAAAACCCAGCACCTTCGGCACATCGCGCACCAGGTGCCAGGTTTCCTCGTCCATCTCCATCTGCACGAGCACATAGCCGGGATAGAACTTGCGCTCGCTCTTGCGCTTCTGGCCGTCGCGCATCTCAACGACTTCTTCGGTGGGCACGAGAATCTCGCCGAACTTGGGCTCAAGGCCCGCGCGGCGGATGCGCTCCTTCAAAGATTCGGACACGCGATGTTCGAAGTTCGAGTACGCGTGCACCACATACCAACGCAGCGCCATGCTCAACCCCCCTGCCCCGTCAACGCCCGCGTCGCCCAAGCGAGCGCCAGGTCGAGCAACCAGAAAAAGACGCCCGCTATCACCACGAAGCCGAACACGATGAGAGTCGTCTGGCCGGTCTCCTGGCGGCTCGGCCACACAATCTTGCGCAACTCAATGCGCGAATCGAGCATGAACTGCCAGAAGCCCCGGCCCTGCCTCGAACTCGCGAACACTATAATTCCAAGGGCGATCCCGCCCACAACCGCAAGCCAGCGCATCCATGCGGGCTGCCCCGCGAGCGCGTAGTACCCAACGATTCCACCCATCACCAGCAGGATCGTGACCGCGATTTTTGCCTTGTCCGCGACGCTCGCGTCTTGGACAGTCGTCTGCTCGTTCATATGGGCCCGATGGCAGGCCAGGAGGGAATCGAACCCCCAACCTGCGGTTTTGGAGACCGCCGCTCTGCCAATTGAGCTACTGGCCTACTTAAAAAGAAAATTTGCTACTTCAGGATTTTCGACACGACGCCTGCGCCGACGGTCTTGCCGCCCTCACGGATCGCAAAGCGCAAACCGTCCTCCATCGCAATCGGACTGATGAGC
>Ga0209890_10001025_pt1 | contig 12752 bp, 9 predicted proteins | sample OrgsoiDNA2013049_FD_185799 | JGI IMG/M metagenome (GOLD analysis project Ga0209890, IMG submission 185799) | Permafrost soil microbial communities from the Arctic, to analyse light accelerated degradation of dissolved organic matter (DOM) -... | ecosystem: Environmental > Terrestrial > Soil >... | reverse complement strand
CCTGTTCCGGGCCACATCATGCGACGACCTCAATGAAATAGCGCATGGAGTGAACTTGGCGCACGCGGAGGTACTCCGGCGAACCGAAAGCCACCTGCGTCTATTCAAGAGTGAGATTCTAATGAGTTTCGTGGGCAGGATGGGCGATGGCAGTGAGGGGGCGCAGTTCGACCCACACATCTGCTGCCTCACGGTGGAGAGCAACGTCCGGCAGGCAGAACACTGGAAGACTTACGGCAACAACGGAACCGGCTTCGCCCTCAGGTTTCGATCCGAGGGCCTAATAGACGGCCCAACTGATCGCCTCGTCAAAGCCAAGGGGTCGCTCGCGAAGGTGATGTACAAGCTCAGCGCTCAGGAGGAACGGACGTTCGAGCTGGTGGATCTGGCAATACGGACCTGCCGGGAAGCTCGGAACTACTCTCAAAGATATGCGCAACGCAATTATCTGAAGACGACGCAGGCGATGGGAAGGATCATCGTCGCTCACGCCGCCATCATGAAGCGCGCAAAGTTCCAGGCAGAGAACGAGTGGCGCCTGGTCAATCTCGGCATTCCGTCGAAACGCGATGGTGAGATGAACGGTCGCACCTACTACGAGTACCTCTTCGACCCCGACGATCTCGAGACCGTCGTGATCGGGCCGGCTCAGGACCCGGCCTATGCGCTCGAAGTGGAGAGGCTGCTCCGTCAACACGGATTCGCGAAGACAAACGTGGAGGTTGCGAAGATCGAGCTAAAAGAGGCCTCCTAGCGCCGCTTTCTCTTCGGTGGTGCTGACCTGTACTCCTTCCAGAAGGCTTGGTGACCCGTCAGCCCGACTTTGTCGAGCGCCGCATCGTCCGCCTGCTCGACGGCCTCTACCTCGACGTCGCCGGCCCCACGATGCCGATCCTCATCTGTCCCTGCTTGGGACGCCGAATTCCACCGAAACGGCCACCGCACAGATTCATCAGGAGGCGCATCTCGCCCTTGCAGGATAGAATGAGCGGAGCGAGATCACCATGGCGCGTCCCCGCAAGGTCATCGACGAGCTGGCCGCTCAGATCCAGAACCTGCCCCGCGCGGAGCAGGTGAGTGTGCTGGACCGTGTTCTGACGCCGCATCTGGAGCTTGAGGTCGCGCTCAAGCGTTGGCATGTACGGACGCGGCGTTACGGCGCGCGCGAGATGTCCAGCACTGTGAATCGGGTGGCCAGCGAGGTCCGGCGTGGACGAGTCTCCCCACGTCGTCCTTGACGCCAACCTAATCGTTCGCGGACTGCTGACGCCGTACGGCGGATCCGGCCGCGCACTCCGCGCGCTCGCGGAAGGCCTCTTCGTTTTCGTGACCTCGGAATCGATTCTCTACGAGGTCGCGACCATCTTGTCGGAGCCGCGCGTGCAGCGGTACGGCCCCTTTCCACCTGACGAGATCAGGCAGCGCATTGATCTACTTCGCCGCATCGGCGTTCTCGTTCCCGGCAGACTCGACGTGGCCCTGGTTCCGACCGACGCAAAGGACAATCCGGTCGTCGCGTGCGCCCTCGAAGGCGGCGCGCAATACATCGTCACGGACGATCGCCGAGATCTGTTGCCACTCAAGGTGATCCGGGCGTCAGGCTACCGACCCGTTCAGATCGTTGCGCCCAGCGCCTTTTTGAAAGAGGTGCTCGGCGTCCGTTAGGCGGCACCGTAGCCTTTGGAGCCGAAAATGATTCCTCGCGCTGATCGTCCGCATCGTGGGCGCCGCCGAAAAGCTCGACGTTTTCCTGAGCTGCTGCGCAACTACGAGATCGTCGAGCTCGTTCGCTCCGGCAAGATCGCGATGACGCGCGGGCTCGCCACCACCTGACCGGATCTGGTTCGTGATTGCGATCGCCACGGGCCACCCGGCGGGACGTCCCCGTTGCGGCCGCCGTGCCAAACGTCTATAACAAAAAAGCAATGGGCGGCGGGCGGGCAGCGGTGGCTGGCGTTTCGATCGGCGTTTGCGCTCGCGTTTGCGATCGGCGTAGCCGGTTGCGATGGGGCGAAAGAGACCACGACGGCGTCCTCTGTCTGTAGCGCCGCGAGCTGGACGCCGATCGCCGACCTCGGTGTTCATGCGGCCGGCCCCGGCAACCTCCTTCTTGCCGGGGACACCTTCTACTACCGGAGCAACGACACGATCATGTCGGTCCCGGCCGCGGGTGGGAGCCCGACCGCCGTCAGCGATGCGACCGTCTACTCGATGTGGCTCGACGGCCAGGCGATCGATTTTGTGTTCGACAGCGACAAGCTGCAGCAGGTCCCGCTTTCCGGGGGCGCGCCCACCTTGCTGGCCGACGGCATGACCATCGGCGTGGCGCCCGACTACGCGGTCGCGGGTGCCTTCGCCTTCGATGGCCAATATCTCTACTGGGATCTGCATCCTCCGGCGGGCTCGGCCACCTATTGGAGCGCCTGGCGAATGTCCGCCGCCGGCGGCGCGGCCGAGCAGCTGGCCAACCTCCCTCCCCCGTCGGCGGGGGACTCCAACTTGCACACGCTCACGCCGACGCCCGGGGGACTGCTGGTCTCGGTCGAGCACAACGCCAGTGTCGCCGCCTACCTGGTCCCGCCGTCGGGTGGCTCGCCCGCGACATTGCCGGTCCCACCCGCCGACGATCCGTACGCGGCGGCGGCCTCGCACAACTCGCTCATGGGAGCCGGGCCGAACGGTGTCGTCTGGCTGACGAACGCGGCCACCAGCACGGTGAGCCTCACTGATCTCAGCGATCCGACGACGCCGGTATGGCGGCCGCTCTGGACGGCTCTTCCGTCCACGCTTATCGTTTCTCACCTTTCGGCCTACCCCGGTGGGGACGACGGGTCCTGGATCATCGGCGGCTTCGAGCACTTCGACGACGGCCAGCAACACGTCAGTATCTGGTCGGTCGACGCGGCGGGGAATGGTGTGCGCCTCGGGTGCGACCCGACCGCCGACACGTACTACTCCGGTGTGCTCAGCGCCGTGCTTCCCACCGCCACGGCCGTATTCGCCATCGCCGCGGCGGGGAACAGCGCCTCGGGCTCGTACGACTTCACGTTGGTCCGTCTGGCGCGCTGACCGGCTGTTCGCCCCACTTCCGCACCGACCTTGGCGCCTACGAACCGCAGGCGCTGCCGGTGGGCATCCTGCAGAGGCCCGAAGTGCCGCCATCGCCCACTATGCACCGCGCGGGTGTCATGCAGGACGGGCCGAGCGCGGTGTCGCACGACGCGCCCTCGATCGCGTCGAGCTTGCAGGTCCCCATCTGGCTGCCGCTCGCGACGCCGGTCGGGGCGTAGCAGGTCCCCGCCTTGCACAGGGCGAACGAGGCGTTGGACAAGTTGCCGCACGACATCCCGTCGCTGACGTAGCTGATCGCCACGCAGGTCTTGCTGCCGGCTGCGCCCACGCACGCCAGCCCCAGCGAGCCGTTGCACACCGGTGTCGTCCCACCGCCGCACGCCGCGCCTGCCGTGCCGAGCGCGACCTCGCAGGTCCCCTGGGTGCTCGTCGACGAGACGCCCACACAGGACAGCCCGTTGCCGCACGGATCGTTCGTGTCGCACGAGCCATTCAGAATCCCGACGTCCTCGCAGGTCGTCGTCGCCGCCACGCAACTCTGCCCGGGGCCGCAGAAGGATTCGGCGCAGGAATCACCGGCTGCCGGCTGCGCCGCGCAGGTGCCGCAGAGCGCGTTCTCCGTGCCGCCGCAGTATGCCGTGGCGCACTGGCCATTGAACGCGCACGGCTGCCCGTTTGCGCCCGGCCCCAACGGCATACAGTCCGCCGGCAGCTTGTCGTCGAAGAAGTCATTGCACGACAGCGCCGCGTAGTGGGCGGCGCACTTACTGACGGTCTGCGGGCTGGCCCCGGTGTTGGGCGCCGCCAGCCGGATCGTACACTCCAGGGCTCCGCGGGTAAGGCAGACGCTCATTTCGCCGTAGACGCGGGTGATGCTGGTGCCGTTGGAGCAACTGTCGCGCTTGCCGCATTCGGCCTGCGCGAGCGCCGCGCAGGCTTGGTCCGCCGTGAGGCCGCCATCTCCTCCGCCGTCGGTATTGTTCGACGTCACCTTGCCGCAGGCGCCGACGACCAGCACCGCCGCGAACGCTCCGACAAGTCGCTCCGTACCTTTCATCATCTCCTCGGAGCACATTTCACAACGAGAGCGCTCGAACACGGTAGCGAAAACGGACCTCTTGGCGGCCACCGGCCGACGAGCACACGGCGTGTGCTCGATCACTTTGTGTCCCGGCGCGCGCTCGAAGCTCTCGAAGATCTTCGTCCACAAAAGGTGAGATCGCACGGCAGCGTTCCTCGGGAGTTCAGGGGAACGGGGTTGACGGAAAGGACTATTATCGGCCGCAAGGCCTCTTGAGAGACGACGTGACGATCCAGACCCGCGACGGCGCATGCCCCGCATTCGTGTTCCGGCCGTCGGGTGCCGGCCCATCGCCGGTAGTGCTCGTGTACATGGACGGCATCGGCATCCGGTCGGCGCTGTTCTCGCTGTGCGAACGGATTGCCGGTGCCGGTTACCTGGCCCTGCTCCCGGATCTTTTCTATCGGGCCGGACCGTACCAGGCCCCGGATCCGAAGCTGTTGTTCACGGACGTCGCGTTTCGCCAGGCGTGGGGCGCAAAGTTTAGGTCCACCGCGACCATCGCCAACGCCATGAGCGACACCGGCGCCTTTCTCGATTGGCTGGCCGCGCGCTCCGACCTGCGGGGCGGCGAGACCGACAAGAAGATCGGCAAGATCGGCACAGTCGGGTACTGCATGGGCGGAGGCCTCTCGCTGTCGGCGGCGGGGACGTTTCCCGACCGTGTGGGGGCCGCGGCGTCGTTCCACGGCGCCAACCTGGCGACGGACGCACCCGACAGCCCGCACCTGCTGGCACCGAAGATGCGCGGCGCGAAGATCTACGTCGCCGGCGCGATCGAGGACGCATCGTTTCCCGACGATATGAAACGCCGCCTCGACGACGCGCTGACCGCCGCCGGCGTCGACCACCGCGTCGAGACCTACGCCGGTCTCCGCCACGGCTGGGTCCCCTCCGACACGCCGGTCCACGACCCCGAAGGCGCCGAGCGCCACTTCCGCGCGCTGTTCGAGCTGCTCGCCGCCGCGAACCTCGGCTAGCGTCGCACATCGGCCGCGCGCCCTTGCGATTCCGAGCCGATAACCTCGAGCTGCGCGCCCTCGGTCGTCGGGGGCTGTCAGTGCGATACTGGCGCGATGAAGATTGTTTCGAGCCGCCACCCGTCGGTCCTGCTCATGCTGTTCGCCCTCGGCGCCTGTTTTAGCTGTAGCGGCGGATCGAGCACGACCTCTCCGGACGGCGGCCTTGCGGGCCACGGCGGCGCTGCGGGGCAAACCGGCACGGCCGGTGGTGCCGGCGCCGCAGGCGGCGGAGGCACGGCGGGTGGCACCGGTGCGGCGGGCCAATCTGGCGCTGGCGGTGCAGCCTCGTGCGCGCCCCGCGCCAGCTACGGCGGCGGCGAGACGTCGATGGCGGGCGCCTCGGTGACCGCGAGCATCGTCGACGAAACGGGCGCGCCGGTTGCCGGCCAGCCGACCTACATTTGTGGGCTCGACATCTGCTCCGCTCCCGCCGCCACCGACAGCGCCGGCCACGTGTCGATCCACACGACCCTCACCATGAAGAAGCCGGCGTTCAAGTATGGCGACGGGGTGAGCTACGCCGAGCTCTCCGTTCCGCTGACGACGGCCACCACCGACTTCACCGCCGGCGGCAAGCTGCTGGCGCTCGGCAAGCTGGCCGGCAAGCCGGGCGCGCCGCTGGCGCCGGGCAGCTCCGCCACCTCAGGAGACGTCACGATTGCGGTCCCCCTCGGCGCGACGGTCGGAATCGACACTCTCGTCTACGACACGGCCGACAGCCAGATGTTCCGCGCCGTCGGCATTCCGCTGAACAACGTGGGTCCGGTGCTGGATCCGGTCGAGGTGGCGGGCGCGCCGGCCGACTTCTCGCTGCTCTACGGGGTCGGGCCGGCCGAGACCAGCCTCTGCCCATCCGCCAAGATCTCGGTGGCGCTTCCGCACGCGACCGCGGCCACCGCCAACGATCTCGGCTGGCTGCCCGGAACGGCGGTCGAGTTCTGGGTCACCACCACCGATACTGCACAGACGTACGCCCCTTACGCCGGCTGGGCCAAGATGAGCGACGGCATCGTGAGCGCAGACGGCAGCAGGGCGACCACGCTCGACGGCGCGCTGGAGGGCTTCGTGTTCCTCGAATCATTCGCGATCCGCAAGGCGCAATAGACGTTGCGGCGCCGCTGAGTATCTGTCCCCGCCAAGGACGCCGAACCCCACCGAGACGGCGAGCGCGCAGATCAGCAGGAGGCGCATCTTGTCTTTGCAGGCTCAGTAAGAGGGACGGCCCGGCCCTGGGGAGCCTGCCAGGAGTTCTTTTTTGAACCAATATCAGGGGACCTGAGCACTGCCGGCCGTCCTTATGCCCCGATCTCTCATGACGGAATCCTCGAAGAAAACGACGGTGGTCGCGACGTCGAACCTCGTCATCGGTGCTGAGCCGGTGACCCCCGCACCCTCACGCAACGTGTCGCCGAAGTGATCCGCGTCCGGGTTTGCGGGAATTGAACGCTATGGCCCGCCCCCCTCGGTCCCTCGGTATTGTCGCGTTCTCGTTCTTCGCCGCGCTGATCCTGGCAGCCTGCGCTGGCAGCGAGCCGCAGGGTGGCGAAAGTGGCACTGGCGGAACGTCTTCGACCGGCAATGGCGGGACGACCGGGACGGGCGGAAGCGGGGGCACAGGCACGGGTGGTGGCCCCGGAACGGGCGGAAGCACCGGAACGGGAGGCGGCGCCACGGGCCGGGGCGGCGTCAGCGGAACGGGCGGCGTCACGGGAACGGGCGGCGTCACGGGAACGGGCGGCGTCACGGGGACGGGTGGCGTCACGGGAACGGGCGGCGTCAACGGAACGGGCGGGATCACGGGAGCAGGTGGTGTGGCTGGAACGGGCGGCCTCGCGGGCCGCGGCGGCAGCACGGGCAGCGGCGGGAACGGTGGTACGACGGGGACCGGCGGGCGCGGTGGCACGACCGGCTCCGGCGGCGGCGGCGGTTCCACGGGCCGGGGCGGCGCGAGCGGCGGGAGCACGGGCACCGGCGGGACACCCGGAACCTGCACCACGGGATCGGTCCCGAGCGGCGCCACGTCTCACTGCTCGTCGAACCAATCGGGAACGGTCGGGAACCAGCAGTGGACCATCTGGTCGAGTGGAAGCGGCGGATGCCTCATCACCTACGGTTCCAGCGCCGCGTTCAGTGCGACCTGGAACAACTCGGGCGATTTCTTGGCCCGCGTCGGTCTGAGCCTGGGCTCCAACAAGACTTACGACCAGTTCGGGACGTTGGGCGTGGACTTTGCGGAGACGAAATCCGGAAACGGCGGCGGCTACTCGTCCATCGGCGTCTACGGATGGTCCGTGAGCCCGCTCGTCGAGTTCTACGTCACCGAGGATACGTACAACAGTCTCGGCGGCAGCGGCACCAAGAAGGGGACCTTCACCATCGACGGAGAGGGCACGTACACCGTCTACGAACACACGCAGAATAACCAGCCGTCGATTCAGGGCACGGCGACCTTCGAACAGTTCATCAGCGTCCGCACCTCACCCCGCACCTGCGGGCACATCTCGTTGACGAAGCACTTCGACGCGTGGAAGAGTTTCGGCATGACGCTGGGAAAGATGGAAGAGGCCAAGGTCCTCGTCGAGGCCGGGGGCGGTAGCGGCAGGATCGATTTCCCGACCGCCAGCGTCACGGCCCAATAGCGCGGTGGCTGCCGCCCCGATTCAAGTTAGCGAAGCAAAAGAAGTCGAAACAAGACAATATGGAGGACCCTCGCTATTGCTTCTCGGCCACAGCCCCCGAAAAAGGAGTCCCATGAAAGCTCGCGTTATTTGCTCGACCGTAGCCGCCCTTTGCGCCCTCGCAGGTTGCGGTAGTCGCGCGACGAGCGGAGGGACAGGCGGGAGCGGGGGCACGACGTCCGAAACGGGTGGCAGCGGCACCGGTGAGACCGGGGGCAGCGGCGGAACCACCGGTTCCGGCGGCAGCACGGGCGCGGGTGGGGCGGTCTCCACCGGCGGCACGAGCGCGAGTGGCGGCTCCGGAGGGAACAGCAATTCGGGCGGTTCGGTTGGGTCGGGGGGCACTTCGTCCACCGGGGGAACTCGGGCGACGGGCGGCACCACCGGCTCGGGCGGCACGACCGGTTCGGGCGGCACGACCAGTACGGGCGGCACGACCGGTACGGGTGGCACGACCGGTTCGGGGGGAGCCGGGGGCAAGACCACCGGTACCGGAGGCGCGGGGGGGACGACGACGGCGGCGTACCAAGGTCCTTGCGACGTGCTTGCCAGCGGGTGCGCGGAGGCGTACGGGGTGGCGAGGGCGATGACCTCGAAGTACACGGGTCCCCTCTTTCAGCTCGGGCTGGTCAAAGACAAGACGAAGACGCTCGATGTCGGCCAGACCAGCGACCACAAGGCAGACATGACGACCTGGAGCGCCTTCTGCAGCGCCAGCCAGTCGAATTGCGTGGTTTCGAAGATCTACGCCCAGATCCACTCCGGACCCAACGATTTGGTGCCGGGCGTGTTCAAAACGCCGTGGAACCCGGATTGCAGCGCCGGCGGCTTCACGTGCGCCGCGAAATTCACCATCGAGTCAACGACCAGCTTGCCCATCGTCACCACGGACGCTCCGGCGGAATACACACTCAACGGGGACAGCTACGCCACCGGGATCAATGGCGGGGCGAAGGCCATGGGCATCATGTACAACGGCAAGCCGATCGCCAACCAGCTCTATTGCTGCGGGGTCATCGGCCTGACCCACAAGTACAACGCGACCGACACTACCGGTACGGACTTCATGCTCGCCCTGGCGTATGGCTGGAAAGATTCGGGTGGCTGCTGCATTGCCACCAACTGCGGCGCGTCCAACAAATACTGCGTCGGGGCCGAGGAAGAGGAGAACAACGATCTCTACGACTACGGGACCTCGCCGCTCGACAACGCCATCGTGGTGACCCAGTTCGATCCGACGCCGAACGCGGTGATCACCTACCTGAACGGCACCAAAGTGCTCACGCATTCGCCTCCCAAAGCAGGCAAGATCAACGCAGGGACCGCAGTTCACCTGGGCGGCGGCGGCGATCTGAGCCAACCCGCTCCGGTTCGCATGCGGGAAGCTCTCTTTACCAACAACGTGATGAGCGACAGCGACGTGACGGCGATGCAGTCGAACATCACCACGTTCTTTTCGGCGCTGAAGTACTAGTCGCTGCTCCGCGTGTCCCAGAACGCCGAAGGGCCGCCTCCGGCGCGCCCGAGGCGGGACGTCGATATCGGGATCTTCCTCGTCGGGCTCGTCTGCCTGATGGTGGAGCTGCTGCACTCCCGCATGCTGGCGTTCTTCCTCGGCAGCATCTCGAACTTCCTCGCCATCCCGGTGTCGCTCTTCGGGCTGGCGCTCGGCTCGCTGCTCGTGCACCGCGAGCGCGTTGTGAAAAAGCCGGACGCGCGCCGCCTGATCGCGATCCTGCAGGCGCTGGTGCTGCCGGTTCTCGCCGCTGCGTTCGTGGGCTTCTTCGCCGTCGCGAACGCGTTCTTCCCGGTCGTCCACGTCTCGCTCGAGAACCCTTACGGGGACGCGGCGCGCCTGCTGGCCTACTCGGGCATCTTCCTGCCGTCGTACGCGATCTTCGGCGCGCTCCTGGCCCTGTACTTCGAGGAGGGCGCGCAGAGCATCGGCCGGCTGTACGCCTTCGACCTCGCGGGCGCGGCGTCGGGCTGCCTCCTCGCGCCCCTCGTGCTGACCTGGGCGGGGCTGCCGCCGGCCATCATGGCGGTGCTCTTCGGCGCGCTGGCGCTCCTGGCCGCCACGCCGCTCGCGCGCCGGCGCCTCGTGGTAGGCGCTGGTGCGGCAGGGTTCTGCGTGGTGGCGTTCCTGGCGTGGCGCGGGAGCGTGTTCCAGGAACACCCTGACGTCGCACGCCTGTCGCGCTACGTGCTGAGCGATTACGCCCGCAATGGCCTGGAAGAAGTGCGCGTGCGGTGGAACGATCTCGCGCGCACGAGCCTCGTGCGCGCCGACGCTGGCAACCCCAACGCGAACCAGGAGGCCTGGGGCATCGTGCAGGACGACGGGGTCAGCAACGTGAAGGTCGCACGCTGGGATCCAGCGGCGAAGCCAGCGGACATCATGCCCGGCAGCCTGCACCAAACGCTGCCGTTTCTCATGGGGCACGAGCCGGCGCACATCCTCGTGCTGTTCGCGGGCGTGGGGAGAGACATGGTCGAACTCGACGGGATGGCGCAGGGCAGGGCGGACATCACGGGCGTGGAGCTAAACCGCGCCGTCGTCGACCTCGTCCGGGATCCGCTGCTCGCGGGGATGAACCTGCGGGCTTTTCACGCCAGACCCAACATGCACCTCGTGGTGCGTGAGGGGCGCGACTTCCTCGACAATGACCGCGGGCGCTACGACCTTCTGTTCGTGGCTACCAACGGTGCAACCAACACCGAGCGCACCGGCCACACGCGGAAGTACCTCGACACCTACGAGGCCATGGCGTCGTACCTCGACCACCTGACGCCGGGGCCGGGCTCGATGATCGTTTTCGTGAATCAGCCCGTGCTCCACAAGGCCGAGAGCCTGCGGCTGCTCTTCGCCGAGCGTGGCCTCGGCGACTTCGGGAAGGCGGTCTTCGCGTTCGGTGCGCCCGAGACCCGGGGGCAAGACAGCATGGTCGTCAAGCCGGGCGGGCTCACGCCGGACGAGATCGCGGCCATCGAGCGGAAGCTGGCGTCGTGGCCGTACGCGCGGAGGGTGCTCTATGCCCCCTCGGGCGTCGGCGAGCCGCGCTTCGTGGACGTCGTGATGGGGCGTGCGCGCGGACCGCTCGTGACGGACGATCGCCCATTCGTGAACGAGGTGAGCTGGCGCGACTTCGAGCTTCTGCCCGCGAAGGCGCGCTTTCACGACCAGCTCTATGCCTCCAGCTGGATCAAGGTCTTCACCATCCTGCTCTTCGGGGTGGTCTCGGTTGCGGTGATGGCTTGTCTGGGCCTGCGGCGTGGAATTGACCGGCGCGTGCCCTGGCCGTGGGTGCTGTACTTCTTCGTGGCCGGCCTGTCGTACATGTGCGTGGAGATCGGCCTCATCGCCAAGGCGGAGCTGTTCCTCGGCAGCCCGCTCTATGCGGTGGCCGTGATCCTGGCGCTGTTCCTGGCGTCGAACGGCCTCGGCGCGTATCTCCAGGACCGCCTGCGCGTCTTCCGCGGCCCGACAACGCTCGCGCCGGCGGCCGTGGCGGCCATCGCGTGGGGCGTCCTCGCCACGCACCTGTGCAACGCGCGCCTGCTCTCGCTCCCCTTGCCGCTCAAGATCCTCTGCACCGCGCTGTGCGTGGTGCCCGCCGGGACGTTCCTGGGGATGTTCTACCCGTTCGGCGTCGAGCGCGTCGTCGACGCCGGGCACCGCGCGGCCGTGCCCGCCACCTACGCCATCGCCACTCTGTCGTCGGTGTGGGGCGCCTCATGGGCCATGACAGCCATTACCAACCTGGGCTTCTCGGCCGTCATCCTGATGGGCGCCGCGGGCTACGCCCTGACCGGGGCGCTGTACCTTGTCGCGCGCCGCCTCCGCCCGTAGGCGCGCGGCGTGCCCCCCACGAGGGCATCATATCCCCCGTGGGCCGGCCGCTTCCGCGATTAGAAGAGCGTGAAGAAGGCGAACGATTGATTGCCGGCGGTGGTCTGGACGCAGTAGCCACCGTTCTGCGCCGCGGGCACCGACGCCCAGTTGCCGCTGTTGCAGGGCTCCGTCGTCCCGTTGACCTTCAGCGTCCGCGGGCTGACGAAGTTTCCGCAATTTCCGCCGTGAACGATCGACGTCGTCTGGTAGCAGACGGCGCCCGTTCCGATCGATCCCGACTGGAAGCTGCCGTTGATCGTGATGTTGGTCGGGTTGGTGCAGAGGCTGGCGCAGGGGCCGGTGCCGGCGGCGTTGACGGTGATCGCGATGTCGTCGGTGGCGGTCAGCGCGCTGTCGTTTGCCGTCAAACGAAGCACGTAGCTCCCCGCCGCCGAGAAGGTCGCCGTCGTCGCCTTCGCGCTCGCGTTGGCGAAGGTGACCGTACCCGTGCCACTGACCTTCGACCAGGTGGTCGTCACCGTCGCAGGTGGGTTCGGCTTGCCGTCATCGGTCACCGTGCCGCTGAGGCTGGCTGTGGCCGGCAAGGTGATCGTCTGGTCGGGGCCGGCGTTCACTACCGGGGCCTGATTGGCGGTGGCCGCGTTGACGGTGACGACGATGTCGTCGGTGGCCGACAGGGCGCTGTCGCTGGCGGTCAGGCGCAGCGTGTAGCCCCCGGAGACCGAGAACGTGGCGGTTGTCGCCTTCGCGCTCGCGTTGGCGAAGGTGACCGTACCCGGGCCGCTGACCTTCGACCAGGTGGTCGTGACCGTCGCAGGTGGGTTCGGCTTGCCGTCATCGGTCACCGTGCCGCTGAGGCTGGCCGTGGCCGGCAAGGTGATCGTCTGGTCGGGGCCGGCGTTCACCACCGGGGCCTGATTGGCGGTGGCGGCGTTGACGGTGACGACGATGTCGTCGGTGGCCGACAGGGCGCTGTCGCTGGCGGTCAGGCGCAGCGTGTAGCTCCCGGAGACCGAGAACGTGGCGGTTGTCGCCTTCGCGCTGGC
>Ga0209890_10001024_pt1 | contig 12753 bp, 10 predicted proteins | sample OrgsoiDNA2013049_FD_185799 | JGI IMG/M metagenome (GOLD analysis project Ga0209890, IMG submission 185799) | Permafrost soil microbial communities from the Arctic, to analyse light accelerated degradation of dissolved organic matter (DOM) -... | ecosystem: Environmental > Terrestrial > Soil >... | reverse complement strand
AGCGGCGACCATCAGGATCAGCATCCATTGCCGGCCCCGGTAGTCGCGTGCAAACAGCGCCCACAGCAGCGCAAGGCCTGCGCCATTGAGCAGTGTGTGCCTGAAGTCGAGGTGCACCACATGGGCGCTTAGGAGGCGCCACCACTGCCCTGCAGCGAGCGCGCTCCGGTCGTAACGCAGGGCAGCAACGGTTGCGGCGCCGCCCGCCTGCAGAACAATGAGGCCGCCTAAGCTTGCGAGGAGCGCCGCGCCGCAGCGGCCGTCGCCATTGAGCGACGTGAGCAGACTCTTGAACCCGCCCACAGGTCGCGTGGTCTTCATTTGTTATGATCGGGCGAAGCGAGGCTTGGCTACAGATATGAATTTCATACCCAATCGACCCGAGACTACCAGAGGGCTTGCACATCGTTTCCGGGCCACGCGCGGCTTTACGCTAATTGAGATCATGGTTGTCGTGGTCATCATCGGACTTCTAGCGGCCATCATCGTGCCGCAGGTGATCGATCGTGTCGACGAGGCGCGGGTGGCGAAGGCGAAGCAGGACATCCAGGGGCTTGAGACGGCGCTCACCATGTACCGGCTTGACAACTCAAAGTACCCGAGCACCGATCAGGGCCTGAAGGCCCTTTCGCTGCAGCCCACCGATCCGTCCATTCACCACTGGCGACCGGGCGGCTACATCCAGCGCGTGAGCAAGGATCCCTGGGGCACCGACTACCAATATGTCTATCCGGGAACGCACGGCCGCGATTACGACCTGTTCTCGCTCGGCGCGGATTCGCAGCCCGGCGGTGAAGGCATCAATGCCGACATCGGAAACTGGAACGACGATCAGCAGCAGCAGTAACTGCTCACGGGGCGCGAGCGCCCACCCCCATGCGAACTTTGCGCACCGCGGCCGGCTTTACTCTCATCGAGATGCTCGTCGTGGTGCTCATCATCGGCGTAATCGCCGCCGGCGTGTTGCTGTCGGTCAGCATCACCGGCAGCGATCATGAGCTGCAGACTGAAAGCGAGCGGCTCGCAACGCTCATGAACTATGCGCGCGAGGTGGCTGAACTGCAGACGCGCGAGCTCGGCCTGGCCTGCTCGGCGCACGGCTACGAGTTTTTGGCCTTCGATGCGCGCACTCAATTGTGGGGCAGCATCGACGAGGACGAGGCGCTGCGGGCGCGCACTCTGCCGGCCGGACTCACGCTGCGCCTGAAGGTGGAAGCGCGCGAGGTGGTTTTTAAGCCGCCGCTCGAGACGGATCAGAAGAAGCCGGACGTCATGATTTTCTCCAACGGCGACGTGAGCGCCTTTGAGCTCACCGTGGAACGCGACGGCGCTGCGCGCAGCGTCACCTTGGCTATCGATCCGAAGGGCCACATCGGGACCACGGCGGCGCCGGAGAAAGCCTCGTGAGATTGCCGCGGCGAAAAGGTGCCGGCTTCACGCTGATCGAAGTATTGGTTGCGCTCGCCATTGTCACGTTCGGAATGGCGGCGCTCCTGGGTACATTGAGCTCCGCGGCGGGCACAACGGCCTACCTGCAGGACAAGACCCTTGCCGAGTGGATCGCGCTCAATCAAGTCGCAACGGTGCGCCTGCAAAAGCAGGCGCCGAGCAAAGGCGACTCGGAGGGCGAGGTCGACTATGCGGGCCGCAAATGGAAATGGTCGCAGACGGTCGCCGACATGCAGATGATCCCGGGCGTACTGCGCATCGATGTGAAAGTGCGCCCCTCCGAGGTCGTCGCAAGCCAGGACAATGCGTGGTTCGCAAGCGTGAGTGGCGTCGTGGGCGATGCGGTGGGCGCGCCGAGGGGCGACATGCCAAGCTGGAACACGACCCCGGCACTCGGGGCCGCCGCCGCGGGTCCGCAGCCGACGCCACCCACACCCGCCAATCCGTCTCCAACGGGCACGCCGTCGATTACGCCTTTCAATCCGACGGAAGCGCCGCCCGTGCAGCAAAAATGAAACGGCCCGCAGCCAGCCGCGGCTTCACGCTGATCGAGCTCATGGTGGCGGTCTTTATCACGGCCATTCTTCTCTCGATGGGTTACGGCGCCGTGAATCAAGCTTTGAGTGATCGCGAAGCGCTCAATACGCGCCAGGAGCGCCTCCTCGCCGTGCAGACGGCGATGCGACTCCTGACGCAAGACTTCACACAGTTGACGCCGCGGCCGGTGCGACAGCCGATTGGTGACGGCTGGCTGCCGGCAATTGCAGGCAGCCCGGGGACAAGCTCGATCGTGACACTGACGCGCGCGGGATGGGCGAACCCCGCGGGCATTCAACGCCCGGCGCTGCAGAGGGTCACCTATATTCTGGAGAACGGCGCGCTGCGTCGCGAGCACTGGCCCGTGCTCGATGCCACCCTCACGACAACGACGGTGCGCCGTGAGCTACTCGACAAGGTGAAGTCCATGACGCTGCGCTACATGGATAATTCATTCCAATGGCGTGATCAGTGGCCGCAGCAGGCGCTCGCGGGCGATGCCACCTCAAACCTGCGGCTGCGGCCGATCGCGGTCGAAGTGACGCTTGAACTTGAGGACTGGGGCAAGCTCGTGCGCTTGATTGAGGTCGCCGGGTGAGGCGCGCGCGCGCACCGCCGAGTGTTCAGCGCCAGCGTGGCGTTGCGCTGCTGCTTGCGATTCTGCTGGTTGCGATCGCGACGATTCTCGCGGCGGCCATCGGCTATGGCAGCGCCATGGCCGCGCGGCGCGGCGCGGCGGCCATCGCATTTGACGAAGGCCTTCTGGTTGCGGAAGCCGCCGAGGCCTTTGCAGCCTACGGCCTGCGCGCGCATCTGCGCGCCGGCAATCAGTATGACTATCCTGGCGAGGCGTGGGCGAAGCCAGTCGGCCCGATCGAGGTCACGCCGGGCGTGCAACTTGAAGCGTCGCTCGAGGATATGCAGGGACGCTTCAATTTGAATAACCTCGTTGACCAGAACGGTGTAGACGACGCTGATTCCATTCGCATCTTCCAGCGCCTGCTCGAGATGGTGGGCCTTGAGCCCAAATGGGCGCAGCTGATGGCGGACTGGATCGATAAGGATTCCGAGCCTGGCTTCCCGGACGGCGCCGAGGACAATTTTTACACCTCCCAGGATCCGCCCTACCGCACGCCTAACACGCTCGTGACGAGCAGCACGGAGCTGCTCGCCCTGCCCGGCTTTGGCCGTGATCGCTTTTTGGCGATTGCCCCATACGTGACGGCGCTGCCGCAGGGAACGAAGATCAACATCTGCTCAGCGCGCGGATTTCTGCTGGATGCCATGATCGAGGGCCGCGTTGAGTTTGGCAGCGACCCTAAGAAGCTTGCGACCAGCCGTCAGAGCGCCTGTTTTCCCAAGCTTTCGGATTATCAGGCATCCTTCGGCAGCGATCCGAGCGGCTGGGCCATAGCTCAGAAGCGGATCAGCACAAATTCGCAATACTTTCGTTTGACGAGCATCGTCAGTATTGGCACTGCGCAGTTCGCCTTGTACAGTCTTCTGCTGCGCGATCCGAGTGGCCCGGTGCGACCCATTCAACGCAGCTTCGTGGCCGACTAGGCTTTTTAAGGCGGCAACACTTATGGCGGATTGGCTGTTACTTAGACTCCCGCGGGCGCCTGCCGAGATCGCCTCGTGGATGGTCGTCGATGCGCGCGGCGCGCCCATCGAAGCGCCCGCGAGCGGCGCGCTCGCCAATGCAGTCGCCGCTGCCGCCGGGCGTCACGTGTGCGTGCTCGTGCCGGGAACGGATGTGCTGCTTCTTGAGCCTGAAGTACCGGCCAAGGCCGGTACGAAGCTCGCGCAGATCGTGCCCTATGCCCTCGAGGAACAGCTTGCCGACGACATCGACGATCTGCACTTCGCGATCGGCAGGAGAAGCGCGGATTCGTTGCGCACCCAGGTCGCGGTGGTCGCACGCTCGCTGATGGATGACTGGCTCAGTGCGGTGCAGGCCGTCGGCATCGTTCCCGAGTCCATGTACGCGGATACCGATCTACTGCCCGCGAATCCGGGGCAGGCCGTCGCGTGGCTTGATGGCGACACGGTCGTCGTGCGTCCGGCGGGCGCGTCCCCCATTACGATGCCTGCGGATGCGCTTGCGGAAGCGCTGACGCTCGTGCAGCCCGCCGATGAGTTCGCGGTCGGAACTCGCGGCCGCGGCCTCATCCTCTACACGGGCGCGTCCGAATGGCAGGAGCATGGGCCGGCTGTCGAGGCGGTACGCGAGCAGTTCGACAGCATCAAGGTTCAAGTGCTGACGGACGGGCCGCTTGCGCTTCTTGCGCAGCAAATGTCATCCGGGGACGCCATCAATCTTCTGCAGGGCTCGTATGCACCGCAGACCACGAACGCGGTCGGCTGGCGTGCCTGGCGTGTGGCCGCAATTCTGCTCGCCTGCCTCGTCGGCCTGCATGTCACCGGCAAGGCGACCGAGCTCATCGTGTTGCAGAAACGCGAGCGCACTATTGATGCTTCGATCGATCAGGCGTTTCGCGCCGCCATGCCCGGCGAGCACAACACGACCGATGCGCGGCGGCGCATGGAGCAGCGGCTCGTCAGCGTGCGCGGTGGCGGCGAATTCTCCGGTCTACTGCCGGCCCTCGGTGCTCTGGCCGCCGCGCGCAGCGGCGCGCAGGGCACGGTCGTGCAGGCGTTGAGCTTCCGCGAAGGCGCGGTGGATCTGAAGCTTGCGGCGCCCAACGCCGAGAGCCTGGACCGCATCAGCCGCGCGCTGCGCGACAGTGGCTGGCAGGCGGATCTGACGGCGGGCAACGTCGCTGGAACCCGCTACGAGGGCCGCATACAGATCCGGCCGAAGGGTTCTTAAATGAAGATCAGATCCTTTGATTCTCTGAACGAGCGCGAGCAGCGCATGCTCATCGTGGGCGGCGTGTGCGTCGCGCTCATCCTGGTGTTTGGCATCATCATGCCGCTCAATCGCAGCGTCGTGCGCGCGCATGCGCGGCTCGCAGCGAAGCAGGCCGATCTGGTGTGGATGCGCGGAGTCGCTCCGGAGCTCGCCGGCGCGGGCGCAGGAGCCACCACGCCCACGTCGCAGCAATCGATGCTCGTGGTCGTCGATCGCGCCGCCCGCGAGGCGGGTCTAGGCACGGCTCTGACGAGCAGTGAGCCCAGCGGCGCGGGCGGCTTGCAGGTGCGCCTCGAGAAGGCGCCGTTTGATGCCATCGTCGGCTGGCTTGCGCGTCTGTCCGAGCAGGACGGGATCCGTGTGGACTCGGCGACCATGGACAACTCCGGACAACCGGGCGTCGTGAACGCCGGCATCGTGCTGCATACGCGTTGAGAATCCGGCGGACCGTCTGGATCGCGTTACTGGCTGGGCTCGCCTTCGCCTGCATCCTCGTCGCACGCTTCCCGGCCGTCTGGGCGGCAGGCGCACTGCCGCCGTGGCTGTCGTGCGACGATGTCGAGGGCACCGTGTGGAACGGCACCTGCACTGGGCTTACGGTGCGCCATCAGCAAGCCGTCGGCGATCTTGCCTGGCAGCTGCAGCCGCTGCGCCTGCTCGCCGCACGGCTTGCCGCGCACGTGCAGTTGACGCAAGGCACGGCATTCCTGCATGGCGATGTGGAATGGGGTCCGGGACAGCGGCTGCACGGTCGCGACGTGCATGCAAGCTTTGATCTCAATCCTGCGCTCCTGCCGGCGTTGCCGGCAAACCTCACAGGCAGCGCGCGCGCGGATCTTGCCTATATTGAAATGAAGGGCAATCTCCTGACGGATCTGCGCGGGCGCATCGAAGTGCATGACTTGACGCAACACCAAGGGGCCGGCACACCATTGGGGAACTACTCGCTGACATTCCCCGGCGCCCGCGGCGGCGGTGAGCTCGTCGGCGAACTGCATGATTTGGGAGGCCCGCTGGCGCTTGAGGGCACTGTGCGGATGACGCCCGAACCGGGATTCCTGCTCGACGGAAAAGTTGCGACCCGCGCCAGCGTCACAGCCGATCTTGCACGGCAACTGCAAATATTGGGACCGCCTGACGCGCAGGGACGGCGCTCATTCTCGATTGCCAACACCTTCTAAGCGCGGCAGCTCGCGGAACGCTCCGAGCAAGGGCAGATAAAGCGCGGCGCGCACCGGTTCTGGACCGAGCGCTCGCGCAAGCTCTGCATGCGTCAAAAGCTGCGCCCGATAGCGCGCAAGCTCGCTTGCGAGAAACGCTTCCGTGTCGCCTCCGGCGTGCGAACTGGTCTTGAAGTCAATGACCCAGCGAATGCCGTCCGCATCGATGAACGAGCGGTCAATGATGACGTTCTGCAGGCGGCCGCCGGCGATGCCGGTGAGTGCAAGTTCGCTTGCGGCCTGCCGATGCGTCTTTGAGAGAATCCAACGGCCGCGCTCATCAAGGCAGGAGCGCGTCAGCGCTTCGACAACGCGCGCGGCGGCGCGCTCCAGATCGCGCTCGGGAACGCCGTGCCGGGCAAGCTGGCGCACATAGCCGGCCGATGCGTCGCGGATCTCGCGTTCGCTCGGCAGTTCATCGAGCGCTGCGAACTCCTGCAGCGCCGCGTGCACCACCGTGCCGACGTGGCGCGCGGTCTCGCCCACCCAGGAGAATTCGGGCGCCTCGAGTGAGCGTTGCTCGATCGGCAGGCGCGGCCAGGCGGCGGCTGCCGGAAGCTCCACGGGGCGCCAGTCCGCGGGCAGTCGTTGCAAAGACACAGCCCGCCGCACCAGTGCAGCATCCGCCGTCGCCGCTGCGGATGCGATGACTTCTTCCGGCGCAAGCGCTGGCAGGAGGCGCGCGAGCAAGGTCCCCGACTGCGGCGCGAAGGTACCGTCAAGCCGCAGTTTGGGCGCTGCCGATATGTGCAGCGAGTCGCGCGCGCGGGTGGTCGCCACGTAAAGGAGCCGCAGCTGTTCATGTTCGGCGCGCACTTTGATGAGCCGTTTCAAATAGGCCCCAAGCTCACCACCCTTTGGAGCGCCGATCTTTGACACCGGCGCGACCAGAAGATCGCTGCCCCCGGCGCGCCGCGGTAGATCAAGCCAGGTCATCAAGGGCTCTTTGCCGCGATTGAGCACGCGCTCGAGGCACGGCAAGAACACATGATCAAACTGCAGGCCCTTCGCCTGGTGAATGGTCATGATCTGCACGGGATTGGGGCGCTCGCTTTGCGGTTCGGCGTAGAGGTGCAGCATGAGTGCCGGAAGGTCGTTGGGGCCGCGCCAATTGCCGCTCGCGGCGCGCTCAGCAAGCGCCGTGAAGAACGTGCGCGCGTGCGCGAGCTCCTCTTTCGGATAGGCATCGCAGCCGCCTAATTGTATCCACGTCGACTCCAGCCACTCGGCGAGCGGCTCATGGGCGCGCGCCGCGAGGCCGCGCTCGAGCACGCGATGCACGCGCGCCAGCCGCACGCGGTCGGCGTCCGGGCAGAGCGCAAGGCGCGCGCTATCGCGCATCGCCTCCCACAAGAGAAGCGGATCATGGCGTTGCGACAGCTCGGTGAGCGTTGCGAGAGTCACCCCGCACCAGGGCGCACGCAGCACGACCAGCCACGCGGCGCGGTCCGCGAGATGATGCAGCGCGCGTGTCAGCGCCACGAGGTCGCGGATGATGGATAGGTTTGCGAGCGGCACGAGTTTCACGCCGATCGAAGCAATGCCTGCGGCGTTCAGCGCCGCGGAAATCGGCACCGCGTGAGTGCGCGCGGCGACGAGCACCGCGATGGACGCTTCCGGATTGCGTGCTTGCAGCGCGCGGATGCGCGCGGCAATGGCGTTGGCCTCACCGGCGCGATCGCCGCGCGCGAACCAGCGCAGTTCGAGTGCCGGGGTGGCGCCGAGCGGCCGTGTCGCAAGCGCCGGCGCGAAGGCCACCGCGCTCATGCGCACATCATCGGGCGCGGCCAGAAGGCGCGCAAAGTGCGCGTTGGTCCAGTCGACGAGGGGTGCCACCGAGCGGAAATTGCGCATCAAATGCAGAGGCTGAAGTCGCAGGCCGCCGATGCCGCGGTCGCGGGCGCGCAAAAACAGTCCCACCTCCGCCTCGCGAAACTGGTAGATCGACTGCATGGGATCGCCCACCACGAATAGCGTGCGTCCGTCGCCCTCTTCCCAGCCGAGAATCAATGTCTCCAGAAGAGCAAATTGTCCGAGCGAGATATCCTGGAATTCATCGACGAGCACGTGCGTAAGAGCCAGCCCCGCGCGCAGTGCAAGATCCGTCGGCAGGCTGCCTTCGGTGAGCGCTTCGCGCGCGGCACCGGCAACGTAGGTGTGATCGACAGTGCCCGCGGAAGAAAATTCTATTTGCAGGTAGGCCGCGGCCGTGCGCAGCACGCGCGACAGCGCATCCAGCGCCGCCGCGTCATCCGCATCGAGCGTCGGGAATGGCATGTGAACGATCTCGCACAGGGCCTCGCGCACGCCGGTCGTAGCGCTCAAGCGCTCGATCACCGCCGTGAGCGCGACTTTTTCCGGCCCGGGCTCGCACTGCGCGCGGGTCAGACTTTTGCGCCACTTGCCCTCCTTCGTCAGCACCAGCGCAGCAAGTCTCTGCCAAGCCGGCAGATGCAGGTACCCAGCCTCGAGCGCCCCGACTTTGGGCAACGCCTCCGCCGCGCCCTGCAGGCCCGGCGGCCAAAGCTCCCGCGCCCTACCGAGCGCCTCGCCGATGAGCTCTTGCAAACTTCCCGCCATGCGCTCGCGCAGCGCCTGCGGATCGGGACCCAGAACGTGCCGCAGCCAGTGCGCACGTTTCGCGAGCATTTCAGCCAACAGCCTTTCGACCTTGTCCCAATTATTGTCGAGGCGTTCGAACAGCAGCTCCATGTCGGCGGCGCGCTCCGGATCCTGCTCGCCCTCAAATAACGTCGCGCGCGCGGCGCTTTGATAGAGCTCCTCGGGTCGGTCATCGACGCGCAGCACCCCGCCCGCCTTGGCGGTCACCGGCAGCTGGCTTGCAAGCCAGAAGTTGAAGGCATCAAGCGTCTGGATACGCAAGCGGCCCGGGTGATTGACAAGGTCCCAGGCACGAATCTTCGCGCGCAACTGCGGCGGATCTTCGGCAAGCGCATCGACAATGCGCGCGCGCATCTCCGCGGCGGCTTTGCGCGTGAACGTTACGGCAAGGATCTCTTCGGGCTCATCGACGCTCTCCAGAAGCCGCAGAAAGCGCTGCGTCAGCACCGTCGTCTTGCCCGAGCCTGCGGGCGCCTGCAGCACGAACGAACGGCTCGGATCGGTCGCCTCCGTGCGAGCGCCGGTGTCGGCGGCTGCTTGGGCCGCATCGGTGTGCTCGGCCGCGCTAGTCATCGAGCGCCTCGTCGGCATCGGTCTGCAAAGCGTGATCGGCAATGCGGCACAGGCTTGCGATGTCACAGTAGTCGCACGCATGCGGCGCCGGAGCCACGGCCGCACTGCCCGCGAGGAACGCGCGCGTCAATGTCTCGATGCGTTCTCGCCAGAGTTCGCGCGACGCCGTCCACGGATCCGTGCCAGTCCCGTTGGCCTGCGCCTCGGCCGCTTTCAGCTCGGGCAGTAGGTCCGCGTGGCTTGCGATCCCCGCGAAGCGAACCTCGCGCGCCGCAATGCTGACAGTCGCAACCGCGCGCACCTCCTCGCCGACGGCGGCGAGATACGCCAGCAACTGCGGGTGCGAGAGGTGCTCACCGTACCAGTCCATTGCCTTGCGAGCGCCGCTTTTGTAGTCGAGAATGGCAAGGCCGCCGTCGGCCAGCGTGTCAATGCGATCGATGCGCAGGCGCAGCTCTCCTCCGGCGAGGAGCACGCTCAACTCATGCTCAACGTCGCGCACGCGAAAGCTCGCGCGTCCGCGCTCAAGCTCGCACAGCGTCCCAATAAGAAGCGACGCACGCCGCCGCTCGCGCCGCTGTGCCGGTGTGGTGAGGTTGCCCCAGCGTTTCTCGGCCGCTTGCGCGACGCTGCGGCTGATGAGGGCGCCCAACTCATCGCTCGAGAGCGCCTGCAGCGACTGCAAATCCTTGAGGACTCTCCAGAGCTCTTCCAGCGCGCCGTGAATCAGCTCGCCTCTGTCCTGCGGACTCACGCCACGGGCGGGTGTGTCGAGCGGCGCGCTGCCGAGCCGCAGCTCCGCCACGGCGCGAAACGCACACAGGCTCTGTAGTTCGAGGAGCCGTGTCCCAGAGGGCAAGGGCTCGCCGCCGGGCCAGGCGGGCGCCGTGTCATCGACAAAGCTTTCCAGTACGCCGTCGCGATGCAACCGCGCCGGCAGCCACGGAAGTCGAGCTGTGTCTGAGGCAGCCGCCTCGCGCGTCCATTCTCGCAGCAATGGACTGGGCGCAAGTTTCAGATCTTCCGCGCGCGCGGCATAGCTCAGGACGAGCTCATCCGCGGCCGCGCGCCAGCCGAGCATGAGCGCGCGCGCCTCTGCCGTGCGGCCCGCCGCGCTCGCCGCGGCAATGCCGGCAGCGCGCTGCGCCGCCGCAGACAGAAACGGATTCAAGTCAGGCGGCGCGGGCCACGCGCCGGCATCGAGCCCTGCGACCCAGATGCCGTCATAGCGGACGAGTGGATCTTCGAGACGCGATGTCAAGGTCACGAGAGCATCGCCCGACGCGGGCCGGAATGCGGTGCGCGCGGCAAGTTCGTTGAAGGTTTGCAAGGCCTGGTCGCGCGTCATGCTGCGGGCCGCAACGGCAAGCTCACCAAACTCATCCACCAGCTCGTTGAAACGCGCAAGCGTCTGCTCTTCATAACTTGCGCGCATGCGTACTCCGGAGAAGCAGAGCGCATCGAGCGCGCCGCGAATGCACACCGCCCATTCACGCGGCGGCGCGCTGCGACTCTCAAGCTGCGCCGCTGCCGCGCTCAACTGGCCCGTCAACTGACGCGCGGCGGCCAGGGTCGCCGGTCGCGTGAGCGGCGCGCTTTGCAGGAGCGCAAGCAGTGCGGGCAAATCAAGCTCGAGCGGCCCGGCACGGCGCAGCGCAATATCAACGCGCGCACGCGCCACCTCATCGGGGCCGCGCCAATAGGGTGCGCGGAGCCAGCTGCTCACGGCCTCAAAGTCCGTCGCGCGCGTGAGTATCGCAAGCGACGCCAATGCGTGCGCGACCAACGGTGCGCACGACAGCGGCTCGCCGCCTTCAATACTGACGAGTGTCGCGTCGGGCGCCGTTGCGCCCTGGGCGGCCGCTGCCGGGTCAAGCGCCTGGCGCAGAAGAGTTGCGAGCCGCTCGCGAAACCCCGCGGCCTGCGGCAACACCACAAGTATCCGCGCCTGCGGCCGCGCCCGAAGAAGCTGAGCGCACCACCCGGCGATACGCTCAAGTTCCTCGCTCTGATCCGCCGCGGCAATGATCTCGGCACGCCTTTCGGGATTGCCTGGCGCGCGCATGCGCGTCGCAAAGCCTTGCGCGCTTCGCGCCTGCACAATACTTCCAAGAAACGGCGGCTGCGTGCAGTAGCCTGCGAATTCCACTGCACGCTGGTCGCCGACAAAGGGCAGCTCGGTCGCGAGCGCCCGCGCGGTTGTGACGCGCTCGGCGGCGTGGCGCGAGCGCACGGCGCGGCGTACGTCGTAGAGAAGCCGCGCTTCGGCGCCCGCGCCGCTTGCGGGCGCCGCAATCGGAAGCAAGTACTCACTTGCAAGCTGGTCGGCGCGCCGTAGGCCTTCGGCGAGCGCGCCGCGTGCGACCAGCTCCAATTGAGCGGTGAAATGCGCGGTGCATTGCCGCCACAAAAGCCAGTCTTGGGCAGAGGAGAGAAGCCGCGGCAGCGCTTCGGATCGGGCGCGCGCGTCAATTTCGCGCGTCAGCCAGCCTTCCAGCGGCAGGATGTCAGGCGTCAGCCAAACCCGCTCACCGCGCCTACGCGCTGCGCGCGCGAGCGCCAAGCGCGCAGCCTCGGCGCGTTGCCGAGACGGCACAACGAGGGTTCCGTCCCATGGAGCTTCTGACTCAGAAATCCTAATCAAAACAGGACTATAGGTAGTCTTTCAAAGAAACTACTTGAACATTTCCTGGGCATCCACCACGTTGCTGCGATCGGTCTCCTGCGGCGGCGGCACCATCGCGTATGCGCACAGCAGTTCTTCGATGCGCGCAAACACCTGGCGCAGCACGGCCGGTTGCGGCAGGTTCGTGACGCGAAAATGCGTGCGGTAGGGCACGTTGAAGCTGACGCCGGGCGCAATCAGCACATGTTTCTGCTCCAGGAGGTCGAGCGCGAAACGCTGATCGTCAAATTCCGGAAGTTCGCGCGTGTCCACTTCGACGAACGCATACATCGCACCGGCGGGCGGCGCAAGGCGCAGAAAGCGGCTGACGCGCGTCGCCGCGAGAATCGTCGCACGCGATTCGTACAGACGCCCGCCCGGAGATACCAGTTCGCGGATGCTCTGATAGCCGCCAAGCGCGGTCTGCACCGCCCATTGCGCCGGCACCGCACTGCAAAGACGCAGCGAACTTAAGAGCTCGAGCGCGGCCAAGTAATCGGCCGCCTGACGCACGCGCCCCGAGAACGACGCCCAGCCAACGCGATAGCCGCAGGCGCGGTAGACCTTTGAGAGTCCCGAAAGAGTGGCGCACAGCGTGCCCCGCGTCAGCGTCGCAAGCGGCACGAACTCGGCGCGGTCGTACAGCATCTGATCGTAGATTTCATCGCTGTAAAGGACGAGCCCCGCGCGCTCTGCGATGTCCACCAAAGCCTCGAGCAGGCTTCTCGGATAGACCGCGCCGGTCGGGTTGTTCGGATTGATGATGACGAGCGCGCGGGTCTTTTTTGTGACCAGGCTCGCCACTTCCTCCG
>Ga0209890_10001022_pt1 | contig 12767 bp, 10 predicted proteins | sample OrgsoiDNA2013049_FD_185799 | JGI IMG/M metagenome (GOLD analysis project Ga0209890, IMG submission 185799) | Permafrost soil microbial communities from the Arctic, to analyse light accelerated degradation of dissolved organic matter (DOM) -... | ecosystem: Environmental > Terrestrial > Soil >... | reverse complement strand
CTGGCTCGTCCACATCGGTGACCCCTCCTCGAATCAGGCCACCATACTTGAATCACAGATGATTCATTTGATTCAAGAACTCTTCGGACAGACACTTAGTGTTCGCAGCCTTTCCGGGCTATGATGCGAGCTGGTTCCTTCGCCTACCCCGAAAGCACGCCTCATGATGGTCATTGATCATTCCGTTGTTCCCGCAGTCGTTCTCGTCGTCGAAGACGAAATGCTGTTGCGGATGCGCGCGGTCGATATGGTGGAAGATGCCGGCTATACCCCGCTCGAGGCGGTGGATGCCGGCGAAGCCGTCGCCATCCTTGAAAGCCGGTCCGACATCGCGTTGATGTTTACCGACATCCAGATGCCCGGCAGCATGGACGGGTTGAAGCTCGCCCATGCGGTGCGTGAGCGCTGGCCACCGATCAAGATTATCCTGGTGTCCGGGCAACTGAAGCCGGCCACGACAGACATTCCCGCCAACAGCCGCTTCTACGGAAAGCCGCTTGAGGCCAAGGAAATGATCGCCCAGTTGCAGAGCATGATCGGTCACGCCTGAAACCGGCATTTTCAGCCCGAAAACCGCACTAATCGCTCGATTGCGCCGGCAACCACGTCGGCAATGATATGAGCGGAACCCGACATATGGTGCTAGAGTGCCTCATGCTCGAAATCGATAGTCAACAGGATCAGCACCCGTCGAACGGCGCACCACCTGTCCAGGAGTTTCTGGAGGCTGAGAATGTCAGCCTTCGGCTGCTGTTGGCGCAGGCCGAAATCGATGCCCGGGGCTTGCTCGCCCAGGCCGGTATTGACGCCAGGGAACGCGAGGCGGCGGACAAGCTCCAGAAGTTGATCCTCGAGGAACTGCATCACCGCATCAAGAATACCCTGGCGACGGTCAGCGCCATCGCCTCGCAGAGCCTGCGCAATGTGGCGGGCGCCGAACATGCGCAGCATGCGATCGAAGGCCGGCTGTTGGCGCTGGGGCGGGCGCATGACCTGCTTCTGCAGGCACGATGGACCAGTGCGGATCTGGGCAAGGTCGTCCGCGGCGCCACCGAGGCGTTCGACAATCCCGATGTGCCGAAATTCACGATTGCGGGACCCGACGTCCGGATGGCGTCGGGCGCCGTGATCGCAATCGCCATGACGCTCAACGAACTCTGCACCAACACCACAAAGTTCGGCGCATTGTCGGTGCCTGCCGGCCGTGTCGATATCGTCTGGACCGTCGATCCAGTGACGCAGCGTCTCCATTTGAAATGGACCGAGAACAATGGCCCCGCGGTCAGCGCCCCCAGCGGCCGAAGTTTTGGAACGCGGCTGATCGAAACGCTCGGCAAGCAGTTGAAGGGCGACGTGCAGTTGACGTATGAGCCCGGCGGCTTCGTCTACGCGTTGAACATACCGCTGGCATCTCTGACTTCGACAGCTGCCGGATAGCCGGAACCAGGGCGCCGGTTTAGCCGAATCACGGCTTTGGCTTCGTAAATACCCGTCTGTTCCTCAGGGATGAACGAGGCGCCAGACGATGGCGCCGAGCGCGCCCAGCCAGAGCAGGATGGCAGCACCAGCCTGAACCCCAAAGCCCCGCCCGCGCTTGTCGGCGGCCTGCGAATAGCCGGTCATGTAGAGGATGCGGCCGCCGATCCAGACCAGGCCAAGCAGCGCTGCGAAGGGATCGCTGATGTAGATCGCAAACAGCCACAGCGAGGGCAGGAAGATCGGCATCCATTCCAGCGTGTTCGCCTGCACGCGAAACACCCGCTCGAAGTCCGGATTGCCTGAGATCGCCGGCACCTTGACGCCGAAAGCGGCGCGCGCCTTCGACACCTGAATGGTGCTGAAGAAGTAAAACAGGATCGCCAGGCAGGTGACGAGTGCGGTGTAGTTGAACATTGCGGAATTCCCCCTTGAAATACGATAGCGGAAACGTCGTGCCAGGTTGGCATCTTCGATGCCTCCGCGGAATGACGCAGCCTTTGAGGTCAATAGCCCGTCAGCTCAAGATATCCTACTCCGCCGTGGCTGCCGCCAAAACTGATCGGGCCTTCCCAATAAGGAAAACTCGTTGCCATCCAGCTTTTCGGATTCAGCGGAGCGCATTCGATGGTCAGGCCGTGCGCGGGAATAATGATGCGCCATCCGGTCGGCAACTTGCGGCCTTCGACGTCGGTGAATCTCGTCGGCGTCATGCTGTTATCGGCCGACGCGATTTCGACGGAGCGGCCGTCCGGCTCGATCCAGTTGCCGAAAAGATTGTTGCGGCCGTCTTTCTGGCGCAGCCGATACAACATCAGCTTTTCGCCGGAGTTGAGATGCAGCGAAAGCCAGTCCCATCCGGTTTGATCCGGATCGAGCGGCTGGCTGCTCCATTCGCGGTCCATCCAGGCAAGACCCGTGACCTCGGCGGGCCTGTCATCGATGGCGATGCGGCCGGATACCCTGAAATAAGGCTGGCTGAAATAATACGAAGCCTGTCCGCGTTCCGATTTCCTGCTGTAGCCGGCATCGCCCTGCAGCACCAAGGGCCGATCGGCGTCGAGATGCAGCGCGTAGCTGAAATCCGCGCCCGACCCGTTGAGTTCGAGCGGCGCGATGGTCTCCTCGCGCATTTGATCGGTCCCGCGCATTTCCCATGAATCGATCCAGGCCCTGAACGGCTTTGCCTCGACGCCGGCCTGACCGATGCCGCCGCGGGCAAACGCTTCGCCAAAGCGGTGGGTATCGGCGCGCGTGACGGCGGCATGGCCCATCCAGATTTGCTGATTGGCCCATCCCTCGCCCTGTGCGCCGGGCTGCATTGCCAGACGGAACAAGGTCCACTGCACGCCGCAGGCCGCGCCGGTGGAATCCACAAGGTTCGCCGTCACGTACCACCACTCGATGCGAAAGTCCGGATGCGGACCATGATCGGCCGGAAAAGAAAATGCCTTGCCGGGAGTGACCGCGGCGAATCCCTGGCCGCTCATGCCAAGCCCGGCAAAGCCCTGCGCAAGCGCGGCTTTGCCGCCGAGCCCGAGAAGGAGCGCGCCGCCGGCGAAGGCGCGGCGCGATATCGGAAACTTATCGTTCATCGGCGAAAATCTTGATCAGGCTCGCCGGCTGCATGCGCGCCAGCTTGAGCACGGGAATCAGCGCAGCGCACAGCGCCGCCGCCATGGCGACGCCCAGCAACTGCAGCAATTGCACCGGAAAGACCTGAAACGGCAGCCGCCAGCCGAATGCCTTCACGTTCACCACCGCGATCAGGCACCACGCCACCCCGAGCCCCAGCGGCAGCGCGAGCAGGGTGGTGATCAGCGCCACCGACATCGTCTTCAACAGCTCGATCGCCGCAAGCTGCCGCCGCGTGATGCCGATCGCCCATAGCGGCGCCAGCTGCGGGAGGCGGGAATTGCCAAGGGTGAGCAGGCTGGTCAGCAATGCGACGCCGGCGACGCCGAGCGTGAAGGCGTTCAGCGCCGCCGTCACCGCAAACGTGCGGTTGAATATCCGGGTCGATTCGGCTTTCAGATTCGCCTGATCCAGCAGGTTGCGATCGTCGAGCCCAAATCTGTTCTGCAGCAACGATATCAGCGCCGGCACGGCGGCAGGGGCGACGCGCAGGCCCAGTCGCGTCAGCGGGATTTCCGGGAAACGGCGGATCAACGCCGCGATATTGACCGCAATCTGCCCCTTCGGATTGCCGTAATCGGCGTAGATGCCCACCACCTTGAGCGTCCAGTTTCCTCCCGGTGCGGGCACCTCGACGGAATCGCCGACCGCGAGCTTCAGGCGCCGGGCCAATTGCTCGCTGATGAAGCCGCTATCGCCAGGTCGAAGGCTGCTCCAGGCGTCGGCGGTGGATTGAAGCAGCGGCCAGTGATCCCTGTACGTCGCATGATCCGCGAGACCGAGAATCTCGACTGGCGCGCCACCGATTTGCGTGTCGGCGCGGCCGCCGGGCAGGATCGCCTCGACCTCGGGACGCTCGTGGAGCCACGCTTTGATCGCGGTAGCCTGCGCAGCGTCGACGGCGTTGATGTAGACATCCGCCGCCAACCGGCCATCGAGCCAGCCGATGAAGGTCCGGCTGAAGGTTTCCACCATGGTGCCGACCCCGACATTGACCGCGAGCGCGAGCAGGAGCGCCATCAACGCCAGCGACAATCCGGAAAGCTGCTGGCGGCTGTCGGCCCAGAACCATACCGCGAGCGGGCGGTCTGCGCTTCGCTGGCCCAAAAACAGCACCAATTCCAGCATCGCGGGCAGGCCGAGTGCGGCGCCAAGCAGCAACGCCGCAAGCACGGCAAATCCCGAAACCAGCGAGTCGCCGAACGACAGAAAGCAGCCGGCGGCAACGAACACCGCGAGCGCCACGGCACTTTGAAAGATCAGCCATCGGTGCTGCGCCTGCTGCCAGGCGTAGGGCTGCGCGGCAGCCAGGATGGACAGGCGGATCGCTTTCACGAGGCTGGCGGTCGCCGCCACCAGCGCACCGACGACGCTGATGACGAGGCCGGCAATCCACCATTCGCCCCTGAGCGTCAACTCGCCCGGAATTTGCGCGCCATAGAGTCCGCGCAAGGACGCCGCGACATCGGGCAGCAGCGATGCCGCGATCAGATAGCCGCAGACCAGACCCACCAGCCCCGCGAGCAGCGCCAGCGATACCAGTTCGACCAGCAGCACCGCGTTCAGCATCGCTGCGGACACGCCGTAGGCGCGCAAGGTCCGCAGCATCGGCAGCCGCTGCTCGAATGCAAGGCCAACAGCCGAATTGACGATGAACAGCCCGACCACGAATGACAGCAGCCCGAATGCGGTCAGGTTGAGATGAAAGCTGTCGGTGAGCCGTTCGAGGTCGCTCTCCGCGTTCGGCTCTATCAGATGCAGTTGGTCGCCGACGACGGTTTCAAGCGGCGCGCTCCTGGCTTTGGCGCTGCCGATCAAAAGCCGGGAAACCTGATCCGGCATCTTGAGCAGCCGCTGCGCAATCCCGATATCGACCACCAGCACGCCCGGCACCAGTTGCGGCTGCACGCGCAGCGGCGGCAGCAAGCTGCCGTCGCTCGAAAGCGGGGTCGCGCCTTCGGGCAAATTGAGCTCGGAAAGCAGTTCGGGCGCCGCCAGCATTTCTCCCGGCGGCGTGACGAAGGATTGCAAGCCTGCTCGGCCAATCGCCGGCGCGTTGCCGACTTCGGCGGGCAGCGTGAGGGGCTCGATGCCCAGCAGCCGGAACGACCGGCCGCCGATCTGAATCCGGCCTTCGAGAACCGGCGACACCGGCCAGCCGGCGCGGCGCAGCTCGACAAAAAGTCGCTGCGGGAAGCTCCTGCCGTCGCGCCCGACCAGCGCCGCCGTTCTGGCGCCGCCGAAAGTTGCCGCGGCGCGGTCGTAACTCGAGCGAGCCTGCTGGTTCAGCGCCTGCACGCCGCTCCACAGCGCGGTCGCGGAAATCAGTCCGATCAACAGTGTCGCGAGCTGCATCGGATGCCGCCGCCAATGGCCTAACAGGACCGCGAGCACCCAGATCATGCGGCTCATGCGATCAGCCCCGCCTTGAGATTGATCTGCCGGTCGAGCGTGGCGGCGAGCCGCACACTGTGGGTCACCATCAGGAAACCACAGCCGGTTCGCGCGACCAGGTCGCGCGCCAGCGCGAGAACGTCATCGGCCGTCGCCTCGTCGAGGTTGCCGGTGGGCTCGTCGGCGAGCAGCAGCAGCGGCTTTATCGCCAGCGCGCGGCCGATCGCGACCCGCTGCTGCTGGCCGCCGGACAATTGCTCGGGATAGCGCTTCAGCAAGGCGCCGAGCCCGAGCCGCTGCACCAGTTCGGCATGCCAGGCCGCATCGTGACGGCCGGCAATGCGCGACTGGAACTTGAGATTATCTTCGACAATCAGGCTCGGGATCAGGTTGAACTGTTGAAAGACCAGACCGAGCCGGTCGCGCCGCAAGGCCGCCCGGCCGGCATCCGACAGATCCGACACCGACAGGTCGGCCAGCCTGATCTCGCCACCGTCGGCCTGGTCCAGTCCGGCGATCAGATGCAGCAGCGTGCTCTTGCCGCTGCCGGATTCGCCGGTCAGCGCGACGCGCTCGCCCGCCGCGATGCTCAGGTTCACCCCGCGCAACACCTCGATCTGCTCTCCCGCCGAGCGGTAGGTCTTGGTCAGGCCCGTGACGCCCAGCACGATCTGACGGTCGGTCGTCATGCCAAGCGTGCGCGATGCTTCACAACGGCTTCTGGTATTTCAGAACGAACTCGTCGGTCGGGATCTGCGGACGGAACACCGCGGCATCCCGCGGATCCTCCGGATGGCGCAGGAAATCGGCCTCGCTGGCGAGCTTGAATCCGGCGACCTCGATTTCCTGGCGCAGCGTGCTTTCCTCGATGCGATGCAGGGTCTTTGCGACCGTCGTGCCGTCGCCGGGGCGCGCGGAATGGTCGGCGATGACGAGAAAGCCGCCGGGCTTCAATGCGGCGAACATCTTGCGGTTCATTTCGGCCCGATCGACTTCCATGTAGGTGATGTCGTGGTAGGCGAAGAAAAACGTGATCATATCGAGTCCGCTGACCTCGGGCGGGATCGGATCGTCGAAATTCCTGATCACATGCACGACGTTTTTCATGGCCGGTTTCTCCGCGCGGATGTCGAACTTGTCCTTGACGAACCGCTCGATCAAGGCAGCCGAGTCCTGCGCATACACCACGCCATCGGGCCCGACGGCGCGCGCCAATAGCTCGGTGCTGTAGCCGGCGTTCGCCTCCATATCCAGCACCTTCATGCCGGTCTTGACGCCGGCGAAGGCGAGCATCCTGGCGGGCTGGCGACGCTGGTCGGCTTGCCGGTCGCCATCGCTGCGGTCAGGCGAGGCGACAATGGCATCATAGTCCGGTGCCTTGAGATCCTGCGCCGTGGCTGAAACCATGCCCCATGCCGTGAACGTCGAAAGCAGGGCAAGCATGCCAAGGCCATGGACAAGGCTATGGACAAGGCTATGGACAAGGCCATGGGCAAGGGTATGGGCATGACGACGGATAGAAATGATCATTTTTGAAAATCCCTGTGGGCAGCCCGCGCAACATAGCAAGACCATAACCGGAGATCACGGTCTCAATCGTGACGGCGACGCGATCGTGATCCGGTCGCGGCGCGCGTCACGGCGTCGGGCGGTATTCCGCGAAGCGGATGTTGAGTTGCAACGCACCCGGTCGGGCAAAATGTCCAGTTGCATTGCCGCTTGCCCAATGGGTAGTTTGGGTCCGCCGATCGACGGGGTCAGCACAGCGGGACGAGGGAACCACCATGACCACGCAACCGACCCCCAAAGGCGCCTGGAAAATCACGTTCCTGCTGTTTCTCTTCATGCTGGTGAATTTCGCCGACAAGATCGTGGTCGGCCTCGCCGGCGTGCCGATCATGACCGAGTTGAAGCTCGATCCGGATCAGTTCGGGCTGCTCGGCTCCTCGTTCTTCTTCCTGTTCTCGATCTCGGCGATCGTCGTTGGCTTCATCGTCAACCGTATCGCCACGCGCTGGGTTCTGATCGTTCTGGCCGTCATATGGGCGCTGGCACAGTTTCCGATGGTGGGCACGGTCAGTTTCTCGACGCTGCTGATCTGCCGCGTGATCCTCGGCGCCGGCGAGGGACCGGCATTTTCGGTGGCGGCGCATTCGGTCTACAAATGGTTTCCCGACGAGAAGCGCACCTTGCCCACCGCGATCCTGTCGCAGGGCTCGGCGTTCGGCGTGATCCTCGCGGTGCCGGCACTGAACTGGGTGATCGTCAATTACAGCTGGCACTACGCCTTCGGCGCGCTCGGCGTGGCCGGCCTGATCTGGGTCGTGGCGTGGTCGATTCTTGGCAAGGAAGGGCCGCTGGTGCAAACCGTTGCCATGGCGGCGGCCGATCCGCGCGTTCCCTATCTCCAGCTTCTGACCTCGCGCACCTTTGTCGGCTGCTGTGCCGCAACCTTCGGAGCCTATTGGGCGCTGTCGCTTGGCCTGACATGGTTCACGCCCTTCATCATCAAGGGCCTGGGCTTCTCGCAACAGGATGCGGGGTGGGTTTCGGTGCTGCCCTGGGTGTTCGGCGCCGTCATCGTGCTGCTGACGGGGTGGATCTCGCAGGTGCTGATGGCGCGCGGCGTGACCACCCGCGGTGCGCGCGGCGTGCTGGGCTCGGTCCCGTTGATCGTCGGCGGATTGATCCTTGTCGTCATGACGCATGTCGATGGCGCCGGCCTGCAGATCGCGTTGCTGGTGGTCGGGGCCGGACTTTGCGGATCGATCTACGTGGTCTGTCCGCCGATGCTCGGCGAATTCACCCCGGTGGCGCAGCGTGGCGCCGTGATCTCGATCTACGGCGCGATCTACACCGTCGCCGGGATTCTGGCGCCGTCGGTGATGGGCAGCGTGGTCCAGCGCGCGGCGGCGCCGCTGGAGGGCTACATGACCGGCTTCACCATCAACGCCGTCATCATGATCGTGTCCGGATTGCTCGGCCTGCTGCTGCTGTGGCCCAACACCGAGCGCGCCCGCCTGATGGGTGAGGTGCCGCAGCCGAAATTCGCGTGACGAGGAAATACGTTCGCGTCGTCCCGCCGAAGGAGCCTATGCAGAGCCGTAGGGCGTAGGGCGGGTTGGAGCCGAAGGCGCAACCCGCCATCTTGAGGATGCATAACGGCGGATCATGATCCGCCATACGAGCTGGAGCCGAAGGCGTAACAGGATGCTGACCTCATCCTGAGGAGCTTGCGAAGCAAGCGTCTCGAAGGATGGCCGCAACGTGCGGACTCGCGGCGATCCTTCGAGACGCTCACAATTGCGATCATCGCGGCGGCAATGATGCGACGGTCCGGCGCGCACCAGCCCGTAGCCCGTAGGGCGGGTTGGGGCCGAAGGCGTAACCCGCCATCTTGGGGATGCATAACGGCGGATCACGATCCGCCCTACAAGCTGGAGCCGAAGGCGTAACAGGATGATGACCTCATCCTGAGGAGCTTGCGAAGCAAGCGTCTCGAAGGATGGCCGCAACGTGCGGACTCGCGGCGATCCTTCGAGACGCTCACAATTGCGCTCATCGCGGCGGCAATGATGCGACGGTCCGGCGCGCACCAGCCCGTAGGGCGGGTTGGAGCCGAAGGCGCAACCCGCCATCTTGGGGATTCAAAACGGCGGATCACGATCCGCCCTACGCCCGCTACGCCAGCGTTTGGTTGTCCGTTCCATCCGATGAGCCGACACCGTCGGCTCCCAAAACCGGAAGTCGGAGCTTACCACTGATACCGCATCACGCCCTTGCCGGCGTAGCTGCGGGTGACATCCGAGAACTCGCCTTCGAAGGTGGCCGCCGCCGACCAGCCGTTGAGCCATTTCTTTTCTATCGACGCTGTGACAAGCGCGGAATCGGAAGCCTGCGCCGCGCCGTTGACGACGAAGGATGCACCCGGCAGCGTCTGGAAGGCGGCGGCGATCGATCGGTCGGGATTAAAATCATGCGCCCAGGCCGCGCGGCCGCGCAGCGTGAGAATGCCATCGGTCATCGCCCAGGATTTGTCGGTGCGAATACCCAACTCGCTGCGGGTATCGGTGACGTCCCTGGCGCCATAGCCCAGCGCAAATGCGTTTGAGCCCACGATGGCCTGTTCGGTATAGCCCGGCAGATCGAACGTCGTGAATTGCGCGGCGGCGTCTGGCGTGATGCCGATGCCGCCGCCCCAGGGCGCGACAAGACGATAGCCGCTTTCGAGGCGCCCGGAGAACGCATTGGCGTCGAACTGCGCGCGGAGCTGATTGGACCCCGCCACGGTCACGATGCGATTGGTGGTGATGTCCTGCCAGCCATAGGCCAGTGCCGCCAGGATATAGGCCGGGCCAGCCGCGTGACGAATGAACGCGCCGGCCTGGAACAGGTCGGAATGTCCGGAGCCGCCATTGGCGACGCTGAAATTGGTGCCGCCGCCGGCCAGCGCAAAACCCGCAACCGTGAACGGTGAGATGCGATAATCGGCTCCGGCCGCGGAGCCGTAGACGCTCGATGTCGTGTTGTTGGAGCCGAGCGTTGCATTGCCATCGGTGGTCTGCGAGCCGCCGAAGCCCGCCGCCCACACGTTCCAGTGTGGATCGTAGGTCTGCGCCAGGGGCTCCTCGGTGAAGGGCGCCTCGGTGAAGGGCGCCTTGACGAACATCGCATGGGCGTCCCTCGCGGCGCCGGTGTTTTGAGTGGAAGCATAACCGTTTGGCGCGCCTGCGCCCGCCGTTCCACCGTCGCCGCGACCGTTGGCAAACGGGTCCGTCATGACGCCCATGAACAGGTTCATGGCATCGAAGGTTGTCTGCTGCGAAGCTGTAGCCAGTTCGCCCGAGACCTGCGTCAGGCCGCCCGGCGACAACGTTCCGAACACCACCGGAATGCCGCCGGTCGCATTGAAGAAACCGGTCAATGCATTGGCGACATTCTGCTGGTTCACGTTGAGGCCGGCCGAGAAGCCCAGGCTGAGATTGAGGTAGGCATTCCTGGCGTCATAGCTCAGTGTGTCGCTGAAATTCGCAGGCAGGTTGGTGTTGACAAGCGAACCGAACGTGCCGCTCACACCCGCGGCGGTCAGGATCGTGTACTGCTTCGAAATAAAACTGCCGTTGGCAAACACCGCGTTGACGGTGGCGCCGCCAAGCGTCGCCGCACCCGTGACGCTCGCGAACGACGCCGCCGACAGATTGACCTGCGCCAGATAGAGCGCGCCGGAGGCAAACGCCAGATTGCCGGTCACCGTCATCGATGATCCTGCCGCGCCGTTGCCCGGCGCGAACGTGCCGCCCGAGTTGACTTGCGTGTTCCCCACCGTCCCGACGCCGGTAAGAGCGGCGCCGCTGTTGACGGTCGTCAGGTTCGAAGCCGCAATCGAGCCGTCCACTTCCAGCACGCCGCCGCCAATCGTGGAGCCGCCAGTATAGGTGTCGGCGCCCGTCAGCGTCAGGGTGCCGGTGCCGAGCTTGACCAGCGAGCCGCCGGTTCCCCCGAGCAATCCGCCGTCGGCTAATCGATCCGCTGACCACCGTGCTGAGATTATTGGAGCCCACCGTCAGTTGCTTTGAGCCCAGGTCAAAAGCTGCCTGCACCCGCAATCGATCCTGCGGTAGTTCCACCGGAAGACAGCCCCGAGATGTCGAAGATGCCACCGGCATTGGTGATGAACTGTGCGTGGCCGCCACTTGCGGTATTTTGAATTGCGGTAGTGCCCCCGGCGTTGGTAGTTACGGTGGCGTTGTCGGCGGTGCTGCTGTTCGAGAAAAAGGTGGCGCCGCCGTTGCCGGTAGTCATGATGGCATTGCCGGCCATGCTCGCATCGCTGAATACGGTAAAAGTATTTGCGCCATTGGTGGTGATGTTCGCGTTGCCAGCCGTGCTGGTGTTGACGAAAAAAGCAGCCCCTTGGGCCGTATTGGTGATCGTGGAACTGGCTGCTGTGCTGGTTTGGGCAAACTCGACGTAACCGGCGGTGTTATTGATGATGGCGTTGGCTGCCGTGCTGGCATTCTGGAAAAATGTGCCGAAGTTGTGTGAATTATTGAAGTCGTTGATGATTGGTGCGCCTGAAGAATTATTCACAATCCCGGTGCCGGTGATGTCCAGCGCGTTCGTTACCGTAAATGTGTAAGCAGGCGCGGCCGCCTGGAATTGCAGGGTGCCGATCGTTGTGGCGTTTGACGAGAACGTAAGCGAAGTCGTGTTTGAGGCGCCGAAGGTGGCGGTATTGGTCGGCACGGTTGCAGGAGACCAATTTGCGGCCGTATCGAAGTCAGAACTGCCGGGCGCCGGCAGCCATGTCGCGTTCTGAGAGTGCGCGGCGGTGGCGCCCAGGCTGAGCATGGCGCCGGCGATTATCGCTCTGATGGTTGTTCGCACCGGTGCGATCGGGCTGCACCCCAAAGCGCCGCGCGGCCTCGCATGTGGACGTCGCGATTGACTTCGTTTGCAGGCCTGCTTGACCACTGCTGGACGCTCCCTATCCCAGCCGGCAAATTACACCTTAGGCCGCTGTTAAACAGGGACGCTTCCGAGGGCCAGGCTTTTTTCCGCGCGTGTTGCCGGGAAGTCACCATCGGCGCAAGGCTCGACCTGAGCAGCAGGTTGCATTTGCAGCCAGACGATACCAGACATCGCATTTCCGGTCTGAAGCCATCGTCAACGCGATCGAAGGCGTAACCCGCCATCTTGGGTTTCATAACGGCGGATCATGATCCGCCCTACTAACTGGAACGGAATTTTGATAGCGGTCAATCGTGGTGTCTCGGTCTCAATTTTTTGCCGCGCTGCTTTGCTGGAAGTGCTCGACGGCGCCATCAATTCGAACCCAATCATGTTTCGACTGCTCAAAAACCGATCTGACGGGGGCGGGTCTGCTAGCGCGCCGAGCGCAACGCCGATCAGCGAGGGCTGGTTGTCGGCTCTCCAGTAGCCCGCAGAGCGGGTTGGAGCCGAAGGCGTAACCCGCCATCTCGGGGATTCATAACGGCGGATCATGATCCGCCCTACGGGCTCCCCGATTTCCGGCACTCCGACCCGCTTAAACCGCGTGCGCGCACAGCCTAATTTCTTCAATCAAGCTGATTCCACCTGTCCAGTTCCCCTTCGCAAAAATATTTCGCTTCACCCGTCGGGCAAATCATCTCTACAAACTTGCCTCATCCCACCCCACAAGAGGGGCGTATCATGGTCGTCGCGAAACGCGGGGTGGGTTGCGGTGGACGCGGCAGCGTCTTGCGCGCGATGGGATCGCA
>Ga0209890_10001021_pt1 | contig 12770 bp, 15 predicted proteins | sample OrgsoiDNA2013049_FD_185799 | JGI IMG/M metagenome (GOLD analysis project Ga0209890, IMG submission 185799) | Permafrost soil microbial communities from the Arctic, to analyse light accelerated degradation of dissolved organic matter (DOM) -... | ecosystem: Environmental > Terrestrial > Soil >... | reverse complement strand
CAATTGCAATCACACTATTGATCCTAGAGATTCGAGTGCCGGACATGCACGAGCTTCATTCGTCCCGCGGCCTCTGGCCCGCTCCTTGGCAACGCTCGACGAATTATGTGGGCTAGGGACTGAGCTTTCTTGTCATTGCCGTCATGTGGGCGAACCATCATGCACTCTTCGGCTACATTAGGCGCGGCGCGTCGATCGCGCCCTGATCCTGAGCAACCTACTGCTCATGATGGGAGTCGCCTTCGTACCATTTTCAACCGGCGATCCTTGCGGAACACCCTACGGACCCCGCGACTCGAACCGCCGCGGCAGTCTTTTATGGCGCCACACTTGTCTAGGCTTCACTCGCCTTTAACGCGCTGTGATAGATCGGGCGATGGCGGCGACGCCTGCTCGGCAAAGATGTGGCCGACCAGGGGACGCGTTCGATCACCCGACGCTACGCCGTGGCGCTCCTCTACTATCCCGCTGCCACAGGTTTGGCGTTTGTGAGCGTCTGGCTCAGCCTTGAGGTGCACCTCGTGCTGGCGCAGTGGAATGCGTTGTCCGAACGAACCTGAGCGCGCAACGCTGGTTCAAATCAAGTCAGCTGCGGCGCTTGACGCGGCGCGTATCCATAACCGGGAGACAATGATGTTCTTTGGCAATCACAATCAGTAGAGGGGACAACACGACTACAAAACTCGAAAAGGCACTGAAGCGGCAGATCGATATCAAGGGCAAGCCGTATGTCGTCACGATCACGCCCGAAGGGTTGAAACTCACTGAGAAAGGCAAGCGCAAAGGGCAGGAATTGATCTGCGGCGATCTTGTGAGCGGGCACGCGGCACTTGCGGTTGCGCTCAACGCATCGCTTCAGAATCCGAGCAACTAAGATGCAATGGTTCGCGATCCGTACGCACGCCGGGTGCGCGAAAAGAGGCGGCAAATTCTCGCTTTAGACTCATAAGCCCTACCTTACGCCACGGCTTCATGTGCGAAATACAACTCGGCGCGCTCTAAAGCGCCGGAATTCGCAAATGTTAAGGTCAAGCTCACTTGTCCCTATGATGCAGTTGCGGTACAAGCGCGACGCGCGCCGGGAACCAAGGTCTGCACCCCATCGTTTATGAGGTGGTGCCGCAGAAGTGGCATGGGTCACGCTGCTACTTGGCGACCCGTCACAATTGCACGCTAAGGAGAGGACGCATGAAATCGGCTTATCTCGCGCCATGGGCTTATGGTGTGCTCTTTTTCGGGGGCGCAATTGCCAGCGCACAAACCACCACGCACGCCGCGCCGCGTGCACCGACTGCTCCGACCGACGCACAGGTCATGTCGCCGGGGCCCGCACGAACAGACACCCCTACCGCGACTGACGCGAGTCAGACGGATGCGAGCCGAGTGGATAAAGCAACAGACCCCGAGGCTCCGACCGCGAGCCACGATGATGTGACCGGACGCAGTCTGCCGACGCCAAGCACCGTACGGGCGCCAAATGCCGTTGTGTCGCATCCAGACTTCAAAGCCCTGGATGTCAACAATCGCGGCTATTTGACATCGGACGATGTTACGCAGAATCGCTGGCTCGCCACCAACTTTTCCCGCTGCGATGCGAACCATGATGGGCGTTTAAGTCAGCAGGAATTCGCTAACTGCAGGTGATCGACTGCCGTGCAGCGGACCGCCGCCACGTTGATCCAGCGGTGGATGCTCGCGCTGGCACTGATTGTTTTGGGGGAGTGCCGGCTCCGGCTCCTATCCGAGCATAGCCCTTGTTCATCGGATAATCCCCCGTTGTACTATCGTGAAATCAAAGCGCTCGCATCGATTCAGGCGCGCAAGTGTATCCGAGGAGCGGCGGCGGGCCAAAGCGCCCCGCTCCTCTTTGGGTCATCGCGCCAGTTCAGCACCACGGGCCTGGGTAATATCACGCACCCAGTTGAGACCCTTCATGGCACGCGACCAACCTACTGTGGTGATCGCGAGAAGCGCCACGTGCTCGAGCTCCTCGGCGGTGAAGCCTTCTGCTAATGCACGCCGCGTGTGAGAGTGCGTCGCGCCTTCCGCATCAGATGCGATGGCAAGCGCTAAGTGCACAAGTCGACGCGCGCGCGCGTCGAGCGGGCCAGCGCGGCTGACTTGTTTACCTAGGCTCTGATACGCCAGCCACAAGTCGCGGTGCTGGTCAGCGATTTGATCTGCCGCGCCCGGTAACGGTACCTCGGGCGAGCCGGTGTCCTTTGATGGATCATGTGACACGATGAACCCTCCAAGTGGCTGTTGGCATGCTATTCCGCGCCGATACTTCTCAGCCCACTGCCGCTCGGCGACGGCTCGGACGTATCGCAGCTCAAGTGTAGCGCCCGCTGAAGCGTGCGAGCGCATACGGCGCCGGGTCGATATCCGGCGTGCGTCTCAGCACTAAGTCGGCAACCACGCGCGCAGCGCCCGCCGCGAGCGTCCAGCCGAGGTGGCCGTGACCCGTGTTGAGAAACAGATTCCTGATCGGGGTCGGGCCCAGAAGCGGCACGCCGTCCGGGCACATGGGTCTAAGCCCAGCCCAGGGCGCGAGCTGCGCGCTGGTAAGACGTTGCGCGTATTGAGGGTACAGCTGCTTCAGCAGCGAAAGAATGTTGGCGACGCGCTTCGCCTTGACCTCGCGGTTGTAGCCTGCGAACTCGGCTGTTCCGGCGACGCGCAGGCCGCCCGCAGCAAGCGGCACCGCAGCCATATGCAGGTGCGCGTCTATGACAGGAACGCGCGGCGCCAGAGCATCGGCAATCCGCGGCGCCGTGATTGAGTAGCCCTTCACCGGTCGCACCGGAAGCGCAAGCCCGATGCCTCGCGCAAGCCGCGCGCTATCAATGCCGGCGGCGAGCACCACCGCATCGCTCTCCCAAAGTCGGCCGCTGCAGTCTGCAATGGGAGCCAAGCGGCCAGCGTCAACAGTCAGTGGCCGGCAGCAAATCCCGTATTGTATTTGAACGCAGCGCTTTTGCAGTTGCGCCGCCATAGCACAGCAGTATCGATATGCATCACCGCCTTCGTCATGCGGCATGTGAATGGCTCCCACGAGCGCTTTGGCAATCGGGGTCAGCGCAGGTTCCTCCGCCACGAGCTCAGCCACGTTTAATGTCCGGTGTTCAAGTCCGAACTCAGCGAGTCGTCGCACCCACGCAAGCGTGCTGCTAGCAAGCTGCTCGTTCCTGAACACCTGCAGCGAGCCTCGAGAATAGGCACCGTACTCGATTTCTGCTTGACTGCGCAGCGCCTCCATGCGCGCGACGCTGTAGCGTGCGAGAAGAACGTTCTTTCGGGTGTTTTCCAGAAACAAGTCGGCGCGGCTCGCGCGAATGAAGCGAAATCCCCAACCAATAAGACTCGGCAACGCACTTGGACGAATCAGCATGTGCGAGTCGGCGCGTCCTAGGCTGCGCAGCAGAACGCTCAAGACTTTGGGTGAGTTCCACGGTTCTGCCATGCACGGGTGCAGCAGCGCGGCGTTTGCGAAGCTGCACTCAAGACCAGGCCCGGCATTGCGTTCAAGCACCGTGACGTCCGCCCCGCCCTCGCGCAGATACCACGCGACGCTAAGGCCGGCAAGGCCGGCTCCCAGGACGATGACACGCATGCTTGAGCTTTCAGTTGCTGGACGTCGAGGCTCGCACAGATAATCTACAGGAAGTCAAAATTCACACTGCCTTGCCCGAATAATCCATGTTACGCACTCGATGCGCTCATGTCGCGCATGCTTCCAAGGCAGTCGCGATAAGATATGCTCGGCGCACAACACACAGGCGGTTTGGCGAGGTAGCATGGGTTTATTAGATGGTGTACTCGGTGGACTCATTGGCGCCAGCATGGCCTCAGTCGTCAATCGCATCATAGAACAGCACGGCGGCTTGCAAGGCGTCGTGGCGCAGCTCGAGAAGCAAGGGCTCGGAGCCACGGCGAGCTCCTGGATCGGCAATGGCGCCAATCAGCCCATTTCAGCCGCACAGGTGCAGCAGGGCTTCGGAATCGAGAAGATGCAGCAGCTCGCCACGCAATTTGGAATGTCGGTGCCTGAGCTCGCGCAAAAGTTGGCGCAAGTCCTGCCGCAGGCGATCGACAAGTTGACTCCCAACGGAGTCGTTGCCAAGACCTGACGGGTCGGTCGTCAGCTTTCTTCGATCAAGGAGCTGCCGTGCTCCCGTGCGAGTGCGGCGGTCAGTCCCGGCAGCTCGCTTTCGAACAAATAGATGAGTCCTGGCACACGATGCCGCCGCACGCCGGCAATGCGAAAATCCGCGGTGTGAATGACGTCGCGGCTTCGAGAGGATAGTGCCGCGCCGAAGCCGGAATTTGCTTCCAGTATTAAAATGCCAGCGCAAGTCCGATCTCCCGCGTGCTCCGACGACAGCGATTTGCATCTACTCCCCATGGTTCAGCGTTCCTGGAACGCTGCGACTTTGCGCTGCAGCAGGGCCGCAAGTGCCTTCGTCTTGTTGCGATCCGGCCACCATAAACCCCGGAGCGGCTTTGTGCCGGCGCCTTTGGGTAGAAACACGCCTCTTGTGGGGCTTAACAACTCTGGCGAGTTTGCACCGCCCTTAGCGACACTCAAAAGTTCATGTGCGCCATCTTTGGTGGTAATCAGCACGCGACTGCCCCAAGTGCCGGCATTCAAGGGCACAACAAGATTCACCGCCGACAGTGGGTGCGTGATCAACTTGATCTCGACGATGTCCGCAAATGCGATACCCACCAAGCGGCGCTCTCCCTCAGGCCCGGGTTGAAAGCCGACCCCCGTAAGAATCTGCAGTGAATCGTCGGTAACCGTCGCAGAATTTAGTACCGTGTAGTGAGCATCGCCGTCGTCGTCCGGGATATGTCCTTGCTCATCGACATCCCGGTGCCATTCGATGCGTTCAATGTGCTGAACGCCACTGGCATCAGTGCGTCCGAGCGGAGCGGCGTCACTCAGATCGCGCGGCGTTGTCGCGCAGCCTGGCAAGACCACAAGCACCAGCATGCCTGCCGCGCGAATCATGGATCTGTGCATTTGAAGCCTTAGCATCATCGAATCAGCGCAGTTTAGCGTCGCGGGAATGCTACGCTGAACGATGCAGCATGGGTACCGGACACGCCGCCCGGACGAGTCGTTCTCGCAAAAGCAATTAGTGGCCGCCCTGCACGAAAAGCCCCGCTGCACGCAACGCCTCCGCAAGTTCGCCTTCGATGCGCGCAGCGTCGCCGCGCTTGATGTTCTGCAAATGCAGCGTCGGCCCGGTCAGTACCTCAAGTCCACGCCGCAGCACGCTGCCGGCGGCCCGAATACCCGCCTTGTGCTGGTCGAAGCGCTGGTCCGGGCTATAGCGGCTCATTCCCACATAGACGCCATGAGGCTCATCACGGCTATCGCTGTAATCGAGCAGCACCAAGTAGACATTGATGCGACCGCGGCGGCTCGGTTGGAAGCGCGCGGCGACTTCATAGACAAGCGGCAACCATTCTATGTCACGCATGGGAAGCCAATGCGGAATCGAGCGCGCCGTTCTCTTCCACAACCGCTCGAGTACCTCATCAATGCTGACCGACAGATCACGGCGCATCCATAGCTCGTGAATGCAGTGCGCGCCCGTTGCGCCATCGGTCGCCGTGAGTGCACGTGTCAATTGCGTCATGAGCTCAGGACCGGGAACGAGCCGAAGCGGACGATCGGCTGGGGAAGTGAGCGGCGCGCCTTGTGAAAACTCCCGCCACCAAGCCGTCGTAAAACTCGTGCGCGCGCTGCGTTGCGGGGCACAGATCATGCGGGCGGCGGGCGTCCGAGGCATTGCGGCAGCGTGCTAAGATCGAAGACCTGACCGGGACCCCGGAACTGAGTAGAGCTGGAGCTGAAGCTGATTATGCGGCGAGTGTTTGCGTCCGCCTTGTTCGCAGGTTTACTGGCCGCGGCGTTCAGCGCGCGTGCCGACGAAGCACAGATCCCGGTAGCCGTGCCCGCCGAGCCCGCACTTATGAGCCAACCCAAACCAAACCCTGCGCAGACACCAATTGCCCGCACTCAGGCAGGGCCAAAAGCGGCGCTGAGCGCGGTTGCGGTCACCGCAAAAAGAACGCACCCGCATCTTGAACTTAGACTCTCTTCCGACAATCTGAACCGGGTTTTGAACGAATCAGGTGTGGAGCCCGTTGCCGAAACCGAAACGCCCGTAGATACGGTCGAGGTGACGGCGCGGCGCGTCCAACTGGAACCGATCACGCAAGGCATACCGGCACTGTACTACGGGATTACGCATCCCAGTGAAGCCTGGCGAATATTCGCGCCGATTCAACCGTAGGATCCTCAATCAGCCTTTGACGCGGCTGCTGCAGCGGCGGCTTTTTTGCGGTGCTGCTTCATTGCATTCTCCAGATCCGTTACTGAGATCTGCCCACTCGAAACTCTCGGCAGCAAGCTCCAGTGCGTGGCCTCGTACTTCATGAACTCGTCTTTGGAGATCGTCCCGTCTTTATCGGAATCCATCTTATTGACGCCGACATGCATACCGCCGCGCGCAAACGCCGCAGAGGCGGCGCTTATGGTCATGTTGCCATTGGAATCCTTCGTCATCTGGTCCCACATGGCCGCGTGGTATTTCATGAACTCGTCCTTGGAGATCATGTTGTCACCGTTGGTATCCATCGCCTTGGCGTTAAAGTGCATGCCGCCGCTGCCGAAGTCGGCGGACTGCTCCTGCGCGTAGCTGACGCCCGTAAGAGTCGCGGCTGCAAGAAATACGATAAATCTACTCATAGGGGTTCCTTCACTCATTTATTAAGGGACCGGATATTGGCGATGCAAGATTGACGCATTGCAACAGACATCGACGATCGGGTGTTGTCTAGAACCCAATCGGCGTCTGTCAAATATGAGCTTATGACAGATTCAGCACCGCAGGTAGTCATGCAAAGTCTGCGGTAACGCTACTGACCGGCTGGCTTTTTTTCGGCCGCACTCGGCTTCACATTACCGCAGTCCGATGTCAGCCACTTGCCGTGCACGGTGCCGTTTGACGTCATCGTACGGTCCCCTCGGGTCATCGTCATCTGCATCTGGCCATCGATCTCTTCAGGGCTAGTTGCGTGAAAACGAACCGTTGATGTCCTTGCTGATGGTCCCGTGCACTCCTCGTGCATCTCCCACGTGGAGGAGGAACTTGAAACCACGGTTCTTTTACAGGACGGATTATCTTCGGTCTTGAACGACAGCCCCCTGCGCAACTGCTCCGCGGTGACACATGACGTGACGACATGGGGTTGCGCGGCGTTCGCCATGGCAGCTTTCATCGCGGCCTCAAATTGCTGGCGCCTCTCCGGCGTCATTTTCGCAAGGTCAGCCTCCGGTATCGGCAGTTGCCCGTTCGTTTGCATCGATACCGTGCTCTGCCACAAACCTGTTTTCACTTTCAATGTGAGGTCTGCTGCATGCGCCCCGAGGAGCGGCAACGCGTACAGCGCGACACCCGTTACAGCACTTCGACACTTGAACATTGGCGCTTTCCTGTTAGAAACACTGTGTTTGCGAGCCGCTCGGCTGAGGCCGAGCGGATTATATTTCCAGCCATAAAGTCAAGCGCGGCTGCACGGCAATGGACCCGCGCGATAGCCACGTTCCAGAGAGGCTCGACGCGGCTTATACTCGCGCCCCTTTTCAGCGGCCCTAGGAGCAATCATGACAGATCGGATGCCTACAGTAGTGGCACTCGCCTGGGTATCGATGCTAGCAGTCCCGATTGCGCAGGCGCAATGGACGGGCAAAGGTGCAGCGGGCATCTCGCTTGCGAGCGGCAACACCGACACCAAGACTGGCAATGCGGCAATCGAGTTCGCCGATACCGTCGGGAATTGGAAGCATACCTTCGGCTTTGACGGGGTCTACGCCTCCGCAAGTGCCGCGACGACCGCCCAAAGGTGGGCCGTATACGAGCAGTCGGACTTCAACTTGGATCCTCGCAACTTTGCATTTGCCGCGGCGCGCTATGAGGACGATCGATTTAGCGGCTTTCAATATCAGGCGTCGCTATCAAGCGGCGTCGGCCGCCATTTCATCGACAGCGACAGCACGAAGCTCACCGCCACGATCGGCATTGGATACAAGAGGTTTGCGACCCGTGATGTCTATGACGCAGACGGCAATCTCACTGAGGCGCACGGCACTGACAATCAGGCCATCGCCCGCGGCACGCTGACGTACGAGCATAAGTTGACGACCACCACCTCAATCCTTGAAAAGTTCCTCGTCGAGGCGGGTTCGCAAAACACCTTCCTGCAAAACGACCTTGCCCTGCAGGTGAAAATAAATACGCGCCTTGCGCTTGCGGTTGGCTACTCGGCGCGACAACACCAATCCGCCGACGGGGTTTAAGCAGACGGACACCCTGACGACGCTAAATCTTGTGTACGAGATCAAGTGACTTCGAGGTGTCGATCACGCATTGTTGCTCGGTTGATGGCCTCGTGATCACGCGCCCAGCATTCGATCATAAGATAGCGGCTCGTCTGCCACGATCCGTCGCGCCACGTGGCCCGACCCATTGCTCGTTGCTTTTGACGGCTTCCTATACGACTTAGGTTGAGCATTGTGCCAAGACCGCGGTTTCTTGATTTCGTCGCCATTGCGGTCTGCACGCTCGCTTGGGGAACGACTTGGTTCGCAATTACCTTTCAGCTCGGCAGCGTCGATCCCGTCGTGTCGCTCGTCTATAGGTTTGCGCTCGCAACCCTCCTCCTCGTTGGCTGGTGCCGTCTTCGCGATTTGACGCTGCGGCTGACAGTTGCGCAGCACCTAGCCGCGTGCGGTGTTGGGCTTTTCACTTTTACCATCGACTACGCGTTCATCTATTTGGCCGAGCAGCGCATCTCCTCGGCGGTAGTGGCCGTCATGTTTGCCACACTCGCCTTGGTGAACCTCGCCGTGTTTCGGCTCGTTTTTGCGCAGCGCGCACCGCTGCGCGCTTGGGCGGCGGCGGCGCTAGGCACCGCAGGTGTCGCGATTCTGTCTTGGAGCGAAATCCTGAGTGCCCAGCTTAGCGAGCGTGCCCGCAGCGGGATTGGCATGGCATTCATCGCGGTTTAAGTGCAGCCGTCGGCAATGTGTTTGCCCGGCACGGGGAAACCGCCGGAGCGTCGGTCGCCGCCTTAACCACGTGGTCCATCGTTTACGGTACGTTGCTGCTGTCGCTCTACGCGCTTGCGACGGGACGGCCGTGGATCTTCGAGTCGAGCTTTGCCTATGTGGCCTCCCTCGTTTACCTCGCCGTGATCGGATCAGTCGTTGCTTTCCTTTTCTACTATGGGCTCGCGCGCCGACGAGGCTATGCCACAGCCGCGTACGTCGCGGCTCTGACACCCGCAGTGGCGATGGTCATGTCGAGCTTGTTTGAAGGCAAGACGTGGAGTGTCATGGCAGTCAGTGGCCTCGCGCTAGTATTATTGGGCCAATGGCTTCTGTTGCGCGCCCGCAGAGCATGAGCGCCGCGCGCCCGCACGCTCACGCGGCAGGCACGCGTCGCACAGGGCGCTGGCCGCGCAGATCCGGCAAGAATGCCGTGAGCAATCCGATCAAGGGCAGGAACGAGCAGACGCTGTAGACGTATTCAATGCTGCGCGCATCGGCAAGTTTTCCCAAAAGTGCTGCGCCAATGCCACCGATACCGAACGCGAGGCCAAAGAACAACCCCGAAACGGTTCCGACTCTTCCCGGTAAGAGCTCCTGGGCAAAAACGAGGATCGCCGAAAAAGCTGATGCAATCGTCAGTCCAATGATGAATACCAGCACTGCAGTCCACGTGAGATCCACGTACGGCAGCATGAGCGTGAAGGGCGCAACGCCCAGGATTGATACCCAGATCACGCGTTTCCTGCCGATACGGTCGCCGATCGGACCGCCGATGAGAGTTCCCAATGCGATGGCGAACAAGAATCCGAAAAGATGCAGCTGCGCCGATTGAATCGACAGGTGAAACTTGCTAATGAGAAAGAACGTGTAGTAGCTACTTAGGCTCGTGAGATAGAAATATTTCGAGAACACCAATGCCGCGAGTATCAGCACAGCCCAAACGGCTTTTCGCGTCAGCGGGCTTACCTTATGGCTTGCCCCGTGTGCGGCCGATTTGCACAAAGACAGCGGCTGCTGCCGGCGGTACCAGTCACCGATCCTCCACAGCACCAAGATTGCAACGAGCGCCGCGACGGAAAACCAGGCAACGCTTGTGCGCCCGTAGGGAATGATGACCCATGCTGCGAGCAACGGGCCGACCGCGGTGCCGGCGTTACCGCCCACCTGAAAAATGGACTGTGCAAGACCATGCTGGCCGCCGGACGCGAGGCGCGCCACGCGCGAGGACTCCGGGTGAAAGATCGATGAGCCCGAGCCGACGAGCGCCGCAGCCATGATGACGGTGAGATAGTTTGGCGCCACCGACAAGAGCAGCAATCCAATAAGCGTAAAGCCCATCCCGATCGAGAGCGCGCGCGGCTGCGGATGTCGATCGGTGTACATTCCTATGAAGGGTTGCAGCACTGACGCGGTCAGCTGGTACGTCAGCGTGATGAGTCCGATCTGCGCGAAGCTCAGCCTGAAATCGTTCTTGAGGAGCGGATAGATCGCCAGAATGAGCGACTGGATCATGTCGTTCAGAAAGTGCGAGACGCTGATCGCACCCAGTACTTTAAAACGAGTCGGCTCGTGCACCGGCAGAACGGAGGCTGGCGAGGTATTGGTCAGCATGGCGTCGGCAATCCCGCACCATCAGAAAGGCATGGGAGCGGGCGTGAATGTAGCGGCAGCGGGAATGCGTTCATTGTATTGAAATGCGTGCAACAGCACAATTGCATCAGCGCTGCCATGCGATGCGGCTGTGTGCCTCGATGACGCGGGTACCGTCCTTGACCGTCGCGGCGCTCCCTCTTCCAGGGCCGGCGACACTCGCGCGCGGCAGTTGCATCCCCAAACAGGCCGGGAGGCACTCGCGACCGGCCGACGACGCACACGGATACTCTGGACCGCGGCCGCGCGCGCACTGTTAACATACGCACCGTTTGGGTCTTCCGCCCCGGCGCGTGACCCGCCGCAAGTCGTACGATTCGTTCATGCCTGCCGAACGGCGCACCTCCGCTACAGAAGTCAGTACCAAGGCCGCAGGCATCGTCGGGCTTGCCGTCATGTGCAGCCGCATTCTTGGCTTGATCCGCGAACAGATCTTCGCCGCGCTGTTCGGCGGCGGGCGCGCCATGGACGCATTTACCGTCGCGTTCCGCACGCCTAACCTGCTGCGTGATCTATTTGCCGAAGGCGCACTGTCCACCGCCTTCATTACGACCTTTTCCAAGACAATCGCAACCGATGGAGATGCTGCGGCGTGGCGCCTGGCGAACAAGGTCGCGACCCTCGCCGCGGTCGTATTGAGCGCGCTCTGCGTGATCGGAATCGCGATCGCGCCGCTCCTCGTCGACTTGTTTGCACCCGGGTTCGATGCCGACAAGGCACAACTGACAGTGATGCTGGCGCGCATCATGTATCCGTTCATCCTGCTCGTATCGCTCGCGGCGCTCGTGATGGGCATGCTCAATGCCAAGCAGGTCTATGGCGTCCCGGCGATGGCATCGAGCTTTTTCAACCTGGGATCGATCGCCGGCGGTGTGCTCATCGGTCGCTGGCTCGATCCGCATTTCGGCCCGCGCGCCCTCGTCGGACTTGCCATCGGCACTCTCATCGGCGGCGGCTTGCAGCTCGCGGTGCAGCTGCCGTCCTTGGCAAAGCTCGGATACGTTTTTCGGGCGGATTTTAGCTGGCGCGATGACGGCATTAAAAAGATCCTGCGGCTCATGGGCCCGGCGGTCATCGCCGCAAGCTCGGTGCAATTGAACGTGATGATCAATTCCATGTTCGCATCGACCCTGGGAGACGGGCCTATATTCTGGCTGGCCATCGCTTTTCGCTTGATGCAGCTGCCGCTCGGGGTTTTCGGCGTCGCACTTGCGACCGTGACGTTGCCGGTCTTGTCGCGCATCGCCGCCTCCGGCGACCAGATCAAGTTCCGTAGCGAGCTCGCCCGCGGCCTGCGGCTGGCATTTCTCCTGACGATTCCCGCGACCATCGGCCTTGTCATCCTGGCCGAGCCGATCATTTCCGTGCTCTACCAGCACGGCAAGTTCAATGCCTATCAAACCGTGCAGGCGGCCGCCGCCTTGCGCTTCTACGCCATTGGTCTTGCGGCATATTCCGCGATGAAGGTACTGGTTCCGGCCTTCTACGCGCTGGATCGGCGCAAGACACCCATGATCGTGAGTTTCATAGCCGTAGGCGTGAACCTGTTCTTCAACTGGTTGTTTACGTTCCGCCTCGGCTGGGGGCATCGGGGTCTTGCGTTGTCGACCGGCTGCGTGGCGGTGACGAACTTCCTCCTACTGTACGTGCTCATGCGTCGGCACGTCACCCAGCTGCACACGGGGCTGCTCGTGAAGATGCTGGCAAGAGTGCTGCTCGCGGGAGTCGCGCTCGGCGCCGTGTGCTGGTCCGGACAGCACTGGCTCCTGGCGGACTGGCCGGTGCAGGCGACCGCCGCAAAAGCGTTCAGTCTCTTTGCGACGATTTCGTGTGCCGGGGTTGCATTCTTTGCGGTCGCGGCGCTGCTGCGCATCACCGAGGTCACGCAGGTCCTCGGCCTCGCGCGGCAGAAGCTTGGCAAGCGCCTGCGACGCTCGTAGCGAAGGCGCGCGTTAGGTAGGCTTGCGCTTATGGCACCAAAATTTACCTGCAG